>Ga0134122_10002211_pt1 | contig 14228 bp, 12 predicted proteins | sample KB302_FD_96461 | JGI IMG/M metagenome (GOLD analysis project Ga0134122, IMG submission 96461) | Terrestrial soil microbial communities without Nitrogen fertilizer from Kellogg Biological Station, Michigan, USA - KB3-0-2 | ecosystem: Environmental > Terrestrial > Soil > Unclassified ... | reverse complement strand
GCTCATGGGCGGGACCATCACCTCGCCCATCCCCGCCACCGCGGCGGCGGGCGTGGTGGACGGCAGGGGCGGCGGCGACGGCTCCGTCCTGGCCACCTTCTCCGCCTGCTTCTCCTCCGAAGGGGGCGGCGGCGCCTCCTTCTCCTTCTCCGGCTCCCGCTCCTTCAGCGACACCGGCGTCGGCTGCAGCTGGTCCCGGATGTCGAAGTCCGCGGTGGCCACCGCGTTCTCGGAGACGGTGACGGTGCGCTCGGCCACCTTCTGGCTGCCCTTGTAGAGCGTGACGGTGTGGACGCCCGGCGCGGTGGTGTAGCGGGTGGGCGTGCTCCCCGCGGCGGTGCCGTCCACCTCGGCGGTCAGGCCCGACGGCACGGACATCACCAGCACCTGGCCGCTCTCCGGCTCGCGGTCCGGGATCACCGGCACCGGCTTGGCGGAGGCCACCTTGCGCTCCTCGCGCGGGGGCGGCTTGGCGGCCTTGGCGGTGTGCTTGGGGTCCGGCTTCTTCTCCTTCTCCCTCGACGGCGGGGGCTCCTTCGGCTCCGCCTTGGCTTCCTTCGGAGGCTCCTTCGGCGCCGGCGCGGGCTCCTTCGGCGCGGGCGCGGGCTCCTTCATCGCCACCGCGGCCGGCGGCGACGCCCTCTGGTTCTGGGCGTGCTTCTCCTGGAGGTCCTTGGCGATCCGGAGCAGCTCCGGCTCGTCGCCCACCCCGCGGCCGCTCCTGACGATCTCGGTGAGCGTCTTCACCGCGGAGTCGTAGTCGCCGGTCTCGATGGCGTCCACCGCCTGGGCGCGGTGCGCGCGCAGCAGCGCCATGTCCGCGCGCGGGTTGGCGGTGTTGTCCACCGGCGCGGTCTTGGCGGCGATGTCCGGCGGCGCTTCCGCCTTGCCCTTCTTGTAGGCGATCACGACCACCAGAAGGACGGCCAGGAAGACGACGGCGCCGATCAGCACCGTGCGGAGCGGGAGGGAGGAGCTGCGGGGCGGGGGGCGGGAGGCCATGCGGGTGCCAGCGTAGCTATCCGAGCACAAGCACCCAAATCAAGGCGCCCAAGAGAAACACGCCAGCCAGGATCAGGCCGACCTCCAGCGAGCCGAGCGAGCGCCGCCCCAGCGGCTCGGCGGCCGACGAGGTGGACCTGAGGTCGATCTCGTCCACCACCGAGGGAATGGGGTCCTCGAGGGGAGGTGGGTGCTGCCCCCCTCCTGTAGGTGTCGTGTCCGGGCGGGGGAGCACGCCCTTGGCGTACGGGCTCTGGCCGCGCTTCTGGTCGTTGGGGAAGAGGCCGTCCACCAGGTGCGAGAGCTCGCGCGCGCCGGCCGTCCAGTGCTGGCCGGACCGGAACATCTCCAGGTCCGACATCATCTCGTGGGCGTTCCGGTAGCGCTGGTCGCGGTCCAGGTTGAGGGCGCGGAGCAGGATGCGCTCCAGGCCGGGCGGGAAGTCGGGCACCAGCGAGCTGGGCGGCGGCACCTTGCCGGAGTTCACCGCGCTGATCGTCTCCGCCAGGCTGTTGCGGCGGAACAGGCGGCGGCCGGTGGCCACCTCGTAGAGCACCACGCCCAGGGAGAACAGGTCGGACCGCTGGTCCAGCGGCTTGGCGCGCACCTGCTCCGGGGACATGTACGCGTACTTCCCCTTCACCATCCCGGCCGAGGTCTGCGACGGGTTCACCGCCGTCTTCACCACGCCGAAGTCGGTGAGCTTCACGATCCCGTTGGAGGAGACGAGCACGTTGCCCGGCGTCACGTCGCGGTGGACCAGCTCCAGCGGCTGACCCTCCGGGCCCACCAGCGTGTAGATGTAGCTGAGCGCGTCCAGCAGCGGCAGAGACAGGCCCAGCGCCACCTTGGGCCCCAGCGGCACCCCGCGCTTGGCGGCGGCGCGGAGCAGCTGCTCCACCGAGACCCCGTCCACGTACTCCATGGCCAGGTAGTACCGGTTCTCCACCTTGCCGAAGTCGTAGATCTGCACGATGTGCGGGTGCGAGAGCAGCGCCGCCACCTTCGCCTCGGTGACGAACATCTGGGCGAAGTTCGTCAGCTCCGCGTACTCGGGCAGGATGGTCTTGATCACGCACCGCTTGGTGAAGCCGTCCGGGCCCTCGATCTGCGCCAGGAAGACCTGCGCCATCCCGCCCACCGCCAGCTGGTCGACCAGCCGGTACTTGCCGAACATGCCCAGCTGCAAGGACGAAGGGCCGGCGGGGGCGTGGGCGGGGGCGGGGGGATCGGTGGAGATGGGCTTGGAATCCACTGGGGAAGGCGAAGGCAAGGGCGGGGTAGTGATGCTAGGTGAACGGTGCGGCGTGTGCAAAATGCCACTCCGCCTCGACTCCCTTGTGGGATGCCCCCCCCGTTGGATCCGTCAACCCGTCAACGAAATCCTTCGAAGCCTGGGGAAGCCTGCCACTCCGACAGCTTGGGTACGACCCCGATCTGCTGGAGCAGGCCCAGGCGATCCACGGCGTCCCAGTGCTCCACGACCTTCCCGCTCATCAGTCGCCAGAAGTCCATCTTGGTGACCGTCACCGGGTTTCCGGTGGGTGCGACCCCCATGAACTCTCCGCGGTGGGTCATCCGGACGGTGATCCGCTGCGCGACGACGTCCCCGTCGGTCCGGGTGTCGTCGACCGTGTAGTGGAGGTCGGGGAAGGCCTTGCGGAAGCGCGCGTAGAACTCGCGCAGGCCGGGGACGCCGGGCCCCACCGGCATGATGGAGTGCTGCGTGTACTCGCTGGCCACGCACTCGTCGATAGCGGACATCTCCTCCTTGCGATTCACCTTGTCGGAGAAGCGCAGGACCACCGCGCGGTTGTTGCTGAGGATCGCGCGGGAGACGGTGGGCGCCTCGGACGGGTCGAGCGTCAGCTGCAAGGTGGAGATCTCCTCGCCGCGGAGCTCGACGCGCGCCCGGAAGGTGACCTGGGGCGCGCCCACGGCGCGGAAGCGCTCGTTGGCGAGGGTGAGCGCCACCGCGCCGTCCTTGGCGGCGCCCACGTCCAGCTTGCAGCACCTGGAGTGGATCTCCCAGAAGACGCGGACCCACGAACGGCCTTCGAACAGCTCGTCGGGCATCCCCTCGATGGAGAGGCGGATGGCGGCGTCGTCGGTGAACAGGCCCAGGGCCGTCTTCACGTCGCCTTTGGCGCAGGCGGCGGCCGCGGCCTGGAGCGCGGAGGTGGCAGTGGCGGCCTCGCCGGAGAGCGCCGGCAGGGAGAGGGAGACGGCCAGCGCGAGGAGCGCGGAGCGGTGGGTGGAGATCATGTCGAGGTTCCTCACAGGACGAGCTGGACGGCGAAGCGCGCGGTGTAGACGTGGGGGCCGCTGGGGGGGAACTCGCGGGAGGCGATGCCCACCAGGCGGATGGACTGGCCGGCGATGAAGTAGTTGAGGACGCCGTCCAGCTTGCTGCGGTACGGGCCGCCCGGCGGGTTCATCCACTGGTAGCGCGCGCCCAGCTGCAGCCGGCCGATGCCCAGCGGCTTCAGCCACATCCCGGCCACGGTGGCGCACGCGCTGGTGCCCTCGAAGGCCAGCGGGTCCCCCGAGGCCGACGCGTCGTAGTGCGCCCAGCCCAGCTCCAGCGTGCCCAGCACGGGGCCGAGGTCGCGTTCGGCCAGCGCGTCCGCGCCGAAGCCGGCGTAGCGCCCCGGCGCGCCGTCCTCGACGTACTTCACGCCGTCGCGCTGGTAGCGGCCGTGCACGGCCAGGGTGAGCGTCTTGCGCGCGCCCAGGTACGTGCCGGAGGCGTAGTAGCCGGGCTCGGGGTCCCAGAAGGAGTAGGAGACCCGGGCGGCGAACATGGGGAACGCCAGCAGGTTGGGCGCGCCCACCCGGCCGCGGAACCCGCCGGCTTCGTACTTGAGCCGCCCCTCGAGGAACGTGCCCCACAGCGCGACGCCGTCGTCCCGGCCGCCGGGCAACAGCGCCGGGTAGGCGGAGGCCACCGGCGGGTCGTAGAGCACGCCGAAGAAGGGGCCGGTGAGCGAGGCCCGGTCCAGCGGCGGCAGCATCCGCCCCGCCCAGACCTGCAGCCAGGGCGCCACGTCCACCTGCACGATGGCGTCCGCCACCGTGATCGCCCCGGTGGTGGGCACGCGCAGCGCGTTGATCTGCAGGCGGAGGTGCTTGTCCAGCTCCCCGCCGATGGCGAGCACCGCCCCGTCCACGGAGAGGTCCAGCGCCCGGCTGGAGCCGTCCTGGGCGGGGATGTTGGTCCCGCCCATGCTGGAGCGGAAGGCCACCGCGATGCTGAGGGAGCGCGACTCGTCGATGCGGATCACCGCCGCGGCCAGGGCGAGCTGGGGCACGGCGGCCAGGAGCAGCAGGTATCTCATGGGGGGGAAGCCTCCTCGCCGCACGCTAGCTCGGCCGGCGGACCGCTCTCCAACTATGCGCCAGCATTTCCCGCCGCAAGAAGGCACCCGCGCGTGGTATAGGTACCCGCGGGTAACCGGTCTCCGCCGGGACCCAAGCTCACGGAGAGTGACCAATGGGACGCAGCCGACCGAACCTGGACCGGCCCGACGTGTTCGACGCCAACTGCCCGTCCCGGCGGTGCCTGGCGCTGATCTCCGACAAGTGGTCGGTGCTGGTGATCTGGGCGCTGTCCGACGGGACGCACCGCTTCGGCGACCTCCGGCGGCGGATCCGCGGGGTCTCCCAGAAGATGCTCACCCAGACGCTCCGCACCCTGGAGCGCTCCCAGCTGGTGAACCGCACCGTCTACGCGGAGGTGCCCCCGCGGGTGGAGTACAAGCTCACCGCGCTGGGGGACGGCCTGGTGGGGCCGCTGGGCGCCCTGTGCGAGTGGGCGGAGAGGTACTTCGCCGAGACCCAGCCCGAGCTGCCGGAGGAGAAGCGGCTCTCGGCGTGAGCGGGCCGGGGCGGAGCGGGGGCGCGGGCTACTTGCCCTTCGACTTGCGGGCGCGGATGCGGCGCCGCTTGAGCACCGCCCTCTTGCTCTTCGCCCGGCTCTTCAGCTTCTTCTTGCTGCGGTTGCCTTTGATCGCCATGGCGCGCCTCCCTAGCCCGCACGGCGTCCTGCCGCAAGTTCGGGTTGCGCGTTCCCCGCGTCCCGCGCATCCTTTGGGCCTGCCCTTCGGGGCGGAAAGGAGGTGGTTCCGTGCAAGAGCACAGTACGGCGACCACTTCCGCGGGGCGTGCGCAGTAACGGGCGGGCCGGAAGCGGAAGCGGCGTCTGGAAGCTCGGGGCCGGTGCCTCACCTGGTGGGGCTCCGGCCCCTCTTTTTCGCCCGCGTTTGTTGTAAAGAGGCCGCCCTCGCATGATCGACAAGCTGGAAGAGGTCGAGCGCCGGTTCGATCGCCTGACCGCCGACCTGTCCAACCCGGAGACGCTCCAGGACTCGGACAAGCTCCGCAAGGTGATGAAGGAGCGGTCGTCCCTCGAGAAGCTGGTGGAGACGTTCCGCACCTACAGGGGCGTGCTGGGGGACCTGAAGGCGGTGGACGAGATGCTGGCCTCGGCCGACCCGGCGGAGAAGGAGCTGGGGCGCGAGGAGCTGCCGGGCCTCAAGGCGCGGCGGGACGAGCTGGAGGGGCAGCTCAAGCTGCTCCTGGTCCCCAAGGACCCCAACGACGAGAAGAACGTCATCGTGGAGATCCGCGCCGGCGCCGGCGGCGACGAGGCGGGCCTGTTCGCCGGCGAGGTGATGCAGATGTACCTGCGCTACGCGGACAAGCGCGGCTGGAAGTCCGAGGTGATCGACCTCTCCGCCGGCAACGCGGGCGGGATCAAGGACGCCACCCTCACCTTCGCCGGGGACGCGGTCTACTCCAGCATGAAGTACGAGTCCGGCGTCCACCGCGTGCAGCGCGTCCCCGCCACCGAGGCCCAGGGCCGGATCCACACCTCCACCATCACCGTGGCCGTGATGCCCGAGGCCGAGGAGGTGGACGTGCAGGTGAACCCGGCGGACGTGGAGCTGCAGGTGATGCGCTCCACCGGCTCCGGCGGCCAGAGCGTCAACACCACCGACTCCGCGGTGCGCCTCATCCACCGGCCCACCGGCATCGTGGTCAAGTGCCAGCAGGAGAAGAGCCAGACCAAGAACCGCGCGATGGCGATGCGCATGCTGCGGGCCAAGCTCTACGAGATCGAGCAGGAGCGCATCCGCTCCGAGCGCGACTCGCTGCGCAAGGGCCAGGTGGGCACCGGCGACCGCAGCGAGAAGATCCGCACCTACAACTTCCCGCAGGACCGGATGACGGACCACCGCATCGGCTACACCCGGCACAACCTGCCGGCGATCATGGGCGGCGACCTGGAGGACGTCATCACCGCCTGCCGCACCTTCTTCCAGGCCGAGCAGCTCAAGAAGGAGACCGGCCAGGGCGCGCCGTCCACCCGCCCCTCCACCCCGGACGACGACTGATGGAGGCGCAGGAGCAGCGGGAGGAGCCGTGGACCATCCGGAAGGTGCTGGGGTGGACCACGCAGCACTTCCAGAAGAAGGGGGTGGACGCGCCCCGGCTGACGGCGGAGGTGCTGCTGGCGCACGCGCTCTCCACCACCCGCGTCCGGCTCTACGTGGACCTGGACCGGCCGCTGGAGCCGAAGGAGCTCAAGGCGTTCCGCGCGCTGATCGAGCGGCGCACCGCCGGCGAGCCCACCCAGTACCTCACCGGCGAGCGCGAGTTCTACAACCGGAGGTTCATGGTGGACGCGCGGGTGCTGGTGCCGCGGCCGGAGACGGAGCTCTTGGCGGAGGCGGTGCTGCGCGCGGCGCCGGAGGACGCGGCGGCGCGGGTGCTCGACCTGTGCACCGGCAGCGGCTGCCTGGCGGTCACCGTGGCCGCGGAGCGGGAGCGCTGGTCGGTGCTGGCCACGGACCTCTCCGCCGGCGCGTGCGAGGTGGCGCGGGCGAACGCGGAGGCGCACGGGCTGGGCAGCCGGGTGACGGTGCGGGAGGGCGACCTCTACGCCGCGGTGCCGGAGGGGATGACCTTCGACGTGGTGATGTCCAATCCCCCGTACGTCAAGCGCGGGGAGATCGACGGGCTCTCCGCCGAGGTGCGGAGGGAGCCGCGGATCGCGCTGGACGGCGGCCCGGACGGGTTGGACCTGGTGCGGCGGGTGGCTCGCGAGGGGTTGCCGTTCCTCAAGCCTGGCGGGCTCCTTGCACTGGAGATCGGCGAGACCCAGGGCGAGGCGGTCCGGACGCTGCTGGCCGAGGCCGGATACACGCAGGTGAGCGTGGAGAAGGACCTGGAGCGGCGGGATCGCCACGCCTTCGGGCGGAGGGCGTAGGGGAACGATGGACAAGATCGTCGTCACGGGCGGCAAGCGGCTGGCGGGCCAGGTGGAGGTGTCCGGGGCGAAGAACGCCGCCCTGCCCATCCTCGCCTCGTCGCTGCTCGCGGATGGAGCGCACACCTACCGCAACGTCCCCCACCTCGCGGACGTCGCCACCATGCTCAAGGTGCTCCGCACCATGGGCTGCGAGGCGGAGCGGGCTGAGGGGACGGGGAAGGCGGGGCGGGTGTGTCAGGTGGCGGTGGCGGGGAAGAAGGTGTTCCCGGAGGCCCCCTACGACCTGGTGCGCACCATGCGCGCCTCGGTGCTGGTGCTGGGGCCGCTGGTCGCGCGCTACGGGCGGGCGCGGGTGTCCATGCCGGGCGGGTGCGCCATCGGCGCCCGGCCCATCGACCAGCACCTCAAGGGGCTGAAGGCCCTGGGCGCGGACATCACGCTGGCCGAGGGCTACGTGGAGGCGCGCGCCAAGCGGCTGCGCGGGGCCACGGTGGTGTTCGACAAGATCACCGTCACCGGGACGGAGAACGTGATGATGGCCGCGGCGCTGGCCCGCGGCCGGACCGTGCTGGAGAACGCGGCGCGCGAGCCGGAGGTGGAGGAGCTGGCGCGGCTGCTCAACAAGATGGGCGCGCGCATCTCCGGCGCCGGCACCAACCTGATCACCATCCAGGGCGTGGACGAGCTGCAGGCGGTGGACCACGCCATCCTCCCGGACCGCATCGAGGCGGGCACGCTGCTGGTGGCCGCCGCCATCACCGGGGGCGACGTGCTGGTCACCCCCGCCGTCCCCGAGCACCTGGACGCCGTCATCCGGAAGCTGCGCGAGGCCGGCTGCCAGATCGCCGCCGAGGGGGGCGGGCTGCGCTGCAAGGGGCCGAAGGTCCCGCGCTCCGCCAACATCACCACCGCCGAGCACCCCGGCTTCCCCACCGACATGCAGGCCCAGCTGATGGTGCTGATGGCGGTGGGGGACGGCACCTCCATCATCCGCGAGTCCATCTTCGAGAACCGGTACATGCACGTGGCGGAGCTGGACCGGATGGGCGCGGACATCAGCGTCGACGGGCACACCGCGGTCGTGCGCGGAGTGAAGAAGCTGTCCGGGGCGCCGGTGATGGCGTCCGACCTGCGGGCGTCCGCCGCGCTGATCCTCGCGGGGCTGCGCGCCGAGGGGAAGACCGAGGTCCACCGCGTCTACCACCTGGACCGCGGCTACGAGCGCCTGGAGAAGAAGCTCCACGGGCTGGGAGCGGAGATCCGCCGGGCCAAGGCGTGACGTGACGCACCGGGATGCGGAAGTAAACTTGAATGAGCCGTCAACTTCCCCTGTCCGATCTTTCAACAGCGGGCACCTGAGGGGGAATCCTGGTGATCGCGGGTTGCAACGAAAAATTCCCGCGACCTATGATCGACCGACCGAACGGGAGCAGCGCTCCCACTGCCGGAGATGTCACCGCAATGAATTGCCCCAGTTGCCAGGTCGAGATGGCCGATCTCGAGGGCGATGGCTCCACCGTTCGGAAGTGCGGAGAGTGCGGAGGGCTGTGGATCGACGTCTCGGACCTGAACCGGGTCCTCCTCCATCACAACCTGCCGGGGCTGGAGAGCCTGGGCGGGAAGATGGACCCGGAGGCGCTGACGGGACAGTGCCCCGAGTGCCTCGTGGACCTGGTCCGCATCAACGGCGGCGATCGCAACCACCCGCTCAGCTACGACACCTGCGAGTCGTGCGGCGGGACGTTCCTGGAGTCGGAGTTCCAGGACGCCACGGACATCAAGGTCGCGTACGACGAGATCGTGGACTTCTTCAACCGCTTCGCCACCAAGAAGAAGAAGACCGCGGCGGTGTAGCGGTCAGGTGTGGTCCCGGAAGGGCTGCTTGAAGTCGTCCGGGACGTCCTTGCCCTCGAAGGTGATGGCGCGGCCGGCGGGCGTGTCGTCGAAGTCGTCCTTGTTGCCGCCCTTGGTGGCGGAGAGCTTGCCCGCCACGCGCTTGCCGCCGATGGTGAGGACGACGGTGTTGCCGCGCACCTCCTACTCGCCGCCGTAGCTGCGCTCCTTCATCCCGTGCTTCTTCTCGAAGGGCTCGAAGAGGAAGCGGAAGGTGCCGTCGAAGAAGAAGGAGAGGTAGCGGTCCGGCGCGCCCTTGTAGCCGGCGAACCAGGTGCCCAGCACCAGCGCGTGGCCCTTGTCGTACTTGAGCTTCTGGGTGAGCCAGTTGCCGTTGAGCGGCTTGCCGTCCGAGTAGAAGACGACGTCGGTGAGGCACACCGGGCTCTCCGGGTCGTCCGCCGGGTACGCGTCGAGGATCTCCAGGGTGAACTGTTCGCCCTGGAGCGGCGGGTTGAGGGTCACCGCCTGGAGCCCGCGCTGGTCGGCGACGGTGAAGGTGGTGCCGCGGGTGGGGCCCTTGATGGAGAGCTTCTTGGCGCGGGAGAACTCGGAGAAGGTGTCGTCGTCGGTGCCGTTGCCGGTGTAGACGCGGATCTCGTCGATGGTGACCGGCCCCCGGAAGCCGACGCGGATCGGGTCCTCCTGCGCGTCGGAGCCGCGGCTGCACCAGACGGTGAGCTCGCGCGCGTCGAGCAGGTTGAGGGGCTGGTAGAGCGTCGGCCGCGAGTCCTTCTTGAAGTAGTTGGTGGAGGTGGCGTAGCCGACCCCGGGCGCCGCCGCTGCCGGCGCGGAGAGCAGCAACAGGAGGATCGGAAGGGTCCGTGGGCTCATCTCGGCGGGGATGATGCATCGAGCCGGATGAAGCCACCAGTTTGAGCGTCACCGTTGGGTGAAAACACTCAGGGGCAGACGCCGCCGTAGCTGGGGACGGGGCTGAGCACGCCCGCGTCGGGCCGGCAGAGGGTGAAGGCGTTGACCCGGATCCGGCCCAGCCCGCCGCCGCCTCCTCCTCCGCTGCAGAGCGCGGTGGCGCTCTCCCCGTCGGCGGGCGCCCCCAGCGCGGAGGCGCCCTGCCCGCCCTTGCCCGCGCAGGCGATCCCGGCCCCGCCGCCTGGCGCGGGGCTGGCCGAGGTGGTCCTCCCGTCCAGCGCGGTGGAGCCGTCCGCCAGCCCTCCCCCCCCACCGCCCCCGCCGCCGTTCGCGGTGAGGCGCGCGCTGGGAGGCATGACGACGTCCATGCCTTCGAGGAGCACCGCGCCGCCGCTGCCTCCGGCCCCGCCGCCGTTGCTCCCGCTGAGCACGCCCAGGCCGCCCTGCCCGCCGGCCCCGCTCGCGGTCACCGTCCCGGAGACGGTGAGCGTGCCGAGCGCGGAGATCTGGACCGCCCCGCCGCCGGCGCCGCCGCGGCCGCCCGCGCCGCCGGGGTCCGCGCTCCGGCCGCCGCTCCCGCCCGGGCACCCGCCGCGCAGCGGGACGAGCGCCGCGCCTCCGGAGGGCGTCCCCGAGCGGCCGCCGTGGCCCACGGCATCTCCGTCGCCGCCGTCCCCGCCGCGGCTGCCGTCGCTGCCGCCGCCCCCTCCTCCGCCGACGAGCGCCCCGTCCGCCACGCCGTCCTGCGCGTCGCACAGCCCGGAGGGCGCCTGGCCCGCGCCGGAGGTGGTGAAGGTGCTGGCGGCGGAGAGGGTCCCGGCGACGGTGGCGTCTCCCCAGACGGCGAAGATCACCGGGCGCGACCCGGTGAGGGAGAGCGAACCGCCGGAGGCGATGGAGAGCCCGCTCACCGCCAGGACCACCGCATCCACGCCGCCGCTCTGGGTGATCGCCAGCTGGACCGGCGCGGGCTGCCCGTTGCACCAGAAGGACCCGCCGTCGGTGGAGTCGAAGAAGGCGTTGGCGCAGCCGATGGTGAGCGCCGGACCGATCCCTTGCGCGGCGACGGCGGCCGGGTCGAAGTTGCTGGGGCGGTAGGAGAAGGTGGAGCAGGCGCCCGTCCCCAGGCAGAGGCCGGCGTCGCAGGGGAGGCCCGTCCGCACCAGCGGCGCCGAGCAGCCGCCGTCGCCCAGGCACGCGCTGTAGGCACACTCGGTGTTCAGGCACGAGTACCGCGTGCCCGAGCAGCCCGCGTCCACCCCGCAGCGGTCGTCCACCGTGCAGGGGTCGGAGTCGTCACAGGACGCGGCGGTGTCGGCCGCGTAGGAGCAGGCGCCGGTGGCGGGGCTGCACGCGCCCGCCGGAGCCAGGCAGAACGCGGGCGGCGCGTCGCAGACCTTCGCCGTCCCGGCGCACGTGCCGTCCGCCCGGCACGCCGGCCCGTCCGCGCAGCGGTCGGCGGTCGCGCACGGGTGGCCCACGCAGTCGGGGTCGGCGCAGTCGATCAGCTGGTCGCCGTCGTCGTCGAGGCCGTTGGCGCAGTCGGTCTCGAAGAACCGCTGCTCGACCCTGGTGAAGTCGTAGCAGGCGAACAGCAGGACCGCGCCGAGCAGGGCGCGCCGCTTCGCGTTCACGGGAAGGTCCCCGCGACCGCGACGCCGGACGGGCCGGCGCGGACGGACGCGCCGCTGCCGGAGAGGAAGAGGACCGCGGAGCAGGCCAGCGCCGTCGCGCCCGCGCCGAAGAGGACCACGGCCCCGGTCTGCTGGAGCCGGCCCGCCTCGGCCGCCGCGTGGACCTGGTCCGGGGTGGCGAGCGACGGGTCGCGCGCCGCCAGCCGGTCGTAGTTGCCCTTGGCCAGCAGGAAGAGGGCGCCGCCGGCCACGCCCATCGCCGCGCCGCCGGCGGCGGGCGCCCAGGCCCACTGGCGGAGGTTCGGCCCGGGAGGAGGCGCGGGGGTGAGCTTGACGACCGGGACGATCACCTGAGGCGCGGGCGCGGGGAGCGCGCCCCGGAGCTCCTCGAGGAGGTGGACCGTCTTCGGGGGCGCGAGCTCCGGCAGGCGCGCCGCGCGGTCGAGGACGAGGGCGCTCTGGAAGGTGCGGCGGGCGCCGGCCTCGTCGAAGGACTCCATCGCCAACAGGCCGCGCCGGAGCTCGAGCTGGGCCTGGTCGCTCTTCGAGATCGGCTGGCAGCGATCGGCGAGCTGGAGCGCGGTGAGCGCGCCGTCGAACTGCAGGTCCTGGTACAGCGCATCGACGAGCCGGAGCAGGGACCGGGCGGGAGGTTCGTTGGCCGGCGCGGCCTTCGCGAGGCGAGCCGCCACCGCGGACGCCTCCTGGAGGTGCTCGCGCGAGAGCGCGTCGGCGGCCTGGGCAAGCACGGGCGCGCCGGCTTGCGCGGCGAGGCAGAGGAGGAGCGCCGAGGTCACCACTTGTGCATGACCTCGATCGACTTGCCGGGCTCGACCGTGATCGTCGTCGTGAACGCGGGGCGGTCGGCGCAGGGCGGGAGGTTCGGGTCGCACTCCAGCTGGAGGAGGTGCGGGCCCTGGTAGAGGGTGAGCTTGAGCGGGACGTCGCCGCGGGCCACTCCGTCCACCGTCACCCGCGACGCCGGGAAGGTGCGGACGACGACGGAGCCCTGCTCGACGGTGATGGTGTGAGACACCTGCCTGGGCGCGGGGCCAAGGGCGATCGTCTCCTGCTTGAACCACGGCCTCACCCCGAGCGCCGAAGCTTCCATGGTCACCGGGCCCGGAGGCACCCGGACGGCGATCGGGCTCTGACCCTCCGCGATGACCTTCCGCCCCTGGAGGACCCGGAGGTGCGAGGACGGATCCGAAGACACCACCAGTTCCACCAGGGAGGGCGCGGGCTTCTGGGAGGGCCGGGGGCGGGCCGCGCGCGGGCCGAGGTCCGCGGAGGAGGTGGCCACCGGCGCGCCGGCCGTGACCGGCCCGGCGGCGGCGACCAGCTCGGCGGGCTCGGGTCCCAGGTCCGACTCCGGCGCCGGCGCCGGCGCCGGCGAAGGCGAAAGCGGCGCGGCGGCCTGGATCGGCGCGGTGCCCCGCGCCGGCGGGGATGGCGGGATGGCGCGGACGACGGCCACCGCGGCGCCCGCCAGGGCGGCCAGCACCGCGGCGCTCGCCAGGGCGACCGGGACCGCCAGCCGCCTCGATCTCCACCCCAGCCACGGGACCTCGGTCCTCGTTTGTCCGCGGCGGTGAGAATCTCCGCGTCCTGGGCCGGGCATGAAGGGCGCGGACGGGATCTCCGTCTTGGCTGTGCTCGACGTCGCGAAGGAGATGGTCTTCGCGGTCGACGAAGGCGTGCGCCGCAGCGTGGGCCCCTCGCCATCCGCGCGGCCCGCCTGGGCCGGATGGCCCTCCGCCGGAGCGAGGAGCGCGAGCGGGCCGGAGACCGGATCAGGAGGCGGCGCCGGGCGCTTGTAGGTGTCCTCGGTGCCGGTGAGGGCCAGCGGCTCCGCGAGCTGCACCGCCCGGCCCTTGGCGTCGGTCCCGTCGGCCCGCCAGGGCGAGGGCGTCCGCACGGTCCGGTACGGGCGGTCCGGAGTGGCCAGCGCGCGCGGCAAGGACTCCCGGCCCGTCACATCGTCGGTCGCCGCGAGCTGGGCGATCTGGAACACCGTCGCGGGCTGGGGGCTGGCGCGGATGGCGGCCTCCAGGTCGGCGTGCATCGCGCGGCAGTCGGGGTAGCGGTCCTCGGCCCTGCGATGCAGCGCGCGGAGGATGATGCGGTCCAGCGCCGCGGGGACGTCCGGGGTGCGGGCGCGGAGCGGCACCATCTCCTCGGTGAGGATGGCGGTGATCAGCGACGCCTCGGTGGGCGCCTCGTACGGCCGCGCGCCGGCGAGCATCTCGTAGAGCACCACCCCCAGCGCGTACACGTCGGTCCGGCGGTCGAGCGGCCTCGCCCGGAGCTGCTCCGGCGACATGTACGCCAGCTTTCCCTTCACGCCGCCCGTCTCCGTGCGGTGGGTCTGGGTCGCCGCCTTGGCGATGCCGAAGTCCACCAGCTTCACGGCGCCGGTCCGGGCGATGAGGATGTTGTCCGGGCTGACGTCGCGGTGCACCAGCTGCAGCGGCTGGCCCGTCCGTGCGTCCACCAGGTCGTGCGCGTAGGCGAGGGCCTCGCAGCAGAACGCGGCGATGCGGGCGGCATGG
>Ga0134122_10002210_pt1 | contig 14230 bp, 12 predicted proteins | sample KB302_FD_96461 | JGI IMG/M metagenome (GOLD analysis project Ga0134122, IMG submission 96461) | Terrestrial soil microbial communities without Nitrogen fertilizer from Kellogg Biological Station, Michigan, USA - KB3-0-2 | ecosystem: Environmental > Terrestrial > Soil > Unclassified ... | reverse complement strand
GAGGCCGACCTGCGCGAGGGCAAGATCGCGGAAAAAGGCAATTCCGGCGAGCTGAAGATTTTGCAGCACGACATCGGTCCGTCCGAGCTTCCGGGGGCGCTGCTTGCCTCCGCCAATCTCGAACGCGCAAAAATGACGGGCGCGATCGTGATCCAGGCGGATTTCACCGACGCGATCATGCGCGAATGCAAACTGACACGCGCCAATCTGCGCCGCGCAAAATTGACCGGCGCCAATCTGGAAAGAGCGGATCTGCGCGGCTGTGACCTGTCGGGCGCGGATTTGAAAGGCGCCGTGCTGGTCGGCACCAAGCTCGATTTTGCCAGCCTCGACGGCAGCGACATGACCGGCGTGCTGACCGACGCTCCAGCCGGAAAGGCCGTCGCCGATCTGCATGAGCCGATCGACGTTCTGCTCGCCGCGCATGCGCGGTGGGCGGAAACGTCGGGACGTGAGGGCCGGCCCGCCGATCTCTCGGGAATGGACCTTCGGTCGCTGAAAGGCTTGGCGCATGGCGTGTTGACCGCCCTAATCGCTCCAGGCGCTGTGTTCTACGGCCTCGATCTCTCCGGAGCGCGCTTGCAAGGCGCACAATTGGAAGGGGCCGACTTGCGTGGAGTGAAACTGACAGGCGCCGATTTGCGCGGCGTCAATTTGAAGAACGCGCGGCTGGCAAATGCCGATATGCGCGACGTCAATCTCGGGCCATTGCTGATCTCCAATGAGCGCCTGCTTCCGGCGCGATTGGAACGCGCGGACGCCCGGTACGTCGACCTAAGGGGCGCCGATCTCCGCCAGACAGGGTTTGGCGAGGCCGATCTCGCTTATGCCGATTTGACCGGAGCGAAGCTCAAAGCCGCCGATTTCCGCGGTGCGATGCTTCAAGGCAGCAAGCTGTCGCTGGATGCGGCCGTCGAAGCGATCTTCGACGAAACACGCTTCGACCTCGCTGCAAGCTGAGATCAGGCGCCGGTCTTGGCGCTCTTGCTCACGTCCGCGACCTGCGCCTGCGAGCGCTCCGGCGTGCGCGAACGAATGAACTGACCGAGACGCGCCAGCGATACCTTTGCTTCCGACGCGGTCAGCGAACCCTGGAAGAGATGCGGCATACCGTCATAGATCTCGACCGAGACCGGGACATTGGCCGCCGCCGCAAGCTCGCCCAATCGGCTCGCGTCATCACGCAGCACTTCCAAACTGCCGGCGTGAACCATGATCGGAGGGAAGTCGCGCAAATTGCCAAACACCGGTGACGCGTAGGGGTCGGCCGGATTGGCGCCCTGCAAATAATGACGCGCGCTCAAGAACAGCAGTTCCCAACAAAGGACGCTGTCATTCTTGGCATTCTGCATCATCGACCAGCCTGACATGGTGAGATCGGCCCACGGCGACATGGCAACGCATGCGGCCGGCATCGGGATCGACGCGTTGCGTATGGCCATCAGCGTGGCGAAGGCGAGACCGCCGCCGGCGCCATCGCCGGCCAGCACCATCGTCTCAGGCGCGAAACCTCGGCCGATCAGGAAGCGATAGCCGTCGACGGCATCGCGCAGGCCGGCGGGAAAAGGAAATTCCGGGCCAAGCCTGTAATCAAAGACAAGCGCCACAGCTCCGGCCGCCTTGCACAACCGCGCGATCAGGGTGCGGTGGCTCAACGGTGAACCGGAAATATAGCCGCCGCCGTGGAAATAAATCAGCAGGCGCTGCGGCTGCGTTTCGCCGACGCTCAACCATTCGCCTTTGATTTGTCCGAGCTGTGCGCTCTCCACCACAACATCGTCCGGCGGCGGGCCAAACCCCGCGGCGATCGATTCATAGTGGCGCCGCAACTCGACTAGCGGAGTCGAATGATCAATGCGCCCCTTGATGAGGCGGGAGAGAGGCGTAGAGATGGCGCTCTGCCAGTTGGACATGCCTGCTCAGCCGTGAAGACGCGTGCGGCGAATGTAACCAACCGCAGCAATCGCCGAAAGGGTGACAGGTTGGCACGCCGGCACCCGTCAGGCGTGCAACAAAAAAGAGCGCGCTCCCACGACCGGGAACGCGCTCTTCCGTAAACGAGGGTGACTAGGCCGCCTTTATCTTGGCGTCGATCACTCGGCCTTCGGGCTTGGCACCGATAACGATGCGGCGAGGCTTCTTTTCCTCGGGCACGACCCGCTCGAGCTCAACGTGAAGGAGCCCGTTCTCAAGCTGCGCGCCTCTGACCTCGACGTTCTCGGCGAGCTGGAAACGCCGCTCAAAGCTGCGCCCCGCGATGCCCTGGTGAAGATAGTGGGCGGAGACTCCGTCCTTCTCGCCATCGCGCTTTCCGGCTACGGAGAGGACGCCTTCCTTCACCTCTACGCTGAGGTCCTTTTCCGCAAAGCCGGCGACGGCCAGCGAGATGCGATAGTGGTTCTCGTCGGTGCGCTCGATATTGTAGGGCGGATAGGCAACGCCCGAATCGAAGCGCGCTACGGAATCGAGCATGTCGGCAAGATGGTCAAAGCCGACGGTGGAACGGAACAGGGGACTAAGATCAAAACTACGCATATCACGACCTCCTTGAGCGAAGTGGTTGAGGCCCGCGACGTGCCGGGCCGGTTATCCGGAAGCCTCGCGGCCTTCCGGCGTTTCCTCAGGTAGGAGCGGGATTTTTGCCTTCAAGGACTTGAAAAATGCCGGTCCAATCCTACCGGGAACCGTGCCGTTTCAAGCCGGCGGCGGCACCACGATCAGGACCATCCGAAAGAAGGCTGCGAACCAGAACGTCAGCATCAGCAAGCACAGTATCGTCGTGATCTGGCCCTGGCCCGCGGGCACTCCGATGCGCGCCAAAACGGTCTTAAAGAGCGCTCCCTCGAAGCGGTTGGCGCTGTCGCTCCAACGGCCGCAGCGGTTCAGATTCTCGAAATTATCAACGATCGAGGAGCCGCCGTTCAGGATCCACTGCATCACGAGGAGAGGTAGCAGCAGAAGATAGAGATAAAGCCCCAAGCGCGACGACATGAGCCAGCCCAAGGCGACAAAAACGACGATGGCCCCATGCACCGCCAAAGAGAGGCTGCGAAGCCGATCGAACTCGGCCGGCCTCACGCCGGCCAACCACGTGCGCATACTTTGACCCTGCACCAACCGATCCCATGTTGCTAAACGCGTGGGACCCGGCGTTCGTTGATTGACCGCGAAAATTTTGGCCGCTCCCGAATGTCAGGCAACCGCGAGCCAGGAGAAATGCGAGAACGCCAGCAGCCAGAGAAGCAGGACAGTCGCGTACGACAGTCGATCCAGGTCCTTCGGATTGGGTTTCACGCCGAACATCCACTCGGAGAGCATCAGCAGGAATGTCCCCTCTTCTCGACTGGCAGGGTCGCGCCAATGACCGGTACGCACCCAGGACTCGATATTGTTGATGACGCAACAGCCTTTGTTGAGCCTCCATTGCGTGGCCACGAGCGGAAGCAGAAACAAATAGAAAAGGAGTGCGGGCCCGGAGGACAGAACCCATCCAAACAGGACGTAAATGCTCACAAAAATATGAAAGACAAAGAGACTGAGACCAAGAGCGTCCAACCGAGGCCCGACACGGGCAAAGCGGTCGTCGAAGTCTATCGAGGCCATATAATGCACCGTTACTTTGGGTCCGGCGCGGCCCCGCGCGAAAGACTCCTTTGCTATGCTAATAAAACGCTCAATTTTGACTTTCTGACGGCCGGCAATTTGTTTTTTTGTGTCCTTCTGCAGGGAACTTTTCGGCGAAAGCCCAAGCAAACCCTGGTTGTAGGGGTAAGCCGCAAATGGTGTTATCCGCCACCCGCCTCCACCGCCAAAACCGCGGGAATAATCCGTGACGTCCAGCTTTCGAGTCCAAACCTTAATGACCCCCGACAAGCGTCTGCTGCGCGCGGGCGTCTGGGAATTGCCCGAAGGGGAGGTACCACGCGCGATCTGCATCGTGCTTTCGGGCCTGTCTGAATACCTGGAAAAATACGGGGAAGTGGCCGACGAGCTGCGGGCGCGAGGCTTCATCGTGGCGAGCCTCGATTGGCGGAGTCAGGGCGCATCGGAGCGGCGCTTCAGCGATAACCGCGCAGGTCACGTCAGGACCTTCGATGAATATGACTCGGACTTCGCCGCGCTTCTCGTCCAGACGGTTGAACCGATCCAGCGCAGCCAGGCGGCGGCGGCGCGCGGACCTTTGCCGGTGATTGTACTCGCCCATTCGATGGGTGCGCATATCGTGCTGCGCTTTCTGCACGATCATCCGCGCCGCTTCGCAGGCGCCGTGCTGCTGGCGCCGCTGCTTGGCGTCGACACCGGGAAATATTCACCGCAGTTCACGAAGACGCTCACCATCCTGCTCAATTTGCAGCGCGCCTCGCCACGTTTCATCTTCGGCGTTGAAGATCGCGATCCTCTCAAGATCGCGTTCGAGAACAACATCGTCACCTCCGATCGCGCGCGTTATGAGCGGGGGCTTGCTCAACTCAAGGCACAGCCGTTTCTCAGGATTTACGGACCGACTTTCGGTTGGCTCGGCGCCGCATTCCGGTCGCTCGCGCGCCTTCATCGCCGCGGTTTTGCCGAGGAGATCACGACGCCACTGCTGGTGTTCGGCGCCGGACGCGACCGCGTCATTCCCACCGCTCCGACGCGCGACTTCGTCAAGCGTTTGCCCAAAGCGAAGTATGTCGAGATCGAAGACGCGGAGCACGAGATCCTGATGGAGAACGATGCGATACGCGCGCGCTTCTGGCGAGAGTTCGACGCTTTCGTACACGAGCGCTTGTCCGAGCCCGCAGCGATTCTCACCGTGCCGCGTACGCCGCCGCGCTAGAGCGAAAGAATTTTCATCGCCTCGGCGTGGACACGGCGATCGCCCGCGGCAATGACATTGCCGCCGCGCGACACGTCTCCACCCCGCCAATCGGTGACGATGCCGCCCGCACCTTCGATGATGGGAATAATCGGGGCGATGTCCCAGCGTTTCAAATCGGTCTCAATGACGAGATCGACGAAGCCCAGCGCAATCAGCGCATAGGCGTAGCAATCGCCGCCATAACGCGATAACCGGCAGAGCTTTTCCACGCGCCAATAATGTTCGCGTTCCTTGTCGTTGAAGTGGAGCATCGGATGCGTGGTGCAGATCACCGCATCGGCGAGACGCGCGCAGGCTCGTGTCGCCAGATTGGTCGTCCCCGCGGCGTTGCGAAACTCCGCCTTGCCGCCGGCACCGACGAAACGTTCGTTCAAGAAGGGCTGATCGAGAACGCCCAAGACCGCACGGTCTCGCTGTTCAAGCGCGATCAGCGTTCCCCACAGCGGCTGTCCGGCAATGAAAGCACGCGTGCCATCGATCGGATCCAGCACCCAGCGATAGCCGCTCGCGCCGGGCGTGTCGCCGAACTCCTCACCGAGGATCGCGTCATCGGGATAGGTCTTTCCAATCAACGCGCGGATGGTCTCCTCGGCGCGCTTGTCGGCTTCCGTAACGGGGTCGAAAAAGCCATCCGCGCCCTTGTCGACGACATCGATACGCCGCCGGAAATATGGACGAATGACATCGCCCGCGGCATCGGCAAGGCGATGCGCAAACGCAAGACGTTCCTCAAGACTGCGGTCCATGCTGTTTCTATAAACACCGGCAGCCGGACTGTCATCGGCGCCGGAAAGCAGCGGCGCAGCCTATTCTGCCTCGGCTTTGGCCTTCTTGCGCAGATGCGGGACCAGGGCGCGCTTTCTCAACCGAATGGATTTCGGCGTCACTTCGACGAGCTCGTCATCCTCGATATAGGCGATGGACTGCTCGAGCGTGAGCGGCATGACCGGGGTGAGCCGAACGGCTTCGTCCTTCGCATGCGTGCGAATGTTGGTGAGTTGCTTGGCGCGCAGCGGATTGACATCGAGATCGTTGTCGCGCGCATTCTCGCCGATGATCATGCCCTTGTAGACGCGCGTTCCCGGCACCACAAAAAGTCTGCCGCGTTCTTCGAGATACCAAAGTGCATAAGCCACCGCAGTGCCTTCGTTCGTCGAAATCAGCACGCCGTTGCGGCGGCCTTCAACGGTACCCCGATAGGGGGCATAGCCGTGGAAAATGCGATTGATGACGCCGGTGCCGCGCGTGTCGGTCATGAACTCGCCGTGGTACCCGATGAGCCCGCGCGACGGCGCATGAAACACAAGCCGCACCTTGCCCGCGCCGGTCGCGCGCATGTCGCGCATCTCGCCTTTGCGGGAACTCACCTTTTCGATGACGATACCGGCGAAAGGCTCGTCGACGTCGACAGTGACTTCTTCGATCGGTTCCAGGCGCTGACCGGTCTTCGCGTCATTTCGGAAAAGCACGCGTGGCCGGCTGATGGCGAGCTCAAAGCCTTCGCGGCGCATCGTCTCGATCAGCACGCCCAGTTGCAGCTCACCGCGCCCGGCGATTTCGTACGCGGATTCGCCGGCATCGCTCACATGAATGGCGACGTTGCCTTCGGCTTCGCGCAAGAGCCGGTCGCGGATGACGCGGCTCTGCACCTTGTCGCCTTCACGGCCGGCAAGCGGCGAATCGTTCACCGATACTGTGATCGCGAGAGTCGGCGGATCGATCGGATTGGCGGGAAGCGCCGCCTCGACCTCGATGTCGCAGAGCGTGTCGGCAACCGTCGCGGTCTGCAATCCGGCAATGGCGACGATGTCGCCGGCTTCAGCGCGCTCAGTGGGCATCCGCGCCAAGCCGCGAAACGACAGCAGCTTGGTGGCACGCGCTCGTTCCACCACTTCGCCGTCGCGCGACAGCGCCTTGATCTGACGGTTCATGGTGATGGCGCCGGATTCGATGCGGCCGGTAAGCACGCGACCGAGATAGGGATCGGCTTCGAGCGTCGTCACCAGCATCGCGAACGGAAAATCGTCGCCGGCCTTTTGCAACGGCTTCGGAGCCGGCACATCGGCGATAATGCGATCAAACAGCGGAGCAAGAGATTCACGTGGCTGAGCAAGATCGCCGACGGCCCAGCCCTGGCGCCCGGAGGCGTACAGAACATGGAAATCCAGCTGATAATCGTTGGCTTCCAGCGCAAGGAAGAGATCGAAAATCTCCTCGAGTGTTTCCTTGGGCCGCGCGTCCGACCGGTCGATCTTGTTGATCACCACGATCGGCTTCAGACCAAGCTTCAGAGCCTTCGACAGCACGAATTTCGTCTGCGGCATCACCGATTCCGCGGCGTCGACCAGCAAGACCACGCCGTCGACCATGGACAGAATGCGCTCGACCTCGCCGCCGAAATCGGCGTGGCCCGGCGTATCCACGATGTTGATGCGCTTATTTCCCCATTCGACGCTGGTGCATTTGGCAAGGATGGTTATTCCGCGCTCGCGCTCGAGATCGTTGGAATCAAGCGCACGCTCTTGAACCTGCTGATTGTCGCGCACCGCCCCGGACTGCTTGAGCAGGTGATCGACGAGCGTGGTTTTGCCGTGGTCCACATGGGCGATGATGGCGATATTGCGAATATCCATGTGAACCTGGGAGCCTGTCGGGAGCCGGGGCTTATATAGGTGCAAGAAGGTTGCGGCAATGTGTGCTCTCCAGCCGCGTCATTTGGCGCTTTTTTGAGCAGAATTTTGCACTGCGAGAGATGTAAATATCACAAAGTAAGATATTGAAAATGATGATGTATTTTTCTTAATGCGATTTTTTAAAAAATTCACCTTTAGGCTTGATTTCGCAGTTGCAGTATAGAATATTGTTGCGGTGCGGCATCGCTTGACTCCTCCTGCCTTGCCGCAGCCCCTTCCCGGGGCGTTTCCTCCCTAAACTTGGCCGCCCGGCCCCGCCGGGCGGCCTTTTTTCTTATGGCTAGAAGCGCAATGGCCGGGCTGATCTGCGCCAGGATCCCGGCTCGGAAATGAGGCTCGCAGCGAAGCGGCGAAGCTGTTCCTTGCACGTTGCGAAGCCGCTGTTTTTTTCCATGCGGGTCTCATCGAGATAGAGGCCGCGGCTGATTTCGATCTGAAACGCATGCACACCATCTCGCGGCTTGCCGTAGAGACTGGTCGTGTAGCCGCCGGCATAGGGTGTATTGCGAGTAACTGAGAAGCCAAGCTGCACCAGCGCCTTCTGCGCATAGGCAATCAGTTCGGACCCAGCAGCCTCGCCATAGCAATCACCCAGCACGATGTCGTGCGCTTTGGCAGGCGGCGGCATGGAGTGGCAGTCGACGACGATCGCGACGCCGAATTGGGCCTGCGCCTTCGCAACAAGTTCGCTCAGCGCCGCGTGATAGGGCCGATAGAATCGTTCGAGCCGAAACATGGCTTCCGCGGCGGGCAAGCGCGCATCGTAGATTTCAAGGCCGTCGCGCACCACCTTCGGAATCACCCCCAGCCCCGCAGCAACACGCGGAGAGCGCGCGGCAACAGGACGTCCCAATGGCGCGTCGAACATCGCCGGATCCAATTCGGCCGGAGCGCGATTGGGATCAACGAAGGCGCGTGGGAAACGCGCGGCGATCAGCGGTGCGCCGAATTCCGTCACGCAGTCGAACAACTCATCGACAAAAGCATCTTCGGACCTGCGCAGGTTAATGGCGTCCAATCGAGCGAGCCCGGTGAAGCTTTGCGGATAACAGCGGCCGCTGTGGGGCGACGCGAAAATGAACGGAGCGCTGAAAATCGCAGGCTGATGCACCACGACCGGTTCCGCGGCAAGCGCGAGCAGCCCGGGATCCTCGGCAGGGCTCGGCAGGGGAGCAGCCGACAGCCGCTCGGTTTCGACGTCAAGCGCCAGACTGGAGGTTAATGCGGCGGCTTCTGAGGTCATTTTCAGCTTCGCTGACGGCAATTAACGAATGGACCATTCGGGGGGCGTGCGATCAAGAGTGGACGAGCACTGATACCGCACTCTGCCTGGGAATTGTGTTGTCGATGTACCGGCATTTACGCTTTTCCCGAAATAAAGATGCTCACCGAGCCCGCTCATGCCAGCTTGCCCCCACGGGATTCCCTTAGAGCCGTAGATGGTTTAGGTAGGTCGTACGGGGGCATATGGCTACTATTCTTTTGGCTGAAGACGACGAATCCATGCGCCGCTTCCTGGCGTCAGCGCTGGAGCGCGCCGGCCATGAGGTGACGTCCTTTGGCGATGGCGCCCAGGCCTACGCGGCCCTCCAGGGCATCCGGTTCGACCTTCTGCTCTCCGATATCGTCATGCCGGGGCTCGACGGTATCGAGCTAGCCAAGCGCGCCGCCGAACTGGACCCCGCGCTGAAGATCATGTTCATCACCGGCTTTGCCGCCGTCGCGCTGCACCCCGCATCCGAAGCCCCGCGCCACGCCAAGGTGCTGTCCAAGCCGTTTCACCTGCGCGAAATTGTGCAAGAAGTGGAACGCATCATGGCGGCGGCTTGAACCCCGCGACTTGCCACCTTTCAAGCCCCGACGGTATAGAGACGGCTCGTTGGTTTTAGGGCGCGTAGCTCAGCGGGAGAGCACTACGTTGACATCGTAGGGGTCACAAGTTCGATCCTTGTCGCGCCCACCAGCCTTCGCTGCGCAGCAGCGCGTCAGCGCGCAGGCGGGCTACGTATCGGTTCGCGCAGCTACGGCTCGGCAGGCCAGCTCTACGCTCGCAAAGCGAGCGAGGCTGGCGCGCCGAAGCCCAACGGGCGAAGGCGGACCATTGGCGTCGCGAGCTGCGGCTCGGCAAGCCCTCTCTTCCCAAGAGTGAGACTTGTGTTTTACCGCTCGCGCAAGGACTCCTGGCGTGACCGCAACAGCGGCGACAGGAGGTAGCTCAGGATCGCGCGCGACCCGGTTTTGATTTCCACCGTCACTGCCATGCCCGGCGACAGATTGACCATCCGATCGTCGATCTGCATCTGCGTGCGGTCGAGGGAAATGCGGGCGCTGTAGTTTAGCTCCTGGCCCTTTGGTTCGCTGGAGTCGTTTTGTGTCCCCAGTGCGCGGTCGTTGGAGCGGTCTTGCTGCCGTTCACGAACGATGGCGTCTTGCGAGACATTGAGCACCCGGCCGTGGAGGAGGCCATAGCGGGTGAAATTGAAAGTGTCGATCTTGATCTCGGCGTCTTGCCCGGAGTGCACAAAACCGATGTCGCGATTTGACACCATGGCCTCGATTTCCAGCCGGCTGTCGCTGGGTACGACAACAGCCAGTGCTTGCGCAGGTGTGACGACGCCGCCGATCGTGTGGATCGCGAGCTGCTGAACCACCCCGTCCACGGGAGCCGTCAGCTGCTGAAGTCTGGTCCTTTGCTCGGCCTTGATGAGGTCCTGGCTAAGTCCGCTCGCTCTCTGATCGGCCTTGGCGAGCTCGTCGGAGAGTGCATGACGATATTCTGCCTCCGCCTGGCCGCGCGACTCGCCAATCGCAGCCGCGGCCGCTTCTGCCTCGTGGAGATGGCTCTTCTGGACGCCGAGCTCTTCTTGCTGGTCCACCAGCAGCTGGAGGCTATCGAGATAAGTTATCTTGGAAACGAGCCGTTTCTCCAACAGCTCCTTGCGCATGTCGACACGCGCCTGAGCAACCGGAATCAACGCGTCGAGCTTGTGAATCGTGGCCGCGATCGTGGCTTGCTCTGCTTCCTTCTCAGCCTGCTGACGCACGAGCGCGGCAATCCTAGCGCGGTGTTCGACCGCTTGGTTGAGCAGAAGCTGACGCTGGGTGTTGATCAATGCAGGGTCAGCATCGGCAGGCGGCTTGAAATCGGCCACCGGATTATTCCCTCCGCCGAGCGCCGCACGCAGCCGCGCGACATTGATCTGCTCGGCGAGGAGGTCGTTGCGCAAATGATCGCGTTCCGCTGTGCTTACCGTCGGATCCAGTTCGATCAGCACATCCCCAGCTTTGACCGCTTGGCCATCCTGCGCCCGGATGGCGCGTACCACTCCGGTCTCGAAGGGCTGGATGATTTTGCTACGGCTGCTCGACACGATTTTTCCGGTCGCCGAGGCAACGATGTCGATCGTGCCCCACCAGGCCCAGGCCAGTGCCGCAGAACAGCACAACGAGCGTGGCCCCTATTGTCCGGCCGACCGGCGATGGCGGCGTTTCCACGATTTCAAGCGCGGCCGGCAGAAACGCCAGCTCTTCGAAGCGCCTCCCGGTCTCGCGGCGAAACGAGACGACGCGCTGTGGCGATTTCGGGGGTCTGTAGAGTTCAACCGACTTCATGGAGCCCTGCCTGGAGCCGATGCAACGATGCATAGCGGCCACCTGTCCTGATGAGAGTGTCATGGCTGCCGTCCTCGACCAGACGGCCACGCTCGAGCGTTACGATGCGATCCGTCGCCCGCACGGTCGAGAGCCGGTGCGCTATGATGAGAACCGTCCGCCCTCTGGCGATCTCCTTCATGTTCTGCTGAATGATGCGCTCGCTCTCATAATCGAGGGCGCTGGTCGCCTCATCGAAAATCAATATGCGCGGGTCGCTGATGAGCGCGCGGGCAATCGCAATACGTTGGCGCTGACCGCCGGAGAGCGTAGAGCCGCGCTCGCCTACGATCGTGTCATAGCCTTCCGTCAATTCGAGGATGAATTCATGCGCGCCCGCAAGCCTTGCTGCCGCCATGACGCGCTCCATCGGCAAGGCAGGATCGGCGAGTGCAATATTCTCGCGCACCGAGCGGTTGAACAGCACGCTCTCCTGAAGGACTACACCGATCTGCCGGCGCAGCCAGGCCGGGTCGGCCATTGCGAGATCCATTCCGTCGACCAGAACGCGCCCGCTTTCCGGGACATAGAGGCGCTGGACGACCTTGGCGATTGTGCTCTTGCCCGAGCCGGAAGGCCCAACGATGCCGACTGTCTGTCCGGCCGGCACATCGAATGTGACATCATGCAAGACTTCTTGCCCGTCGATGCGATAGCGGAACGTGACATGATCGAAGCTGATATTGCCGCGGATCGCAGGCAGTCGCGTGCGCGTCGCCATGTGGGTCTGCTCGGCAGTAGTGTTGAGGATGTCGCCTAATCGCAAGACGGATAGGCGCGCCTGGTGAAAGTCCTGCCAAATCTGCGCGAGACGCAGAACCGGCGTGTTCACTCGGCTAGCCAGCATGTTGAAGGCCACAAGTTCGCCGACCGACAAGTTGCCTTCGATGACCAGTCTGGCACCCAAATAGAGCAGGCCGGCGGTGACGATCTTGCTGACGAGTTGCACCACTTGGCTTGCGGTATTTCCGAGGCTCAGGACTCGAAAGCTTGCGGCCACATACCCAGCGAGCTGCTCTTCCCAACGCCGCTGCATCTGCGGCTCGACCGCCATGGCCTTGAGCGTCTCGATTCCGGTCACGCTCTCGACCAGGAAGGCTTGGTTTTCGGCGCCGCGCCGGAATTTCTCGTCGAGCCGCCTCCGGAAGAGCGGCGTCGCTACCGCTGAAATCGCAACGTAGAAAGGAAACGAGCCGATCACGATCCACGTCAGCAGCGGCGAGTAGAAGAACATGACCGCCAGGAACACCGAGGTAAAGAACAGGTCGATCATGAGGGTGAGGGCTGAGCTGGTGAGGAAATTGCGGATGTTCTCCAATTCGCGCACCCGGGCCACCGAATCGCCGACGCGCCGAGCCTGGAAGTAGGCCATCGGCAACGCCAATAATTGGCGGAACAGGCGAGAGCCCAATTCGACGTCGATGCGATTGGTCGTATGCGCGAACAGATAAGTCCGCAGGATGCTAAGAACGGTCTCGAAAATCGAGATCGTCAGTAGACCGATGATCAGCACGTCAAGAGTGCTCAACGCCCGGTGCACCAGCACCTTATCGATGACTACCTGGAAGAACAGCGGCGAGACCAGGGCAAATATCTGCAAAAAGAACGACGCGATCAGCACCTCGCCGAGAAGATGCCGGTATTTGTGGATTGCACCCAGAAACCAGGTGATGTCGAAGCGGCGGCCAAGCTCCGACAATCCCGCGCGGCGAGTCATCAGAATCAGCCGTCCGTCCCAGACCGCGAGGAATTCGGCTCGCGTCATCAAGGCCGGCCGGCGCGTCTCCGGCGACTGGACCACGATTTTGTCCTCGGACGCCCCGGCGGCCACCAAGAGCCTGCCGTCACGCAGGATCGCGATGGCCGGCAAGGGAGTCTTGGGAAGCCGCGACCAATCGGTCCGATAGGCGCGGGCCTTGAGTCCAAGCTCCTTGGCGCACCGGAGGATTTCCGGTGCGCCAACTCTGGTTGTTCCCAGCCGGTGTCTGATCTGCTCGGCATCGGCTGCGACACCATGAAGGTGCAACATCGTCACAAGGGCTTCGAGCCCCGGATCAACCGGTCTTACGCTAACGATTGAAGTGCTCATTTGCTTCTCCGGGGCTCGTCGCCTTCATGCGTGGGGCTGCGTCAACAATGACTGCTGGGGCGTCTGCGGATCCGCAATCGGCGTCCCGCCGTGGCCCGCGCCCGCCATAACGAAGGTGGAGGCCATGAACTGATTCAGCAGGCTCGCGGCGTTTGCACAGTGCGCCGCCGAATTGGTGACGGTGTTGTGGCCCGGTCCGCCGTCGAGGGTATCGTGCCCTCCACCGCCGATCAGGTGATCGTTTCCCGCCTCGCCGTTTAGAACATCGTCGCCGGCGCTTCCGACAAGGACGTCGTTGCCGTCGCCGCCACTGGCGGTGAAGAGCATGCCCGTCAGTCTGGATGCGTCGATGACGTCATTGCCGCCAAGGCCATTGATGACGATGCGATCGTTCGTCTCGAAGTTCCTGATCGAGACTTCTGTGGCCAAGCCCGTCACCGTGACGACGCCGTTATGGTTGACAACCCTGATCACGTCGTTGCGGTCGGTTGCGTTGATCACCACCGTGTCCGCCTGACCGTCGCCGGCGCCTCCGAGATCGACGTTGACCTCGGTGACGTCTGTTCCGGAGAGATTGTTGACCGTAATGGTGTCGGCGCCGCCTAAAGGCGTGACCTGGATGTGCTCAATGTCACTCAAATCCATCGTTATGTTGCCGAGTGCACGGAACATCCGGACTCCGCTGCCATTGGCCGAGATGTCGATATTCTCGCCGCCGGTGGCACCGTTGAAGACGAGCGTATCCGTGCCGTCCTGGCCGTCGACGACGTCACTGCCGTCGCCCTGGTTCCACACAAACGTGTCGTTGCCAGCGCCGAGTTGTGCCGTATCGTTGCCGTGCGCACCGACGATGAGATCATTGCCATCGCCGCCGACCAACACGTCGTTGCCGTCACCGCCGGTGATCGTGTCGTTGCCCGCACCGCCGTCAAGCGT
>Ga0134122_10002209_pt1 | contig 14231 bp, 23 predicted proteins | sample KB302_FD_96461 | JGI IMG/M metagenome (GOLD analysis project Ga0134122, IMG submission 96461) | Terrestrial soil microbial communities without Nitrogen fertilizer from Kellogg Biological Station, Michigan, USA - KB3-0-2 | ecosystem: Environmental > Terrestrial > Soil > Unclassified ... | reverse complement strand
CGGCCGAAGGCGAAGTAGACCGCGGCATAGAGGAGCCAGCCGGCGAGGATGAGCGGCCGGCGGCCGAATCGGTCCGAGAGGATGCCTCCGGGAGTGCTGGAGAGCGACTTGACGACGTGGAGCATAGCCCAGAGGATGGGCACCAGGGCTGGCGCGACGCCGAGCTGACCGGCGCGCAGCAGCAGGAAGGCATCGGTCGAGTTGCCGAGGGTGAAGAGGAGCAGGACGCCGAGAAAGGCCCAGAAGCGCCCGCCGAGGGAAGCTTTGAGAGCGGTCTTTTCGCGCGCTTCGGTCGCGGGCGGCGACCGCGGCACCTCTCTGACGCCGAAGACGAGGGCGGCGACCGCCAGAGCACCGGGGATCGCCGTCAGCAGGAAGACAGTCCGGAGATCGAGGCCGGCCCAGCGCAGCAGCGCGAAGGCGAGCAGAGGCCCCACCACCGCACCGGCGTGATCGCCGGCGCGCTGGAAGCCGAAGGCCCGGCCGCGGATGCCCGGGTCGACCGAGTCGGCGATCAGCGCGTCGCGGGGCGAGGTGCGGATGCCCTTGCCGATCCGGTCGGTCACCCGGATCGCCATCACCTGGGGCGCCGAACGCGCCAGGCCAATCACCGGCCGGACGATGGAGGCCAGGGTATAGCCGGCGAGCACCAGGGGCTTGCGCCGCGGTACTCGGTCGGACCACCAGCCGCTCGCCAGCTTGAGCAGCGCCGCCGTCGATTCGGCGGCCCCCTCGATGGCGCCCACCGCCGTAGCGCCCGCGCCCAACACGCTCGCGAGGAAGAGCGGCAGCAGCGGATAGGTCATCTCGCTCGCTACGTCGGTGAAGAAGCTCACCGCCGCGAGCGCGACGACGTTGCGGCCGAGGCGGGTTGACTCAGGCCGAGGGCTCACGGCGGGGATTGTACCTCCGCCCTCACCTCCCCTGCAGAGGAGGGAGAACTGGATGAAAGATGCCGAGGGCGGGATCAAGGATCTTGTCAGGGCGGGTTCGAAGAGGCTACGCTCCTGAGAACGGGCCACTCAGCGAGGACGGCCTTATGATCCAGCGCACCTGAAGGGGGGTAGCTCAGTTGGTAGAGCAGTGGATCGCAAAATCCACGTGCCGGCGGTTCGATCCCGTCCCCCCCTGCCAGACTCCGGACGTCATGCATGCCCGATTCTGAGCGCGACTGGGAAGAGACCCAGGCTCACTGGGACAAGTTCCTTGCAGAGATGCGCCTCGCACGTGCAGCAGTTGGCGCAACGTATGCGGGCGCATGGTTTCGCGGTCAGACCCACTCGTGGAAGCTGACTCCTTCCATATTTCGCGACATACCCAAGCTCGAGGCGGAGATCCAGGATTTAGAGGCCAAACTCATGGCCTATCGCCACAAGCTCGAGAAGGCACGCTCGTTTTTGCGCCGGCGCGCAATGGATCTCGAAGATGAGGTCACCACCCGACTGTCCCGCGACGTGAGCGCCCTTGCGAAGCAGTTGGAGCGCCTCAAACAAAGAAGACCCGCCGAGGGGCACGTCCCAGGCGAGGGGCGCGCGTTCGTCGAATACAGGTTCCGCTCCGCTGTTCATCACCAATCCTCATGGCAAACGCTCGCGGAAATGCAGCACTACTGCGTACCGACGCGGTTGCTCGATTGGACGGAGTCATTTATTCACGCACTCGCCTTTGCGTTGGAGAAGTATGCGGACAGACTAGCTATCTTATGGATCAATGACCGGTACAGCGAGGAACCACCGCAGGTTCTGAGATTTCACCGCCTGCAGTGTGACCATGCGATGCCGGACGGCAGTCGCGAACCAGACACACCGACCGTCTGGGTTCTGAATCCGTATAAGCTCGCTGAAGCATCAAAAGGCAGAAACGTCTTGTGGGATCCTACCCTCAACCCCCTGGACGACTACTTCAAACTGTTTGTAGATGACCAGCCTGACCCGAGCCGTCGATTCAGCCTTCCTATACCTATCCTGTCACCCTGGCGTGACGAGCGGGTTGCAGCCCAACGCGGCGTATTCACTTGTCACGGCACAGACATTCGCCCGCTTGAGGAGCAACTGACGTCGCGAACGGTCCGAGCCGTGCAACTGACTCCGGAGGCGGCCATTCATGGGGTGCGCTTCCTTTCAGAAGTCGGCGGACTGGATAGATTCGCTATGTTCCGAGACAAGGATAGCCTTGGCCGCAAGACCAGAGATGAGTTTCTCTCTCTGCCGTTGAAGCGCAAAGATGCCTGACCGGAGGACTTTCACCTCCTCGCCGTCGAACACGCCGGGCACACCAAAACGAACGGCCGGCGCTGCCAGCGCCGGCCGTCTTCACCTCCCCGCCCCTACGGACCTTTCTATGCGCCGATCTTCTTCGGCGCGGAGGTCTGCGACTTGCCTTCCTTGTGGGTGTGGATCTTCCCGGGCGGGCCCTTGTCCTTCTTCGTCTCCCGCTTGGGGACTGCCGCCGGCTTCTTCGCTTTGGCCTCGCCCTCCGGCTTGGCTCCCGCGCCCTTCTTGCCCTTCTTCTCCTCGGCCGGCTCGGCGGTGGCGGCGGCCGCTTCGCGCTCGACCAGCTCGAGCACCGCCATCTCGGCCCCGTCACCCTGACGCGGTCCCAGCTTGACGATGCGCAGGTAGCCGCCCGGACGCTCCTGGAAGCGCGGCGCGATCTCATCGAACACCTTCTTGACGAGCTCGCGCTTCAGCACCCAGCGCAGCACCCACCGGCGGTCGTGCACGGTGCCGTGCTTGCCGCGGGTGATCACCCTCTCGGCGATGGGGCGCAGCTCCTTGGCCTTGGGGAGGGTGGTGACGATCTTCTCCTTGTCCACCAGCGACTGGAGCTGGTTGCGGAACAGGGCCTCCCGGTGAGAGCTGATCCGTCCCAGCTTCCTGCCTTTGACCGCGTGACGCATGATCTCCCCTCCTTAGGCCGAAGCTCCGGCGCCTGACCGGTCCGGCACGTCCATGCCGAGCGCGAGGCCCAGCTTGTCGAGGACTTCCTGCACCTCCTCGAGCGACTTCTTGCCGAAGTTCTTGGTCTCCAACATGTCCTTCTCGGACCGGCGCACCAGGTCCCGGAGCGTGTGAATGTTGGCGTTCTTGAGCGAGTTCGCCGAGCGCACCGAGAGGTCGAGCTCGTCGATGTTCTTGGCCAGCAGGGCGTCGAGCCCGGCCAGCTCCTCGCGGCCCATCTCGCTGCCGTCGTGGCGCAAGCTCTCCTCGGTCTGGATGAAGATGCCGAGGTGGTCCTTGAGCAGCAGGGCCGCCAGCGAGATCGCCTCCTCCGGCCGCACCGTGCCGTTGGTCCACACCTCGAGGATCAGGCGCTCGTAGTCGGTGGTCTGGCCGAGGCGCGCGGCCTCGACCCGGTAGTTCACCCGCCGCACGGGGCTGTGGGCCGAATCCACCGGAATCCAGCCGATACCCATTGACTCGTCGAAGTTGCGGTCGGCCGAGACGTAGCCGCGGCCGCGCTTGATCTGCGCCTGGAGCTTGAGCCGCCCCTCCTCGTTGAGGGTGGCGATATGGACTTCTGGGTCGAAGATCTCGATTTGCGGATCCTCGTTCATCCGGCTGGCCGTCACGTCGCCGGGACCCTGGACGTCGATCGAGAGCACCTTCGAATCCTCGGTGTGCAGGGTGATCGGCACCTGCTTCAGGTTGAGGATGATGTCCGTCACGTCCTCCACCACGCCGGGGATCGACGAGAACTCGTGGAGCACGCCCTCGATGTTGATCGCGGTGATGGCCGCACCCTCGATCGAGGAGAGCAGGCAGCGCCGCAAAGCGTTGCCGATGGTGGTGGCGAAACCCCGCTCGAACGGCTGGGCCGTGAACTGGCCGTACGTCGGCGTCAGGGTCTCGGTATCGACCTCAACGCGCTTGGGGCGTTGAAAACCTTTCCAAAGCATAGAAAAACTCCTTCCCTGCGGTTCCACTCGGGATCAGCGGCTATAGAGCTCGACGATGAGCTGCTCCTGGATCGGCAGCTTGATGTCCTCGCGCACCGGCAGCCGCAGCACCTTGCCGGTCGTGTTCTCCGCGTCCAGCTCCAGCCACTCCGGCACACCGCGGCCGCGCGCCGTCTCGACGCTCGAGCGGATCAGCGGGTTCTTGCGGCTGGCCTCCTTGACGGAGATGGTCTGCCCCGCCTTGACCTGATAGGAGGGGATGGTGATCTTGCGGCCGTCCACCAGCACGTGGCCGTGGTGGACGAACTGCCGGGCCTGCGCCCGCGAGGCGGCGAAGCCCAGGCTGTAGGCGACGTTGTCGAGACGCCGTTCGAGCATCACCAGCAGGTTCTCGCCGGTGATCCCCTTGCGGCGGTCGGCCTCGGAAAAATAGTTGCGGAACTGCGCCTCGAGTACGCCGTAGATGCGCTTGACCTTCTGCTTCTCGCGCAGTTGCAGGCCGTAGCCCAAGGTCCGCCGGCCGCGGCGAGTGCCGTGCTGGCCGGGCGGGAAGTTGCGGCGCTCGACGGCGCACTTCTCCTTGAAGCAGCGGTCGCCCTTCAAGAACAGCTTCATCCGTTCGCGCCGGCACAGCCGGCAAACGGGTCCGGTATATCTTGCCACTGGATCTCTCCTTGACGTCCTCTCCCCGAGGCTACGGGGACTTCAACTCAGGAAGACGGGATTCCGGCACGCCCGGAACCCAGGAATGGCGAAGGGCGAATTCAGAATAGCGAAGGGAAGGTTCTCCCTTCTCAATTCGCTATTCGCCATTCTGAATTCAAACTCTCCTTCTCTTCCTCGGCCGGCAGCCGTTGTGCGGTATCGGCGTCACGTCCTTGATCGACTTGACCTCGATGCCGGCGGCCTGGAGCGCGCGGACCGCGGACTCGCGTCCCGCCCCCGGGCCCTTGACCATCACGTCGACCGACCGCACGCCGGCGTCCTTGGCGCTGTTGCCGGCGTTCTGTGCCGCCACCTGGGCCGCGAAGGGCGTGCCCTTGCGCGAGCCTTTGAAACCGATCCGCCCGGCCGACGACCAGGAGAGAAGGTTGCCCTCCGGATCGGCGATCGAAACGATCGTATTGTTGAAGGTCGCCTGGATGTGCGCGACGCCGTGCGGCACGACGCGCTTCTCCTTGCGCTTGGCGCCCTTGCGGTCCTTCTTGCCTTCGGCCTTGGCCATCTTTCAATTCCCCTCGGTTACTTCTTGGTCGCCTTCTTCTTGCCCGCCACGGCGCCGCGGCGCGGCCCCTTCCGGGTGCGAGAGTTGGTCTGGGTCCGCTGGCCGCGCACCGGCAGGCCCCGGCGATGGCGGACGCCACGATAGCTTCCGATCTCCATCAGCCGCTTGATGTTCTGGCTGACCTCCTTGCGCAGGTCGCCCTCCACCCGGCCCTCGTCCTGGATGACCTTGCGGATGCGCCGCGCCTCGTCCTCGGTCAAGTCCTTGACCTTGGTGACGTCCGGCACCTCGGATTTGACCAGGATGTCGTGCGCGCGCGAGCGGCCGATCCCGTAAATGTAGGTGAGCCCGATCCAGACCTGTTTGTTTTGCGGCAGGTCCACTCCTGCGATACGTGCCATTGGCGACTCCCTATCCCTGACGCTGCTTGTGTTTCGGATTCTCGCAGATCACCCGCACGACGCCCTTCCTCCGGACGACCTTGCACTTCGGGCAGATCCGCTTGACCGACGAACGAACTTTCATATCCGACTTCCTTTCCCGCCTCTACTTCAACCGATAGACGATGCGGCCTCGATTGAGGTCGTACGGCGACAGCTCGACGAGCACCCGGTCCCCGGGCAGAATGCGGATGAAGTGCTTGCGCATCTTCCCCGAGATGTGCGCCAGGACCTGATGCTTGTTCTCGTTGAGCTCCACCTCGACGCGGAACATCGCGTTGGGCAGCGGCTCCACCACCACCGCTTCAACCTCGATCGCCTCTTCTTTCTTCGACAAACGTCCTTCCTCTCTCGTCAGACTCCCAACACCCGGGCGCCGGACGGCGTCACCGCCACCGAAAACTCGAAATGGGCGGACAGCGAGCCGTCCTCGGTCCGCGCCGTCCAGCCGTCGGCGTCCATCTTGACGCCGCACGTGCCGGCATTGACCATCGGCTCGATCGCCAGCACCATCCCCGGCTTGAGCTTCGGCCCCTTGCCGGGAAAGCCGAAATTGGGCACCTGCGGGTCCTCGTGCAGCGAGGTGCCGACGCCGTGCCCCGTGAACTCGCGCACCACCGAGTAACCGTTGCTCTCGGCGTGACGCTGGACGGCCCAACCAATGTCCTGGATCCGCCCCCCGGGCCTGACCTGCGCCACCGCCAGCCGCAACGCCTCCTCCGTCACCCGCAGCAACCGCTTCGCCTCCACGCTGACCTCGCCGACGGCGAAAGTCCGCGCCGCGTCGCCGCAGTAGCCCTTGTAGAAGACGCCGCAGTCGACGCCGACGATGTCCCCTTCCCGCAACGGCACGTCGCCCGGGATGCCGTGTACGACGACATCGTTGAGCGAGACGCACAGCGTCGCCGGATAGCCTCGGTAATGCAGGAAGGCCGGGACTCCCCCAGCGTCGCGGATGACGCGCTCGGCAAGGCGGTCCAGCTCCCGCGTCTTGACGCCCGGGACCATGCGCTCCCCGACCGCCTCCAGCACCTGGTGGACGATCCGGTTGGCCCGGTCCATCAGCTCGATCTCGCCCGGGGTCTTGAGCACCACGGCCATTAAGCGACCCCGCAGACGCGGAGCAGACAGGCCGTCACGTCTTCCACCGGACGGTTCCCATCAATCTCGCGCAGCAGACCGCGCTCCTTATAATAACCGATAAGGGGTGCGGTTTTTTCCCGGTACACCTTCAGCCGCTCCCGGATCACCCCTTCCTTGTCATCGGCGCGGCCGCGCTGCAGCGTCCGTCGCACCAGCTCGTCCTCCGGCACGTCCACCAGCAGCACGGCGTCGAGCTCCCGGCCGGCCTCGCGCAGGATGCCGGCCAGCGTCTCGACCTGCGCCATGGTGCGCGGATAACCGTCGAGCAGGAAACCCCGGCCGGCGTCGGGTCTCGCCAGCCGCTCGCGCACCACCTCGGCCATCGTGGCGTCGTCCACCAGCGAGCCCGAGGTCATGATGCCCTCGACCTTGCGGCCGAGCTCCGAGCCCGCCGCCACCGCTTCGCGCAGCATGTCGCCCGTCGAGATGGCGGGGACGTCGAGCCGCCGGCCGAGCACCTGCGCCTGGGTCCCCTTGCCGGCGCCCGGGGGTCCCAGCAGGACCACCCGCGAGCTGCGGCCGCCAGCCGGCACATGGTCAACCTCTTCGCCCACGAATCCGGCCCCGCTTCATGAACCCCTCGTAGTTGCGCATCACGAGCTGGCTCTCGACCTGTTGGATCGTGTCCATCGCGACGCCGACGACGATGAGGAGCGACGTGCCACCGAAGTAGAACTGGATCCCCATGCCCTCGGTGATCCAGTTGGGGAAGTAGCCGGCGATCCGCGGCCCCAGCCACGGCAAGCCCGCGATGTGGATGCCGGTGAGCAGGAACTCGGGCAGCACGGTCACCGCCGCCAGATAGAGGGCCCCGACTAGCGTCAGCCGGGTCAGAATGCGGTCGATGTACTCGGCCGTCCGCTTGCCGGGACGGATGCCGGGGATGAAGCCGCCGTACTTCCGCATGTTCTCGGCGAGGTCGGCCGGGTTGAAGATGATCGACACGTAGAAGTAGGAGAAGAAGACGATGGCGATGATCTGCAGCAGGTAGTAGATCGGCTGCCCATAGGAGACGAAGCTCGCGACCTTCTGCACGCCCTCGTTCTGGATCAGTCCCGAGATCACCGTCGGCACCGTCACCACGGAGCTCGCGAAGATCACCGGAATGACGCCGCCGGTGTTGACCCGCAGCGGCAGATAGGTGCTCTGTCCGCCGTAGACCCGCCGGCCCACCACGCGCTTGGCGTACTGCACCGGGATGCGTCGCTGCGCCCGTTCCATGTAGACGATGAAGGCGACCACCAGCACCATGAAGAGTATCAGTGGAACGAGAGCGTAGAGCTGGAGGTTTCCCCGCTGCACGCTGTCGATGGTCGTGCCGACCGCCGGCACCAGGCCCACCACGATGCCGGCGAAGATGATCAGCGAGATGCCGTTGCCGATGCCGCGCTCGCTGATCTGCTCGCCCAGCCACATGATGAAGGCGGTGCCGGTGGTCAGCGTGATCACCGTCAGGGCGCGGAAGGCCCAGCCCGGCGACGGCACCAGCGGCGCGCCGCCCGGCGTCGTCATGCGCTCGAGCCAGACGGCGATGCCGGTGCCCTGGATGATCGAAATGACGACCGTGCCGTAGCGGGTCCACTGGGTGATCTTGCGCCGGCCGAGCTCGCCTTCCTTGGAGAGCTTTTCCAGGTACGGCCATACCACCGTCAGCAACTGCAGGATGATCGAGGCGGTGATGTAGGGCATGATGCCCAGCGCGAACACCGCGATCTTCTGCAGGCTGCCGCCGGTGAAGGTATTGACGAACCCGAGGAAGCCCTGCGCCTGCGACTGCATGAACTCCAGCAGCGCCTGTGGATCGACGCCCGGACTCGGGATGTGGCAGCCGATGCGGTAGACCGCCAGCAGGCCGAAGGTGAAGAGGACCCGCTTGCGCAGGTCCGGGATGGCGAAGATGTTGCGGAAGCTTTCAATCACGCCTGAAGCTCCTCACAGCTGCCGCCCGCCCCTTCGATCTTCTCGCGGGCCGACTTGCTGAACTTGTTGGCGACGACGCGCAGCGGCTTGCCGATCTCGCCGTCCCCGAGCACCTTGATCTTCCTGCCGGAGCGGACCAGGCCGCGCTCGATCAGCAGCTCGGGCGTCACGTCGCCCTCCAGCGCGGCGAGCTGCGAGAGGTTCACCACCGCGTACTCCGTCTTCCAGATGTTGGTGAAGCCGCGCTTCGGCACCCGGCGGACGAGCGGCATCTGGCCGCCCTCGAAGCCGGGCCGGCGGCTGTAGCCGGTGCGGGACTTCTGGCCTTTCTCGCCGCGGCCGGCGGTCTTGCCCAGCCCCGAGCCGGGGCCGCGACCCACCCGTTTCTTCGCGTGCTTGCTCCCCGTGGCGGGAGACAGCTCATGCAGCTTCATGATTCCTCGACCTCCAGCAGGTACCCGACTTTCGCCACCATGCCCCGCACCGCCGGCGTGTCGGGGCGCTCGACCACGTCGCGGATCCGCCGCAGGCCGAGCCCCTTGACCACCTCGCGGTGGCCGCGGGGAGTGCCGATGACGCTCTTCACCTGGCGGATCTTGATCGTCTTGCCTTCGTTTGCCATCGCTATTCCCTTTTTACGTCGCGGCCTCGCCCGGCGCCGGCGGTGCCGCCGGCTCGCGCAACCGGTGGCTCAGGCCGCGCATCGACATCACCTCCTGCTCGCTGCGCAGCAGCAGCAGGGCGTCGAAGGTGGCCTTCACCACGTTGTGCGGATTGGTGGAGCCCAGAGACTTGGTCAGGATGTCCTGGATGCCGGCGGTCTCCATCACCGCGCGCACCGGCCCGCCGGCGATCACGCCGGTGCCTTCCGAGGCCGGCTTCAAGAGCACGCGGCCGGCGCCGAAGGTGCCCAGCGCCTCATGGGGAATGGTCGTCCCCTTGAGCGGCACCTGGACCATGTTCCGCTTGGCGATCTCGATGCCCTTGCGGATCGCCATCGGCACCTCCTTCGCCTTGCCGGCGCCGTAGCCCACGCGGCCGTTGCCGTCCCCGATCACCACCAGGGCGGAGAAGGAGAAGTTCTTGCCTCCCTTCACCACCTTGGTCACACGGTTGATGTGGACGACCTGCTCGAAAAACTCGCTCTCGCGTTCGAAGTCCCTGGCCAAGCTCGTCTCCTTTGTAGGGGGGCAGCATGCTGCGCCCCTACGATTCTAGAATTGCAATCCCTTCTCCCTGGCCGCCTCGGCCAGCGCCTGCACCCGGCCGTGGTAGATGTAGCCGCCGCGGTCGAAGACCACCTTCTCCACCCCGTGTTCCTTGGCGCGCGCCGCCACCAGCTCGCCGACCAGCTTCGCCGCGGCCTTGCCCGCCGTCGAGCCGCTGAACTGTTCGCGCAGGGCGGGATCGGCGGAGCTCGCCTGCGCCAGGGTGACGCCGCGGTCGTCGTCGATCACCTGGGCGTAGATGTAGCGCAGGCTCTTGTAGACCGACAGGCGCGGTCGCTCGGCATCGCCGCGCACGCGCTTGCGTACCCTCAGATGGGCGCGCTGGCGGCGCTCCCGCTTCGCCTTCATCCGCTTCGTGACGTGCTCGCTCATGCTCCTGTCCTCACTTGCCGCCGGCCTTGCCGACCTTGCGGCGCAGGATCTCGCCCGTATACTTGATGCCCTTGCCCTTGTAGGGATCGGGCCGCCGCAAGCGGCGGATCTCGGAAGCCACCTGCCCCACCTTCTGGCGGTCGGCGCCGGAGACGGTCACCCGGTTGGCCTTGGTGTCGATCTCGATCTTGATCCCCTCGGGAATGTCGTACAGCACCGGATGGGAGTAACCGAGCGCGAACTGCACTTGATTCCCCTTCACCTCGGCGCGGTAGCCCACGCCCACGATGTCGAGTTGCTTCGAGAAACCGCCCGACACCCCTTGCACGGCGTTGGCGAGCAACGCCCGCAGCAGGCCGTGCCGCGAGCGCTCGGGCCCGTCGTCGCCGGGACGCGAGACGTTCACCTCGCTCTCTTTGACTTCGACCGGGAAGCCCGCGAAGAGCGTCTGCTCCACCCGGCCCCGGGGCCCTTCGGCCACGAACACCCCGTCCCGCACCTCCACCTTGGTGCCCTTGGGAACGGGAATCGGCATCCTTCCAATCCGCGACATGGCGTTTCTCTCCTACCGGATCTCTACCAGACTTGGCACAGCAGCTCGCCGCCCACCCGGCGCTCGCGCGCCTGAGCGTCGGTCAGCAGGCCCTGCGACGTGGAGACGATGCCGATGCCGAGACCGTTGCGCACCGGCTGGATCTCGTCCGCCCGGCGGTACACCCGCCGGCCGGGCTTGCTCACCTTCTGCAGGTGAGAGATGGCCGGCATGCCCTCCGCGCTGTAGCGCAGGAAGACGCGCAGGGTGCCCTGCGGCGAGCCCTCGATCTCCCGGAAGTTCTTGACGAAGCCCTCCTCCTTGAGGAGCTTCACCACCTCGACCTTCAGCTTGGAGGTCGGCACGTCGAGCCGGTCGTGCTTGGCGATCTGGGCGTTGCGGATGCGGCTCAGCAGGTCCGCGATCGGGTCGGTCATGCTCATTCTTCTCTCTCCTCGCTACGCTCGGGGCGCGCTCTACCAGCTCGCCTTGATGACGCCCGGCAGGTAACCCTGCAGCGCCAGGTCCCGCAAGTGGATGCGGCAGAGGCCGAACTTGCGGGAGTAGCCCCGCGGCCTGCCGCAAAGCCGGCAGCGGTTGCGGTGCCGCACCTCGAACTTCAGCTTCTTCCTCTCTTTTGCGATCTTCGCAGTCGTCGCCACGCAAGCCTCCTAACGGGTGAACGGCATGCCGAGCTCGCGCAGCAGATAGAGGGCGCGCTCGTCGTTGCCGGCCGTCGTCACGATCGTGATGTTCATCCCCTTGGGGCGCTCCACCTTGTTGTAGTCCACCTCGGGGAAGATCAGGTGGTCCCGCACGCCGAGCGTGTAGTTGCCGCGGCCGTCGAAGCTCTTCGACGGCACGCCGCGGAAGTCGCGCACGCGCGGCAGCGCGATGGTGATCAGCCGGTCCAGGAACTCCCACATGCGGTCGCCGCGTAGCGTCACGCGGCAGCCGATGGGCATGCCCTGGCGCAGCTTGAAGGCGGCGATCGACTTCTGGGCGCGGGTGATCGTCGGCTTCTGGCCGGCGAGCGCCGCCAGCTCCTCCACCGCGTCGTCGAGGATCTTGATGTTCTGGATCGCCTCGCCCATGCCCATGTTGAGGGAGATGCGCTCGAGCCGCGGCACCGCCATGACGTTGTCGATGCCGAACTCCTTCTGGAGCCGCGGCACCACCTCGTCGCCGTACCGCTGCTTCAGGCGCGGCACGTAATCCTCCGGGGTCGGCCGCGCCGGCCCGGAGGGAGCCGCGGCCTTCGCCTTGCCGCCCTTGCTGTCCTTGTTCTTCGCCATGTCTCTGGTCGCCTCGCGCGCCTAACCGAAGGTGGCGCCGCAGTTCTTGCACACCCGCACGCCGCGCCCGTCTTCGAGCCGCCGGCGCCCCACCCGCGACGCCTTGCCGCACTCCGGGCAGATCACCTTGAGGTTGGCGATCTGGATCGGCGCCTCGCGCTCGAGGATGCCGCCCTGGATGCCCTTGTTCGGGTTCGGACGGGTGTGCCGCTTGATCATGTTGACGCGCTCGACGATGGCCTTGCCCTCGCTGGCGAGGATGCGCAGGACCCGGCCACGGGCGCCGCGGTCCTTGCCCGTCGTGACGAGCACCTGGTCGTTCTTCTTGACATTCATCTTCATCTCAGATCACCTCCGGCGCCAGCGAGACGATCTTCATGTACCGCTTCTCGCGCAGCTCCCGCGCCACCGGACCGAAGACGCGCGTGCCGATCGGCTCGCCGGCGTCGTTGATCAGGACGGCGGAGTTGTTGTCGAAGCGGATGTAGCTGCCGTCCTTGCGCCGCTGTTCCTTGACGGTACGCACGATCACCGCCTTGACCACCTGCCCCTTCTTCACCGTGCCGTCGGGCGCCGCCTCTTTGACCGAGGCCGTGATCACGTCTCCCAGCCGGCCGTACTGGCCCGCCGAGCCGCCGCGCAGGTGGATGCAGGCGATCTTCTTGGCGCCCGAGTTGTCCGCCACGTCGAGAATCGTTCCCATCTGGATCATCGTCTGCCCCTTGGTCGCTCCACTACTGGGCCCGCTTCAAGATCTCGCGCACCCGCCAGCGCTTGGTCTTCGACAGCGGCCGGCTGGAGACGATCTCCACCAGGTCGCCGACCTTGCACCGGTTCTCCGCGTCGTGAGCGTGGAACTTCTTCGTCTTCTTGAGGTGGCGGTGGTAGAGGCGGTGCGTCACGGTCTCCTCGACGACCACCACCACCGTCTTGTCCATCTTGTCGCTCACCACGCGGCCCACCTTGGCCTGCCGGCGCCCCTTGACGGGAGCCGCCGGCGCCGGGGCGTCCTGCTGGGTCTCTGTCGTATCCGCGATATCCACCATGATTTTTTCCGCTCCTAGCTGCCTGCCCGGCGCTCGTGCAGGATGGTCAGCACCCGCGCCAGGTCCTTGCGCACCTGCCGCACCCGGGCCGGCTTCTCGAGCTGGCCGGTGACCTTCTGCAGGCGCAGTGCGAAGAGCTGCTCGGAGAGATCACGCTCCTTGTCCTGCAGCTCCTCCAACGTCTGATCGCGCATTTGCGAAGCCTTCATCGTCTCACCTCAGCTCTTCGTGGCGGGTGATGAACCGCGTCTTGATCGGCAGCTTGTGCGAGGCCAGGCGCATCGCCGCCTCCGCCACCTCGGCCGGCACGCCCTCCAGCTCGTAGAGGATGCGCGCCGGCTTCACCACGGCCACCCACTCCTCGGGGTTGCCCTTGCCCTTGCCCATGCGGGTCTCGAGCGGCTTCTTGGTGATCGGCTTGTCGGGAAAGACCCGGATCCACACCTTGCCGCCGCGCTTGACGTAGCGCGAGATGGCGATACGGGCCGCCTCGATCTGCCGCGCCGTCACCCAGCCGGGCTCCATCGCCTGCAGGGCATAGTCGCCGAAGGCGATGTAGCTGCCGCCCTTCGCCGTCCCGGCGCGCCGGCCGCGCTGCTGCTTCCTGAACTTGACCTTCTTCGGCATTAGCATGGACGAAATCTCCTAGGCGGCGCTGCGCCGGCCCTTCTCCTTCAGCAGATCTCCCTTGTAGACCCAGACCTTGACGCCGATGACGCCGTAGGTGGTCATCGACTCCGCGAGGCCGTAATCGATGTCGGCCTTCAGCGTGTGCAGCGGCAGCCGGCCCTCCTGGTACCACTCGGAGCGCGCGATCTCGGCACCGCCCAGGCGGCCGGAGACCATGATCTTCACGCCCTTGGCACCGAAGCGGAACGCCGATTCCATGGCCTTCTTCATCGCCCGGCGGAAGGAGACGCGGCGCTGCAACTGGCCGGCGATCGATTCGGCCACCAGTTGCGCGTCGAGCTCCGGCCGCTGGATCTCCTGGATGTTGATGTGCACCTCGCGGCCCATCTCCTTCTGCAGATCGTCGCGCAGCTTGTCCACCTCGGCGCCGCGGCGGCCGATGATGATGCCCGGCCGCGACGTGTAGATGGTGACGCGCAGCTTGTCGGCGGCGCGCTCGAT
>Ga0134122_10002206_pt1 | contig 14234 bp, 19 predicted proteins | sample KB302_FD_96461 | JGI IMG/M metagenome (GOLD analysis project Ga0134122, IMG submission 96461) | Terrestrial soil microbial communities without Nitrogen fertilizer from Kellogg Biological Station, Michigan, USA - KB3-0-2 | ecosystem: Environmental > Terrestrial > Soil > Unclassified ... | reverse complement strand
TTCGACAACTGTTGACGTGATCATGCTGAAGACAAGATATATAGCGGCCAGCGTCAGGGCCACCTCCAATGTGCTACTTCCTAACATGTGGACCTCATTTCTTCACTAGATCGAGATGATATTTTCGAAATACGGGTTCCAGAGGAAAGAAGTATCCAATTCCGGACGCGGGATTCCCGCCAATGTGGAGGCCGATAACTTCCTGGGTGTTTTCCAGGAGGACAGCGGCGCCCGAATCCCCAGGACTGGCAGTGATGGAATACGAAAACAAACCGCGATAGCTGACCGCGGGGGCGTTGGAGCCAATAACATCGAGAGATATGGTTTCGGGGTGTAAACGGATGATGGTACCGCTCTGCCGCCGGGATACGGCACCATACCGCCAAACGCGCGATCCATTTTGAAAATGACGCTGCCATCCGGAAGGTTGTCCAATTTCCGGAATCTCAGGAAGCCACTTATCCGTCGTGAGCTCCGCCAGTGCAACATCTTCTCTCTGTGCGTCAAACGCCTGCTTCCGGCTGAACACCGCACTCAATTTCCCGATGGTCCGTTCGCTCACTGAAGCGGCGCCAGCCGAAGGCTGCACGATAATTTCTTCATCCGGATTGGAAACGCTCGAACCGAAACGCGCCAGAACGTGGGAACAACTCAAGGCGAATGTGCGTTGTGATCCTGCCATGGACACCAGAATACCGATGGTTCCCTTGGCACCGTGCAAATTGGCAACTTCCATTCCGGGGCTGAAGGGGCGATTGACCGTCATTTTATTTCGCCGCCTCCGTGGTGCTCGCGGCTTTTTCGGACTTGAACAAATCGAGCACGGTTCTCACTGAAACACTGAGGCCGAACGTCGACCGGGAGCTGATATCGAACTTAGGTTTTGCATTGGCAGGAGCTGTAGGATCTTCCGGCTGCTGGACACGCGATACTTTCTGTCCCCAGAAGGCTTCTAGCTTCCAGATACCCAGGGACACGGCATACAACTGCTGGTTGAGCGCCTTTCCCTGAATTGCGAGACCGGCCATGAATCCCGGTGTAAGACGGAAAAATGAATTCTTCGTATCGATGGCGAAAGGATACACGGAGACTGCCGCGAAGATGTGCTGGCGTTCGACGGTTTTAGGAAGCAACAGTGCCGGTGAACTTGTGGGTTGGTCGTATCTCAGCTCGTCCAGGGAAGTCAGCGGTACGGCGAAATTGATTCCCCAATGATACTTCCGTTCGTTGTCCACCTTGAGCGTGGCGACTTGCTTGGGATCAGCATTGATGTCTGCGCGGACAGTTGCGAGGATGGTAATGTCGGATGTCTCAAAACGCACGCCAAGATCCCCGCCACCGTAAGCGGTAAAGCTGTTGGTCCCGATTCGAATATTTTCCAATCCGCCTCCCTGCGCGGTACCGAGCAATGTCAAAATGTCTGCGAGATCCTTGCGAGGCGCGGGAGTTTTTTTGACAATTTTAGTTTCGTACGTCACACCGAGATAAGGCGTATACGTCTGGTCGGCGCAAAATATACCCTGTTTCCGAATATATTCGGGTTTCCCTTTTTCTTTGAAGATTCCGAGCATTTGAGGCGAACAAGAAATCGAATTTCCATTCGCTGAAATGACGGCCACATCGAGTTCTTGCGTGCTCTGGCCGGTTAGAAAGCGTTGAGTTACCAGCGTCGCCACGTCTGCTGGGGCCGTAGATCCGGCCGCCGTAGCTTTTTTCTCAGCCTCGTCTTGCTTTCCCTTCCAGAAGTCCGGCATTGATGTCCCAAGGAGTGTCTTTTCTCCCAGGCTGGGTTTGGGCACCTTCGATTCCCAGAAGCTGAGCGTCTCCGTGTGTGTTTTGGGTAAGGTATCGGTCTGGAAGCCCTTCAGATTATCGTAGGCGTAAACCAGCTTGATTTTCTTGCTGCCGAAAATTCGCGCCTCGGTGAAATGTTGTGCATTGCGCGGGTCCTTCAACCACCGCTGGAATTCTTGCAGCCCTAGCATATCGGCCCACCCCTTGTAATAGATGTACCAGTCGTTCTCCTCGACGCTTCCAGTCTGGTCCCCGAGCTTGACGACGTGCAGAATGTAATAAGCGGCGGCGTCGGGATTTTCGCCAAGCGCGGCCGTGATAATCCGGCTCGCTTCGGCCATGCGTTTACTCCGGTCCGCGAGGGCAGAGAAGTCAATGCTGCCGGTAGATTTCTCTGGCAACTCGGCGATCGTCCTGAAGCCGTTGAGAATGACGGTCTGATCCTGACCGAAGCAATTCAATGCCGTCATCATGAACGTGAATACTGTTACCGCACATATCGCGTATCTCATGGGATTCCTCTCCTGGAAATTGTTTTGTTCTCCGTGCAGGAAATGAAGCCTGCATAGTGTATGGCATCTAAGCGGAAAACATTTCGGTGTAGGATCGGTCTATGACCGCGCCGGCATTCGATTCAGAAAGTGCAAATTGCGCAGCCACATGACTGATCCAGCGATCTATCACATCACGCATCTGGACAATCTTCCTCGAATCGTGAGTGATGGACGCCTTTGGTCGGATGCCCAGCGGCTAATAAGAGGGTTCGCCAGCACGAATATCGGCTACAGCCATATTAAGGAACGTCGGATGAAGAGACCAGTTGTGGTCTCGGCTGGCGGTACCCTGGGACAGTATGTGCCGTTTAATTTCTGTCCGCGGTCTGTAATGTTGTACGTGGTTTCTCAAGGGCACGAGAACTATTCTGGAGGTCAGCAGCAAATCGTGCATTTGGTTTCGTCTGTCCAGACAGTTGTATCAACCGGTAGGCCGTGGTTTTTCACGGATCGCCATGCTGATCTTGGATATGCGCAGCAGATTGAATCGTTGAACGCATTAGATAGCCTGGACTGGCAAGTTATGCCGTTGCGCCAGTGGAGTGGAAACACAGAAACAAAGGAGAAGCGCCAAGCTGAGTTTCTATTACACGACTGGTGTCCGTGGACCGCGATAAACGCCATCGGAGTCATAAACGACAAAATTGCCGGTGAAATGACCAAGATCCTGGCGGGTACGGATCACAAGCCCCAAGTCACTGTCCGGCGAGATTGGTATTATTGATATAGAACTATATGTTCGAACTAACGCAGGGAAATCTACTAGACGCCGACGTTGAAGCGGTCGTGAATACGGTAAATACGGAAGGCGTCATGGGCAAGGGTATCGCGCTTCAATTTCGGAAAGCGTATCCGGAGAACTACGAAGCATATCGTAAGGCTTGCGATGCGGGTGAAGTTCAACCCGGCCGCATGTTCATCTTTGACCGGCAGACGTTGACGCTACCGCGCTACATCATTAATTTCCCAACGAAGCGGCATTGGCGGAGCAAATCCCGAATTGCGGACATCGAAGCAGGACTGAATGCTCTGATAAGAGATGTCCAGCGGTTGAAGATTCACTCTGTGGCCGTGCCGCCGCTTGGTTGTGGAAACGGGGGCCTGAGATGGCCAGATGTCCTTCAACGAATGCACGCCGCATTCGAGCTCGCGCCGGAAGTACGCTGGCTCGTCTTTGAGCCCAAAGGTTCACCGAAGCCGGAGGAGATGAAGAATCGAACCACACGGCCTCGAATGACACAGGGCCGCGCTGCGCTAATTGGTTTGATCGATCGGTATCTCGTACCTGGTTTTGATTACCCTGTATCGCTTCTTGAAATTCAGAAGCTGGTTTATTTCTTAACGGAATCCGGGGAGGAGTTGAAGCAGGTTAATTTTGTGAAGCATCACTACGGTCCGTATGCAGATGTCTTGCGACATGTGCTTGAGAAGATGGAAGGTCACTTTATCACCGGCTACGGCGCTGGTGAGAACAAACCTGAAACACCGATCTACTTGCTCCCCGGAGCTGCCGATGAAGCCGAGGAATTTCTGGGTAAATACCCGGAGACCCTCAAGCGATTTGACCGTGTGGCACAGCTTATTGAGGGGTTCGAGACACCCTTGGGGATGGAGCTATTGGCTACCGTTCATTGGGTCGTAGTTCGCGAGAATGCGGCGCCAAATGCAGAGACAGCCTTACGCGCCATTCAAGCATGGAGCACAAGGAAAGCAAAACTCATGAGCCCTGGGCAGGTGTCTGCCGCTTGGTCGCGCCTCGACGAATTCGGCTGGTTTGTGGCCCCCAAAATTCCTGGATTGCCCGATCACGCAATATCAAAGAGTGACGTTTAGAATGCCGCACTCGTCTGGCTGGAAAACTTGAAATACGGAAGGGTCCGCAAACTACGCGAATCGAATCGGGATTCACATCGCAACGAACTGCCGAGCAACAATTTCCGGAATGGCTGAACTGAGATCTTATTTCTGCTAAGCAGATCCATGCCGCGAGACAGCACTTCCCAGCTGACGCAGTACTTTCGGCATGTCATGGATCGTAATAATACCGACGGAGGGCGGTCCGCTTCATGACGGTGGCGGAGGAACGCGCGCTGGTTGAGGCGACTTTGCGGAAGGACATAGCCGTGGGCGTTTACTGCGGTTTATTGGGTGAGACGGCGATGCGGCCGGAAGAAGGATTACGGCAGCAATGGTCGTTTATCAATTTATCGGAGCATTTGCTGACCGTCGATAAATCCAAAACAAAAAGGGCGCGTCACATCCCGTTATCCGACTATGCCATGGAACTGTTGCAGATGGTTCCGCGGATTGTGGGATGTCCATACGTGGTTGCCCGATTGGAGACGCTGGACCGTTTGAAAGACCCGCGAGGCACCTTTCACGCGGCGCGCAAGTCTGTGGATCTCGATTGGGTGACTTTTCGAGATTTCCGGCACTTCAGGGCCAGCCAATGGGTCATGAGCGGGATCGATATCAAGACAGTCCAGGAGTTAATGGGCCATTCCGATATTCACACCACGATGCGGTACTCGCACTTTGCTTCGAAGCATGCGACGCGAAGCATTATTGAGGCTCAGCGGATCGAGGCTGGACGCTGGTCTCATGCCCAACAGGAGACAAACAGGAGACATTTAGAAGAAGGTGTTTTGGAGGCTGCGGTGTCGGACTCGTAAGTTCTTTGGAATCAAGTGCCGGAGGGGGGACTTGAACCCCCACGGGCGTAAAGCCCGGCAGATTTTGAGTCTGCTGCGTATGCCAATTTCGCCACTCCGGCGGAGACGAGCCATGAAGCTAACACCTTACAGATCAAGGAGTCAACTGCACTTGCATGCCAGTATTTGTCATGCCAGCAAATGGTGCGATTCCTGCAGATAAATAGTCTGCTGCATATGCCAATCCGGCGGCGTTTACTCTGAAAGATTTACCAAAGGTTTTTCGAAATTCCATTAATATTTGTCGCCTATTTGTCGCCTATGGCGATTGGCTTCTTTGAGAGTTCTTCAACCTATGCCCGATGGGAGGATCAGCTTCGTCGTGTTGGCGACCGATGAAAAAGCGACCTATGCCGCGCGCTTGCAGTTGGGAGGTGAATCGTTCCGCAAGGCGAATCAAGCAGCAATTCTTCGGGCAGCGGTGTAGCCCTGGGAGGGCTATCCGCACGCCCGGCACGCCATCCTCTAATTGCATCGAATCGCTAATGTATCCGTGACGCCGACTTCGTTGGCGCCATGTGGATGACAGCCTCTTCTACAGGGCTGAGAAATCCGCGATGTTCCGCTTCGCGCCGCCCTCGTCCTATCTTGTCTGCGACACCGGCTCCGGAAGACGCCTCCGCGAAGAGGGAACTTGCACGTCTCGAAAGCGCTTACCTTCTTGCGGCACGAAGGCCGTCGTCGTCGACCTCTGGACTACGGACGACCTCCCCGGACACTATCGCTCGAGCTTCATTTATCATTAAGCTCCAAAGCACCACCTGTTGGATCTGGCGCCAGGTGTTGTGGCTGGAGTGGCACAGGATCAACGGTTGAGCATCAAGAATCCTGCAAAACGATCAAAAACGCCGGTGGCTATTCAGGAGGTTTTTTGAGCAAAGGCGGATGAAACGGTCCCTTCCCCGGCCAGATGAAGTGCCGGGCGTAGGCCTCCTCGATCTTCGGATCCCCAGTCTTGGTAAAGCGGAGCTGATGTCTCGGTCCCTTCCCCGTGCGCGTATAGAGTGTGGCGGACGGCACGAGATTCAGGTCGTGCGCGAGGAACCGAAGGATACGCAAGAGTCGAGCGAGACTCGTGAGATTGCAATTGATGACCTTTTCAAGGTAGGGAACGCGGCCCGCGTACCAGTCCTCCAGCTTGTCGAGTGCGAGGATGTCCATTGAAACGAGGACTTCAATCGGGGTCACGACTTTGCCTGTTGCAAGGATATTGGCAACCGCGCGCTCTACTCGCCCGTAGATCGGATCGGTTCGATATTTCGTCAGCATCGCCGTGGCGCCATAAGGCGCTGCCTTTTGCGCCCGGTGATTACCAAGGTGCATCAACTCAAGGCTGTCAGATGCGCCTCCTGCCGTCCAGGTTTTGTCTCGCTTTTTCATGACTTCGACCTCGATACAATACGAACGATCATGTCTTTCCAATCTGGCACGAACTGATCCACAAAGTCCTGAAGCATCGCGTGGTGCCGGGATTGTCCACGCCTGAACCCTTCGCGCCAGGTTTCCAAGGCATAGCCTGCTGTCTCGATGGTGAACTCCGGAGCCTACTGCAGGAGCTCGCCACCTTGGTCGTGATCGAGACGATAAAGCCCGAGCACCAGGCCTTTGCACATTTCCAGCGCTTCCTCTTCCAGAACGAGTTCGACACGCCGCTTCAGGTCGTCCAGTAGAGGCTCAACCGTTTCGCTCAGTATTTCCGCAGCGGCATCTCCAGGCTCGACATAGCCCCAGGCGTGCCGTCCCGCGCGTCCGTTGAGTTCGTCATAACCGAGAACCTGTATGGAATCGTAAACATCTTCGGCGATATCCTGAAAGTTGTCGTCACGAAGCAATGCTTTCGCAATCTCTTCCGCCTCCGTCTCGAGATCTGGATGCGCAACGAGCAACCGGCGGAGAACGATTGCACCTTCGCCCTCATTGAGAGATTCCAGCAAGGGATTCTTCTTCGTGTCCCGTTTCTTTTCTTTTCGGCGTCCCATAGCCATATGCGCGGGATCGGTGCGCGATCCATCCATTCCGCAGCACTTGGATTGCTGCGCACAAAACAAATTCCAATCAGACACCAGATAATCCCGCGAAGACGCACTCCGACTTGTGGGATCAGCGATCCGGGTGATTATCCGCCAGCCAATGGACAACAATGGTCTGGCTCCTCGAAACCAGTATCCCCAACTTGCGGCAAGGACTGATATCCGGGATCGGGTCAGTTGGAAATCTAGTTCATTGGTTCCTATACTCCTTTCTCTATCGGCGACTTGAGGGTCTCGTCGAAACAGATAACATTTCCAGTTGAACGTTCGAGTTCCGACTGCCTTCGACAATCAGAGCCAGACGGAAGTCGACTTCATTATTGAACGTTGGCGCATTGCTATAGAACTCGACGGAGCGCAACATCTCGCCGATTCGGAAGCGTATCGACGTGACCGTCGCAAAGATCGGCTATTCCGGCAGAATGGCTATTTTGTTCTGCGGTTCCTTGCGGAGGATATCGGCAAGGATGTCAGGGAAACAACTGTGAATGGCGTAGCACATTGCAGTCGGCAGAGACTGACAGAAAATCTCAACTGTCGAACGTCAGAAAAGCACTTTGAACCCTGCCGCCTCGAAATGTTTGTCGTTAGTGAAGGCTTCCGCGATTGCAAGGCGCTTCATCACGAGAAACGAAACGTGGTCGACAATTCCCGCGTCGCCGGCCTCGCCACGCTGATACGCAGCCCATGCCTGGAGCCATTCTGCGTTGGTGGGCGCGATCAATTCATCCCGCAATTCGAGGGCATCACGCAGGTCACAAACATCCTTCCGGAATGTGCGCCGTGCCGCGGCGTTACCGCATTCCAGTAAGATAAATGTCGTTGTTACCGTCGTCCGGCGGGCATTCGTAATCGACTCGTACGCCCTTTCGGCCTCGTCGTGCCACTGGTCGTCCTTATCCCACAGGGCAATCAGGCCGACAGTATCAAGAAACACAGGCGTCATGGTTGGTGTTCGTTATGGCGCTCCGCTAGATCGTGCTCACCTGAAGAATGCCGCCGGTCAAGAATCGAATACACGTCGTCGAGAGTCGGCTTCTTGGCCCCACCGACCTGACGAATTTCAACTTCCACTTCGCAAGGGCTGGGCAGTTCAACCTTTTCGGTCGGACGGAAAACCCCATTTTCGTATACCGCATGAATTGTTTGCGACATGGTCCGAGTGTAACCTGCGGGCTATTGCCGTCACAAGACAAAGGCCCGGAACTCCCCAGAACGACGCCGATGAACAACAAAAAAGGGGATTCGCTGTCGCCTATATGTCGCCTGTGAGTTTTCGGTAGCTCTCACCCATTTTCGGCCGGGTCATTGGCGAAAAATCCGCGCCAATCATGGGTTTGAACGATATTTTCGGTAGATTTCGGTAGGTCTTGGAAGTTGTTGAATCGCCGTTTGCCGAAGTTTTTGAGTCTGCTGCGTATGCCAATTTCGCCACTCCGGCTAAGAGTGCAACTTCTGGAACGTAACACCTTTCAAATGAACCCGTCAACGGCACTTCCGCGTCGCCATTTTAGTGCCCGGAAATGGTGCAAAATCCATTTTGGGTAACGTTTTGGGTAATAAAGATTTTGTAAATGGACCCGGCGACTGTAATTTTTCGACCGCCGAACTCAAATTTCCCGGTACCAGATGCGCGTAATATTTTTCGGTCAGCGTGACGCTGTGATGACCGAGCAAATCCCGGATTACGGCCATCTCTACGCCCTTCTGCGCCAGGTGTGCACCGAAGGTGTGACGCAGGATGTGAACGCCGGACCGTTTCAATCCGCATCGCTTCAGCAACGTGCGATACGATTCCAGGATCGACTTCCATGGTGCACCATCGGTCTGGTGAAACACGAAATCGCTCGCCGCAATGTCGATCCGGCAGCGAAGACTATCGACCACTATCGGGCGCAGGTTCGGAGCTACCTCCGGACCATGGGTCTCGAGAACGGTCTGATCGTCTTCGTTACTTCTGGAACCATCATGCCAGTCCGCCTCGCAGTAAAAGCGGCATGAGGTGAACGGGAGCAATGCGTCATTTGATTCGGATCAGCTCAACGTTGGGCAATTTGCTGAAGCCGCGGTCGAACGTACCAAGGGGCAGGTGACCCGCCTTGCGGGCAATCTCCAGCAGTATGCAATCTGAAAAATCCAGCGAAGATTTCTTTCGAAAGTGGTCGACCGCAGCGGAGACTACGCACCAGAACATCGGTATCAACTGCTCGCATGCTGCTTCTTGATGTGCCGGCGAATGCCTTCCTTGAGATCATTTAATGTGCGTGGAGTTCCGACACCCTTGGGAAACAGTGCCTGATGAATGTCCTTGGAACTGAAACGCCCAGCCCGGCGGATAATTATTGTTTCGCCCTGCTCTTCCCACTCCAGAACGGAGCCAGGACCGATTCCAAGTTTCCGACGGACCTTCAAAGGCACTGAGGTTTGTCCTTGTGCCGTGACTTTCGATTGAGCAAGTGACATTGCTAATTATTACCATGGTAATGACGCCCGGCAATAACAAGCTTTGAGTTTAGTCGCACCTTCTGGATGACGCGTCCATTTTCGATTCGATGGCGACTTTTTCCGGAAGTGCGGCAAGCCATTCCTCATATCGCGGTCGCGCTGAGAATGCCTCCAGTGATGCGGAAAATGTGATTTCCTCCGCGGCGCGGACCTGATCCGGCCCACCGTCGCCGTAAAATAGACAGCGCTCAAAAGCAAAACTCAGCTCTTCCAGGTTCGCTGCCAGGAAAGTCCGCGGCAGCCTTCGGGGACCCGTTGTCGAAAAACCAGCTAGCTGCATGGAGGCACTCGCATGAAAATTATTGAAAAAACCATATGGAAAGTTCGGATCGGTCCCAGCGTGTCTTTTCGGAATCTCACGATATACCCTCTATTGGGGAGTCCACGAGCCATGGAATACCTCACTCTCGATGAAGCGCTGGCTAATGGCGCTGCGGTGGTGACGGAGGTCTCGGAAGAAGGGCGTGTTCCCGAACTGAAGTTTGACAACCTCGGGCCGGTGGGCATTCTTCTCGTCGACGGCGAAGAACTGATCGGAGCCAGGCAGAATCGCATTTTGAATATCAGCATCCTGGCGCCGGCTAAATACGGTCTGCGCATTCCGGTCTCCTGTGTGGAGGCGGGACGATGGACGCTACAGTCTGAGGAATTCCGGACTTCCCCCCGCGCGCAGTATGCCTCGGGGCGGGCCATGAAGCTGAGAGATGTCAGCATTTCCATGAGCGGTGGCGACTCCAATCCCGATAGGACGTTGCCATCGAGACCATCAAGACAAGCAAACGGGACCGGTCAACGGATGTCCGATCAATCCGCCGTCTGGTCCGATATTGACCGGAAAATGCGGCGGATGAATGCGTCTTCCGCCACCGGAGCGATGAGCGACATCTACGAACAGCATGCTGTCGCCGTCGAAGAGTATGTGCGAGGATTTCAGTGTGAAGAGAATCAAGTAGGCGCAGCGTTCCTCATCGACGGACTGGTGATTGGCCTGGATCTTTTCGACGCTCCGCTCTCATTTGAGAAATTGTTTCCGAAGTTGATTCGTAGTTATGCCTTGGATGCGATCGATCATGCGATCGGGTCGACCCGGCCTTTCCCGGATCGCAGCCGAGCACTGGAGTCGTTGCCTGATTTTCTCAGTTCTGTGGTATCCGCGCCGTATGAGAGCTTTAAAGCGGTGGGTGCAGGTCGGGATTTGCGATTCTCCAATGGCCAGGTTTGCGGCGCCGCACTTTACGCGCGCGGCCGGATTGTGCACCTGGCCGCCTTTGCGCGTTGAGTTCCAGAAGAATGAAATATCTCGTGGTGTCCGATATTCACTCCAATCTTGAAGCCATGCAGGCCGTTCTGAAATATGCCAAGAAAATCGGCTATGACCAGATTCTCTGCGCGGGCGATGTCGTTGGTTACAACGCCAATCCGAATGAAGTCATCGACATTCTCAGAAACGAAGACACGATCTGCATTCGAGGGAATCACGACCGCGAAGTGGTTGGCGGGGCCTGGCCGGAGGATTTTGGCGGACCTGCCGCCGAAGCCGTCGTCTGGACTCAGGCGAACATCGGGCCGGATCATCTCGCCTGGCTCGCGGCTCTTCCAGTAGGACCTCTGGATCTGGACGGTTTCAGGCTGGTTCACGGAAGTCACCGTGACGAAGACGAATACTTGTTTGGTGCGGAAGACCTCGAAGGTCCAGAACTGGAAAACGCGCCCCGAATGACGTTCTTCGGGCACACCCATCACCCGATAGCATTCAGCGGATCGACTCACACTCAGACAACAGGGACCGTTGAGTTAAGAAAGAAAAGTTGGATGATCAATCCAGGTTCCGTTGGTCAACCCCGCGACGGCGACTCCCGTACAAGTTTTGTCATCTGGGATGCGAGCAAAGGAACTGCCAGATTCTATCGGATTCCCTATGATTTCAAGTTAACCCAAAAGAAGATTCTGGAGGCAGGACTACCGGCAGTTTTGGCGATCCGTCTCGGGTAAGTTGAACTTTGCATATGTGATTGTCAGGGGATGCTTAATTCCGTCGAGGTTTCCTGCTGGACTCCCAAGTGCTGAAATCGCGACCCAGAATGAAGAATTTTCGACCGATCTGAACGATAGGAATGGAATCCTCTTCAATGATTCTGCGGAAATGCCGAAGAGAGAATCCCGCCATAGTGGCAGCTGTGGGGATATCCAAGAACATCTTGGGTTTCTGGACCACCGTCTCAACTGATTGGCTAATCATATCCAGTTTCCTTCTCTTTCGGTATAGGTTGAGCGCGTCGGTTATTCGGTATTTTCGCTTCGGAATAACTCCGGGATAGAAGCGTCACCAGTCAGCCAGCTTAGAGAAGGTGAACCCAGCTGTCTGTTCGCTTTTGAACAATTAATAGCTTCAGTCGAACGTTACGTTTTGCGACAAACGGGTAATTTAGGAGACCGCGTAGGACCTGAGCATTCATTGTCTCGTGGTTCGGGTAGGGGTACAAATACGCCGTCGAGAGGGGCGTCAGTTGCCGCTCAATTGTCCTTGCGCTTAGGAATTTGGAATGAATTTTGGAGTCTTTCCGATAGAGGTTTTTTCAGTCTCCATTGCACCGTTATGGGTTTGTCGCCATCCCAGTCGACAAATTCCACGTCGCCGCAATAGTAAAAAGGGCCTCCGGTTCCGTTAGGCGTCTTCGAGTCACGGCGGACAAACAGGTGCACCTGGATTCCCATGGCCAAATGGTCGTGGATCTCTCGTCCATTCTTGCTGGCTTGCGTTGTTTGATTTTGACTCTGCCATTGAAACGTATCGGCGGTAGTAAATCGGTCCTGATATTGAAAGTTAGCGGTCTTTGTTTCTTTGGCCAGAGTAACGAGAAGAAATAGGTGCTTTCCAGAGGAAATGAATCCTGCATTCCAATTTCCCGTCGAAAATTTCAGCCCGAATAAAGGAGGGATTTCCTTCCTTTGATAGGGTTGCCAAAGTTCGACTTTTGCTGCATCCGTTGGCGCTTTTGTCTCCCGTGGGGAATTCAGACTTTGGTTCTCTTCTTCAGATCCAAGGTATTCCGCCAATCTCCAATCGACTATCTCCCTCGTCAACTCACGAAAAGACTCCCGCTCCGCGTCGGAGACCATGAAAGTTGCGCGAAACGTGTCCGCCGAGAATTCGAAGTAAGACTTTCCTTTTGTACCTTTCGCTCCAGTCCAGGCAGCGATAGGATTTTTCGTCAAAAGAGTCTGGACCGCATCGAGATCTTCGGGCTGGACGCTGAGGTCCGACCGTAGCTTGGATGAGGCCGCCGCGAGCCGGCTGACTTCGCGGCCAAGATCGGAGAGACTGATTTCACCGGGCAGACGATCCAATTTGAGCAGTGCCTTCAAAAGGAGCATTTTGTAGGAGCGCGTCATCGGCGTTTTCTCAAATGTGTCGAAAACGCTGCCGCAACTCTCAAGCGCCAATTTCTGACCCAGCGCCAAGTCCCCCATCTCCTTTACAAATCTCAGCCACGAACCGTATGCCTTTTGTACAAACTTCGGGCTAAAGCCATCATGGAACGCTTCTACAGCAGTCGGTCTCTGGCCGGTTCGTTCTTTGAAGTCTTCATAGTATTCCCGCATGGCCTGCTCTGGTTTGGATCCCAACTTCAAGAGACCCTTCAGAATTTCCACAGACTCCAAGTCGTATACGACCTCGCAGCCTGGCGGTAGCGCCAGCGTTCCTGTCTGAACTTTCTCGAGCGCATTCCAGATTTCTCGATCGGTTGGTTTCAGCGGTGTGAGTGCCTCCAGTAGTGTCAGTGGCTTGAGAAGGAAGGTTCGATGATTTCCGATGTAATCAATAACGGTGAGATGCGATTTATCTTCCGCAGTCCTCAAGCCTCGCCCGAACTGCTGCAACCAAACTATCTTTGACTCGGTGGGCCGGAGCATCATCACGGTGTCCAGCGATGGCAAATCGATTCCTTCGTTGAACATATCGACGGCGAAAAGAATGTCCAATTCGCCCGATTTAAGGCGTTCAAGTGATGCCGCGCGCGGTGCGCTGTTTTGTCCGGAGTGGACTGCCGCGGCCCGGATTCCTTCATTCTGAAAGTGATCCGCCATGAAATTCGCATGGCGCATAGACACACAGAAGGCCAGAGTGCGAATCCCCGCTCTCTTTTTATACTGATCCAGGGCGTTGTCTGCGCGTGCTAGCGTCGCGACCGCGGTCGTGAGTGCTTCTTCGTCAAAATGATTGCTCCTCCAGGGGATGTTTCGATAGTCGACATCGTCAGGGACGCCGAAATAATGGAATGGGCAGAGAAGTTTGCGTCGAATACCTTCTCCCAGGTCGCACCGGTAAACCAGATTTTCCTGGCACAACGACAACAGGTCTCCTCCATCCGTCCTTTCCGGAGTTGCCGTCAGACCCAACATAAACTTCGGTTCAAAGTAATCGATCAGCCGCGTGTAAGATGGCGCGGCGCCGTGGTGGAATTCGTCGATGACGATGTAATCGAATTCGGTTGGTGTAAAACGTTCGAGATGGCGAGGATTGCTGAGTGTTTGTATGGACGCAAACAGCACGTCGGTTTGGATGTCCTTATTATTGCCATCAAACTTTCCGAGCCGCGCTTCCGGACGAATCTGACGGTAGGTGTGCAGCGCTTGAG
>Ga0134122_10002205_pt1 | contig 14237 bp, 13 predicted proteins | sample KB302_FD_96461 | JGI IMG/M metagenome (GOLD analysis project Ga0134122, IMG submission 96461) | Terrestrial soil microbial communities without Nitrogen fertilizer from Kellogg Biological Station, Michigan, USA - KB3-0-2 | ecosystem: Environmental > Terrestrial > Soil > Unclassified ... | reverse complement strand
TACGTTCCCTACAGGGCCTACTTGCCGCGGCCGGCGAGCAACAGCGCCCCGCCGACCACGATGCCGGCGACTCCCGCCCAGGTGGGGATATGGACGGTCTCTTTATCTTTGACCGAAAGCTCGATCGGACCGAGCTTGGCGTCGTGGGTTTCCTTGGTGTAGCTGAAGCTGCCGTAGGCCAGGGCGGCGATTCCGGCGACGATCAAAACGATGCCGACGATCTTGGCTGCGCTCATTGCGATTCCTTTGAGTTGAGTGGGACGGTGCGGCTCTCGACTATGCACAGATCCCGCCGGGCCCGCGAGAGCGAGCGTCGGGCATCGAACTTGCTCTTTGAGGGTTGCATCTCGGCAAGGTGCTCGGGATTACAACGGACGAAAGATTCAACGACCGGCCCCTTCGGCCGGTGGTTTCCCGAACTGTACGCTCTCAAGGAGGAGTCATCATGCTTTGGACGATCGTTCTGATTCTGCTGGTGCTTTGGGTGTTGGGCCTCGTCACCTCTTACACGATGGGTGGCTTGATTCACATCCTTCTGGTAATCGCCATCGTCGTCATCCTGATCCGGGTCATACAGGGTAGACGACCGCTCTAACCCTCACGTCCCGCACGGGCCGGCCCGCCAGCCTGCAAAGCGGCCGGCCCGCTGCATATCCCCCTCAGCCGCTCGGTCGGCAAGCCTTTCCGGTTTCTCTCGTCTCGCCAGAAAATTCCGTCTTTCTCTCCATCCTGCCCGCCCGGCGAGGGGTGACCCTCTTTTGTGGCAGAGTAACGGCCGGGATGTATGACGAGTTCTACGGCTTCACCGAGCCACCGTTCAACCTGACGCCCGATCCGCGGTTCCTGTTCTTCTCGGACCGCCATCGCGAGGCGTACAACCACGTCCTGTTCGGCCTCCAAGAGCGCAAAGGTTTCATCCAGCTGACCGGAGAGGTGGGAGCGGGGAAGACCACCATCTGCCGCGCGCTGCTCGAACAGCTCGGATCGCGCTACAAGACGGCGCTGATCCTGAACCCGATGCTCACCTCGGCGCAGCTGATCCGCACCATCCTGGTCGAGCTGGGTCTGCCGCACCATTCGCGGATCGACCGGGTGAGCGCGCTCGAAACGCTCAACCGCTTCCTGCTCGAACAGCTCGATCAAGGCAACGACGTCGTGCTGGTGATCGACGAGGCGCAGGATCTCGATTCCGATCTGCTCGAACAGGTGCGCCTGCTCTCGAACCTCGAAACCGACCAGCGAAAGCTCCTGCAGATCGTCCTGATCGGCCAGCCCGAGCTGCGCGACAAGCTGAACGACCGGCGTCTCCGCCAGCTGCGGCAGCGGATCACGGTGCGCTATCACCTCGCGCCGCTCAGTCTTGCCGAGACCGAGCAGTACGTCCAGCATCGTTTGCAGGTGGCGGGAGCGAACGGACGGCCGACTTTCACGCGCTGGGCGATCCGGCGCATCCATCGTTATGCCGGAGGCGTGCCCCGCTTGATCAACGCGGTGTGCGACAAGGCGCTGCTCTGCGGCTTCGTCCTCGGCGCCGACGAGCTGCGCTTCCGTCACGTCAGCCGGGCGATCCGTGAGCTCGAAGGAGAAGCCCGATGAGTCTGATCGACGAAGCGCTCAAACGAGCCCGCCACGAAGCCTCCCGCCAAGAAGCGGTGAAGCGCGACGCCGCCCGCCACGACGGCCCGCGACCGATCCCCCGGCTCTACGCCGAGCAGAGCGCCTCCCGCGCGCCGCTCTGGGCGGGCATCGCGACCGGTGCGGCGGTGGCGCTCTTGGGCGTGGTCGCCTGGCTGCTCTGGGGAAGGGCGCCGAGCGCGGCACCGGTTGCGCCCCAGGTTGCCGTGGCGCAGGTCCCCGCGGCCTCCGCCGCGGCTTCCCCCCCGTCGGCTCCCCAAGATTCGGCTCCCAAGCCGGTTGCCCGGCCGGAACCGGCCCCGGCCGCCCCGCCTGCACCTCCCACGGCCGCCGCCGCACCGATGACCCCGCCGCTCGTTCGCGAGCAGCCGCCCCAGCCCACCGCACCGTCGGCCGCGGCACCGGAGCCCGCCGCGGCGACACGTCGCCGCGATCAAAGCGCCGACCCGTCGGCGCACTCCAAACCGGAAGAGACTTCGGCGCCACGCTCCGGCTCAACCGCCACCGCAGGATCAGGCTCGTCCGCGGCCCCCCAGACTTACATCCGCGAAGTCGCCCTCCCGGGCGGCGGACCCCACTTCCGCCTCGGCGGCATCGCCTACTCCGAAGAGGCGCCGATCGCCCTGATCAACGGCGCGGCTTTGGGCAAGGGAGAAGTGGTCGAAGGCTACGTCGTCCGCCGCATCGACGCGGCGGAGGTGGAGCTTGAGGGACCTGGCGGGCGGGTGGTGTTGCGGTTGAAGTAGAAGGTCCGGCCCACCGACCGGCCGGACCTTCGCGGTAACGCTCTTTAAGTTCCCCCTCAGCGATCTGTTCGCGTCAGCACGTACAGCCCACCGCCGCCCTCGACTCCGGCGTAGAGGATTCGCGGATCGACTTGATCCACCGCGAGAGAGAGCACGATCCGGCCGTCGAGGCCGGGAGCCGGGAGGGGGCGCCAGCTCGCTCCGCCGTCTTCCGAGAAGAAGACGCCGCGCGAGGTGCCGAGGTAGACCAGGCCCTCGCGTTCGGGGTCGAAGGCGAGGGCGCGGAGCTGAATCGGTGAGGGGAGGCCCCGATTCGATCTCCGCCAGGTGGTACCGCCGTTGGTGCTCCGGCGGACCGAGGTCGCGATGACGTGAAGGTCCACGTCGGAGAGCGCCAGCAGGCGATTCGCGAGCTTGGGATCGGCGGCCACCTGGGTCACGCCTCGATAGGGAAAACTCGGCGGCAAAATCGCCGACAAGCTCCAGGTCGTTCCGCGGTCGTGGCTGATGAACAGGCGGCCGCCCCCCGTGGCGACAATCAAGGTATCGGGCGCCGCGGGCGTGGTGACCGGCGCCAGGAGGTAATCGAAAGATGAAATGACCTCGGGGACCCGCGTCCAGGTTCGTCCGTCGTCGACGCTCCGGACGACGCCATGGTCTTGAAGGTGGTGAAGGAATTCGCTCCAGCCGGTCGCGAAGATCGTCCGGGGCGACCGCGGCGTCTCGGCGAGGATCGCGAGGCCGGTCACCACCGTGAAAGGCGGGTTCGCCAGAGATTCCCAGCGTCTGCCGTGGTTGCCGCTCAGGGCGATCCCTGGGCCGGAGAGGGCGAACCAGCGGGAGAGATCTTGCGGGTCCTGGACCGCTTCGATCGCCGACAACGGCGCCTTGGGGTCGCGCAACCCGGTGACGGTGCGCGTCAGCACTCCATCCTCCAGGCGGAAGAATCCGAGATCGCCGACCTGGTCCTCGAGGTTGCCTGACGGGTCGCACAAGCCGGCGCCCGCGAAGAGCGCGCCCGCGCGATCGCGGTCGGCGGCGAGCGAGCAGATCGGCGCGGCGACCAGGCCGTGATTGGAGATCCGAAAGGTGCGGCCGAAGTCGTCGCTGCGCAGGACGCCGACCCGGGAGACGCCGAGCAGGACGCCGCCCGGCATTCCGGGAATCGCGCCGAATCCGGCCGGCATGTCCGTGTCGGCCGGCCCGGTCCAATGGCCTCCGGCATCCTCGGTTCGCCAGATCTCTCCGGCGAATTTCTCGAAGTGAGGATCGGAGGAGATGCCGTAGCCGCCGACGAAGCAGGAGAGCGCCAAGAGCCAGCGCGACCGGGATTCGGGGGACACCGAAAAGCCGGCGAGGTCGCAGGATGGCGATCCGGGTGTATCGACCAGCGTCAGGCTCTGCCCGCCGTCGGAGGTCACCGCGAGCCGGCCGCCGAACAGGCCGAAGATGACTCGGTCAGGATCGGTGTCATCGACGTGAAGGACACCCGGGGTCAGGTAGTCGCCGAACGGGAGCGGGGCGAGCGGCGCAAACGTCCGGCCGCCGTCGTTCGAGCGCAGCGCGCGCCCCAATTCGGCGACGTAGACCACGTCGGGATCGGAGGGCGCCGCGGCGAGACCGAAGAGGAAATGGGTGCGGTGCAAACGCTGCCAGCTGCGCCCGCCGTCGCGGCTGCCGAACAGCCAACTCTCCTCGCCGTAGGAGGTCGCGAGGTAGATCCGGTCGCGGTCGGTTCGCGCCGTGGCGAGCCCGAGGATGTCGTACGGGGCGACGAATTTTGGAGTCGCCTTGCGGAAGGATCGCCCGCCGTCGTCCGAACGGTAGAGCGCCTTTGTGTTCGCCGCCCAGATTCTCTTACCGTCGGCGCCCGCCGCGCGGAGGAAACGGAACGTCTCGCCCGGCTCGACCGCCGCGACTTGTGCCCACGAGCGTCCGCCGTCGGTCGATCGGAAGAGTCCGGCGCCGTCGGTCGCGGCGACGATCGCGCCGCCCGAAGCCGAAACGAACGAGGTGGCGCGCCCGCCGTCCGGGCCGAGCGGAGTCCACCGATCGACGGCCGCGAAGAGCGAACGGGAGGCGCCGGCAATCAGCGCGAAGGCGACCGCGGCGATCACGAGGGTGCGAAGGCTTGGGCTTGGACGTGGGTGCATGGCTGTTCCTCGTTCCCGGGAGTTTCTCTAAACAGTCTAAATGCGGGAACGCCGGGCCGACGTCCGGGCGGTGACCGAAGGCACCCCCCGAGGGGCGGAGGGGCGGCAGGGTGGGTCGGTTGATGGACGAAGGATGGGGAGCGGGAGGTTGGGGGCAAGGTGGGCGGCCGGCGCGCGTGCGCCGACCGCGTTTCTTTGAGCCGCGACCTAGTTGTCCATCCTCTCGTCCCCGCGGCGATCGACCGGATCGACCGCGGCCGGTTTCACCAGGGAGAGCGCGAGAGTGCCCGACTTCGCGGTGCCGACGAAATAGTCGCTTCGGCCGAACATCGGGCAACCGAAATTCGGCTGCATGAACTGCGCGGAGACTTGATAGGTCCCCGCAGTGGCCATGGGGTACCCTTCGCCGGGAGCGTTGAGCCGGACGGTCCTGAGGATCGACTGCCCGGCTTGGAGGGTGACGACGTTCTGCTCTCGCGGCCGGGCCTTTCCTTCGGCCCCTTGGTAAATGGCGGTCCGTCCGGAGGGCGTCTTGACGGTGAAGGTCAAGAAACCGGCGGGGAACTCGAGCAGGTCGATGAAGCTCAAGGATTCTCCGATCCGATTGGAAAGGGTCAGTCGGAGATCGATCGGCTCGCCCACCTGATAGCTCGTTTTCGTCGCCTGGAGGCTGAGCGCGAGAGCGCCTTGGGCCGAGACCCGGCATAGCGGGGTTCCCATGGCATTCTCGATCAGCTTCGGGAAGCCGAAGATCCAGGTTTCCATGGCGCATCCTTCTTCGCCGGGAGTGTCGTGGCCGCCGTCGGTTGTGTGATCCACCCAGTGAGTGGTCTCATGCACGATCGTCGCGGCCAGCATCATCAACAGGGCTGGATTCGCCTCCGTATCGAGCTTGAGTTGCTCGTCGATGAAGATCGTGTTCGGGTCGGTGTCCTTGCGGTATTCCCCATAGGTGCCGGGGTCGAGGTTTTCGACCTTGATCTCAGGGCCCTCGCCGTCGTCGTCGAAATTTTCCGGGTCGGTCCCGTGGTCGAGCGGGCCGTTGACGAAACAATCGACCCCTTCGGAGCTGTTGACGATCTGGTTCGCCATCGTGATCGCCTTGCCTAAGGCGGGGCAGGCGGCGACGAGGTCGGGGTCGATTTTCCAGGCGGCGGCCGGCGCGGCGAGAAACAGCGCCAAGCCCAGAATCGGTAGCGCGCGGTTCGCTCTCATGTCGGCTCCTCAATTCCGATCGACGGGTTCGACCGGCACCGGCGTCGCGCGCTCGCCTTTGACCGAGATCACGACGTCGCCGTTTTCACTCAGCTTGCCGTAGATCAGAAGACCTCGCGAAGCGTCGAGCGGCGGCACGAAAGTGATCGTGCCGCTGCCGATGTCGATGAATCCCCGCGGCGTGCTTTCGAGCGCCACGAGGAGGGCGGTGCCGTCGTCGCCGGTCGCCGTCACGGTCACCGAGTTGACGAGCCCCGAGTCGCGGCCGAAGGCAGCGAAAGCGGTCGTGATCGTTCGGTTCGCGGCGATCGCGCAGTGCTCGTCCCGCCCGAGCAGACCGTCGGCGAACGCGCAGAGGTTGGCGTCGCGGACGTTGGTCGGCTGAATGGTCAGAGTCTCCCCGGGTGTGCCGGCGGCGGACAGCTTGCAGGTCACCTGGAAGTTTCGATTGTTGCCGACGCACTTGGCTTCGCTGTCGGCATCGGCGCCATTCTCCTGCAAGCGGACCTTGCCGTCCGCCGTCGGTTGGTTGTTGTCGGCATGGTCGAGCGCCGCGCCGCCGGCCCCTTCCCCGGCAGCGCCCGGAGCGGCGCTGCTTTCGGCCCCGGTGCCGGTCGTCGATAGAGAACCGTTCTCGTCGTCGTCCACGTCCCAGTCCTCGTCCGTGTGCTGCGGATCGTCCACGACGCAGCCGGAGATATCGGCGCCGGCTGCCCCAGAGTGGGAGATCACCAGGTCGCAAATCGGCACGCCCGTGTTGTTGAGGAACGTGAACGCCGGTGTCTTTTCGCCCACCGGAATACTGACCGTGGCGGTACCGCCGGTGAGAGTGGTGACGGCGGCCGAAGCCGGCGATAGGTTGAGGGTCAGCGAAAGGGAGGTCAGCAGGATGAAGAGCGACGCTCGAATCATCGAAGTCTCCTCACGGGAAAGGTAGGTCGTCCCGTCCGGCGATACGAATCGCCGATCCGGGCATGGCTATCAAACTGCGAAGAGGCGCCTCTACGAATGGTGTGCATCGATGGAGACGAGGAGGGACAAGAGGTGTTCTAACATAGGGGCCGAGAGCCGCACCGGGAGGCCGAAAATCCGCCGATGAACGCACTCGTTCCCGACCCTTTCCCTCGCCTGGCGCCGCGCGTCGTCCTGCGCCGCCTCGCCCCCGCCGATCTCGCACCCTTCCAGGCGTATCGCGCCGATCCGGAGGTCGCGCGCTTCCAAAGCTGGTCGTCGATGTCCGCCGAAGAAGCCCTGGCGTTTCTCGCCGAACGGGGAGCCGCGCCGTTCGGCCGGCCCGGGTGGTTTCAAATCGGCATCGCCGAGCGCGCGACCGGTCGCCTCGTGGGCGACATCGGCATCTGCCTGCATCGCGACGAATCCGAGCCCGCCGAGATCGGCTTCACCTTGGCGACTCCCTGGCAGCGCCAAGGCATAGGCTCCGAAGCGGTGCGCGAAACGTTGGCCCTGCTCTTCGAGCACACGGCGGTCTCCCAGGTAATGGCGATTACCGACACACGAAATCTGCCCTCGATCCGCCTGCTCGAACGAGTGGGTTTCAGCTTGAGCCGTACCATCCCCGCCTTCTTCCGCGGCGAGGCGTGCAATGAGCACGTGTTTGTTATTCGGCGGCCGGCAGGGGAGTCGTCTCTTGCCCGAACCGCCGCAACCTGCTAGAAACCGCGCTTCCCCGGCACCGCCAGGTGCCGTTTCCCAAGGAGGTGCGCCATGACACACGACGACCTCAACGCCGACCAGCCTTGCTTTCGAGCCGAGTAGCAAGCGGAAGAAAGGCTTCCCCTCCGAGGCGCGCGTGATGCGCGGTCATCGCGTCGTTCGCGGTGACAAAGAGCTGCTCGAAAAACTCGGTCGCAAAGATCCCTGCCCGTGCGGCTCGGGCCGCCGGTTTCAAGAACTGCTGTATGCGATCCGGACTCCATGACGGGTCGGACCGCGACCACTACTTTTAGGCCGTAATAGTTCGGGGCAACCTCGGGAGATCCCGGGGTTGCCTTGGGTATCTCGGAGGAGTAGACCATGGCGAACACGGCCGAAGAATCGGAGAACCTGGCGCGCATCGAGCGCTACTTTGCGGTGATCAACTCAGGCGGCGACGTGGTCGAGGAGTTCTTCTCGCCCGACGTGATCCAGGAGGAGTTTCCCAACCGGTTGCTGCCGAATGGCGCGCGCCGGGATCTGGCGGCGCTCAAAGAAGCGGCGGAGCGCGGCAAAGCCTTCATGAGCGGTCAGCACTTCGAGGTCTTGAATACTTACGCCGACGGGAGAACCGTGATCGTCGAATCGATCTGGACCGGCACCGTCGCCGTGGATGCCGGGCCGTTCAAGGCGGGTACGACGATGCGGGCACGCTTCGCGCAATTCTTCACCTTCGCCGAGGGCCGCATCGTCGAGATCCGCAACTACGACTGCTTCGACCCCTGGTAGGGCATTGTTCAGGCGGATATACTGAATCGCGACGAATTGACTCGGAAGGAGGAACGGTCATGCCTGGATCGACGGCCGGTGGCTCGAAGCAAACCGCGGCACCGTTGGCACATCGCGCCACTCTTCGCGAGCAGTTGGAGAAGGCCGCCCAAGGCATTCTCTTTTCTAGCGAGTCGGATTACCCGTTGCAGTTCTTCACCCTGCCCGCGGGCGAGCTCACCACTCTCAACCTCGAGGATTTTCTGGGTCGCCTCGGCATCTCGGCGGAGCTGAGCGGCGAGTTTGGGGTGCCGCAGAAGGACTGGGCCGAGGAACGGCCGCTCGACGGTTTCTTGCCCTCGATCGAAGAGCTGGCCGAGCACTACGGCACCTCCACCAGCGATCCCCAGGTGATCAAAGAATCGAAACGGCTGCGGAAACTCGAAGCGCTGCTCAAAAGACGGTTGCGCGACGTCAAGGTGTTTCGCGTCGGCCAGGTCGAGATCCGCTGCTACATTGCCGGCCTCGTCAAAGGCGACATCGCGGGGCTCGTGACGACCGCGATTGAGACCTGAGCCTGGCCGGCAATTGGTTAAGCGAAGCGCCTCCCGGGTTGAAGCGCCCGCCGGTTAGATCTACCATCCGGGAATCCAGGAGGCAGACTCATCATGTCGAACGTAATGCTTGGGGTCGTCGCGGGCCTGGTCTTCGGGGCTCTCTCGGTGGCGTTGATGATTCCGATGTCCTTTCCGGACAAGCGGGCCGCCTTGAGCGCCGCCTTTGTGGAGCGCTTCGCCATCGGGCTGGTGATTGGTTGCGTCCAGCTGCCTTGGTCGGGCTGGCTTGTCGGTCTGGCGTTCGGTTTGTTACTGAGCCTCCCGAGCGCCCTCATCACCAAGGCTTATCTCCCGATTCTCGGGATCGGCGGCTTGGGCGGCTTGATCATCGGCGGAATCATCCACGGCTGGGTGCCGCACGTGTAGAAGAAATCCCGAGGGCACGATGACTCCCGGGATTCCAGGGTTCGTCTCTCGATAGCCTGATCGAGACTTGAACGAGCGCAACCGGAACACAACGTCGGCCCCCGATGTTCGGGGGCCGACGGCATGTCGCCCGGTCCGCTCGGAATGAATTACGGTTGGTCCGGGTCGGGGATGTCCGGCACGGTCGGCACGTTGATGCCGCCGTGGCCTTGGAGCAGGCCTTGGTGGGCGAGGGCGAGGAACGGGAAGCGGGGGAGGAAATTCTTGTCGTTCACCTCGACACCTTTGGCGAGACCGGCGGCGGGGTCGCCCGCGACGATCAGGCTGAGCAGCACGGAGTTGACGTTCACCTGGTGGCGGTTCGGGGCGGTTCCGCCGCCTAAGCGTCGGCCGTTCGGGAAGCTCGAATCGATCGCCGCATCGAGCGTGATCACGTCGCCGGTGAAGCCGTCGGCGACCGGAATCGGCCGGCCGAGATTGATCGCGTTGATGATGTCCAGCCGCGGACCCTTGAGGGTCGCGACCGCGGAGTCGGGCACGCCCAGAGCCTTATAGATGCCGAGGGCCTCGGCGTCGCGAACCAGGACCGGGAAGAGCACGTCGGCGCCGAACGAGCTGACGTCGGTCGCCGGAGTCTGGTGCAGATACTTGCCCTGGCGCTGGGTGCCGACCAGGCCGGCGTTGAACAGAGGCAGCGCGTTGCGGCCGACCTGGACCCACTCGCCCGCGCCCTTGAGGCCGGTGATCGGGTTCGAGCCGTCGACGATCTGGTTCTGCTGGCGGCTGATGCTCGCCCAGATGCGCAGCAGGCTGTCCGTCGAGTTGGCCTGAAGCTGGCCGTTGTGCGGAATGCCGTCCGGGAAGATGTCGGACATCGGCACTTCGAGGGCGATCGAAAAGAGGTTGAAGCCGGTGAAGACGTCCTCGCCCGGCGGGCGGCGGGCGCCCGGGATGCCTCCGAGGTCGTCGGTGTTCAGGTTGACCAGGTCGAAAATCCCTTTCTCATCGAGCTGGTACGGATCGTCGAACTGTCCCGCGATGACCCGGCCGCCATTGGAAAGGTTGTGGATGAAGGTATCGACGAACGCCTGATCGTAGAGACCCTGCTCGCGGCTGGACGCATCGCCCGAGTCGTAGCCGTGGAAGGCGCCGAGACCATAGACCAGGCGATCGGTTTGGGGACCGTGATTGTTGGGCAGCACCGTCAGGTTGCCGCCCAGGAGCACCCGCTGCTTGCCGGGTTCCGAGCGCGTCACGCGCATCTTCTCGGTGCCGCCGGTCAGCTGCCAGAGCAGCTCGTTGCCGCCGCCCAGGTTGTCCGTCGGACTCGGCGAGCCTTCAGCCGCCAGCTTGTTGGTGAACTCGATGCGGTAGACCACCTGATCTTTGAGTTTCTTGCCTTTGCCGATGTGAAACTCGTAGCGATAACCGTTGCAGGCGCGCAGACCCTGGTTGCCCTGGCCCGGCTCGTGGAGCGGGTTGAAATTCATGATCAGGTACAGCTTGGCATGCGCGCCGTCCGATACCCAGGCATAGGTGTCGGTGTTGTCGGCGCACGGCTCGTTCAAAACCGTCAGCGCCTCGCGATGGCTGGAGGCCATGGCGGCTTGGGAAAAGACGACGAGGCAGGCTAGCGCCATCAGTGCTCCGAGCACTCGTTTCATGGGGAACTCTCCTTTTTGGGTGGCCGGTTCGGCCTTGTCCGGCGATCCGAGATTTGTTCGGGTCGGGGTTCGTGTTGGTTCTACGCCGGCCTTGGAAGCTTGGATGATCCGAGAAAAAAGAAAGGCCCGGCGCCTTGCGGCACCGGGCCTTTCAGGAGGAAGCAGGGAACCTGACGTTACCCGCGGGCTCTCCGTCGCCGGAGGACGGCGAACGCCCCGAGCGCGAGAAACGCCGCGAGCGTCGCGAGGCCCGGAGGTTCCAGCGTGGGGACTTCGATTGTGGGGATCACCAAAAGCTCGACGGCGTAGTCCTCCACTTCGCCCCCGCCGCCGGCCGGACCGTCGGGACCGTCGACGCCGTTGGACGAGACGCGGAAGCGCGCGTAGGAGGTGCCCGCGGCCACCGTGCAGGGCACGGCGACCGAGAGCGTGTTCACCCCCGGCACCAGGTTGAGTCGGGTGGCGATCCGCTCGCCGAGGTCGTTGAAATCGCCGTCGCGGTTCCAATCGATCCAGGCGTCGAGCCGCTCGGTGTCGCTCGCGACGAGCGAGAGGTCGGCGGAGTTACAGGCCTTGAGGGGAGGGATCGTCACGCCGTCTTCGTCGTCTCCCGGGGTGGCGCAGGTGCCGGTGGTGAAATGGCCCGCCGTGCCGTCGTCGCCCGTGCCGTCCAGCGGCGTAGGGGCGCTCGATTCGGAATCGACGCAGGAGCCGAGGTAGAGGGGATTGCCCCCCACCGAGTGGACCGGACCGTTCGAAGCCAGAGCCGTGCCGTAACTGTCGGGCGCGTCGCCGAAATCGGCCTCTTCGACCGACACGGTGTAATCCTCGACCTCGCCGTCCGCCGCCGGGCCGGTGGGGCCCAAACCTCCGGCCGAGCTGAGCCGGAACCGGGCGTACGACGTGCCGGCCGAGGTGCTGCACGGCACGCTGACGTTGAGCGTGCTCGGCCCGGCGGGCACGGCCAGGTTCGTCGCGATCTGCTCGCCCGGATCGAGAAAATCGCCGTCGCGGTTCCAGTCGATCCAGGCATCGAGCCGGCCGGCCGAAGCGGTGATCCCGATCTGGTTCGGTTGACAGGCGGCGAACTGCGCGCCGGAAAACACTACGCCGTCCTCGTCGTCGCCGGAACCGCAGGAGCCGGTGGGCGTACCGGCCGCGAGGTCGTCGCCCGAACCGTCGAGAGGGGCCTGGGCGTCGGCCTCGGTATCGACGCACGCTCCGAGGAAGAGCGTGGCGCCCGCCGCGACCGCGTGGGTGGCGCCGTTGGCTGCCAGGCTGGTTCCATAGCTGTCGGGCGCGTCGCCGAAATCGACCTGCTCGGTCGAGACGGCGTAATCCTCGACCTCGCCGTCGGTCGCGGAGCCGGTGGGCGAAAGGCCGCCGGCCGAGCTCACGCGGAAGCGGGCGAACGACGGTCCGACCGAGGCTCCGCACGGCGCGGTGACATTGAGCGTGCTCGGCCCGGCGGGCACGGCCAGGTTCGTCGCGATCTGCTCGCCCGCATCGAGAAAGTCGCCGTCGCGGTTCCAGTCGATCCAGGCGTCGAGCTGACCGGCCAAGCTCGCCGTGATCCCGATCTGACTCGATTGACAGGGGACGAACGGTGCGCCGGAAAACGTCACTCCGTCCTCGTCGTCGCCGCTGTCGCAGGAGCCGAGCGGCACGCCCGCATCCGCGTCGTCGCCCGTGCCGTCGAGCGGCGTCCGGGCGTCGTTTTCGGCATCGGCGCAGGGGCCGAGAAAGAGCAGCGAATTGAACGGATCGAGCACGTGGCGCGCGCCGTTGCCGGCGAGGGTGGTGCCGTAGCTGTCCGGCGCGTCGCCGAAGTCGATGCCGCCGACGACGCTGCTCGTCGCGGCGGCTCGTGTCGGCACCGCCAGAGCCGATCCGCAGGCCACAAGGATGCAGAGCGCGAGCCCGCGGCATTGAATGTGGGCGAACCTACCCGTTGACCATCGAATCATTCGGCTCCTCCTGAGGTTTCCGCTCCCCGAGCGAAGCGAAGGATCGCATGAACTTTGGGCGGAGGCCAACGCCTGAGGGATCAGCGGCGGGCCTCCGTCTTCGGCCTACACCCTCCGCCGCCGGAGGGCGGCGAACGCCCCGGCGAAGAGCAGGAGGGCGAAGAGGACCAAGCCGTACGAATCGAGGGTCGGGATCTCGACCACCGAAGAGACGAGGGAGAAGACGGTCGGCGTGCCGTTGTTGCCCGGATTGCCGTCGCCGTCGGGATCGGGATCGTCTCCATCCTGGGAAACGTCGGTCACGACCACTCCCGCGGGGCTGGTTCCGGAGGCCGTGCTGGAGCAGGTGTAGGGTCCCGTCTCGCCGCCGGTATCGACCCGCACGACCAGGGTGATCACGCCGCTGCCGCCCACCCCGAGCGTGTCGCCCGCGGCCAGCAGGTTCGCGTCCGCATCGCCGTTGAAGTTTGGATTGACGGCGAGCTGCGGGCTCGTGACCGAAACGACCGTGAAGCTCGCGGCCTGGGCGAAGGCGACCGCCAGGTGCGCCGTCGCCTGGACGTTCGAAAGCGGCACGTTGCCCAGGTTCTCGACCCGGATTTCGAACTTGACCTCGAACAGCGTCGAATCGATCCGGTCGGCCGAGAGGAGCCGCTTCGCGACCCCGATGGACGGCTGCTCGACCCCGACGGCGACCACGTGGTCCTCCACCTCGCCGTCGATCGCGAGCCCGGCGGGGGCAAGCCCCGTGCCGCTGCTGATCCGGACGCGCACGTTCGCCGTGCCCTCCGGCGCGCCGACGGGCACCGGGAAGAACAGCTCGGTGAAACCGGGCGAAACGGCCAGAACGTCGGTCGCCACCTGCTCGCCCGCGTCGTTCCAATCGCCGTCCTGATTGAAGTCGATCCAGGCCGAGACAAAGCCGCCCGTCGTTCCGACGCCCCCGTTGAAGATCTGCATCGCTCCCGTCGTGCCGGGAATGAGCACCGACTCGAACACGATCCCGTCCTCGTCGTCCGGGTCGCCGTTCGTGTCGTCGCCGTTGGACGAAGCCGAGGGCTGGCCGTCGGGCTCGGTATCCACGTTGGACCCGAGCGTCGGGTTGCCGGTCGGCAGGACCGGGTGGCGCGCGCCGTCGTTCGCCCGCAACGTCGGATAGGCCGGGTCGGGCGCGTCGCCGAAGTCGAGACCCCGAACGATCACGGCATAATCCTCGACCTCGCCGTCCATCGCCGGACCGAGCGAAGAGGCGGACCCCGCCGTGCTCATCCGGAACCGGGCGTAGCTCGCCACCGAGCGGGCGTCGCAGGGTGCCGTGAAGCTCACCGTGTTGGTTCCGGGGGTGAGAACGCGTCCGGTGACGATCCGGTCGCGCGGGTCATCGAACGAGCCATCGCCGTCGAAATCGAGCCAGGCGTCCAGCAGCCCGAAAGAGAATCCGGCGGGCGGCAGG
>Ga0134122_10002204_pt1 | contig 14243 bp, 10 predicted proteins | sample KB302_FD_96461 | JGI IMG/M metagenome (GOLD analysis project Ga0134122, IMG submission 96461) | Terrestrial soil microbial communities without Nitrogen fertilizer from Kellogg Biological Station, Michigan, USA - KB3-0-2 | ecosystem: Environmental > Terrestrial > Soil > Unclassified ... | reverse complement strand
CAGCGCGGCACCGAGCGCATCCGCAAATTTCTGGTGAAGAAGGGGCATCTAAACGCGCGCGCCGTGGTGCGTCGCGGAGAATACGACGCGGCGAAGAATACCGTGCCGCTGGAACTCGATGTAACCGAGGGGCCGCGCGTCAAGTTCGTGGTGACCGGCGCAAAGTTTTCCGGTGGCGAGATGAAGAGACTCGTGCCCGTATACCAGGAAGGCGCGGTGGACGCGGACCTGCTGGAAGAAGGCAAGCGCAACATTCGTGAGCGCCTGGAACGTGAAGGATATTTCGACGCGAGTGTTGACTACACAACGATCACACACGAAACAGAGCAAAAACGCGGGGCGAAAGGCGCGGAAGAAGTTATCACTTACAAAATCGAACGCGGAGACCGCCACCGGCTGATCGGATTCGAAATCAGCGGGAATCGCTATTTCAACACGGAAGTGCTGCGAAATCGCGTGCAGGTAGTGGTCAAAGCGTTTGGCGTGCGTGAGCGTTTCAGCCGCAGGCTGGTGGAGGCGGACCGTGACGCGCTGCAAAATCTGTACCTCGCGAACGGATTCCAACAGGCCAAGGTAGACACGCAATTTCTCGACAATTACCGGGGCAAGGAAGGCGATCTATTTGTGAAGTTCGTGGTGGACGAAGGCAAGCAGACTCGCGTGGCTTCACTGAAACTCGAAGGCGTGCACACGTTGACCGAAGACTACCTCCTGGGAGTGACCGGGTCGACGGCGGGTCAGCCGTATTCGGAATTCCTGGTGGCCACCGACCGCGACAATATTCTGGCTATTTACTACAACGAGGGATTTCCGGACGCACGTTTTACCGCCACCGCGGAACCCGCCCACGCCGAAGCTCAAGCCGCGACGCCTGAAAATGGCGGCGCCACTCCTGGAGCAAACGCTGCTGTCGGGAAGAACGGCAAGCCGAAAAATGGCGACGGCTCCGACTTTCGCGGAGACCTGGTGCAGTTGACCTATCACATCGACGAAGGCCGGCAGCGGCGCGTGAGGAACATTTTGATCGCCGGTTACGAACATACGCGTCCGGGCGTGATTCGGCGGGGGATCAGCGTCAAGAAAGACGCGCCCTTGCGCGAAGGCGACGTAGTGGATTCGCAGCGCAAGCTTTACAACCTCGGGATCTTCAATCGCGTGACGATCGAACCGCAGAACCCCACCGGGACGGACACCAACAAAGACGTAGTCGTCCTGGTCGAAGAAGCCAAGCGCTACACCATCGCCTATGGGGGCGGGTTCGAAGTCCAAAGGTTGGCCAGCAGCAACGATCCCACCACCAGCGAAGTTCAGGCAGCCGTTCGTGGAATCTTCGAGATCAGCAAACTCAATCTCACCGGCCGCGCCGACTCTTTGTCGCTGAAACTGCGCGCCAGCTCCATCGAAGACCGCGCGCTGCTGGTGTATTCGGACCCCAACACGTTTGCGAAGCCGCAATTCACCTTTCAGGCAACGGCATACACCGAAAAAACACAAGACATCAACACATTCACGCAGACGCGTTATGAGGGTTCCGTGCAGCTGACCGACCAGGTGACGCGCCTGACCACGCTGGCGTACCGCTACACGTTTCGCAAAGTGCTGGTCTCGAACCTGAACTCCACGGTTTCGCCGGAAGAAATTCCGCTCTTCGAACAGCCCACGCTGGTGTCGCAGTTTGGCGTAACCTGGGCCCGCGATCGCCGCGACAATCCCGCCGACGCTACTAAAGGCAGCTTCAATAGCGCCGATTTTGGGATCGCTGACACCGGCATCGGCTCCAGCGCAAGTTTCTTGCGATTCTTCTTTCAGAATTCCACCTATCACCCTATCGCGCGAAAGTTCAGTTTTGCGCGAGCCGTACGCATCGGAATTCTGGAGCCGTATCGCGACTCCGTATCGTTAACCTTCCCGGCCCAGACCACACCGGTACGGGTGATTCCGCTGCCGGAACGATTTTTTGCCGGAGGCGGAACCTCCCTGCGCGGCTTCGCGCTGAACCAGGCCGGCCCGCGCGACTCAGCCGGGTTCCCGATTGGCGGCCAAGCACTACTGGAGTTCCATCAGGAATTGCGATTTCCGATGCGGCTGCCGTTCATTGGAACTGCTTTGGGTGGTGCGCTTTTTTATGACGGCGGCAACGTCTATAGCCGCGTGAGCCGCGTTACTTTCCGCAGCTCGCCGCCTAAGCCCATTTTTGATCCGGCGAATCCGAAGTCCTGCCTGTTCAACTGCACTAACGAACTGAATTATTTTTCCCACACCGTGGGCATTGGATTCCGCTATTCCACGCCGGTGGGTCCCATTCGCATCGATCTTGGGTTCCCTATCAACCGGCCGCAATTTGTCGCTCCCATTTGTCCCAACGGCGACCCGTCGTGCCTGGACGGCCAAAACGGATTCAAGGCCACGCGCCTTCCGGGCTTCCAGATATTTTTCAACCTGGGGTCGACATTTTGAGCCGAGCTCACACCTTCGGAGTTGTTATTGCTGTCTTCGTGCTTGGTCTCCCCGCCTATGTCAATTCGGGATCTCCGCCTGCGCAGGAGGTCATCGATCGCATCGCCGCGCGCGTCGAAAACGACATTATTTTGCTGAGTGATATTCGCGCTCTGGGACGCTACCAGCAGCTGGTGGAAGGTAAGGCCGAAAACGACCAGCAAATTCTGGACCGCCTGATCGACCAATGGATCGTGCGCAACGAGGCGGACACCGCGCAGTTCCCGCATCCCTCCGATGCCGACATCGCTGCGGGCGTCGAACGCGTGCAGAAGTCGTTTACATCTGCGGGCGAATTTGCAACCCGCAAGCAGCAGATCGGGCTGACCGACGCGGAAATCAAAACAATGGTAGCGGCGCAGCTCTATCTGGGCAACTATCTGGACTCGAGATTCCGTCCGTCGGCAAAAGTGGAGTCCAAGGACGTGCAAGAGTTTTATGAAAAAGCCGTGGTTCCCCGCGCGCAAGAGCGCGGTCAGACCGCACCCAGCCTGGATACGGCGCGCGATTATATTCACGAAGCCCTGATCCAGCGGAGTATCAATGAGCAGGCAGACCGTTGGCTCGACGAAAGCCGCGGCCGCCTGCGCGTGGAGAAATTCCTGGAGGCTGGCCCCAAGTGAAACGCGAAGGCCGCCATCCCATCTGGAATTGGGTGATCCACACACCGTGGGTCCTGGCGGTCATCGCCATTTTGTCTGTGATTGGTTTTTTTGGCAGCGGCGCCGGCAATCCACTGATTCAGAGATACGTCATCCGCCGGTTGCAGATCGCCACCGGCACCAGAGTGGACCTGGCCGCGATTTCCATCCGCTGGCTTTCGCTGGAAGCCACGTTGAAAGGATTGGTGATTCACGGCAGCGAGCCGGCCGGGACGGAGGCTCTGTTTGCCGCGGACGAGGTTCGCGCCAGCGCCCGGATCGATTCGTTCTGGGGCCGCAAAGTTTCGCTCGACGAACTCTACGTCAAGCGCCCCCTGGTCCACGTTAGAGTCGAACGCGACGGCTCCATGAATTTGCGGGTGCCGGGAAGTTCCGGAACCCGAAAGAAAGTGAATACCGAAACATTTGTCGATTTGCGCATCCGCCGGGTGCAAATCGATAACGGCTGGGTCCTTTACAACGACGTTGCGAAACCGCTGGCCGTTGAAGGCGGCGACATGCACTTGATGCTGGTCGGCGGCGGCAGCGCAGAGCGCCCATCGTATCTGGGAACGTTTGAATGGAAGGCCTTTCAGTTCACGGCCAAGAGATTTCTACCTTTGCCGATGAACGTGGCGGCAAAGTTCACCGTACTGCGCGACGGTTTCACGGTGGAACAAGTGGTCGTAAACGCCGGACGTTCACGCCTGGATGCCCAGGTGAAGATGCAGGATTTCACCAATCCGCAATGGACGTTCCGCTATCGCGGGTGGATCAATCTGCTCGATCTTCATCAAACACTGCGATCGGAAGAAACTCCCACGGGCCTGGCCGATTTTCGCGGCGAAGCCACCTACGCGAACGGCCAATTCCAGGGCACTGGCGCCTACTCAGGTCACGACATCAATCTCGACTATCGCCCCATCTACCATGCGAAAGGGCTGTCCAGCCGCGGCAGCGTGCGCATCGATAACAAGGGCCTGGAAGTTCCCGACTTTGTCGCGGTGGCCTACGGCGGCACCGTAAAGGGCCGCGTGACCTTGCGTTTCGATGGCCTGCTGTTCCGCGCAGATACTCATGTGGAAGGCGCGCGCCTCGCCGGCGTGCTTCCCGACATCGAGCATCGCGGTTTCCCAGCGGATCAACTGCATTGGGACACGTCGATTTCCGCGGACACCGTCGAAACCTGGGCTGCCGGCTTCCAGCACTTCGCAATCACCGCAAAAATGCAGTGGAATTCGCCCGATGAAGTGGCTCCGGGCCACATTCCGGTCGACGGCGACTGGGAAATTCGCTACCGCTACGATACGCAAACGCTCGATATTTTGGCCGGCGATTTCGAAACACCCGAAACGCGCGGCTCCATCACCGGAAAGCTCGCTCCCCACGAGACCTCCCTCGATGTGCGCTTCGATACCGGAGCTCTGGAGAGCTACCGCGATTTCATCAACTCCGTCCGCGATGCCGTGCCAAACTCGCCCGACGCGATCAAGGTTATCTCTGGCAACGCCAAATGGGAGGGCCGCATCGTGGGCCCTTCCGCACGGCCTCTGTTCATCGGCCACATTCGCGGCGAAAACGTCCGCTACGAAGACTGGACCATGGACGCCGTCGAAGGAGACCTGACCTATTCGCCCGAGCAGCTGACCCTGGCTCGCGGCCGCGTACAACGTGGCGGCGTAAACAGCGAAATCGAGCTCAATCTTTTTCTGACCGACTGGAGCTTTCTACCGGACAGCAATTTTTCCGCCGACGCCACCATCCAATCCACTCCGGTAGAAGCACTCCAGCAGCTCATGGGCATGTCCTATCCAGTCCGTGGGCAGTTGTCCGGACAATTTCATGGGCGCGGCACACGCGCGCACCCTGCGATCTCCAGCCTGTTCGATCTTGCAGATGGCGATGTGTACGGCGTGGTGTTTAATCGCCTGCGTGGCCAGCTCATCGTCACGCCCTTCGAGGCGCGCATCAGCAACGCCGAGCTGCGCCTGTTTGCTCCCGGCAAAGAACTTGGACGCGGAGCGGGCGTGGTCACCGGATCGGCGGGCTACACCTTCGCCGACAAAACCATCGCTGTCGAACTCGTCGGTGCCTCGCTCCCGCTGTCCAACTTTGAAAAATTACAGACTTCGCGCTTCCCCGTGGACGGCCAGGTCTCCTTCCGCGTCAAAGCCAGCGGCCTGGCCACCGCTCCGCAAGCCGACGGAACCTTCCGCGTCGTGGATTTGCGCGTCGGCCAAGCAGTGATCGGCAGCTTCGACGGTGGACTGAACTCCGATGGCCACACCGCGCGCCTCAAGCTCGGCTCGGCCATGAGCACCGGCGAACTCTCCGGCAACATTTCACTAGGTCTCGCCGAACCCTTTCCGCTGGACGGCAAGGTTTCCATCAAAGACATCAATCTCGATCCATTTTTGCTCAGCGCGTTGCACCTCAATCAATTCAACGGTCACGGTAAGGCCGAAGGCGAAATCGCGGTACAAGGGAATCTCCGCCATCCGGAAACCTTGATCGTCGATGCCAACTTCTCGCATCTCTTGCTGACTTACGCCAATATGCAACTCGAGAACGTTGGTCCGGTGCGCTTCCGTTCCTCCCGAGACAATCTCGAAATCGAATCCGCCGCCTTCAAGGGCCCCAACACCAACCTCCAGGTTTCCGGCAAGGTCCAGTTCACCGACCGCCGTGTGCTCGACATGCGCTTGAATGGCGCCCTGGATCTCCGCTTGCTCTCCAGCCTGGTCCCCGGACTCACCAGCAGCGGCTCCGGGCAAATCGATGGCATTTTCGAGGGTACGCTCGACAATCCGCGCATAACCGGGCGCATCCACATCGAAAACGCATCAGCACGCGTCGCCGATTTTCCCACCGGCCTCAGCGCTATCCAAGGCGACTTCTTCCTGGACGCGTCGCGCATGCAGTTCGACAATCTCACCGCGCAGGCCGGCGGCGGCACCCTGCATCTTTCCGGCACCGTCAATTACACCGAGCGCCCTATTCGTTACGACATCAGCGCGCGCAGCGACTCCACGCGCATCCGTTACCCCGAGGGCATGAGCTGGCTTACCGCCGGCACCCTGCGCCTGACCGGCACCAGCGATGGCGGGGTGCTCTCCGGCCGCGTCACCGTCGAGCGCGTCACCCTCACTCAGGGCCTCGAAGCAGCCGGTTCGCTGATGTCCACCAAGGAAGATATCGCCGCTCCCTCCACCAGTTCTTCCTTCTTGCGCAACCTGCAATTCGATATCGAAGCGGTCTCCACTCCCGACGCGCGCATGCAATGGCCCGGCGCCGAACTCGAAGCCGAAGCGGCCCTGCGCGTGCGCGGAACCTGGGAGCATCCCATCATCCTTGGTCACATCCACGTTCTCTCCGGCGAATTATTGTTCCACGGGAATCGCTACCGGGTAGCTCGCGGGGACATCAATTTCTCAAATCCGTTCCGCCTCGATCCGGTCATCAACGTCGAAGCCACCACCACCATCCAGCAGTATGAAATCACCCTGAATTTCACCGGGTCTTCCAGCAAGCTGACGCTCGCGTACCGCTCCGACCCGCCGCTACCGGGCAACGACATCGTTACGCTGCTCGCGCTGGGTCAAACCAGCACGGAGGGCACCACGCGCAGCGCAGGTAACACCCAAACATCGACCGCGGGAGCTTCGGCACTGTTGTCGGAGGCAGTTTCGAGCCAGGTGGGCGGCAGGCTGGAGAAATTATTCGGGATTACCAATTTCCGCGTCGATCCGGCATTGACTACCGTGGGTTCCACCAACCAGAACGCCGCCGCGCGTGTCACCGTGCAGCAGCGCGTCACGCGAAATATGACCATCACCTACGTCTCCAACGTGGGCTCCACCCAGGAGCAGGTGATTCAATTCGAATACAACGTCAATCGCAATATCTCGATCGTCGCACTGCGCGACTACAACGGCACCTTCGGCATCGACATCAAGATCAAGAAGCGCTTTCCATAGCCGCGGCGATGGTTCTGGCTTGAGCCTGGCTATTGCTCTTGCGCCGGATGCTTCTCTTCCTCTTTCTGGGTCGGCACAAATTCTGGATATTCCCCCTTCAAATCGTCCATCGCTTCTTCCGCGGCTTTTTGCCCCAGCGAGTAGCCGGCGAGCTGCGAATCGCGCGCCACCTCCGGCAGCACCTTCAGCATGCGCTGGCCAAAGGGCGATTTGTAATATTCCAGCAGCGCCCGCAGATCTTCGCTGGAGAGATGCTTGTCGTAGATGGGCACTACGGTTTCGACCACGCTGTGTGGATCGAAGTGCTTCTGAAATCGCACCGCAAACGCATCGGCAAATTGTTTGGCACGTGGATCGTCCGGCCGCGCCTCCAGCACATTGGCGCGGAACTGCGCGATGCCGGCAGTCATCAACTGCTCGCCAAGCCCGGTCACCCCGGTTACCTCCATTAATTGCCGGATGTCCGCCTCTTTGGCGGAATCGATCTTGGAGGCTGGCGTCGCCGGCTTCCGCGTTGCCGCCGAGGCCTGTTCGCGCGGGGTCATGCGTTCCTTCGCGCTCACGTGCATCGCCGGGGCTTGCGCAATAACGCCGATCGCACCCGCCAATAGCCCACAACCGACAACAAGTTTCCGCATCAAGTACCTCCGTGTCGTAGACGTTGCGCCTTCCGCGGTGCTCGGCTGGTCCTGAGCAGCGCGAAGTATCCCGCCGCTTTTTCGCGCACCGGAACCAACTTTCAAAAAAGAGCCGGCGGGTGAGGCGCACCATCCATCAGCCTCACCCGCCGGCAGAAATGCTGGACTCGTCTACCGGCTCGTCACGGTTGAGACGCGCTGGCCAGCGTTTCGGGTTGTGTCGATTTTTGCTGCCGCCTGGATTGCTCGCGGATCGTGCTGCCCGTTCTCAGGCTCGCCTGCTCGGGCGCCTCAGAGATCTGCTCCGGCAACTGTTGCACCACTTCCGTCGCCGTCCGTGTGCCTTCCTGGCGGTTGGCAGCTTGCGCCTCGGCCGCGATCTTTGGCATCTCCGCCGCGAGTTTGCGTCCCAGGGGCGAACTGTAGAATTGCAGCAAGCCCTTGATCTCATCATCGGTGAAGTGTCTATCGTAGATCGCCACCAGTTGTTCGCTGACCGCGTCCGCATGGAATTTCTTCTGATAGTCCGTCACCAGCGTGGTCACCACCTGGTCGCGCTGTCTCTCCGGAAGCGCTGACACCAGGTTCTCCCGGAATTCTTCGCTTTGCCGGGCTGTCGCTTGGCGCATTGCATCGCGCGCCCCCACCACGTCCATCAGCGAACGGATGTCCGCCCGCTTCCCTGCGTCGATTCGAACCTCGGCCGTCGCGCCCGAGCCATGCCCGCTCGCCGAGGCCTCCACGGCGCTCTGCGACGCTCCTTGCGTGGCGATAAGAAACGCCCCAACATAAATAACCACCAGCACCAAAAGGGCCTTCATGACTTCCTTCCTTTGCGGCATTTTGAGTGTCTTCGCCGCTACCCTATTGTCGGAAATTGCGACGCAGAATCACAGTCGGTGAGAAGGACAGGCATGCGCCGGACTTTACCGTCCGTTCGGCCCCGTACGTCCGGTCATCGTACTTCCGTACAGGCGCGACTTTCGCCCAAGAAACTTTGTTCTCCGTTAGCTTAGAGCCGGTTCCATTCGTCAGCAGATACTTCTCGGCCCAGAAGCGCCTCGGTTTCACGGATGATCATGCGTAGTTGTGGAACCGAATACTCATCGCTGGTCGGAATCGTAAGGCGATTTTGCAGATAAATGAGGGAATTGATGGCGGCTACCGGAAAAAGGTCCTTCGAAGCCGAGTGCCCTCAGACGCCGAATAAACTCGCGCCGCTTACAAGGTGTCCACCGGCTGACGGGTGGGTTCCTCGTTCAAATCGATATTCCCAATGACCGGTAGTGGATGATGCAGTTTAAGGCCGCCAGAATCCAATCCTCGAGCCTCGAGCGCAGTTCCTCTCGCATCCCCTGAGCGATCCGGAGAAAGCGATCACGCCGGGGCAGGAGGGAATTCGACCCCTGAAGGTGCCGTCTTCGAGCTTGTCATACACGGCTTCTTCCATCGCGCGCTCGACGTACTCGTTCAAGATATAGCGTTTGCTCACGGCCGCCTCAGGCGTCATTATACATCCCTCGAGCACGCTGCGCTGGTGGCTCTGCACAATCCATGGACGATCTACTTAGATACCGCCCCGAATTCCCGATCCTCGACCGCACCACCTACCTCATCAGCAACTCCCTGGGCGCGATGCCCCGCGGCGTTTACGACTCCATGCACACCTACGCCGACGCCTGGGCTAATCGCGGCGTTCGCGCCTGGGAAGAAGGCTGGTGGGAGATGGCCGTCGACGTCGGCGATAAAATCGCCCCGTTGATTGGCGCGCAATCCGGGGAAATCTCGCTGCACCAGAACGTCACGCTCACGCAAGCCATCATCTCCTCCTGCTTTGACTTCCGCGGCCCGCGCAACAAAGTGCTGATGACCGATCTCGAATTTCCATCCATTCAATACTTCTATCACGGGCAACGTCGGCTCGGCGCTCGCGTTGAAGTGGTCCTTAGCAATGATCCAGTCCGTTTCGATCTTGACCAATTTCTCGCCGCTATCGACGAGACCACGCTCCTGGTCCCCATCTCCCTCGTGCTCTTTCGCAGCTCCTGGATCGTTGACGCCCGCGCCATCATCGAACGCGCTCACCGCGTGGGCGCGCATGTCATCCTCGACGTCTTTCAGGCCACCGGCAGCATGCCTATCGATGTTCGCGCCCTTGGCGCTGATTTCGCCGTGGGCGGCGTCCTCAAATGGCTCTGCGGCGGCCCCGGTGTCGCCTACCTCTATGTCCGCGAAGATCTTCGCGCCCAGCTCAGCCCCGCGCTCACTGGCTGGAACGCCCATCGACGCCCCTTCGCCTTCGAGCCTGGCGCCATCGATGCGCGCGAGGATTCCTACCGCTATCTCAACGGCAAGCCGCAAATTCCCGCGCTCCATGCCTGCTTGCCGGGCCTTGACATCCTCAACCAAGCCGGCATCCACAACATTCGCGAAAAATCTATCCGCCTGACCACGCGTCTCTTGGAAGGCGCCCAATCTCGAGGCTGGCGCGTCAACACCCCGCAAAACTCCGCCGAACGTGCCGGCACTCTCTCCATCGACTGCCCGCACGCCCCCGAAGTCAGTCGCGAGCTCCTGGCCCGCGAAGTCCTCTGTGACTATCGCCCCCGGGCAGGCATTCGCTTCTCCCCGCACTTCTACAATCGCGAACAGGAATGCGACTTCGCCCTGGCACAAATTGAAGAAATTCTTCGAACCGACGCTTGGCGAAAGCACGCAGCCGTTCGTGTCTCCGCGTGAGTCCAATAAGCGGCATCGCCGTTTCTGGCCTTGCTCGCGTCAACTCCTCTTAGGGCGGTTCGAGCGGCCATGAATCACTCCGATGATTTACGCGTCATTCCCCAACCGGGAGCGATCGAGCGTTCCGCCGAGGAATACTTAGCGGACCGGCTCTCCATGGTGGAAAGCCAGCTTCGACGCCGTGACATCAAAGACGCGGCCGTGCTGAAAGCCATGGGTTCGGTCCCGCGACACGAGTTTGTGCCTCCGGAATTCCGATATCGCGCTTACGAAGACGTACCCCTCCCGATTGGCGAAGGCCAGACCATCTCGCAGCCCTATATGGTGGCGTCCATCGCCGCGGCACTGCACCTCAGTGGTGGCGAGCGTGTCCTGGAAGTCGGCGCCGGCTGCGGCTACCACGCCGCCATTCTCGCGAACCTCGGTAAAGAAATTTTCGCCATAGAATACCGCTCGGACCTGGCTGCTGCGGCTGCCGAACGCCTCAAGCATCTCGGCTTTACCAATGTTCACATCCACTGCGGTGACGGTACCTTGGGCCTCCCCGAATTCGCCCCTTTTGACGCCATCGTCATCTCCGCTGGCGCACCTGCCGCCCCGGCTCCCCTCCTCGCCCAGCTGTCCGCGACCGGCCGCATGGTTGTACCAGTTGGCGACCTCGAGAATCAGGAATTGCAGCTTATCCTTCGCGAGCATGGTACGTTTCGGAAGATCACTCTGGAACCTTGCCGCTTCGTGCCGCTCGTCGGCGCCTACGGTTGGAAGGAATGACAGGCTTCGATGAGCGCCAGCGCGCCGGAACTTTCCATCATCATTCCCTCGTACAACGAAGAGCTTCGCCTTCCTGCCACCCTTAAGGCCATTGCCGCCTATTTGCGTTCCTCGAAGCGCGATGCCGAGGTCATCGTGGTCGACGACGGCTCCAAAGACAAAACCATTGCCGTCGGCGAGTCGTTCCGCTGCGAAATCCCATCCCTTCGCGTGGTCAGCAACGGCCAGAATCGCGGCAAGGGTTACAGCGTTCGCCACGGCATGCAGGAAGCCTCCGGCCGCATCGTCCTGTTCACCGACGCCGACCTCTCCGCCCCCATCGAAGAGGTCGAAAAGCTTCTGCCGGCCATGAAAGACCACGATGTCGCCATCGGCTCTCGCGCCGTGGATCGCAGCCTCATCAGCGTTCACGAATCCGCGTTTCGCGAATTCGCCGGTATCATCTTCAACAAACTCGTCCGCGTCATCTTGCGCTTGCCCTTCGTCGACACTCAATGCGGCTTCAAAGCCTTCCGCCGCGAAGAATGCAAGCTGATCTTCGAGCAGCAAACCATCGAGCGCTTCGGCTTTGACCCCGAACTCCTGTATCTTGCGCGCCACCACGGCCTAAGTTCCATCGAAATCCCCGTCCGCTGGGGCCACAGCCCGGCAACAAAAGTGAACATGATGCGCGACTCCATCCAGATGTTCTTCGACGTCTTCCAAATCCGCTGGAACTCCCTGACCGGCCGCTACCGTCGCCACTAGCCCGCTCTAGTTGGGTTCGTTCTGACGTATCCCTCTTGACCTCAGGGTGATCTTGGCGTCGGGGGCGGAGATTTAGCGACACTAAGCGCCTCCGGAACAAGGGCTTCAGCCCCTGGGGAATTGCTTTCTCGGCCATCACTACGCCTTCCTCCTGTTTGACTTTGTATTACAAAGTACTTGACAGCCCCCCCCCCATTCCCCTACTCTCCCCTTATGGCCTCCTCCCCTCTCTACTCCCCTAAACGCCCGCCCATCCCCATCGACGCTCGCGCCGCCGATCACCTTCGCTACATCCGTGAAACCATGGAGCGCGCCGCGGAATTCACTGCCGTACCCGGCTGGGGCGGTGTCGCCATGGGCTTTACCGCTATCGGCGCCGCAATCGCTGCTTCTCACCAGCACTCCCCCAAAGCCTGGTTGAGCGTCTGGCTCGCAGAAGCGTTCGTTGCCATCGCTATCGCTGCTGCCACGGCCGCTACCAAGGCTCATCGCGCCAACGCTGCTCTCTTCTCCGGCCCTGGCCGCAAATTCCTTCTTAGCTTCGCGCCGCCCATCATCGTCGGCGGGCTCCTCACCTTCGCGCTATTCAATGCTGGCGCAGCATCCACTCTTCCCGCCGTCTGGCTGCTCCTCTACGGCACGGCCATCGTCACCGGAGGCGCCTTTTCGGTCCGCGTCATTCCGGTGATGGGTATCTGCCTGATGACAGTTGGCGCTGTGGCTCTTGTCACGCCCGCTGCTTGGGGCGATGCGCTGATGGCTTTCGGCTTCGGCGCCTTGCAGATCGCTTTCGGTTTCTGGATCGCCCGTAATCATGGAGGGTGAAGCGCACTGTAGAGAGAATCGGTTAGGAAAAAGGACGCAACATGGCGAAATCATCCACAGCTCGAGACGACCGCTTCCAGCGCGCAAAAGATCGCGAAGCCATTACTCCATCCACGCAGGTGCAGGCCGAAGCGCTCCCCGCCGACCTCGACCGCCTCATTCATGAGCGCGTACGTCTGGGCATCGTGAGTGCCCTCGCCGTCAATCGCGAACTCACCTTCAATGAGCTGAAGGCCATGCTGAAGACCACGGATGGCAACCTCAGCGTTCACGCTCGCAAGCTCGAAGAGGCCAACTACATCGTCTGCACGAAATCCTTCGACGGCCGCCTGCCCAAAACCGAATACCGCCTGACCGCGGCCGGCCATCGCGCCCTCGAGCGCTACCTGAACCACATGGAGGCGCTGATCCGCGCGACGCGCGAAGGCTGACCATGCCACTGCAATCCCCAGCGGATAACCAAGCAAGAGTGGGGCACCGAGTCCCGCGTAGGCGCTTGGTGCATTTTGTAGGGGCGACGCTTGCCCGCGTTCCCGGCCGTTGCGTTTTGCCAACGGCCGCCGTGCGTCAGCCTCGCTGGTTTCTTGGAATGATCACAACTCAGCAAGGCAAGGAGATTCCTGTCGGGTGCGGGTTTACCTGAAACTTCAAGCTCGAATCTCTGTCTAGAACGAGAGTTGCTGGTATGCCGCTGAACGAGAGCGGCAATTTTTTAACCGATTTTACTTTGCATCATAGAGTACTTCACGCCGCCTCCCCGCCGCGGAGAAAGCAAACCATGAGCCTCAACCCCATCTCTATCCCCCAGTTGTCGCCGATCCATTCCCCCGCCCAGCCCTCCCGCTCTCTCCACGTCGCCATCATCTCCGATGGCAACGGTCGCTGGGCCTCTACCAAAGGTTTGCCCCGCTCCGCCGGTCACCGCCACGGCGCCGAGGCTGCACGCCGCGTCATTGAAGCCGCTCCGCGACTTGGCATTCACACACTGACTCTGTTCGCGCTCTCTTCCGCCAACTGGCAGCGCCCCGCCGCCGAAGTCTCTGCTATCCTCCGCCTTCTCCACGAATACCTCCTCACCGAAACCTCTCACTGCATCGACGAAGGCGTCCGCCTCAGCATCATCGGCCGCCGGGATCGCCTTCCCGCCACACTTCGACAGGCCATCTCCGATTCGGAAGCCGCCACCGCCCGCGGGACGCGCCTCCACCTCCGCCTCGCGGTCGACTACTCCGCGCGCCACGCCATCTACACCGCTGCCTGCCGCTTCTATAAGGTCACTGAACTCTCCCAGGAGGCCTTTGGCGCCGTCCTCTCCGAGGTCCTCCGCGGCGGTTCCACGGACGTCGACCTTCTCATCCGGACTGGCGGGGAGCAGCGCCTCTCCGACTTCCTGCTCTGGGAGTGCGCCT
>Ga0134122_10002203_pt1 | contig 14247 bp, 15 predicted proteins | sample KB302_FD_96461 | JGI IMG/M metagenome (GOLD analysis project Ga0134122, IMG submission 96461) | Terrestrial soil microbial communities without Nitrogen fertilizer from Kellogg Biological Station, Michigan, USA - KB3-0-2 | ecosystem: Environmental > Terrestrial > Soil > Unclassified ... | reverse complement strand
GGTCGGCGATGTCGTTGGTGTGCCACCATTGCATTTCCATGTTGACCATCGTGGCGCCCGCCCGCCAGGCCATGGCGAGGCCATCGGCCGACATCTCGCGGGTTCCGGTCGATCGCTGGTGCAGGCGATCGGAATATCCGGTGGCCAGGACGACGGCGCGCGCTCGTACGACGACGTACTCTCCGGTCATGTAGTTGAGGCAGAAGACGCCGCCGATATTTCCCTCACTGTTGCGCACGAGCGCTGTCGCAACCGTTTCCTCGAGGCGCGGGATTCCGGCGCGGATGACCTGCTTTCGCCGCAAGTCCATGAAGGGCACGCCGGAATTTCCCTGTACATTCGCGGCGACGCTGCGGATCGCACCCGGACTGGTGACGACGTTCCCGGCGTCATCACGCCTGAAGTAGAGACCGAGTTCTTCTAGTTCGGGGTAGTAGACTTGTTCGACCCAGGCGCCGCATCGACGGGCCCATTCCTGGTCAATGAGAAACTGGTTGTGGTATTTGATCAGGAATTCGGCGGTGTTGCGTGCTTGCGCTTCGCTGTTTCCGAGCAACCGGCCGGAGATGACCAGGTTGCCGGCGAACAAGGACGCGCCGCTTTTGCCGACCAGACCCTTGCAGATGATAAGAGGTTTGATGCCGCACTTCTGTAGGCTGAGCGCGGCGTAACAGCCTGCCGCACCGCCGCCAATAATAGCTACATCGGCCGTCAGCCTTTGCATGGCGTCCCCTCTTCACCCAAGGTAATCATGCAAATTCGCCACCCCTCATGGTGTAATTTTGCACCACCCAGTGTTCATTTGCTGTAGGCTTTCGGCGGGCTCAAACAGCAGGCTATGCCGATGAATCCGAACGCCGCGAAATGGGATGATCTGAAAATGTTCCTTGAGGTTGCCAGGCATGGCAGCGTCCACGCAGCGGCCAGAAAATTGAAGCTGGACCATTCCACGGTCTGCCGGAGGATCGGGCGCCTCGAATCCCTGCTGGCGGTGAAGCTGTTCGATCGCAGACGGAAGGGCATTGCGGTGCGGCGCGAAGCGCAGGGCCTTCTCAAACATATCGAGCAGATGGATCGCCATGCCGGTTCCCTGGAAGACGCATTCGCGCGTAGCAAGAACGGACAAACGCAGGTCGTCCGTATCGCCACGATGGAAGGGATTGCCAGTGGCTACCTGGCTCGGCGCTTGCCGGCGCTTCAGCAGTTTGGTCCGGGCGTAAAGATAGAGCTGGTCAGCATTCCGCAGGCGGTCGATCTGACCCGCAAGGAAGCCGATGTTTTTTTGAGCTTTTTCAATCCCGATGCGCGCGGGCTCAAGAGCGCCCTGTTCGGGACGTTCTCACTTTTCCTCTATTGCTCCAAAGAATACCTGCGCCGCTACGGTACGCCTCGAAAACGCGAGGATCTCGATGCGCATGTTTTTGTCGGGTACATCGACGATTTGCTGGCAATCAACGCCGTTCGTTGGCTTGACGAAGTCGTCACGGCGCCGGTCATGAGCTTCCATAGCAACAGTGTCTTTGCTCAGTGCAACGCCGCTGTTTCGGGGCTCGGCATCACTTTGTTGCCAACCTTTGTAGGTGAGGGCGTGACTGGTCTGCAGCGTGTTTTATCCGACGAAGTTTCTGTGCAGAGAGATGTTTGGGTTTCGGTGCGAACAGAGCAAAGCCACTTAAGCAGGATAAAAGCTGTTATCCGGTTCTTGAAGTATATTTTTGCGCACGACGTCGAATTTTTGTCGGGTGCCGTCGATGAGCTTTGTAGTTTGAAGGCTCTAGCAATTACCAACAGCCGTAGCCCAACTCGGCAGATCAGTCGCGCGCAGCACCCCACGGCATGAAGTGGTCATCGCGGATTCGCCGAACATAACGTCTTGGAATAGGGCCTCGCTGCGAGGGCTGTCGCTTTCGGGGGTAAAGCGGACATATCAGCGCGGTGCGGAATGTCCGCTTTTGACCCAAAGCGCGTGAGTGCGGCTGGATGCCCGCTATGCCAATAGCAGACATTGCGCCGGTGAATTTAACCATGCACCGAAGAATTTCTGCCGACGGTATTAGCTCACCGTTCGCCCTCGGCATTTACCTCTAGTTGTACGCATCTTGGTTTCCATCTTTCAAGAAATGCACGCGAAACTCCTCCCGGCGAGGAGATGCAATTGCATGAGAATGTTTCTCGTTGGCGTCTTGTCTGTAACCTTGATCGGCTGCACCTGCCCTACGGCACCGCAGGCGATGCTGGAAACTTGCACCTCGAAGGTCTGTTTCTACAGAAGTGCTGCAAGCCCGCCGATCGAGCCAACGCCTTTCAAGCCCAATCGCACGACAAAAAAAGCGGAAACCAAAAGCGCGACGAAGACCGCGAAGACAGCATCCGTGGCGGCAAAGGCGGCAAAATCAAACCCTCCTCAAACAAGCAACGGGTCCGACAAGGAAAAAAACGCCCCCTCGATCACAATGATCCCCGATTCTTCTGTCCCGCCTCTGCGGCCCGTGGAGAACGCAAAGACTGTAGGAACGAATGTGACCGTCGCGGAACCGCGTCAGTCCTCCGAACCCTCCGATCGTGTCCTGGAAAAAGCGAAGACCACGGTCGCAAGTAAGATGGAAGATCCGGCATCTGTCGAATTCGAGGACATGAATAGAGCCGTCAGGAACGATACATTCGGGCAATCTATCGACACCATTTGTGGCCACGTTAGAGGAAAAAATACATCGGGCGCAGAAACCGGAAAAAGGGCTTTTCTATATCTCGTGAAGGAAGACATCGCGTTCGTAGACTACGGCTATCCTAATTCTCGGGCAGCGAACGCGTATCGCAGTGTCTGCACTGCCGGAGGACCAAAGGCCGGTATTGGCCGTTAGCGGACATCCAAATTGCGCCAAACGGCAGGGCCTCAGCGTACGGTTAAACCGGCACTGTGCAATGGGCCGGATTGCCGAGATGTCCGCTTTGGGTCAAAAGCGGACATGGGGCGGATCTAAAAAGCGAAAATAATCATGCCGCAAGTTCGCGCCTCTAGATTAATTCTTAAACGCTTTCCGCCTAAAATGACATTTACTCACTATTAATAAGTCGCGCCCCGGCGCCGAAGCGTGTCAATTCAGCACCAGCTAAACGAATTCGATGTATCAGCACAGGTTATTGATTTCTGAGCTCGAGGACGCCATACGGCGCGGTTCGCAGGAAAAGCGGGTCGAAACCCTTAAGCGTGTCACGGATTTATTTCTGGGCGGACACGAACGGCTCACTGAGCTGCAAATCCAGGTCTTCGATGACGTTTTGGGCCATTTGATTACGCGGATGGAGTCAAACGCCCTGATTGAACTCAGCGAGCGGCTCGCGCCAATCAACAACGCTCCGACCAAAGTCGTTCACACGCTTGCGCGCGACGATGAGATTGCCATCGCCGGGCCGATACTGTCGATGTCGGATCGCCTGACTGCGCCTGACCTCATCGAAATTGCGACTGTCAAAAGCCAATCTCATTTGCTGGCAATTTCCGAACGAAGCAGTCTCAGCGAGGCCTTGACCGATACTCTGATCGAGCGTGGGGACAGGCAGGTGATCAGCAGGCTGGCCGCGAATTCAGGGGCTCGGTTCTCCGAAAAAGCCTTTGCTTATCTTGTGGATCAACCCGAGGTTGATGAAACACTTCTGGAAAAAATTGGTCTGCGCATCGACCTGCCACTACACATTTTTCGTCGTCTTCTGGAGCGTGTTACCGACGCCGTGCGAGCGCGTCTTTTAGCGCTGGCTACGCCAGAAAAGCGGGATGAGATTAGAGAAATACTCGGCAGCATTCCAAATGAAGTTATCGAAAACGAAGAAATCGATATTGATTTCACAGGAGCGCAGCGTCTTGTCCAGCTTATGTGCGAAAACGGCGAACTCGACCAGGTGGCGCTGCTCGAGCTTGCAAAAGCGCGCAAGTATGCGGCAACGGTTACCGCACTCGCAACGTTGTGCGCTGCGCCAGTGGATATGATCAAACAGATGCTGGACGACGGTCGCAACGAGCCCTTGCTGGTACCATGCAAGGCTGCAGGCCTCTCGTGGCCCACCTTACGTGCTCTGCTGCAGGATGATTTACTTGGGAGAGCAGCTTCCGAGGATGAGCTCAATAAATTGAAAAGCGACTATACGAGGCTGTCACACTCGACTGCCAAAAAGCTGCTCGAGTTTTGGTGTGACCAAAAAACACACTAGCAATCGCGATGCCCGCTTGGGTCAATCGCGACAAATCCGCGCGATGTCCGCTTAACCCCCAATAACGGACATTGAGCGGATATGCTGACACACCTGCTTTGTGCCAAGCGGAATTCGAGGGTGAAGCCCCATTGCTGTTTCCGACGGACCTCGCCTCGTTCCTCGATCTCATTCGCCAACACGGCGATGCAGCCTACAGCGTCATGTTCGCCTATGCGGCCTCGCACAGCCTGCTGTTCGCGCTCTTTGCGGGCTACGCCGCGCATTCGGGCGCGCTGCAATTAGGCACACTCATCCTGGTCTGCTGGTTTGGCAGCTTTGCTGGCGATGCAGTCCGCTTCTGGATCGGGCGGCGTTTTGGCACCCGCTGGCTCGGGTCCTTTCCACGGCTTAAAAGCGCCGTCCAGACCGCAGCTCGGCTGGCGGACCGTCATTACGTCTTGATGATCCTGTTCCATCGTTACCCGCACGGCATTCGCGGCGTCGCGGGCTTTGCCTACGGAATGTCGCGGCTGCCCTGGCCCACCTTCCTGGCGATCAATTTTATCGCCGCGGGCGCATGGTCATGCGCCGTCGTCTTGGCTGGTTATGCCTTCGGCCAGGTCTCAGAGAAGCTAATGACCGACGCCTCTTCGGGCATTGCCTCGGTGATGCTGGTCGTGTTCCTCGGATTCTCTTGGATTTTGTCCAGAAAGCTCGAGCGTGTCGTCGAGCGGAGCTGACGCGGCGATTGAATTGAGCATGGGGACTTCCGCTTCGGTCATTAGCGGCCAATGCGACAAATCACCGCGATGTCCGCTTTGGACAGCGCAGCATGCAACATCGCTATTCATCAATCCGCGTCCGATCATAATTGCGGCCGGAGTCGTGCCGCTTTAAAAACAAGGGCAGGCGTCCGAGAAAAAGGGCGCGCCACAATGAACTTAGGGAGGAGTCGGCCATGGGTTTGTTTCCTCATGCGCTATTGCTCGGCGCACTCGTCCTCATGAGTGCGGGGGCACCAGAGATAGCGTCAGCGCAAACTGCGTTTCCGGCAAGGTCAATCACGCTCGTGGTCCCGGCAGCAGCTGGAGGCCCTACGGATACGGTTGCGCGTCTCGTCGCTGAATCAATGAGCCGGACACTCGGCCAGACCGTGCTCGTCGAGAACATCGGCGGCGCTGGGGGTACGATCGGCATGGCTCGCGTCGCCAAGGCCGCTCCCGACGGCTACACCATCGCCGTCTGGCACATTGCGCAGGCCACGGCGCCCGCTCTCTATGAGGGCCTCAAGTACGACGCAGTGAACGACTTCGATCATCTCGGCCGCATCACCGACGTGCCGATGACGTTGGTGTCCAAAACAGCTCTTCCTGCCAAGAACATAACGGAACTTCTGGATTGGATACGCGCTGAAAGAGGAAAGGTGACTTACGGCCACGCAGGCGTTGGCTCGGCCTCGCACTTGTGCATGCTGATGCTCATGAAGGAGCTTGGAGTACAGTTGGAGGGAGTTGCCTATCGCGGCACGGGTCCGGCCATGAACGATTTGATGGGCGGTCAGTTCGATTTCATGTGCGACCAGACGACTGGCACCACCAACCCGATCAAAGGAGGCAAGGTCAAAGGTTACGCCGTCACGACGAAGTTCAAAGTCTCGTCAGTTCCAGACCTGCCGACTCTCGACAGCGGCGCCATTCCGGGATTCGAGGTGGCGGCGTGGCACGCTATGTGGGGGCCCAAGGGTTTGCCCAAGGACGTTTCAGACAAACTCGTGGCCGCACTGCAGGCCGCTATCAAAGACCAGAAAGTGATCGAACGGTTCGCCGACCTCGGTACGGAGCCTGTTGCTTCGGCTCTCGCAACGCCCGATGCGCTGAAATCGCATCTCGCTGCCGAGGTGAAGCGATGGGACACAGTCATCAGGGCAGCAGGCGTTAAGGGCAACTAGAGCCTCCGCGGGAGTTCTCTACCCCGTCGCCCGCCATGTCCGCTTTGGGTCATAGCGGGCATTGGTTGGCTTATTCAATCACTTCGTCGGCGCGAAGCAAGGTTGACGCTGGAATTGCGATGCCAAGTAATTTTGCAGTTTTCAGGTTCAATACGAATTCAAACCGGGTCGGCGTCTCGATCGGTGTTTCAGCTGGACTGGCTCCCAGCAATACCTTGGCTGCGAGAACGCCCTGCTGTCGTATAATAGCTTGTATACTTGGTCCGTAGGCCATCAATCCCCCGTCACGCGCGAATTCGGCAAATAAGGTAATCGCGGGTAAGCGATATTTCATTGCAAGTTCGGCAAGCAGTTTTGTCTGTCCGCCGATCAGCGGAGATGACAGCGCCACCAAGCCGCCCGCCCTCTGATCTTTTGCTGATTGCAGGGCGCGTTCGAGATCATCCATTACCCGGATTTCCAACACGACAAGTGTCAGATTGAGCTCTATGGCAGCTGCTTCTACGGCGCTTCGCTGGTCGCGGCCCGTCGCTGGATCCCATAGCACTGCAATGACTGAGGTTTGCGGAATGGCCTCCTTTAACGCCTGCAGCCATTTTTTGCTGAAATCTGGAAAGTCGAGAAATACGCCGGTAACATTGCTGCCCGGACGCCTGTTTGCCGCGATGAATCCAGTGCGCAGCGGATTGCTCTCCAGGTCACTAGCCACGATGGAAATGCTATTGGTGGCCGCCCGCGCGGCGCGAAGTGCCGCCGGACCGAGCGCCGCAATCAAGTCCACCCTACGATCCGCGAGGTCGGCGGCCATCGGCTTGAGCAACGTAGGGTCGCCGTCAGTCACGCGCGCGATCATTGTTACTTTGTCTCGAGCCAATCCACCTGCTTCTAGTCCCGCGAGAAAACTTGTCACACGCGACGCTGCTACTGATTTCGGGCCGGTGTATAGGAAGCCAACCTGACGTCCAGATTGTTGTGCGTGCGCAGGCAATTGCCACGCCGCTGCCGCACCGCCGATTAGACCGAGAAATTCTCGCCGCTTCATACCCGCCCCGCCCCAAGGCCAGCTAGAGCAATCCTACCCATCCAATCGAGACTCTTTAAGGCTGGGCGAATGTCCGCTTTGGGTCAAAAGCGGACATTCGCGCCGCAAAAGGGCATATCCGCTTTACCCCCAAAAAGCCATTAGATGCGTTTTCTCGGACGTCCGCTAAGGGCCAAAAGCAGACACCAAGTCAGCAACTGAGGCGACCTACTCCTCGTTTATGGTGCGGCAGAAGATGCTATTGGTATGGCCAATCGGCCAATCCTTAAGGTCGGCGACACGAACAAAACCCGCTCGCTCGTAAAAGAGCGGCGCCTGAAAGTCGTAACTGGCCAGCCAAATGCGCTTTACGCCTCTCCTTCTTGCCTCATCAACGAATGAGTCGAGCAGTGAACGCCCCATTCCGCGACGGCGATATCCTTTCGCAATCCAAAGCTGTCTTAGTTCTGCAATCCCGGCCCATGAATAACCAAGCGCTGCACCGACCACGTCACCCGTTTCATCGCGAACTACGAACCCCAAGTCCCGCCCGTCGCGAGCCCCGGTTGCCTCGCGATTGTGTTCATAAAGGCGGTGTTCAACAGCGGCGACCGCGTTTGCCGAAAGGTCATTCTTCGCCTCAACGCACATAAATTTGGTCACAAGTTTGGATACTCCGAAATTCAATTTAGGATACCTCGGTCAAACAATTCAAACACTTTGGGGAGCTACTGATGCACGTGCTCGGCCTGGGCCCTTCCGCTTTGATAGGCTCAGCGATCCCAAGACGCGTTTTGCAAAACGACGCGATACCCATCGGGATCCTCGAAGGTCACGCCGTCCCGCTCCCAATGAGGATTGATGGAGCGGACCGGCGCAAATCCCGTTCGCAACATTCTGCGGACGGCTGCATACCAGTCAGCAATATCGGGATAGTAGAGTACGACTAAATCGTCCGCTGTCGGAGAGCGTGCTCCCGTGCGCCCGCGCCTCTTGGTGAACTCGAAGTGGTATGGGGCGCCTTCCTGTCCCAACATTAGCCCGTCGAACCCAGCGTGATTTTCGAAGCGGCAAAGCACAATGAGGCCGAGACCATCGCAGTAAAACCGCAAAAGCCCGTTGAGATCATCACTGGCTCTGGCGACTCGAAGGATCGGAGCATTCATGGGAATTGCCTCGAGCCGAAAGAGGCCGCCGTTGCAGGCGGCCTCTCGGTCGTCAGTGTCGAGGTCGGGAGGAACGCTCAGCGCTGACTGCCAATTCCGAAATCAGGACCGCTTTCGATCGGCGTTTCATTTGGTGAGTAAGCCCTGGCATTAAAAGGCACGTCCTCTGGCGCGTAGGCCCTGGCGTCCATCGCACTACGCGGGTGTACGCGTTCGACTCGGGGGTGTTCAGCGGATTCGCCCATTTTCGAGGTGTGAGCGGCGAACGCTGGAACAGCGCCCGATAACGCGAAAACGGAAGCAAAAACAAACTTGGCGACGTTGTTCATAGTCGAGCTCCATGTGAGCAAGAGTTATTCTTGCGGAGCTCGCTATCTGATGCTGCACCGGTTCGGCAGCAACACACATTGAAGTCACGAAATCCGTCGCGGCACTCACGAAAGCGTCATGGAATAAAAATTGTCAAAACCTTTGTTGGTCGCGGCCACACGTTAGATCGATATTTGGGATACCAGTATTTCCACAGGGCAATTTTTTCTGCGCCAGACCAATGCGCAATCGTCATTGCTGCTTTTCGATATCGCCGTGGGTCAGAATGGCTGCACTTTGTCACGGCGTCGTCGCGGAGCATTTCATCAAAGAGCCAGAAAGACTGATCGCGATTGCGTGAACGGCGTAACAAATCCGACGTCAACACGAATAGACAGCAGTGCGTGAAACAATTCCGTGAGGCCCTGTCATGGCTTTAACCCTGGTGATTAAACCTGTTGCTCAAACCCTTGCAAGGCAGATTAATCGTGCGACGCTGAATCAATGGGCGCCAATTCCGCTGCGCTTGATCGTGGGATACGGGTTTATTGCGCACGGTTACGCAAAGCTTTCTCGTGGGCCCGAGACCTTTGCCGTCGTTCTTCACGCGATCGGCGTTCCCTTCCCATATTTGATGGCGTGGCTAACAACCCTGGTTGAACTGATCGGCGGCTTCGCGGTTCTGATTGGCGCCTTCGTACCCGTTGTAAGCCTGCCAATGATGATCGTGTTGCTGACCGCTATGTTCACGATCCATCTGCCGTATGGGTTTTTTTCGGTGAAGCTCCTCGAGGTAACGGCAAACGGGACAAAATTTGGTCCTGTGGGATACGAAATTATCCTGCTTTACCTGACGAGCCTGATCGCACTTGCATTCGGAGGCGCAGGTCCGCTCTCAGTCGATCGATGGCTTGAGAAACGCTTAGCTATGCGCGTACTCAAGTGATGTCCGCTATGGGTAAAAACGAGCACGTCGGAGAATGTCCGCGCAATGTCCGTTTTTCCGCCGAATGTGGACGGCCACTCGGCACGATGTAACCCTTCGCCACCATCCATCGAAGTAGACCATGGGCACGTTTTTCGCCCCATAACGTCGTCGCGCGCGAGCATGAGCGTGAAAAGTCAACAGAACGTGATGGTATCTTCCGCTTGGGCCGCCAATGCAGGGCTGGTTCGCCGCGATCCTGCTTTCAAAGATGTTATTGTAGTGGCCCACACGTGGAGCGGACGACCCGAGCGCCGCATGAACGCCGTTTACCCGCAAGATGTCGGCGCGGACTTGCGCCGGTCGACCTGGATGGCAGCGGCGCAAGCTGGAGATGGCGCCGCCTACCAGGCGCTGCTGCGCGACTGCATCCCCGTCATCAAGTCTGTCGCGAGGCGTCGCGGCGTCGCGGTCGACCGCGTTGATGATGTGGTCCAAGACGTGCTGTTGACCATTCATCGAGCTCGGCAGACCTACGACCCCAGCCGGTCATTCACAGCGTGGCTGTACGTCATCGCCGACCGGCGCGCGATCGATGTCATCCGCCGTATTCGCCGACAGGACCTGCGCGAGGTGCACGCGCCGCACGCGTTCGAAGGTCATGCCGATCAAACCGCCGATCCAGCACAGGGGCTTGTTCGCGCCGATACGACCAGCACCGTCACCCGCGTGATCGCGGGATTGCCGGCACGCCAACGAGAGGCGGTAGAGCACCTTGTGCTAGCGGGGCGCTCGCTCGCTGACGCCGCCACGCTGACGCGGCGCACCACGGGCTCGCTCAAGGTCAATCTGCATCGCGCGCTGAAGGCGCTTCGCGATAGAATTGAGACCTAGGAATAAGGGCATGAACACATCCTTGGATTCCGACTCTGCGAATGAACGCCTGATAAGCGATCTCGCCAGCGCTCTGGCGCCGGTGCGGCGGCTCCGGCCACCGAGCGTGCGGGCGGTTATATGGCTTGCCGTCGTGGCTGCGACCGCCGTCGTACTCGCCGTGGTTGCCGACCTCCTAGCAGTCTGGCATCGACTTGGCGGCGCGCCGGACATGTGGCTGGCGGTGACCGGGTCGACATTGACGACGATCTTGGCTGCCATCGCCGCCTTTCAGCTCAGCCTGCCGGACGCACGCCGCACGTGGGCGCTGCTGCCACTGCCGGCAGCGCTATTGTGGATTGTCGCGAGCGGCGTTGGTTGCCTGCGCACATGGTTCCTGCCAGGGACGCATGTCGCCGACCTGAGCGAGGCGCGCGATTGCCTCATCTTCATTGTCGGATTGGCGGTGCCGCTGTCGGTATTGCTTATCGCAATGCTGCGGCGCGCTTACCCCCTGCAGCCGGCGCTGACAGCGTTGGTCGCCGGACTCGCCGCCGCCGCGGCGGCCGCCACCCTACTCAACTTCTTTCATCCGTTCGACGCGGCAGCAACCGACCTCACGGTACACGTGTTCGCGGTCGCAATAGTCATCGGAGCAAATTGGGGCCTTAGGGGCCGCTTGCTTGCCACTAATTTTTTTACGCAGTGACGTAACCCGTACGGCGCCTCGCTCGAATTATGAGCGATGGGGGTGAACATTCCCACCGTCTAACGTCCTCAGGAGGATCCTGTAATGACCCGTTCCCGTATCGCTACGTCCCTCTTCGCAGGCCTTATGTTGCTTTCGCTCGCCGGCGCGCCAGCCGCTTTTGCCCAGACCGCGACCAAGGACAACATGGGCAAAACTGACGCAATGGGCAAAGACACCATGTCCAAAGACAGCATATCGAAGGATTCGATGAAGAAGGACACGATGTCAAAAGACAACATGTCCAAGAACTCGATGAAGAAAGATGACGGAATGTCCAGGGACAATATGAAAAAGTAAGTTTGCGACACGGTCGGGCTCGTGTATCGGCGCGCCCGACCGCCTCGGACCAACTGTCCTCGAATGGGGTCCTTCCGTCACGTAGCTATGATGGCTTTGATATATAAATGGTTTGCCGGCACCAGCTAAGTCTATCTCGCCGTACATTGGGGTGTTTGCGTCATGATTTCGGCAGAGCACGAGTCCATGTCCGCTTTGTGCCAATAGCGGACAGTGCGGTGCACGTGCGCACGTCCGCCATGGGCCAAAAGCGGACATCACGTCATTTATTCGATCACTTCATCGGCGCGGGAAAGTAGCGCCGGTGGAATTGTGAGGCCAAGTTCCCTGGCGGCCTTGCGGTTGATGATCAGCTCGTACTTGGTCGGCGCCTGCACTGGCAAGTCAGCGGGTTTCTCGCCCCTGAGGATGCGATCAACGTAACCGGCTGCACGCGGGTACAGATCGACGATATCAGGCCCATAGGAGATCAAGCCGCCGGCAGTGACGAACTGACGCAAATTGTAAACCGCGCACAACTTGTGCCGGGCGGCCAGTGTGACGATCAGATTGCGATGGAGAGTGGCCAATGGGCTCGCCGTGACGATCAAGCCGCCATTCAATGAGCGGGCAAAGGCCGAGACCACACGCTCGATCTCGCCCGGATCGCGCACGTTGACCGGAGTCAATTCCACCCCGAACGATGGCGCTACGGATTGGATGGCGCCGAACTGGCCCGTTCCTGCGGCTATAGCGGGATCGCGAAGCACCGCCACCCGCCTCACGTGCGGAGCGATCTCTTTGAGCAACTCGAGCCATTTCGCGCTGATGCCGTATTCGAACAGAACGAAACCGGTGGCGTTGCCGCCCGGCCGCGGCAAACTATCGACGAAGCCGGCGCCGACCGGGTCAACAGCGTTCGCAAACACGACCGGCACAGTGCGGGTTGCCGCTTGCAACGCCGCCACGGTCGGGCTCGCCGTGGCCAGGATGACGTCTGGCGTGAGCGCAACCAATTCTGCCGCGTATCTGCGCTCAAGGTCTGCATTTCCTGCGGTCCAGCGAATGTCGAGCTGCAGGTTTATACCTTCACTCCATCCCAATTTTTGCAACCCCTGCCGGAACGCCGCAAAGCGCGCCTGGCCTTCGGGATCGTCAGGCGCACTCATAAGCACGCCGATCCGCCGCACTCCGTCGCGTTGCTGGGCACGCGCAACCAGCGGCCAAGAGGCTGCGACGCTGCCAAGCTGGACGATGAACTCCCGCCGTCTCATTGCCTCTCCCGAGGATCTGAACCAGGCATCGTACCGGTCGAAACTAGCACGCTGGAAGGAGCGCGTGTGCCCTGTGCGACGGTCGTTGATAGGCCGGCGATGTCCGCTTTGTGCCAATAGCGGACATTGGTTGGCTTATTCAATCACCTCGTCGGCCGCGACTAGCAGCGATTGCGGCACAGCGAGACCCAGTGCACGAGCGGATTGCGCATTGATGATCAGCTCTAATTTATCCGCCTGTACAACCGGCATATCTTCTGGCTTAGCCCCTTTGAGAATGCGGCCGACGTAGGTACCCGCCTGCCGATATGCATCCGTAATATCGCTTCCGTATGTGATCAACCCGCCCACCTCAGCATACTCGCGGCCAGAATAGACCGCTGGCACCGCGTGGCGCATGGCGAGAAGCGATAGCTGAAGACGCCGACTGTTGAAGAAGGGATCGCCTGCGACAAACAGGGCGTCGGGGCGATCGCTCTCGAATGCGGCGAAAGCCGCATCGATCTCGCGGCTGGTACCAACACGGACGACCTGGATTTTCAGTCCCTTGAGCTGAGCCGTGGCCTCCACTTCGCGCAGTGTTGTCTCGGCAACAATTGCGTATGCCGGATTGACAAGTACTGCAATCCTGTTTGCCGACGGCACGAGCTCACGCAGGAACCCCAATTGTTTGCTAACGAGCTCCCGGTTGAAAAAATTGATGCCGGTCAGATTGCCTCCGGGACGCGCCAGGCTCGCAACAAACCCAAGCCTGGCTGGATCTTCACCACTGAGAAAAACAACAGGGATCGTCGTGGTCGCTTTCTTGGCCGCGGAGACCGTGTTCGGACCTCCGCTTGCGACGATCACAGCGATCGGGGGGCGGGTCAATTCAGCCGCGAGCGCTGGTAATCGGTCGACTTGATTTTCCGCATAACGATACAGAACCGTGACGTTTTCACCCTCGACATAGCCAGTTTCTCTGAGCCCTCGGTGAAATCCGCGCAGGCGGTTTGCGATTGCATCCGGAAATCGGCCGTCCAAAAAACCGATGACCGGCTTCTCAGTCTGCTGCGCAAGCGCGGCAAGCGGCCATGACGTCGCCGCTGTGCCCATCACTGTAATGAAATCGCGCCGCCTCATCGCCGCCCTTCGAGACTAGGGACACGGCATCCCAACGACTTAAACCAGTATACCGGTCAGGAACGATATTATTGTTGCGCACTTGGCGCGAGCACTGTCATATGCCCTGAAATCATTTTTTCATAAATTTCAGGATTTCTTCGAAGAATTGCACGCGATTCTTTTCGAAAAGGACGAAATGTCCGCTTTACCCTCGAAAGCGGACATGAACCGCCTTCTGCCGAATGCCCGTTAGGGGCCAGAAGTCGACAATTTCGCGCACTTGCGATCTAACGTCCTGGGAGACTACTCAGGGCAATATCTGAAGCGCGTTCGAATTGCCTAGCTGGCGGCGTTCTTGATCGCAGTCGGTAGCGTTTGCGATCTGTGCTTCTTGCAATACGCCACGACCTTT
>Ga0134122_10002202_pt1 | contig 14248 bp, 12 predicted proteins | sample KB302_FD_96461 | JGI IMG/M metagenome (GOLD analysis project Ga0134122, IMG submission 96461) | Terrestrial soil microbial communities without Nitrogen fertilizer from Kellogg Biological Station, Michigan, USA - KB3-0-2 | ecosystem: Environmental > Terrestrial > Soil > Unclassified ... | reverse complement strand
GTTCGCACCGGTCGGGTTCGCACCGGTCGGGTTCGCACCGGTCGGGTTCGCACCGGTCGGGTTCGCACCGGTCGGGTTCGCACCGGTCGGGTTCGCTCCCGTCAGGTCCGGGCCGCGGCTGGAAGCCTTCGCTGGCTCGAAGCTGTCCGCGTTCCGGTCCTGGGACGCGCCGTCGCGCGCGCTCGCGCCGCTGGTCGGCTTCGCCGCGTCGACGCCGTCGTTGTTCGCCGCGCTGAACGAGTCGGCGTTCCGGTTGCTGGTGAACTCCGGTGAGGGCGCCGCCGCCGCCGCAGCCCCGTCATTTCCGCTCGAGCCAGAGGCCTGATCGGCGGAGGACGCAGAGGACGTAGAGTCCGAGGAAGAAGAGGATGATGAGCTGCTGTCCGTGCCGCTGGAGCTGGAATCTACCGGCTCCGGCGGAGGCTCTGGCGGCGAGCTCGGGGCTGAACTGGCGCTGTCGACGTCCATGGTCCTGTCTCCAGGTGAGGACCGGGTAATCCGGATGAGACCGCGGCGGGGTAGCAAGCCGGCCGCGAACACCTACAAAGACACAGGTTCCATGGTCGAGTCTCAGTCGCTGAGAACTTCACGATTCGACACGAGTCGATTCGCGGTCTTGCCGCGCTCCGTGGTCGGCCACGCATGGACCCTGGAGGTGCAGACAGCGAATGGGGTGCTCCACGGCACGGTGCCAGAGGACACGGACCGGGTCTCTTCCGGGTTCACGAGCTGGAGCGACCCGGGGGAAGCCACTACCCCCGCCTCGTCGGGAAGACGATGTCATGGAGCGGCCGATCGACCGGCTGTCGCCCTCCCGATGCACCACCTCGGCCACCGAGCGTTCGTTGCCGCAGGACAACGATGCTCCGATCTTCTTCCCGGGGTAACGCTCTTGTTCTCCCCCCACGGGGTCGCCATGAAGATTCTCTCGGAGCTCAAGCAGTTCCTCTCGAGCAGCAACGTCGTGGGGTTGGCGGTGGCCGTCATCATGGGCCTTGCCTTCGGCCTCGTGGTCACGTCTTTCACAAGCGACATTTTGATGCAGCTCATCGCCGCCATTGGCGCCAAGCCCAACTTCGGGACCCTTGCCATCGTGGTCAATGGCGCCCCAATCCGCTATGGCGGGTTCCTCAACGCGGTCATCAACTTTCTCATCGTCGCGGCGGTCATGTTCCTCACCGTCAAGGCCTACAACCGGTTGACGAAGCCGGAGGCCAAGCCTTCCGAATCAGAGACAGATCTGCTCCGCCAGATTCGCGACGCGCTCCGCCAGCGACAGGAGGCATGAAGGGCGTCGTCACCGGGGCTGATGGGCACCAGAGCGCTCCCCCGCTTGATCGCGGCCCCGCGAAATCGTCCCGCCTCATCGGAGCGGAATCGGGCCATGACTGGCATCGGCCAGGAGCCGGTCCTACCGTTAGCGCATGCCGTCCATACCCCCGGTCATCCCCGCCGAACGTCAAAATACGGACCAGAGCCTTGGCCGGGAGCGGGGAAGGACAGATGAGGAGTTTGGCAGGCTGGAGGACTCCTTCGAGCGCGCCGATGCGATCTTGAAGGAAGCGCGTGCACGTGCTGACGAAGTGCTGACTGCAGCTCGCGAGAAGGCGGACCAGGAGCTGATGTCGGCCGGCTCCTTGCCCCCGCACGTTCTTCGCCAAGACCGTGCGAGGGAGGATGCAGCGCTCGCAGAGGAGCGACTCGCTGCCGAGCACTCGCTGGGCGTGGAGCGCTTGCAGCGAACGATGGCCCTGGAGAGGCTCCTGCGGGTTGAACGCGCGGCGACGGACGAGGCGCTGCTGGTCGAGCGCGCTCGCAGCGACACCAAGTTGGCTTCAGGGCGCGACTTCCAGAGCATGGTCAGCCATGACGTTCGAAGTCTGCTGGGCGCCATCATTTTGAATGCTGAGAGTGCAATCAAGACTGCCGGCGACGACGAGGCCGGGCGGCGGTGCCGTGGGGTAGCGGAGAAGACTCAGCGGCTTGTCGCGCGGATTGACCGGCTTGTCGGCGACCTGATTGACGTGGCCAGCATGGAGTCCGGTCGGTTCTCGGTCGAGCCGCGAGAGCATGATGCGAGAGCAGTGGTTCAGGCTTCGTTGGAGGTGTTCCAGCCCCTGGCGTCTGCCAAGGGCGTTTCGCTGAGCCTGGCTCTTGGCAAAGACTCCTTGCCCGCGAGGTTTGACTACGAGCGCATCCTTCAGGTGCTTGCCAATCTCTTGAGCAATGCCATCAAGTACGCCGGCAAAGGCGGAGCGGTTTCCCTTCGACTGGAGCGGGCCGGGAGCCAGCTGCAATTCTATGTGACGGATACGGGTCCAGGCATCGCCAGCGAACACCAGGAGTCCGTCTTCGAGCGGTTCTGGCAGGCCCCAAACAAAGTGGACTCGCACGGCGTTGGGCTTGGGCTGTTCATTTCGAAGGGAATCATCGAGACCCATGGCGGCCGCATCTGGGTGGAGAGCGGGGCCGGCAAGGGCAGCACCTTCTGCTTCACGCTTCCCGCAGCCCCTCTTCCAGAGGCTGAGACGGGCGCCACGGTGCACTGAACATCAGCATGGCTCCCCATGCGGTTCAACCCGGCATGGCTTGGAGAAAACTCCGGAGCCAATCCGTGAATTCCTGCTCCGCGGCCATCGCCGCGAGCTCCACGCGACCGTCCATCGGAAAGTCCACGCGAACGTAGGGCGCCACGTGGTGAATGCGACCGTCGCTGGCGCTCACGCCGCGACCAAGCCAATGCGGCGCCCCCATGTGCATTCCGATCCACCGCGGGAGCTTTGGAAACGTGTTCCGCACGAGGTGCTGGATCTTCTTCGGGTCGAGAGGCCCAGAGCGTAAGGCGAGCATGCCGTGATACGCCCGCCACGGCACGACCGTGAGTGCCTTGGGTCTTGGCGAGGTGACGCTCAAGGTGACCGCGTCGCCTCGTCGAACGACGCTGGTTCCATCGTTCACGGCGCGAACGGATCGTTCGAGCGCCTCGAGAAAGCGCAGCGCGGCCTCCTGTACCTCCGGCTCGAAGCAGTCTGTCCACCGGCCGAGCAATAGCCAGGCGTCACCAGATTCGTTGGGGGGCATGAAGTCGAGTCCCCCGAAGTCGCGGCCCTTGTAGATGGTGACGCACATGCGCATGGCGGCTTCCGCCGCCTCGGTGTTGCCACCCCGCAGGACGAACACCCCTGCCAACGCGTCCTGGAGCCACGGGGCATCCGGATGATGTTTTGCCTCGACGGGCGGTGCTTGATACCGGAGTTGAGGCAACTCGCATGGATCGGCAACCTTGGAGAGCTCGAGGAGAAGGTCTTGCTCTCCTGCTTTTGCAAAAGCGTCGCGTTTTGCCACCAGGGCCTTCCGGAGAAGATCGATGAGCCGCCCCCGCTCGTCCCCGTTGATCGCCAGCGAGCCGATGGACATGCCGAAGACCATGCCCATGGCCCCGCGCCCTTGCAGACCAAGGAGAGCATCGACGAGCACCTGCACGCTGCTTCGCTCGTGGCCGGCCCCAAGCGCGGACGCTTCGTCAATCTTCCTGACGACCCAGGAGAAGTGGTCCATCGAGAGTCTCTTACACCAACTCAAGCGGCCCGGAGCGTGGGCGCTTGGAGCGGTGCCGCGCGCGGATCCCCCGAGTGTCACTCCCAGGTGATCTCGAACGTCGCCTCGTCGCCGTTCTGCGAGGCCAACTCCATCCGTACGTTCTTCGCACCGGCGTGCTGCAAGCCCGACGTGACGATCCCCACGTGCCACCCGGGGTGGTTTACCGGCGAGACCATCATCCGGAAGTGCCGCTGCGCCACCTCCTCCACCTGGGCGCGGGCGTAGTTGTTGCCGCTGCGGAAGCTCCGGGTGGTCTGCATCAGCACGCGCCGCGGCCCCAGCACCGACAACAGCTTCAGCAGGGCGCGGCCCATCAGCGTCTGCTGGTAGCCCTCCATGAAGGCGCGCCCCAGCAGCAGGAAGCGCTCGTCCGGGGAGGCCTGGGGGAAGCGCGCCTCGGCCAGCCTCGCCATCAGCGTGGAGTACTGCTCGGCGGGATAGGCGACCTGCAGCCGCTTGCGCACGTCGATGCCGCTGTCGAGGAAGGCCTGCACGACCTGGGGATCGGGGTCGGGGCCGCACGACCTCCAGAGGGCCTCCACCGACTGTCCGAAGACGACTCTTTCCTCCACCCGGCCATTGTGCCGCCGAACAGTCCGGGATGCGCGCCCATTGTCGAGGGCCCCGCCGGATCCCACCTTGCGCGCATGGGCCGGTGGGTGGCGGGGGTGGTGGGACTGGTGGCGGCGGCCGTCGCGATGGGCGGCGACCTCCCGATCCTCCAGGTGACGGTGGACGCGGAGGTCTACCCGGTGGTCTCGGAGCAGATCGAGATCCGCCCGGGCGTGTCCACCAGCGGGTACCCGGAGATCTCCGGGCGCGCGCGGTTGAGGCTGGACTCCGCGCCGCGCGGCGCCAGGGTGACCCTGGACGGATTGGCTCGAGGGCCAACACCGCTGCAGATCGACGACCTGTCCCTCGGCGTACACGATCTGCTCATGGAGGATTCCGCGCATGCCGCGTTTCACCGGAATCTGCGCGTGGTGGCGCCGCGCTGAGCAGAAGCGCGCCTGATGGGCTGAAGTTTTCGCTCGCATGGGGCACGGAGCTCTGTACAGTGCGCCGCCCTCGCGATGCGCCCCCCTCGCCGTACGCATTGCATGCCATGGACCGTGAGCGTCTGGGCGCTCATGGTGGCGGCGGCGTCGTGCGCGACCGAGCCGAAACCGCCGACGGTTCCCCCGACCACGCCGCCGCCCGCCGCGCCCGCTGAGCCGAAGCCTCCGCCGCCCGCGCCGCCGCCTGCCCCTCCACCTCCTTCGGGGATCCAGCCGCGCGACTGGTCCGGGGACGTCATCTACTTCGTCCTCATCGACCGCTTCGCCGACGGCGATCCCTCCAACGACGTCCAGGTGGACCCGAAGCAGAAGGGGAGCTTCCACGGCGGGGACCTCAAGGGCCTGCTCGACCACCTCGACGAGATCGCCTCGCTGGGCGTGACCGCGATCTGGATCAACCCGGTGGTGAAGAACATCGACGGCCCCGTCTACGGCGCGGGGTTCCCGGACTACGGCTACCACGGCTACTGGGCGGACGACTTCACCAAGCTGGACCCGCGCTTCGGCACCGAGGCGCAGCTGAAGGCGTTCGTGGACGCCTGCCACCAGAAGGGCATCAAGGTCCTCCTCGACGTCGTCTACAACCACTGCGGCTACCTCTGCCGCTACCTCAACGACCCGAAGACGAAGGACTGGCTGCGGTCGAACGAGACCAACACCTGCGGCCAGGACGACGTCACCACCTGCGTCGCCGGCCTGCCGGACTTCAAGACCGAGCGCCCCGAGGTGGCGAAGTTCCTCCTCGACGCGCAGCTGGGCTGGGCGAAGAAGCTGGACCTGGACGGCTTCCGGCTGGACACGGTGAAGCACGTGGCCATGGACTTCTGGAAGGAGCACCGCGCGCGCACCCGCGCCGAGCTGGGGCCCGGCTTCTTCCTCCTCGGAGAGGTGTGGGGCGGGGACCGCGAGGTGCTGGACCCGTACTTCGAGCCGGACGTGATGGACGCCGGCTTCGACTTCGGCTTCGAGGGCTCCACCGTCGGCTTCCTCAAGGGGAACGGCCGCACGGTGGCGTTCGACGCGTACCTGCGCTCGCGGCAGAAGGTCCGCAAGGGCCACTACCTGGCGCACTTCCTCTCCTCGCACGACGTGAAGGGCGCCATCACCGAGCTGGGCGGGAGCGCGGACCTGTTCCGCCTGGCCGCCGTGCTCCAGCTCACCACCGCGGGCATCCCGGTCGTCTATTACGGCGAGGAGGTGGCGCGGAACATCGGCGACTGGCCGGAGAACCGCTCCGACATGCCGTGGGGCGGCCGCGACATCCTCCCCGGCAAGGGCGTGAAGCGGAACGAGGCGCTGCGCGCGGACTACGCCGCGCTGATCGGCCTGCGGCGGCAGCACCCGGCGCTCGCGCGCGGCAAGCACTCGGGCCTGGCGACCGACGGCGACCTCTACGTCTTCGCGCGCGAGGACGAGGCCTCGGGCGACGCGGTGGTGGTGGCGGTCAACCGGGGGAAGGGGCAGGCCACGGTCCCGTTCACGGCGCCCGCGGCCTGGGGCGACAAGAAGGTGGAGGACCTCTTCGGCGGCGGCCCGGCGCTGAAGAAGGATGCCAAGACGGGCGGGTACCAGCTCACGGTGGCGGGCCGCAAGGCGCGCATCCTGGGGGTGAAGTGATGGCCGGCGTGAAGTTCCAGGACATCGCCAAGCGGTACGGCGACGTGTCGATCATCGAGGGGCTCACCCTCGACATCAAAGACCACGAGTTCATGGTGCTGGTGGGCCCCTCCGGGTGCGGGAAGTCCACCGCGCTGCGGATGATCGCCGGCCTGGAGGAGATCTCCGGAGGGACGCTCTCCATCGGCGAGCGGGCGGTGAACGACCTGCCGCCCAAGGACCGCGACGTGGCGATGGTGTTCCAGAACTACGCGCTCTACCCGCACATGACGGTGCGGGAGAACATGGAGTTCGGCCTCAAGATCCGCAAGACGCCCAAGGAGGACATCGCCCGGATGGTGGACGATGCCGCCAAGCTCCTCGCCATCGACCACCTCCTGGACCGCAAGCCCAAGCAGCTCTCCGGCGGCCAGCGGCAGCGCGTGGCGCTGGGGCGCGCCATCGTGCGCAAGCCGGCGGTGTTCCTCTTCGACGAGCCGCTCTCCAACCTGGACGCCAAGCTGCGCGTGCAGATGCGGGCGGAGATCAAGAAGCTCCAGCAGAGGCTGCAGGTCACCTCGGTCTACGTCACCCACGACCAGATCGAGGCGATGACCATGGGCCACCGCATCGCGGTGATGAACGCCGGCAAGCTCCAGCAGGTGGGGACGCCGCTGGACGTGTACGACCGCCCGGCCAACCTCTTCGTGGCCCAGTTCATCGGCACGCCGCCCATGAACTTCGTCAAGGGCAAGCTGGACGCCGACGGCGGGAAGATCACCGGCGCCGCCTTCTCGCTCCCCATCCCCCCGGAGCTGCGCCCGGCGACGGAGGGGAAGGGTGGCAGCGAGGTGGTGGTGGGCATCCGGCCCGAGCACCTCCACCACCAGCCCCGGCCCGACCGCGGCCCCACCACCGAGCTGCAGGTCCTGGTGGAGCTGGTGGAGCCGGTGGGCGACGAGGTGGTGGTGCACGGCAAGCTGAGCGAGGACGCGCTGGTGTTCAAGCTGGACCCGCACCAGGCGCCGGAGACCGGGAGCACGGTGCCGGTGCACGTGCAGCTGGGCGCGCTGCACCTGTTCGACGCGAAGACCGAGAAGCGGCTCGTTGCATAAAGAGGCACGGAGATTTTCATGCGACTGAACGTATTGAAGGCGTTGCTGGCGGTTGTCGCGGTGTGCCTGTCTTCGTCCGCCCTGGCCGCGGACCTGGTGGTGTGGCACTCCTACCGGGCGGCGGAGAAGACGGCGTTCGAGAAGGTGGTGGCCAACTACAACAAGGCGAACGCCGCCAAGGGCGTGAAGGTCACCACCCTGGCCGTCCCCTACGACGCGTTCGCCGACAAGATCACCGCGGCGGTGCCGCGCGGGAACGGCCCGGACGTCTTCATCTTCGCCCAGGACCGCATGGGCGGCTGGGTGGAGGCGGGCCAGACCATCGAGTCCATCGACTTCTACCTGGATGACGCCACCAAGGCGCGCTACCTGCCCACCACGTTCGAGGCGATGACGTATCGCGGGACGACCTACGGGTTGCCCCTCAATTACAAAGTCATCACCATGATTTACAACAAGAAGCTGGTGCCGACGCCGCCGAAGACGTCGGGGGAGCTGGTCGCGATCGCCAAGAAGCTCACCGACAAGGCGTCCGGCAAGTTCGGGCTCGTCTACAACTACGGCGACTTCTACTACCACGCCGCGCTGATGAACGCGTTCGGCGGGAAGGTGTTCGCCCCCGGGCCCAAGCCCACCCTCAACGACCCGGCCAACGTGAAGTCGGTGGAGTACGTGATGAAGTGGGTGGACCAGGGCATCCTCCCGCTCGAGCCGTCGGTGGCGCTGATCACCGCGCTGTTCAACGAGGGCAAGGCGGGCATCGTGTTCAGCGGCCCGTGGTTCCTGGGCGAGATCGCCCCGAGCATCGAGTACGGGATCGCCCCGCTGCCGGTCGTCGACGAGACGAAGCAGCCGATGAAGCCGTGGATGACGGTGGAGGGCGTGTACGTCACCGCGCCGTCCAAGCAGAAGGATGCGGCCTACGAATTCGCCAAGTATCTCACCGACGTGGAGGCCGGGAAGGTCCTGGCCCTGGAAGGCCGGCAGAGCCCGGCCAACAAGGCGGTGTATCAGGACGCAAAGGTGGCGGCCGACCCGGTGCTCAAGGCCTTCCGCCAGCAGGTGGAGGTGGCGGTGCCCATGCCCAACGTCCCGGAGATGACGATGGTGTGGACGCCCGCCACCACGGCCATGAACTCGATCATGAAGAAGACCGCCACTCCCAAGGCGGCGCTGGACGAGGCGCAGAAGGCCGTGGCCAAGGACGTCGCCAGCCTGCACAAGAAGTAGCTCATGACAGACCGAGCGCCTCCCAATCACCGCCGCCGCTTCCTGGCCGGCGTCCTCCTCGCCACCTTCCTGGGCCTGGCGGTGTCTCACGCCATGCTCCGGGCCAGCCTGCGCGAGGTGGCGGACAGCGCGTCGCGGCGGCAGGCGGTGGTGTCGCTCTCCGCGCTGGCGGAATTGTCGGCGCGCGCCGGCGGCAAAGGCGACCCGCTGCGGACGGCCGTGAGCGCCTGGCAGCAGCGGACGCCCTCGGCGAAAGCGGCGCGGGTGGTGGTGCTCCTCCAGGGGGTGTCGCTGGAGGCGTCCACCGCCGCAGCCGACGTCGGCGGGGCGGCGGCGCCGCGGCGGCTCAGGCGCGACGAGAGGCCCCTCTACAACGAGAAGCCGCTCTACGACATGGCGGCGCAGCTCCGCACCGACGTGCAGGCCAACCGCGAGAAGGGGCAGAAGCGGGAGAAGGAGATCGAGCCTGTGACCGTGCCAGGCCCCGCCGAGGCCATCGCCGCGCCGCTGGAGCTGGACGGATCCGTGGCCGGGATGGTGGTGCTGGAGAGCGCCGGCCGGCCGAGCGAGATGGGCGATTCGCCGTGGTGGCCGCTGGGGATGTTCCTCGGCACCGGGCTGGTCTTCGCGCTCGCCTCGGCGGGCGTCTCTCGCGCCACCCGCCGGCTGGACGGCGCGGGGGAGAAGGGAGCGCGCGGCCTGCTGGCGCTCCTGGCGGCGCTCGCCACCCTGGGCGGTCTGTCGCTCTTCGGCTGGTACTCCTTCGGCGAGTTGGAGAAGGCGGGGCGGCAGGAGCACGAACAGGTGAGCGCCTGGGCGCGGGCGCAGGGCGACGCGGTGCGCGCGGTGCTCGCCGAGCAGGGCCTGCAGGGCGCGGACGCGGTGCGGCCGGGCGACTGGGACGTGGACGCCTACCGCACCCCGCGGGGCGTGCTGGACGCGCAGGGCGCGGTGCTGGCGCAGGGAACGGACGCCGGGGTGGCGGCCACCGAGCGCTCCGCATGGCGCGCCTTCACCCTCCTGTTCGCGGCCGCGCTGGGGCTGATGCTGGTCACCGGCTTCGGTGGGCTGTCCCGGCTAGGCGCCACGCTGGTGGAGCACCGGCAGGCGTACATGTACGTCGCCCCCGCCATGCTGGGAACGCTGGTGCTGGTGTTCTTCCCGTTCATCTACGCGATCACGCTCTCTTTCACGGATTCGAGGCTCCACAACCAGAGCCAGCCTCTCTCCGAGCTGTGGATCTGGTTCTCGAACTACAAGGACATCCTCGGCCACCCCGGCGACATGCTGGTGCATGCCGCTGACGGATCCTGGTCGGTCGGCTACGAGAACTTCTACTGGACCTTCCTGTTCACGGTGTTGTGGACGGTCAGCAACGTCAGCATCGGTGTCACCACGGGCCTGGCGCTGGCGTTGCTCAACAACACCAAGGGCCTGCTCTTCCGGCCCATGTATCGAGTGCTGCTCATCCTCCCGTGGGCGGTCCCCAACTACATCTCGGCGCTGATCTGGAAGGGAATGTTTCACCAACAGTTCGGTGTCATCAACCACTTGATCCAGTTGCTGGGTGGCGAACCCGTCTCCTGGTTCGCGTCGTTCGGGACCTCCTACTTCACCGCGCTGGCCACCAACAGCTGGCTCAGCTTCCCGTTCATGATGGTCGTTTCGCTGGGCGCCCTCCAGTCCATCCCGGGTGAGCTTTACGAGGCGGCGGTGGTGGACGGCGCGTCTCGCTGGCAGCAGTTCACCAACATCACGCTTCCCGCCCTCAAGCCGGCGCTCGTCCCCGCGGTGATCTTGTCCGTGGTGTGGACGTTCAACATGTTCAACGTCATCTACCTGGTGACCGCGGGTGAGCCGGCGCACTCCACCGAGATCCTGATTACCCAGGCGTACAAGATCGCCTTCGAGAAATCCCAGCGCGGGTACGCGGCGGCATATTCGACCGTGATCTTCGGGCTCCTGCTCATCTACGGGACCATCCAGAACCGGGTGTCCAGGGCCACGGAGGCCGTCTGATGTTCCGCGCGCGCCGGGGAGAGGGCTCCCACCTGCCCGTGCACCTGATCCTGGTGGCGACGGTGCTGTTCACCATCTACCCGCTGCTCTCGGTGTTCAGCATCGCGTTCTCCGGGCAGCAGGGCCTCTCCATCGTCAACGTGCCGGAGACGGCCACGCGCTGGGAGCGCGTGCGGGCCTTGATCCCCTGGCCGGAGCACTTCACCACCTCGAACTTCGTGTCGGTGATGACGGATCAACCGTTCGCGCGGTGGATGCTGAACAGCGCCGTCGTCTCCGTCGCCGCGACCGTGCTCGGCGTGTTCCTGGCCTGCACCGGCGCCTACGCCTTCTCCCGCTTCAAATTCCCCGGGCGGGAGATCGGGATGATGGCGTTCCTGGTGTCGCAGATGTTTCCCGGGGTCCTCATCTTGATCCCGCTCTACATCATCATCACGCAGTGGCTGGGGTTGGGCAGCAACCTGTTGGGACTGATCGTGGTCTACGCGACGACCTCGGTCCCATTCAGCGTGTGGATGCTGAAAGGTTACTTCGACACCATCCCGCGGGATCTCGAAGAGGCGGCGCTGATCGACGGCGCCACCGCCGGCCAGATCTTCTGGAGGATCATCATCCCGCTGGCCAGGCCGGCGCTGGCGGTCACCGCGCTGTTCTCCTTCATGACCGGGTGGAACGAGTTCATTCTCGCCGCCACGTTCATGGACAAGGAGATCATGTACACCGCGCCGGTGGGCCTGCGCTTCTTCGTGGGCGGCTTCTCGCAGCAGTGGGGCTACTTCGCCGCCGGCTCCATCATCGTCTCCATTCCCGTCGTCGTGCTGTTCCTGTTCCTCCAGAAGTACCTCGTCTCCGGCCTCACCGCCGGCAGCGTGAAAGGCTGAAAATCACCATGCACCTCCGCACCCTCCGCTTCCTGGCCGCCGCCGCGGCGTTCGCGCTGGCCGCCGCCGCCTTCGCGCAGCAGGTCACCTTCAAGGATCCCACCGGGGACGACAACGGGCCGGGCAAGTACAAGTACCCCACCGACACCGTCTACAAGGCCGGCTCGTTCGACCTCACCCAGTTCACCGCCAAGAAGAGCGGCGACAAGGTGGACTTCGAGGTGACGGTGAACTCGAACCTGGAGGACCCCTGGAAGATGGGCCAGGGCTTCTCCGTGCAGATGATCATGATCTTCATCGACCAGGACCACAAGGAGGGGAGCGGCTTCACCGACGGCATCCCCGGCCTGTACGTCAAGTTCGCCCCCGCGGACGCCTGGGACAAGGCGGTCATCCTCTCTCCGCAGGGCCCGGCGCGCGTGCACGCGGAGGTCAACTCCAAGGCCCCGTCGATGAAGGACGCGGTGCTGGTGCCGGAGCGGACCAAGGGGTCGGGCCGGAAGATCTTCGCCTCGGTGCCGCTGAAGGACCTGGGCGGTGACGGCGACATCACCAAGTGGGGCTACCAGGTGATCATCCAGTCCAACGAGGGCTTCCCGGACTCGAAGGAGATCCTCACCCGCCGGGTCAACGAGTACGAGGGCCAGCACCGCTTCGGCGGCGGCAACGACGGCCTGTGCGACCCGCACGTGATGGACCTCCTGGCCGGCGACGCCAAGGGCGACAAGAGCGAGATCGACGCCCAGCACGCCATGCTCAAGTACGAGTGCGCCGAGGACGGGTCCGCCAAGCAGATGGCCACCCTGACCATGGTCCACGCCAAGTAACGCGGCCGCGAAAACGAAAAGGGAGGGGTCACCTTGCACACGTCCATGTCACGCGTATTCCTCACCGCCGCGGTCCTCCTCGGGGCGCCGGCGCTGGCGCAGAGCGAAGGGCCGTCGCTCCAGGTGGGCGGCACCACGTACACCAAGTTCCTCTGGGGCAACAACGCCGGGCAGGGCGCGGTGTACACGTTCACCACCGTCCCCGGCGAGAGCTACGGCGACAACGGGCAGGGATCCGAGGTGGAGATCCTGCTCAACGGGCACGTGTCGAAGCAGGTGGAGGTGAAGGCGCGCCTCCACAGCCGCTTCAACCAGAACTTCTGGACGTCGTTCGACGGGTTCGGCGGCGCGGTGGACCCCACCAAGGGCCCGGACCAGTGCGCGGCGGCCTCCTGCGGCGAGCAGGATCCGCGCTCCAACTGGTACATCAAGCTGCGCGGCGTGGCGGTGACGGTGACCCCCGGCTACCAGTGGCTGGACTCCGCCACCATCGGCGCCAACGACTGGGGGCAGTTCGACCCGTTCGTGGTGGGCCGCATCCGCTACATCGACCGCGACAACATGTACGGCGTGCTCCTGCAGGGGTCCGCGTTGAACAAGGCGCTCACCTGGGACGTGGGCCGGATCTCCCAGCCCAAGCTGTGGGCCGGCCCCGCCTACTCCACCGGCGACTTCCACGCGCTGGACGCCACCTACGTGGGCCAGGCGAAGTACGTGCTCTCGCCGCAGCTCGACGTGGGCGCGATCGTCGACTACGTCATCGACACCGAGGTCAACACCGCCGACAACAACTGGGACGACGGCCGGCAGCTCGCCACGCGCTTCTGGAACGCCGTGGGCGGGCTGAAGGCGGGGCTGCACCTCTCGCCGCAGATCGACATCCGCGGCCAGGCCTACTACTCGGGCATGAACTCCAGCCCGGTGCTGGCGCCCAAGGACTTCTCCGCGCTCACCGGCTTCTCGCCCACGCCGGTGGGCAAGCACTTCGACGGCTCCTACAAGCTGGACGTGGTGCTCAACGATCCGCTGGAGATCGGCCTGTCGCTGAACATCGAGGGCTTCAGCATCGGCTCCGACTACGTGTCGATCATGGCCGCCCGGCGCGAGGCGGACGTGCTGCTCACCGAAGGGCACGACGGGTCGTTCTCCTTCCCCGGCCCGGCCAACGCCAGCTTCGGCGTCTACGCGGGCAACATGCCGCGCATCGGCTACGGCGGGTGGAGCGGGACGATGACCCAGGTGGCCACCGTCAACGTCGACAACGAGTTCACCGACTTCGACGAGCAGGCGGCGGAGACGGTGATCGGCTGGCGCGGCATCACCATCAACCCGGTCTACGGCTCCGGGTCGCTGGACCTCTCCGGCGAGTACTCGTTCATCAGCTACAACACCAACTGGCAGGCCTGGGGCGACGACAACCGGCCCATCGCCTCCTCGCTCTACCCGTCGATGGATGTGGACTCCGGGGTGGGCCACAACTTCCGGTCCGCCTACGCGCCGTTCCAGGACAAGACCACCCACCTGATCGCGCTCAACGGCAAGTACGTGCTGGACGTGTTCAAGGGGATCGACGTCTTCGGCAAGCTGAAGTTCATCTACGAGAACGACAAGCGCCTCAACGACCCGCGCTACCTGCCGTACGCGCCGGGCGACTGCCAGGGCAACGGGGCGGCCTGCACCAACAACAAGAACTACTACAGCGCCGGCAACACCACCGCGGACATCTACGTCAACCCGGACGTCGTCACCAACACCGACGGCGAGACCGGGTACACGTACAAGCCGTTCTCCGACATCTCGGACGACGACCGGGACGTGAAGTACTTCACCTTCGCGCTGGGGGCCGGCTACCACTTCACCGACCCCCTCTACCTGTCGCTGCACTACCAGAAGTACATCGCCGACGTCTGGGACGGGAACAC
>Ga0134122_10002201_pt1 | contig 14251 bp, 14 predicted proteins | sample KB302_FD_96461 | JGI IMG/M metagenome (GOLD analysis project Ga0134122, IMG submission 96461) | Terrestrial soil microbial communities without Nitrogen fertilizer from Kellogg Biological Station, Michigan, USA - KB3-0-2 | ecosystem: Environmental > Terrestrial > Soil > Unclassified ... | reverse complement strand
GTCCCCATCCGCTCCATCCCCAGCCCCAGCGACGCCAGCACCGCGTCCAGCGCGTCCGTCCAGGGCACGTCGCGCAGGCGCAGCGACACCGTCCCGCGCACGTCCTCGCCCACCACGATGTTGAGGCGGGACACGTCCGCGATCAGCCGGAGCAGGGTGTGGATGTCGGCGCGCGCGACCTCGATGGTCAGCCGCGGCGCCGGCGTTGGGCTCGCGGCGAGGGCCGGGGACGCGGCGAAGAGCCCACATATCCCCACGCAGGCGAGTGCCAAGCGGCCTTTCACGGAATGTGACATGCACGCGCAGTTGACGACATCTCGTCCTCTCGGTACAGAGCCAGCCCTTTTTTACGAGGACGATGGATGTCGGCTCGCCCCATGGAACGAATTGCCGTCGTCGACGATGACCGGGTGACGCTTGCCGTCCTGGCGGAGGTGCTGCGCTCCGGCGGGTTCGACGTGCGCTCGTTCGACAACGGTGAGGAGGCCTTGGCGGCGCTGTCTGACGCGCCGGTGGACCTCCTGGTGGTGGACCTGTTGCTCCCTCGGATGAGCGGCATCGACCTCGTCCGCGAGCTGCGCGCGCGCCCGTGGGCGGAGGCGGTGCCTGCGCTGGCGATCACCGCGCTGCGGTGGAACGCGGAGCAGATCCTCGCCATCGAGGCCTCGATGGCGCCGGCGCAGCTCATCGCCAAGCCGGTGGGGTCGGAGGACCTCCTCTCCATCGTCCGCGCGATGCTCGCCGGCGGAAGCGCCCCGGCCGCGGTCGTCGACCGGTGCCGGAAGCGGTACTCCGGGTCTCATCCCCTGGTGTTGGTGGCCTGATAGGCTTGCAACCGCCCCGGCCCGCGCGCATCAAAGGCCGCAGGGGAGCCGACATGATCACCATCTCGTACTGCAATTCCTGAGGCTACCAGCCGAGGGCCGTCCGTGCGGCGGCCGCGCTGAAGGACGCGCTGGGCGTGGACGCCGAGCTGAAGGTCGGTCCGTCCGGCTCGTTCGAGATCGCCGTGGACGGGAAGGTGGTCTCGTCGAAGGGGCGGTTCGGGTTCCCGTCCGAGGCGGACATCGTCAAGGCGGTCAGCCTGGAGATGGGCGGGCGGGCCACGGCCTGATGCCGCCGGAGCGCCTGGACCGCTGGAGCGCGGTCCTGGTGATCGCGATCTTCGCGGCGCTCGCGCTCCCCACCGTTTCCAACCCCAACGTCATCTGGCGCGAGGCCGACGGCCTGATGGTCGCGCGCGCCTTCTGCGCCGAACGCGCGCCGCTCTGGCTCCCCCGCATCGGCGAGCGCGGCGATTCGGACGGCGTCACCGGGATGGAGCTCCCGGTCCTGAACTGGGTCGCCGGGAAGCTCGCCTGCGCGGGCGTGGACCCGCTGATCGCTTCGCGCGGCCTCTCGTTCCTCGCCGCGGTGCTGGCCGTCGCGTCCCTCGCCCGCATCGCCCGCCGATCGTTGCCGCCCCGACCCAGGCTGGTGGCGGCGTGCGTGCTGGCGTTCTCACCCACCGCGTTCTTCCTCGCCCGGAGCGCGCAGCCGGACATGACCGCGGTGGCGTTCGGGTTGTGGTCGCTGGACCTCCTCGACGGGGCGCTTCCGGCGAACGGGCCCACCTCCTGGCGCCGGTTCTTCCTCTCCGCCGCGGCGCTCGCGTTCGGCGCGCTGGTGAAGCTCCCCATCGCCGTCTACGGGTTGCCGGCGGCGGCGCTGGTCTGGGAGCGGCGGGGCGCGGCGGCGGCGCGCGAGTGGCGGAGCTGGCTGTACCCGGTCGTCGCGCTGGCGCCGCCCCTCGCCTGGTACGCCTGGGCGCTCGAGCTGCAGCGCTCGAGCGGCAACGCCTACTACCACCTCGGCGCGCCGCTCCCGGAGCTGGTGAAGAGCTGGATCGACCCCAGCTTCTACTACCGCATCTACGTCTCGCACCTGTTCGACCTGTACGCGATGCCGGCGGCGTCCGGCGCGGCGGTGCTGGCGATCATCCTCCGGTGCAAGGCGGCCCAGCGGTGGTGGTACGCGCTGCTGGCGTCGGCGGCGCTCTTCTTCTTCCTCGGCGGCGAGGTGGCGGCCTGGCACGGCTACTACGGCCTGGTGATCGTCCCGCCCGTCGCGCTCCTCGCCGGGGCCGCCTACGGGCACCTGGAGCGGCGCGTTCCTCCGCGCGCCACCGCCGCCGCGTGCGCGGCGTGCTGCCTCGCGCTGGCAGGGTGGGTCCTCTTCCGGACGCGCACCTGGTACGGGCCGCGGGAGCTCGCCGGGCAGTACCAGGTCGCCAAGGCCGCCGCCGACCGCGCGCTGGCGAAGGGCGCGCGCCTGGCGGTGGTCTCCGACGGCGACCCCAAGGTGCTCTGGTACCTGGACCGCACCGGCTGGGTCTTCGGCTGGGAGGCGGCGTGCGGATGGGCCGGCGAGCGCGCGGCGCCGCTCGTCCTGGCGGTCGACGCCACCCGGCTCCAGCCGCCGGAGCAGGCCGCCGCGGCCGGGGCGCTCGCGGGCTGCGGCTTTCAGCAGATCTCCGCCGGCAGCGCCGTCCAGGTGTGGCAGCGCTGACCGGTCACTGCGCGCAGAGCAGCCCCGCCTCCGGCACGCTCGCCTCGTCCTCGTGGGCGATGATCGCGTTGACGGCCACCTGGTCGAACGCGTCCCCCACCCACGAGTGCCCGAAGACGATGGCCGCCACCTTGCCGGGGATCTCCGAATCCGGCGCCACCAGCGCCCGCCGGGCGCCGTTGGAGCCCGCGGGCCGCGACTGCCACAGGCTCTCCAGCGAGGCGACGATCTCCGGGCAGCCCTCGGGGCAGTTGTAGAGGAGCACCAGGTGCCCGTGCTCCAGGTTGTGGAGCCACTGGCAGCGGTTCTGCTCCGCCGAGTAGACGCGGCAGGGGAGCCAGTCCGCGCAGTGGCCGCCGCTGGTGGGCGGGTTCTTGCCGTCCCCGCAGCACGCGTCGGTGCAACTGGAGAGGTGTGGGCTCTGGGGCGAAGCGCACGGCCCCTGGCGCCCGCCGCTGCAGGCCAGCGCCAGCGCCAGCGCCGCCGCCATCGAGATCTTCGCGTTCACGGAGGAGACCTATAGCCTGAAAAAAATCGGGGCCGACCACCCTTCCTTGGCCGGCCCCGACGCGAACAGGGCGCGAACGCCCCGTTTCTCAGGCGAATCTGGCCCCGGATCCTGCAAGGCGCCGGCCTTGCGATGCACCCCTCGCCCACGAACCCGTCCGAGGTCGTCCAACCTCCCGACCTACCAGCGGAATGCGGCGATGAGGCCGAGTGGGCGAGCGACCTCGACCCGGGCCGTACGGGTGTCCCGGTCGGTTCATTTGACCGTACGGACTCGTACGGGTGTGACAAAGTGTCTTAGCCCGGACGGAATCTGCCGCTACCGCCAGATCGGTTCGCCGCATTTTTTGTCGGTCCGCGGCGGATCAGCCTAGGGTCCGCCTCGCCATGGCCCTCTCCGCTGTGATGCTCCCGCTGTTCGCCGGTCTCTCGCTCTCCGCCGCCCCAGCGCCCTCAGGCCCACCCACGCCGCAGGAGGCGAAGGCGTTCACCATCAAGGTGGAGAGCGACCTGCGCCGCCTGTGGACCCGCTCCTCCACCGCGGAGTGGATCAAGAACACGTACATCACCGACGACACCGAGCGGAACGAGGCCGCCGCCGCCGAGGAGGTGATGGCGTACCTGGCCACCGCCATCAAGGAGTCCACCCGCTACAAGGGGCTCAAGGGGCTGGACCCCGCCACCGAGCGCAAGCTCCACCTGCTGCAGGTGGCCTCCACCATCCCCGCGCCGTCGGATCCGGAGCGGCGCGCCGAGCTGGCCGGCATCGTCGCCAAGCTCAACGGCATCTACGGCAAGGGCAAGTGGTGCGGGAAGCCCGGCTCCGGCGCGAAGTGCCGCGACCTGGAGGAGCTGTCGAACCTGATGGCGGATCCCCAGACGCCGTACGACCAGCTGCTCGACGCGTGGGTGGGCTGGCACACCATCTCGCGCGAGATGCGGCCGCTCTACCAGCGCGAGGTGGAGCTGGCCAACGAGGGCGCCCGCGAGATCGGCTACGCCGACGTGGGCGAGGTGTGGCGGTCCAGCTACGACATGACGCCGGACGAGTTCGAGAAGGAGTCGGACCGGCTCTTCCAGCAGGTCCGCCCGCTCTACGAACAGCTCCACTGCTACGTCCGCTCCAAGCTCCAGAAGAAGTACGGCAAGGACAAGATCCCCGACGGCGGCCCCATCCCCGCGCACCTGCTGGGGAACATGTGGGCGCAGGGCTGGAACAACATCTACCCGACGGTGGAGCCGTTCCCCGGCCAGGCCAACCTGGACGTCACCGCCGCCCTGAAGGCCAAGAGCTACGACCCGATCAAGATGGTGAAGACCGGCGAGTCCTTCTTCACCTCGCTGGGGATGGACCCGCTCCCGCAGACCTTCTGGGACCGCTCCATGTTCACCCACCCGCGCGACCGCGAGGTGGTGTGCCACGCCTCCGCCTGGGACGTGCAGTTCAACAACGACCTGCGCATCAAGATGTGCATCCAGACCAACGAGGAGGACCTGGTCACCATCCACCACGAGCTGGGGCACGACTACTACTACCACTCGTATTACACGCTCCCGATCCTCTTCCAGCAGGGCGCCAACGACGGTTTCCACGAGGCCATCGGCGACGCCATCGCGCTCTCCATCACGCCCTCGTACCTCCACCGGCTGGGCCTGTCGGACGAGGTGGCGATGGACCAGAAGAACCTCATCAACGTCCAGATGAAGCGCGCCCTGGACAAGGTGGCCTTCCTGCCGTTCGGCAAGATGATCGACCAGTGGCGGTGGGACGTGTTCTCCGGGAGGACGAAGGCGGCCAACTACAACGCCGCGTGGTGGGAGCTGCGGCGGAAGTACCAGGGCATCAGCCCGCCCGTCGCGCGGTCCGAGGCGGACTTCGACCCCGGGGCCAAGTTCCACATCCCGTCCAATACGCCGTACGTCCGCTACTTCCTCGCCTACATCCTCCAGTTCCAGTTCCACCGCGCCCTCTGCCGCGCCGCCGGCTTCAAGGGACCGCTGCACGAGTGCTCGGTCTACGGGAACAAGCAGGCGGGCGCTCGCTTCAAGGCGATGCTCTCCCTGGGGTCGTCGCGACCCTGGCCGGATGCATTGGAGACGCTGACCGGGGAGCGGAAGATGGATGCGTCCGCGCTGCTCGAGTACTTCACCCCTCTGCAGAACTGGTTGAAAGAACAGAACCAGGGCCAGAAGTGTGGCTGGTAGCTAGAGAACCGTGCGCGTGGAATCCGTTGGACTTCGGGCGTACCTCCGCATAGGTTAGCGGCGCCTCGCATGTCAGATGTGCGAGGACAGGCAGTGGGTTTTCTGCGCCTGTGTTCACGAGGGAAGAAGAAGCAATGGCAACTGGTACTGTGAAGTGGTTCAACGACGCGAAGGGCTTTGGGTTCATCACGCAGGACGGCGGTGGCGAGGATGTGTTCTGCCACCACACCGCCATCCAGATGGAGGGGTTCCGTACCCTCTCCGAAGGGATGAAGGTGGAGTTCGACGTGACCCGCGGCCCGAAGGGTCTGCAGGCGCAGAACGTTCGCCCGGCTTGATCCGCTGGGCTTGAACGGCCCACTCGAAGGCCCGGTTCCTCGCCAGAGGTCCGGGCCTTCTGCTTTTCCGGGAGGGAGTCTGGTGGGGACGTTTCGAAGCGTGGTCTTGGCCGGCGCGCTGATCGCCGCCGGGGCGGGTTCAGCGGGTTCGGGGAGGAAGGACCGGGTGCCGGACGCGAAGGTCAACGCCGCGGTGGCGGCCCTCGTCGGCAAGTACGGCGAGAAGGAGCGCCCGCGCATCGAGCGCGGCGTGCGCCAGGTGGCGTCGCTCTGGAAAGAGGGGACGGACGGCGACCTGGGCGCCTTCTGCCTGGAGCAGTTCGCGGCCGACCAGGGCCAGCTGGACGCGCTCTTCCAGCGGCTGGAAGCGACCATGGAGCAGGTGGATGGGCACCTCAACGAGATCGGCCGGGAGGTGCGCCGGCCGGCGGAGGTGGAGGTGGGGCCGCTGTTGCCGGTGGACCCGCTCCTGGCCGGGTACGACCCTTTCGCCCACTATGCCGAGGACCTGTTCACGGCGAAGGTCGCGTTCGTCGCGCTGCTGAACTTCCCGCTCACCACGCTGGAGGAGCGGCTGCGGGACGGGCCGAAGTACTCGCGGCGGGAGTGGGCGGAGGTGCGACTCACCGGGCGGTTCTCGCGGCGGGTGCCGGGGGAGGTCCAGCAGATGGTCGCCAAGGTGAGCGCGGACGCGGAGCTCTACATCGCCCAGTACAACGTGTGGACGCACCACCTGCTGGACGAGAAGGGGCAGCGGCCGTTCCCCTCCGGACAGCGGCTGATCAGCCACTGGAACCTGCGCGACCAGATCAAGGCGGACTACGCGGTGACGGAGGGCGGGCTGACGCGGCAGCGGCTGCTGCAGCAGGTGATGAACCGGATCGTCACCCAGTCCATCCCCAGGGCGGTGATCGACAACCCGCACCTGGACTGGAACCCGTTCACCAACGAGGTGCACGCCAGCCCGAAGGCGGAGGTGGAGGCGAACGCGCCGGAGCGGACGGCGGCCCCCTCCACCGCGCCGGAGCCGGACACGCGGTACGCGCAGCTGCTGGCGATGTTCAAGGCGCTCCGGGCGCAGGATCCGTATTCGCCGGTGGCGCCCACGGCGATCGCCCGGTCGTTCGAGCTGGGGCGGGAGATCCCGGAGCCGCGGGTGGTGGCGCTGCTGGAGGAGGTGCTGACCTCGAAGCTGGTGCCGCAGGTGGCGGGGGCGATCAGGACGCGGCTGGGGCGGCCGCTGGAGCCGTTCGACATCTGGTACCCCGGGTTCAAGCCGCGCGCGCAGACCCAGGCGGAGCTGGACGCCATCACGCGCAAGAAGTACCCGACGGCGGACGCGTACGCGGCGGACATGCCGTCGCTGCTGCAGAAGCTGGGGTTCACCCCCGACCGGGCGGCGTACCTGGCGTCGAAGATCAAGGTGGACGCCTCGCGCGGGGCCGGGCACGCGATGCAGGCGCTGCGGCGCGGCGACTTCCCCCGGTTGAGGACGCGGGTGGAGGCGGGGGGGATGGACTACAAGGGCTACAACATCGCGGTCCACGAGATGGGGCACAACGTGGAGCAGGTGTTCTCGCTCTACGACGTGGACCACACGCTGCTGCAGGGCGTCCCCAACAACGCGTTCACCGAGGCGCTGGCGTTCGTGTTCCAGGCGCGGGACCTGGAGCTGCTGGGGGTGACGAAGCGGGACCCGGAGGCGGAGCGGATGCGGGCGCTGGATGACTTCTGGTCCGCGTTCGAGATCGCCGGGGTGGCGCTGGTGGACATCGCGGCGTGGCACTGGATGTACGAGCATCCGGACGCCACCCCCGCCCAGCTGCGGCAGGCGGTGGTGAAGATCGCCAAGGAGACGTGGAACCGGTTCTACGCGCCGGTGCTGGGCGGGAAGGACGCGGTGCTGCTGGGGATCTACTCGCACATGCTGTCCAACCCCATGTACCTCTGCGACTACCCGCTGGGGCACCTGATCGCGTTCCAGATCGAGGAGCAGGTGAAGAAGGACGCTGGACCGCTGGGCCCCAAGTTCGAGCGGATGGCGAGGATCGGCGCGGTCGCCCCGGACGTGTGGATGACCGAGGCCACCGGGGCGCCGGTCTCGGCGGCGCCTTTGCTGCGCTCCGCCGAGGAAGCGCTAGGATCGCTCGGGAAGAACTGAAGTCGTCGTCGAGGGAGGGGAGCTGCATGGAGCTGCTGGTGATGGCGGCGCTGCTCGCCTCGCCCGTGTCTGCCCCGGCCGTGGGTCAGAAGGCCCCCCGCGCGCCGGTGGAGCCGCTGCCGAGAGGGAGCCGGGTGCTGGTGCTGAACGCGGCGCTCGCGCCGGTGGCGCTGGAGGAGGTGGCGGCCGCGCGCGGGTGGAAGGTGGACAGCGCGCCGGCGGCCACCCAGGCGATCGTCGCCGCGCGGGCCGGGAAGCCGAAGCTGCTGGTGGTGAGCGCGGGGCTGGTGGACGCCCAGCGGCTGGCGCTGCTGCGAGGGGCGGCGCCGGGGGCGAAGGTGATCCTCACCAGGGGGGCGGGGGAGGTGGTGCCGGAGCTGCCGGAGCAGGTGCAGGTCGAGGTGCTGGCGGCGCCGTACGACGCGGCGGGGCTGTCGGCGGCGGTGGCGAGGGCCGTCGCGCCGCGCGCGCCGCCGACGGCGGAGGACAAGCAGCGGGCGCAGGAGGCGAAGGCGGAGCAGAAGGAGAAGAAGGAGCTGGCGCGGAGGATCGCGGCGCTGACGGTGGACCGGATCCTGGCGATGGCGGAGCCGCTGGAGGGGGAGGGGGCCGCGCTGGAGCAGCTGATGGAGCGGGCGAAGCACAAGGCGGCGGGTGGCCCGGAGCGGTTGACGCCGCCGGAGCAGGACCTGCTGTTCGCGTCGAGCGTGATGGAGCTGGGGCTGGATGGGTTCGCCACGCGGCCCGAGGGGGATCGGGCGAACGAGACGGTGCTGTCGCTGCGGAGGGTGGGCCTGGAGGCGGAGTCAGCGGCGCTGGAGGAGGCGGTGCGGCTGTTGGCCAGGCACGGGCGGCGGGCGAGCGCGGTGGATCGGCTGGCGGCGAAGGAGAAGCTGGAGCCGAAGGAGCGCGCCCGGTGGGGTGAGCTGGCGGCGGTGCTGGACAAGGATCGCGTCGACCCCGGCCGCGAGCGCGTCACCCACGCGCTGCTCGAGTACGCGCGCGCGCAGCGCAAGGCGCTCAAGCTGGAGACGCGGCCGGCGGCCACAGTCGCGGCCGCCGGCGCTCAGCCGTGAGTCGAGGGAGGACTTGGCAATGGAACCGTCGACCACAAACTCTGACAAGAAGAGCACCAACCGCCTCGAGCTGCTCGGGAGAAGAGTCGCCCTGGCGGCGGCCATCGTGGGCCTCGTGGTTGCGATCGGGACGCCCATCGCGGGCATCTGGAAATACGCCCAGGACTATTTTGATGCGCGCGAACGGGACGCCGAGACTGCCGAGCGTGAGTCCCGAAAGCCCTGGCTCACCCGGCAGACCGAGTTGTACTTCGAAGCGGTGACGGCGGCATCCGGCGTGGCGACCTTATCGGAGGGGAAGGACCGTGACGACGCGATGGCAGCCGTCTCCCGGCTCTACTGGGGTGTGCTCTCCGTCGTGGAAGACACGGGCGTCGAGGAGGCGATGGTGAAGTGGAAGCAGGCAGCGGAACTGGAGTCGCAAGCTCGCAAGGATGCCAAGTCCGAGCGGAGGGGACTCACCGGGCCGCTGACGCTCGAGGACGAAGAGCGCTTCCCGAAGCTGAAGAAGGCGCGGGAGCTGCTCCAACAAGCGACGTTGGACCTGGCCCACTGCGTCGGCGCCTCGCTTCAGGTTCAGAGTGGGTGGGCGCGGCGGGACGCCGACGTGTCCGCGCTCAAGAAGTGCCCTTACGGACCTCAGCGCAATGAGTCTGGTCAGCCGTAGCTCTCGTACTTCACACGTTCCTTCGGGACGCCGATCTCCTTCAAGAACCCGAGCGCCGCCTCCAGGAACCGCGGCGCCGGCTCCTGCCCGAGCTCCTTCGCCCGCGCCCGCTCATGGGGCCCGTTCGCCGGGCCGCACGCGTAGACGAGGCAGCTCGACGGATCCGGGATCAGCTCCCGCAGCAGCGCCAGGCTGATCCTCCCCTGCCTCACGTCCGGCCCCAGGTGCGCCGTCCCATCCTGCCTCGTCAGCGCGTGCACCACCCGCACCTTCCCCGGATACCTCCGCTGCAATTGCTCCAGCGGCGCGCGGAACGGGATGTCCTCCCACGTCTTGTTCGAGCACAGGAACGTGTGCCGCACCGCCACGCCCCGGTGCAGGCAGTCCTTCAGGATGGCGAAGTTCGGCACCGCCCCGGACCCCGCCACCACGTGCACCAGGTGGTCCGCCCGCGACTCCACGTCCTCCGGCACCGTGTACGGCCCCGTGAATCCCACGATCCGCAGCGGCGCCCCCCTCGGTAGCCCACGCACCAGGAGCGGCGAGAGCAGCGGCGGATACTTCGTCATCCCCCGGATGAACGGCTCCTCCTTGATCGTGATGGCGACGTACCGCTCGTGCGGCGCCGAGGTGAGCGAGTAGGCCCTCGGCGGCTCCTTCTTTCCCTTCTGCTCCTCCAGGTAGTCCACCCACCGGTCGAGCTCGCCGAACTGGTGCGGATCGATCGTGCAGAACTGCCCGGCCCGGTACTCCGGCCGCGGGCCGCTCGTGAACAGCACCAGCGTCACGGTGTCGTGCGTCTCCACCACGACGTCCGCCACCATCGCCTCGCGCTCCCGGATCCTCGGCCGCGGCGCGCGCTCCTCCGCGGCCCCCGCCTCCCTCAACGCCACCGGACTCCGCATGCAGAAACAGTTAATGCTTCTCCGGCCCGGCGGCCCACTTCTGCGCCACCTCCGGGACGAGCTGCCGGAGCATGGTCAGCGCCAGGACGTTCCACGAGACGAACGTCGCCTGGGGAGCGACCGGCCACAGCCCCCGCCCCTCGTCGTCGTAGCATTCGTGCAGCCGCCCGGTGGCCTCCAGGTCCCTCGCCAGAAGCCGCGCCGTCTTCAGCGCCAGCTCCCGCGCCTGGGCCAGGTACCCGTACCGCATCAACCCCTTGCACAGGTAGTAGCTGGAGAGCACCCAGACCGGCCCGGACCAGTTCGACACCGGCCCGCGCCCCTGCTTCTTGTGGTCGTAGAGCAGCACCCGCGGCGCCTGGTGGAAGAACGGGTCGTCCCTCGGCGCCGTCCGCACGCCCTTCGGCCCCCAGTAGCCGCGCTCGTCCAGCAGCCGCGCCACCACCTTGCGCGCGCGCTCCGGCGACGGCACCCCCGCGTACAGCGGCAGCAGCGTGATCCAGCTCTGGTACGGGCGGACGCGGCCGTCCTCGCCTGGCGCGCCCACCCACTCGGTCTCGAGGGACGCCGCCCCGTGCCGCCACTGCAGCGCGCCGTAGCAGCCGCCCCGCTCGTCCTCGCAGAACAGCAGCCGCTCCATCTGCGTGCACAGCCTGGAAGCCTTGGCGTCGTACCGCTCCGCGTCCCCGCGCCGCCCCAGCGCGCGCGCCAGCTCCGCCAGCGCCCGGTACTCCCGCACCATGAACGCGTTGGTGTCCGGCCCCTCCACCGTCCGGTCCGGCAGCCCGGCGGTGAGGATGTCCGAGTCGAACCCGCTCTGCAGCGACGAATGGGTGAGGAACAGCCCGTGCAGCCCCACCAGGTGCTGCTCCGTCCACTCCACGAAGCCCACCACCCGGTCGAACACCCGGTGCTTCTCCAGCCACGACGGGCCCTGGTCGCCCAGCGCGCGCGACACCCGCGCCGCGAACTGCGCCAGCACCGGCTTGGACGGCTCCGCCTCGCGCGCCTTGTGCGGCAGCTCGGTGCGGTGGACCAGCCCGGACGGCTCCGCGCACTCCAGCAGGCACAGCAGGCTCCCGGCCGCGGCGTCGCGCAGCTCGGGGTGGCGGCACAGCTCGATGGCGGATTCGCTGGCGTCGTGGTGGAACAGCCCCAGCGAGTAGTCGCCCGCCTTGAAGCCGTCCTGCGCCGGCGCCGCCTTCCCGCGCAGCGCCGCCTCCGACTGGGGGGAGAGCGGCATGGGCGAGAGCCAGGGGTGTTCGAACCGGTCCTGGGGCGCGCGGGTGCAGCGGTGGGACTGCTCCAGCAGGTACTCGCGGAGCTTGTCGAACTCGCCCGCGTCGATCGGCGGCGGGTGGGGGTGGGGATGGGCCTGGGCTTGGATGGTCGACTCCACAGGTCACTTCTTCACGATGTCCAGCAACTCCACCTCGAACACCAGCGTGGCCCCGCCCGGGATCTTCGGCGGAGATCCGCGCTCTCCGTAGCCGATGGACGCCGGACACACCAGCCTCGCCTTGCCTCCCACCTTCATCTTCTGAACGCCCTCCGTCCAGCAGGCGATGACCCCGTTGAGCGGGAACTCCGCCGGCTCGTTGCGCGCGTAGGAGCTGTCGAACTCCACGCCGTTGGTGAGCGTACCCCGGTAGTGCACCTTCACCGTATCCGTCGCCCTGGGCGACCCGCCGGCGCCCTCCTTGAGGCTCTTGTAGAGCAGCCCGGTCCCGCTCTTCTCCACGCCTTTCTCCTTCGCCGCCTTGTCCAGGTACGCGCCCGCCGCCTGGCCCACCCGCGACTTCTCCAGCTCGCGGATGCGCGGCTGCGCCGCCTCCACGTCCACCGAGGGCTTCTGGCCGTTGAGCTGGTCGGTCAGGCCCTTCTTCAGCAGGTCCTGCTCGTGCTTGCTCAGGTTGAACTGCCCCACGCTCCGGCCGATCAGCACCCCCAGCGCGTAGATGGCCTTCTCGTCGTCGGTCTGCGGCGCCTGCGCGGACGAACGGCCGGGGACGGCGAGGAGCAGGGCGGTGGCGACGGCGGCGGCGGTGCGCATGGTTCTCCTTCGAGCTTCGAGACGTCGAAAAGTGCGGCGGGGGGCGGCCGTTTTCTTGCGTTCCGGATCGCCCCCTCTACGCTTTGCCACAGCTCGCCACAGCCTGCCACAGCGCGCTTGCGCCTGGCGGTCGCGGCGGCGAACGACCGGAGGGGAACAACCATGGCCGAGAAGCGCAAGCGCTCGCGCGCACCGCTGGACGTGTACCTGAACAAGTACGTGGGCGGCGTGCCGTACATGGCGCGCAGCAAGGACATCAGCCGCGACGGGCTGCAGCTGGCCCACCTCATCGAGCCCGCGCTGGGCGCCAAGAAGGTCGGGCTGCAGTTCCAACTCCCCGGCTCCGACGAGGTCATCTACGCCGAGGGCGAGGTGGTCCGCGAGTGGGTCGGCTCCGACGCCGCCGACGGCTCCGGCGTGAAGTTCACGCTCCTCACCCGGCGCCACCAGGAGCTCATCGAGCAGTACGTCTCCCGGCAGAACGCCTCCCCACCGGAGAAGGAGGTGGGCGAGAAGTAGGCGCGCCTCATACTTCAGGCGCGCCTTGACCCTCCGTGGAGGGGCAGGGTTGAATGCGCGGCCGCATCACCCGTCCTGTCCCCCCAGCCACATCTCCGAGTGGAGGGTCCCCGTGAAGCAACTGGTTTGCCTTCTCGCCGTGGTTTTGCCCCTGGCCGCGTTTGCCGGGGAGGCCAAGGGCGCCAAGACCGCACAGGCGCCCAAGTCCCAGTCGAGCGTCAACTGGGAGGGCCAGGTGCTCAAGGCCACCGGCGCCGGCGCTCCGGACATGAAAGCCTCCACGCCCGCGCAGGCGCGCCTGGGCGCGGAGACCGCCGCCAAGCTGGACGCGTTCCGCAACCTGCTCGCCCAGGCCAAGGGCCTGCGCGTCTCCGCGGACAAGACCTTGGGCGACGCCATGACCTCGGACGAGATCAAGGCCAAGGTGGAGGGCGTCATCCGCGGCTACAAGGTCGCCGACAAGCGCTACTTCAGTGACAACGGCATCGAGGTGGACGTGGAGGTGCCGCTCTCCGCGCTGACGGAGCTGGTGGCCCCCCCGCCGGACTCGCAGCACGCGCAGCTCAACACCGAAGGCCAGCCGAAGAACACCGGCCTGGTGGTGGACGCGCGCGGCCTCAAGGTGGAGAAGGCGCTCTCGCCCCGGCTGCTGGACGGCGACGGCAAGCCCGTCTACGGCATCGACACCCTCTCCGAGGACGCGCGCAAGTCCAAGGGCGTGGCCAGCTACTTCGCCACCCTGGAGTCGGCCAAGAAGAGCCTGCTGGTCGGCGACAAGCCGCTGGTCGTCAAGGCCGCCAAGGTCCAGGGCACCGACCTGGTCCTCTCGGCCGAGGACCTCAAGCGCCTCTCCGAGTCCAACAACACGTACCTGGCCGACGGCCGGGTGGCGATCATCACCAACTAACGGGGGAACCCACTCCATGAAGCTGCTGAAGCTCTCCGCGCTCGCCCTCTCGCTGGCCGCCGCCTCCGCGGCCGTCGCGGCGCAGCCCGACGTGGTCACCAAGGAGGCCTCCGGCCAGGCCGCCATCTCCGGCTCCGGCCCCCAGGCGCGGCAGGCCGCCGTCGACGAGGCCACCCGGAACGCCAAGCGCGCCGCCGTGGAGCAGGTGGCGGGCGTGATGATCGAGGCGGACACCGTCACCGCCAACAGCGTGCTGGTGCGCGACCAGGTGGTCGCCAACACCGCCGGCTACATCCGCAGCTACGAGCTGGTGGGCCAGCCCAAGGAGGAGGGCGGCGTCATCACCGTCACCATCAAGGCCCAGGT
>Ga0134122_10002200_pt1 | contig 14259 bp, 12 predicted proteins | sample KB302_FD_96461 | JGI IMG/M metagenome (GOLD analysis project Ga0134122, IMG submission 96461) | Terrestrial soil microbial communities without Nitrogen fertilizer from Kellogg Biological Station, Michigan, USA - KB3-0-2 | ecosystem: Environmental > Terrestrial > Soil > Unclassified ... | reverse complement strand
CGAGCTGCGGATCGACCGGCCCGAGAACGGCATGCTTGCTCATGACGATCTCGTCGGCCGCCAGCAATATCAGCGTGCCACCCGACATGGCGTAGTGTGGCACGAACACGGTGACCTTACCCTCGTGCTCGCGGACAGCACGGGCGATCTGCATGGCAGCGAGCACGAGCCCGCCGGGGGTGTGCAGAACGATGTCGAGCGGCACGTCGTCGTCCGTCATCTGGATTGCGCGCAAGACATCCTCGGAGTCGTTGATGTCGATGTAGCGCATGAGCGGGAAGCCCAGCAGCCGCATGGTTTCCTGCCGGTGCACCAGCAGGATCACGCGCGAGCCCCGCTTGGCTTCAAGTCGCGCTATCTTGCGGGTGCGCATCGCGTTCATCAGCTGCTGGCGCACGACGGGCTGCAGCGCCGAGATCATGATGAAGATCCAGAAGATGTCGTTGATGGACATGTTGCCTCCTTGAGGGGATGGCTAGGGTCGTCCCGTAGGTTGGAAGCCGAGATGGCCTTCGTCAGGGTAGTAGGGCCGGAAGCGCGGCCTCGACTGCATCAGCAGTGGGCCGAGGGCGAGGCCGGCGACGAACCCGCCGATATGGGCCCACCAGGCGATGCCGCCACCCGTCGACGACGCGAACATCTCCGCCGTGCCCTGTATGAGCTGGATGAGGAACCAGAGTCCGACGTAGACAACGGCCGGCACCTCGAAGAACAGGGGCAGGAAGAGGATCGGCACCAGGATGACCAACCGGGCTAAGGGATAGAGTAGGAGGAAACCTGCGAGCACCCCAGCGATTGCGCCCGAGGCGCCGAGCGCCGGAATGATCGACAGCGGGTTGAAGGCCGCGTGGGCGAAAGAGGCAAAGGCGCCGCAGCAGACGTAGAACACGATGTAGCGGACCGTTCCGAGCCGGTCCTCCACGGCCGGCCCGAACAGCCACAGCGTCCACATGTTGAGGATCAGGTGCAGCCAGCCGCCGTGCAGGAACATATTGCTGACGAAGGGGAGATAATCGAGAGGGTCACCGACGAAATCCTTGAATGGCAGAGGTGCGAGAGCAGGGATAAGTGCGAATTGGTAGAGGAAGTGCTCGAGCTCCTCCGGCCCCAGGCCGATCTGGAAGAGGAAGATCGCGCAATTGGCGGCAATCAAGACCCACGTGACGAGCGGGGGAGAGCGGGTCGGCGCCGTGGTCTGAAGGGGGAACATGGGCATCGACTCCTTTGACTACGGGCCGTTGGCGGGGCGGCTTTTCGCGGGGTCCGGCGGCACTGTGCCCGATACCGGGCCCGGCCAAGTCGCCAGGACCTGGTGGAGATCGACAGCCAGCCGCTCGCGCAGGTCTTGCGGCTGCGACTGTAGTGCCGACAGAAGATGGCCGAGTGTGCGGCGCAGGCCGTGCAGCTGATCGATCAGGTCGAGGATGACGCCGACGCCCTCGTCGTTGACGCCGATGTCGCGCTGCAGGTCCTGGATCAGGCGCACCCTGGCGAGATCGATCTCGGAGAACTGTTGCAGACCCTCCTCGGAGCTCGGGGTCAGCCAGCCGGCCGCCACCCAGGCTTCCAGCACATCGGCCTGGATGCTTGCGCGGACGAGAAACTCGCTGTGTTCCATGCTCATGCTTCCATCTGGCGCGGGCTTTCGCTCTCTGCGGGCCGCCACTGCGCGATGAACTTCTCGAGCTCCGGATCAGGCTTGGCGGGCAGCATCACCTTGAGCGTGACGTATTCGTCGCCGCGGTTGCCGCCGCTGCGCGGCACACCTTTTCCCTTCAATCGCAATACGCTGCCGGTGTTGGACCATCTCGGGACCGTCATGGCGACGGCGCCCTCCGGCGTGGGCACGTTGATCTTGCCGCCGAGTACGGCCTCGCGCAGCGAGATCGGCAGCTCGACGTGGATGTCGTCACCCTTGCGCGTGAAGATGCGATGCGGGCGGATCGCGATCTCAACCAGCGCGTCCCCGGGCGGCCCACCGTTGAGGCCCGCCATGCCCTTACCGCGCAGGCGCAGGATCTGCCCGTCGCGCGTGCCGGCGGGAATCGAGACATCGAGCACCGAACCGTCGGGCATCGTCACCTGCCGCTTGGCGCCGTTGACGGCATCGAGGAAGTCGAGCTCGAGGCGGTAGTGCGCATTCTGTCCGCGCATGCGTAGATTGGTGCGGCCGCCACGGCCGAAGAGGTCCGTGAATATGTCGTCCGCTCCAGCGAAGTCGGCAAAGCCGTCGGCGCTCGCGTAGTGATCTCCAGCGCCGCCGGCATGGTCGCGATAAAAGCCGCGGGGCGGCCGCTCGGCGCCAGAAGCATCGATCTCGCCGCGATCGAAGCGGGCGCGCTTCTCGGCGTCACCCACCAGATCGTAGGCCGCCGACACCTCCTTGAACTGCTCCTCGGCCTTCTTGTTGCCGGGGTTGAGGTCGGGGTGGAGCTTCTTGGCCAGCGCGCGATAGGCCTTCTGGATGTCCTCCTCGGAGGCATCCTTGGTGACACCCAGAACCTTATAGGGATCGGCGCTCAAGGCTTTCTCCCATCCACCACGAGGCATCTCACGACGTCAGCGGTGGCTGGGCACGACGGCGCTTGGCGACGACAACGCGGGCGGGGCGCAGCAGCCGATCGTGGATCATGTAGCCGTCTTCCAACACCTGCAGGACTGTGCCGGACGTCGCCTCCGGATCGTCGAGCTCCATCACCGCCTCGTGCAGCGCCGGGTCGAAAGCCGCACCCTCGGCCGCGATCCTTCGCACGCTGAAGCGCTCGAAGGCGGCCGCCAGCATGCGCTCGGTGGCTTCGACCCCTTCGAGAAACGCCGCATCACCGGTTCCGAGCTCGACGCCGCCCTCGGCCGTCTTGATGGCGCGCTGAAGATTGTCGGCAACGGGCAGCAGCTCGCGTGCGAACTGCGTGACGGCGTAGGCACGTGCATCCTCGGCCTGCCGCTCGCAGCGCCGCCTCGCATTCTCGGCATCGGCCAGCGCGCGCAGATAACGATCGCGCAAGGCGGCATTCTCGGCGACGAGGGAAGCGACATCGGCCGCCTCGAGCGCGATGGTTTCGTCGTCGGGGCTGTGCGGCTTGTCCATCGGTGCGCACCTACGCGGCCTGTGCCAGCTTGCTGCCGTTGATGGTGAGCCGGCCGTCCCGCACCGAGACCGCCGCCGTGTCGCCGTCCTTGATGGTGCCGGAGAGCAGCATGGTGGCCAGCGGGTTCTGCAGCTCGCGCTGGATCACGCGCTTGAGCGGCCGTGCACCATAGACCGGGTCGTAGCCGGTGTTCGCCACCCACGCCTTGGCCTGCTCGTCGACATTGAGCGTGATCTTGCGGTCGAGCAGCAGCTTCTGCAGGTGCTTGAGCTGGATGTCGACGATGCGCTTCATCTCGTTGCGGCCGAGCCTGTTGAACAGGATGATCTCGTCGAGCCGATTGAGGAACTCGGGGCGGAAGGCGCGGCGCACCACCTCCATCACCTGCTCGCGCGCGGCCTCCGCCGGCTGGCCTTCGAGCAGGGCTGCCAGATACTCGGCGCCGAGGTTGGAGGTGAGCACGATCATGGTGTTGCGGAAGTCGACCGTGCGGCCCTGGCCGTCGGTGAGGCGACCATCGTCCAGTACCTGCAGCAGAATGTTGAAGACGTCACTGTGTGCTTTCTCCACCTCGTCGAAGAGGATCACCTGGTAGGGCCGCCGGCGCACGGCCTCGGTCAGCGAGCCGCCCTCCTCGTAGCCGACATAGCCAGGAGGCGCGCCGATCAGCCGGGCGACCGAGTGCTTCTCCATGTACTCGGACATGTCGATGCGCTGCATGGCATGGTCGTCGTCAAACAGAAATTCGGCGAGCGCTTTGCACAGTTCGGTCTTGCCGACGCCGGTGGGGCCCAGGAACAGGAACGAGCCGATCGGCCGGTTGGGGTCTTGCAGACCGGCGCGCGCGCGGCGCACCGCGTCAGAGACCGCACGAATGGCCTCGTCCTGACCGACCACGCGCTGAGACAGCTTGTCCTCCATGTGGATGAGCTTCTCACGCTCGCCCTCGAGCATGCGGTCGACGGGAATGCCGGTCCAGCGCGAGACCACCTCGGCGATCTCGTCGGCGGTAACCTCCTGCTTCAGGAGATGGCCGCTCGTCTTGGAGGCCTCCGCCAGCTTCCGCTCCAGATCGGGAATAACCGAATAGCGCAGTTCGCCGGCGCGCGTGAGATCGCCACGGCGCTGCACGATCTCGAGCTCGCTGCGGGCCTGGTCGACCTGCTCCTGCAGGCGCTGCACGGAGGAGAGTTTCTCCTTCTCGGCGCGCCACTGGGCAGTGAGATCGGCCGACTGGCGATCCAGCTCGGCGACCTCCTGCTCGACCTTCTTGAACCGATCCTTGGAGGCGGGGTCCGACTCCTTCTTCAACGCCTCGCGCTCGATCTTGAGTTGGATGATGCGCCGGTCGAGCTCGTCGAGCTTCTCGGGCTTGGACTCCGCCTCGATGCGCAGGCGGCTGGCGGCCTCGTCAATCAGGTCGATGGCCTTGTCGGGCAGGAAGCGATCGGTGATGTAGCGGTTGGAGAGAGTGGCCGCGGCGATGATGGCGCTGTCGGCGATGCGCACGCCATGGTGGATCTCGTACTTCTCCTTGAGCCCGCGCAGGATGGAGATGGTCTCCTCCACCGAGGGCTCGCCGACGAACACCGGCTGAAAGCGCCGGGCCAGCGCCGCATCCTTCTCGATGTTCTTGCGATATTCATCGAGGGTGGTGGCGCCGATACAGTGCAGCTCGCCGCGCGCCAGCGCGGGCTTGAGCATGTTGGAGGCATCCATGGCGCCTTCAGCCTTGCCGGCGCCGACCAGCGTGTGCAGCTCGTCGATGAACAGCATGACGTCGCCGGCGGCCCCAACCTCCTTGAGCACGGCCTTCAGCCGCTCCTCGAACTCCCCACGATACTTGGCCCCGGCGAGCAGGAGCCCGAGATCGAGCGATAGCAGCCGCCGGTTTTTCAAGGTCTCGGGTACGTCGCCCTTGACGATGCGCTGGGCCAGCCCCTCGACGATGGCGGTCTTGCCGACGCCGGCCTCACCGATCAGGACGGGGTTGTTCTTGGTGCGGCGCGCCAAGACCTGGACGGTACGCCGGATCTCTTCGTCGCGCCCGATCACCGGATCGAGCTTGCCCTTGCGCGCTTCCTCGGTGAAATCGCGCGTGTACTTCTTGAGCGCGTCATAGCCCTCTTCGGCGGAGGCGGTCTCGGCCGCGCGTCCCTTGCGCAGATCGGCGATGGCCTTGTTGAGGCTCTGGGGGGTGACGCCGGCTTGGCTGAGGATGTCGGCAATCGGCGTGCTGCTCGCCAGCGCCAGGGCGAGCAGCACGTACTCGGCCGTGACGAAGCTATCGCTGGCCTTCTGCGCCATTTGCTCCGCTTGGTCGAACAGCCGCGCGGTTTCCGGCGCCAGATAGATCTGGCCGCCGCCGCCCTCGACCTTCGGTAGCTTGCCAAGCTCGCGGTCCACCGCCTGCCGCACCTGCTCGGGGCGGCCGCCACACGCCGCGATCAGATTGGCCGCAAGGCCGTCCTGGTCATCGAGCAGCGCTTTCGCAATGTGAAGCGGCGTGAACTGCTGATGGCCGCTGCGCAGGGCGAGCGTCTGCGCCGCCTGCACGACGGCCTTCAGGCGATCCGTGTATTTCTCGATTTGCATGGGTCATCCTCTCGCGTTGCTGTTCGCTGGCCTCGTGCCTGCTCAGCCGCTCTTGCGGTCGCGTTTGTCGACCTCCTCGAAATCGGCATCGACGACGTTGGGTCCGGCATCGCCGCTCCCGCCATCGCCACCCGGGCCGGCTCCCGCTCGGCCCGCAGCGTCGCCCAGGCGAGATGCGGCCTGCGTCATGCGCTCCAGTGCCTGGCGGATGCGCTGCGCGTCCTCGCCTTTCATCACGTCCTTGAGGGCCGAGACCGCCTGCTCGACCTCCTTGCGCGCGGGCTCGGGCGCGTCCTTGAGGCTCTTCTCCACCGTGTAGATCGCGGCATCCGCCTGGTTGCGTGCTTCCACCAGCTCCCTGCGCCGCTTGTCCTCCTCAGCGTGCGCTTCCGCCTCCTTCACCGCACGCTGGATGTCGGCCTCGGTCAGGCCGCCGGACGCCTGGATGCGGATCTTCTGTTCCTTGCCGGTCGCCTTGTCCTTGGCGGAGACGTTGACGATGCCGTTGGCGTCGATGTCGAAGGTGACCTCGATTTGCGGCATGCCGCGTGGCGCCGGCGCGATGCCGACCAGATCGAACTGGCCGAGCAGCTTGTTGTCGGCAGCCATTTCGCGCTCGCCCTGGAACACGCGCACGGTAACCGCGCCCTGGTTGTCCTCGGCGGTTGAGAAGGTCTGGCTGCGCTTGGTCGGGATGGTGGTGTTGCGCTCGATCAGCTTCGTCATGACGCCGCCCAGCGTCTCGATGCCGAGGGAGAGCGGCGTGACGTCGAGCAGCAGCACGTCCTTGACGTCGCCCTGCAGCACGCCGGCCTGGATGGCAGCACCGATCGCCACTACCTCGTCGGGATTCACGCCCTTGTGCGGCTCGCGGCCGAACAGGCTCTGCACCGTCTCCTGCACCTTCGGCATGCGCGTCTGGCCGCCGACCAGCACAACCTCCTTTATGTCGGCAGGCTGCAGCTTGGCGTCCTTCAAGGCCGCCTTGCAGGGCGGGACGGTCTTCTCGATCAGATCGTCCACGAGCGCCTCGAGCTTGGCCCGGGTGAGCTTCATGGTGAGATGCTTGGGTCCGTTCTGGTCAGCGGTGATAAAGGGCAGGTTGATATCGGTCTGCGTGGCGCTGGAGAGCTCGATCTTCGCCTTCTCGGCGGCGTCCTTCAGGCGCTGCAGCGCAAGTCGATCCTGGCGCAGGTCGATGCCTTGCTCCTTGCGGAACTCGTCGGCCAGGTAGTCCATGATGCGCTTGTCGAAGTCCTCGCCGCCGAGGAAGGTGTCGCCGTTGGTCGACTTGACCTCGAACACACCGTCGCCGACCTCGAGGATAGAGATGTCGAAGGTGCCGCCGCCGAGATCGTAGACGGAGATCTTGCCGGTGCCCCTCTTTTCCAGGCCGTAGGCCAGCGCGGCCGCGGTCGGTTCGTTGATGATGCGCAGCACGTCCAGGCCTGCAATCTTGCCGGCATCCTTGGTGGCCTGGCGCTGGGCGTCGTTGAAGTAGGCGGGCACCGTAATGACGGCCTCGGTGACCTTGCTGCCGAGATAGGCCTCGGCCGTCTCCTTCATCTTCGTGAGGATGAAGGCGCTGATCTGGCTCGGGCTATATTTCTTGCCTTTCACCTCGACCCAAGCATCGCCGTTAGGTCCGGCGACGATCTTGTAGGGCACCATCCCCTTGTCCTTTTGGGTGATCGGGTCGTCGTAGCGGCGGCCGATCAGCCGCTTGATGGCGAAGACTGTGTTCTCGGGGTTGGTGATGCTCTGGCGCTTGGCCGGCTGGCCCACCAGCACCTCGCCCGTATCGGTAAACGCCACGATCGAAGGCGTGGTGCGCGCGCCCTCGGCGTTCTCGATCACCTTGGCCTTGCTGCCTTCCATGATGCCGACGCACGAGTTGGTTGTTCCGAGATCGATGCCGATTGCCTTGGCCATGACGGGTTTCCTTCTACGCGCTCGCGCCATTGCAAAGGCGCGATACGGCACGCGAGTGTGCCGCCTAATGTGAATTGCGAGACGTGCCCGCAGGGGAGGGGGCCGCGCGCACGTCCGTCTCACCGCGAGTTCAGGCGGCTTCCTTGACCTCGATCTTCTTGGCTTCGCTGCGGGCGGGTTTGGGGATGGTGACCTTCAGCACACCCTTGGACATGGTTGCCTGCACGGTCGAGGGATCGATCCCGGTCGGCAACTCGAGCATGCGGTAGAACACGCCGTAGGCGCGCTCGGAGACGTGCACGTTCTTGGTTTTTTCGTCCTTCGGCTCCGCCTCGATCGTCTTCTCGCCCCGGATGGTGAGGATGTTGTCATCGAGCGAAACCTCAACATCCTTGCGCTCGAGGCCCGGCAACTCGGCCGTGATCACGATCTCCTTATCGGTTTCGGACGCGTCTATGCTGGGCACGAGATTGCTCGTTGCCTGCATGCCCGTTGCGCCGAAGCCGCGCGTGAAATCGTCGAAAAGGCGATCGATCTCACGATGCAGGGTGCCAAAGGCGCCGGCTTCGGATCGCGTCGCGTTCGAACGCGAAGTAAATGGAACCAGTGCTCTCAAGTTCATGGCTGTCCTCCATTGGTGGTAGTTGTTGGCAGATAAGTCCTGGTGGCCCGGTCTAGGCCGCAGCCATCTGTGGCCTCACGACGATTCTGTTTTCTACCTTGATGACGCCCGGCGCCGACCAAGCCACACGCTCGGCCTCCTCCAGCTCGGCCCACGAGCGGACTGTGCCTTTGAGGATCACTTCGCTTCCCTTGGCTTCGACGACAATTCTATTCGCGTCCAGCTCGGCGTTGCGCTTGAACGCCTCTTGGATTTTGCGCTTGATCTCCGAAGGCTGCGCCCGTGGCTTAAGTTTGATCAGGTTGCTGACGCCCTTGACGCCCCGCAGTCGGCACACTGCCTTCTCGGCAGTATCGCGCTGGAACTGCCATTCTTCCTCGCCTTCGAGATGGACCCAGCCGTCCTTGACGATGACTTTTATGTTCTCCCAGGAGTAGGGCAGCTGGCTCTTAATGGCGGCCACGGCTTCGCGCGCGATCTCTGGGTCCGGCTTCGCATCCACATTACGCAATCGCACCTCGATGTCGTTGGCCATCCCGACCACGCCGGCAACGCGTTTTGCCGCGGCTTCGGCCTCGTACTTGTCGACGTAGCTGTGGACGAATCCCGTGAGCGTAACCACGCCGTTCTTCACGGAGACGGCGATGTCGGTTGCGTCAAGATCGGGACGCCACTGCAGCTCGTCCTTAACGTCGCGCTCGATGTCACTGTCTGGTCTCATGGGTGGTCTCCAGAGTGTCTTGCAGGTTCACCAGGTATCTGAAACTTTAGGCGGTCCACGCGCGACCGCCATGACGGCCATCAATTTTGTTGAGCATCGACGCCATCGCATTTGGTCTCCCGGTTCAAAGATGTCCGAGCCGCTCTCCGCCGAGCCAGGGATCGGGGCGAAGTTTGCTCAGCGGCAGATCTTCCAGGCGCTTATCGATTTCAATCTCGTGGAGGCGAATGGCCTGCCCTCCCCACTCGCGCAGAATCTGCTGTGCCCTCTCCTCCCGATCCGGCGAGCGCACGCGGACCCACAGGATGAGACCGTCTGCAATCGTATTACCCTCGAACTGCTCGGCCTGCTGCCGTTCGAGGAAGCGGATGACCACAGATGCGCCGATCCCGCCCGCCGCAGCGATGCCTACGGCGACAACGGTCGCCCATACCCAGGCGCCACCCGTCGAAAGAATGGCGAGTGCTGCGACCGTGGCGCCGATGTAGATGAGGATGCCCGCGATACCTGCGACCGCAAGCGCAACGTCCTCACGCGCCATGAAGGCTCGCCGCGGCGCGTGTGGCACATCGGCGAGGTCTTCGGCGGCAATGTAAGGTGCGCGCAGCTTCTGGCGTACCGCATCGGCATCGGCGAGGACGTCGATGTCTGCTCTGTCGAACCCCGCCAGCCGCAGAGCCTCAGCCGCCGCTTCGAGCGCCTTGCGTGAGCGAAAGACGCCGGCCGCCTCGCGTACTCTGATCCGCTCTATCACCGCGTCGGATGTACTCATCGACCTAGCCTCCTCGGGATTGGGACGCATTGGCGCTGATTACCCGATGCCGCGGCCGGCCGCGCTGACGGGCATCAATGTTTTGCGCTTCATTGCTGCGGCGTGCGGCTGTCGCATCAAGCCGAACGTGCCGCTCGTTTCTCGGTGGAGGATGCGGATGGCGAAGATTGTCTCTCTGCCCCGCGCTCCTCCGCCGGCTCAAGGGCCGCGGCGACTGCGTCTTCGACCCGCTCGAGCCATACGAACCGGACATGCTCGCGCGCCGCGTCGGGCACGTCCTCGAGGTCCTTACGGTTGCGCGCGGGCAGCATGATGGTGGTGATGCCTGCGCGCACCGCCGCCAACACCTTTTCCTTTACGCCGCCGATCGGCAGCACGAGCCCGCGCAGCGAGATTTCTCCGGTCATCGCCGTATCGTTGCGCGTGGTGCGACCGGTCAGCATCGAGACGAGAGCCACGAACATGGCCACGCCTGCGCTCGGGCCATCCTTGGGGATGGCGCCGGCGGGGACGTGAATATGCACGTCGGACTTTTCGAACACGTTGAGGTCGATCAGGAGATCGGGCGCGCGCGCCTTCACGAGTGTGAGCGCCGCCTGCGCGCTTTCCTTCATCACGTCGCCGAGCTGGCCGGTGAGGATGAGCTTGCCGCGGCCGGGCACGCGCGTCGCTTCGATGAAGAGAATGTCGCCGCCAGTCGGCGTCCAGGCGAGGCCCGTTGCCACGCCCGGCACGCTGGTGCGCATGGCGACCTCGCTCTCGAAGCGGCGTGGTCCGAGTATGGCCGGCAGAGCCGCGCTGTCGATGTGCATGCGCTCACAACTGCCCTCGGCGACGCGCATGGCGACGTGCCGGCACACCGCACCGATCTGGCGTTCCAGGCTACGCACGCCGGCTTCGCGCGTATAGTCATGGATGATGGTGTGGATTGCGTCATCGGCGATTTCGCATTGTTCCGGCTTTAGGCCGGTTGCGACTAGTTGGCGCCTGATCAGGTAGCGCTTGGCGATCTCGACCTTCTCTTCCTCCGTGTAGCCAGGCAGCTCGATGATCTCCAATCGGTCGCGTACCGGCCCGGGGACGGTGTCCAGCATGTTGGCGGTGGCGATGAACATCACCTTGGAGAGGTCGAAGGCTACGGCAAGATAGTTATCGCGAAAGGTCGCGTTCTGTTCGGGGTCGAGGACCTCAAGCAGCGCAGAAGCGGGATCGCCGTGGAAGCCGGCGCCGAGCTTGTCAACCTCATCGAGCATCAGCACCGGATTGCGCGCGCCGGCTTTACGGATCGATTGGACGATGTTGCCAGGCAGCGCGCCGATATAGGTGCGCCGGTGGCCGCGGATCTCGGCTTCGTCGTGCACGCCACCCAGGCTGAGCCGTGCGAACCTGAGTCCCGTCGCCCGTGCAATGCTCTGGCCGAGCGAGGTCTTGCCCACACCGGGCGGCCCGACGAAGCACAGGATCGGGCTCTTACCCTCGGGATTGAGCTTGCGGACCGCCAGATATTCGAGGATGCGCCGCTTGACCTTCTTCAGTCCGTAGTGGTCCTCATCCAGGATTCGCCGAGCTTCGGCGATGTCGATCGTCTCCGGGCTCAGCTTTGACCAGGGCAGTTCGATCAGCCAGTCGAGGTAGGTGCGGATCATGCCGTATTCGGCCGCAGCCTCCGGCATGCGCTCCAAGCGCTTGAGCTCCTTCTTGGCCTGATCCTCGGCCTCCTTCGGCATGCCGGCCTTTTCGATCAGGAGGCGCAGCTCGGCGATCTCAACTGTCTTGTCGTCGCCCTCACCCAGCTCCTTCTGGATCTGGCGCAGCTGCTCGCGCAGGATATGCTCGCGCTGCTGCGAGGAGAGCGACTGCTGGGTCTGCTCGCCGATTTCCTTTGACAGCTTCAGAATCTGGATGCGTTGCGCCAGCAGCGCCAGCACCTTGTCAAGTCGCTCCTTGATGTCGAGGGTCTCCAGAATGTCCTGCTTTTCCGACGGCTTGGAATCCATGATGCCAGCGACGAAGTCGGCGAGCGCAGAGGGTGAGTCCAGGCTCTCGATGGTCTGCCCCAACTCCGCGGGCACATTCGGCAATAGCTGCATCGCCTCGCGGGCGCGCTCCTGCAGCAGGCGGACACGCGCCTCGATCTCCGATGTCAGCACCTCAGAGCTGCCGATCTCCTCGACGCGCGCCACCAGAAAGGGGTAGCCCGCCAGAAACTCGACAACGCGAAAGCGGCGCATGCCGCGACAGACCACGTGATGGGTTCCATCGGCGGCGGTGACGTAGCGAAGGATTTCAGCGGTTGTCCCCACCCGGTAGAGCTGCTCGGGCTTGGGCTCCTCGACGGCCGGATCGGTCTGCAACAGCACTCCCAGCGGGCGCTGCTCGCGGACGGCCAGCTGAGCGGCGGCGATCGACTGCGGCCGCCCGACGGCAAGCGGCAGCATGATGGCGGGGAATAGCACGGCTTGGCGAACCGGCAGGATGATGAGGGCGTCCTGCGGAATTGGCGGGTGGCCGGGAGTGCTCGCCTGGGCCTGCGTTTTTGCTTGCTCCGGTGCGTCTGGCATGGCTTCACCCGGCCTCAGAGCTCTTCATCAGGATCAGGACGAGACATCCGTTGAGCAGCTCGGATCGGTCGATCCGAAGCCGGCTCGCCGAAATGCGGATTCGGCGCTCGAAGCGGCCGTGCGGAATCTCCAAGCGATGGATGACCGCATCGCCGGAAAGCGTAGGGAACCGCCTTGTCCCTGCGATCACCAGCACGTCCCCCTCGATCGAAACCTCAAGATCGCGCTGCTCGACACCGGGAAGGGCGGCGATGGCGCAGAGCTCCCGCTCGGTCTCGTAAATGTCGACGGGCGGCTCCCATACGGCGTGAAGCGCGGCCAGGCTTGGGCGGAAGAATTGGCGCTGCAGGCGCTCTGCCCGCTCGATCAGCGCGCAGGCTTCAGCCCACATAAAAGCGCTCGGGTCGCCCGTGGTCATGCAAGTGCTGCCCGGATTTGGACGAAACCAAAGCCTGCGCCTGCAGAAGCGCTTTCGCCTACAAAGCCAGCTTCTGATCCGGTGTGACGGGGAGGCTGAACTCCCGGGTGGCTGTACCTGCCGACGAAGTCGTTCATCGTTAGCCTCCCTGTGCCGCACTCGGGAACCGCTTCGACGCTGGGAGCGGAAGCGTCGAGCCGCCTTGACGGCCATCAACTTGCGGCAGTGTTTTTTTGCGGCCGGCCCGGCCGAGGAGGGAGGCATCCGTTGGTACTGTCTCATCAAACTGAGACAGTACCCATCCGTTGCATAGCTTGCGTTTACGTAATCCTACGTTACGGGTTTTTGCCGAATTTCCCTCACGCCCAACCTGAGCCATCTTGATCGTCATCCCGGGCCAACGCTCCATTCCTCTGGGCGCGACCCGCAGCAGACGTGGCAATGCGTAAGGGAGGATTTCATGCAGACGAAGGCATGTTCCGGTCGCGCCAGTGGTTCGCCGCAGCCTCGCCAAGTGACATCGAACAAAACAGGAAGACCCCAGATGCACGCGCTGCAGAGCCTGGACGCACTGGCGGTGAACATCCGCTGCAGCCGCGGCCAGGAAATCTGCAGCCCGTCACGTCCCGCGGATTACTGGTACCGCGTGGTTTCCGGCTCGGCCCGGCGCTGCGTCATACGGCCCGACGGCCGGCGCCAAATCGTCGATCTGTTGCTCCCGGGCGATTTTTTCGGTTTCTCTGAGCGCAACGAATACGATTCCACCGTCGAGGCGGTCGTCGAGGGCACGATAGGCGCGAGTTACCCGCGCAAGCGCGCCGAGATGATGGCGGACGCAGACCCGCAGCTGGCGCGCGAACTCCGTCAAGTCGCGTACAAGGCGCTTGCGCGATCGCGAGCTCATCTCCTGATCCTCGGCCGCATCACGGCGCGGGAGAAGGTTGGCGCGTTCCTGCTCGAACTGGTTGAACGCTTCTCCGGCGGTGCGACGGACACCATCATGCTGCCGATCTCGCGCTACGACATCGCCGATTGTCTGGCGCTGTCCGTCGAAACGGTGTGCCGCTCTCTGACGGAGCTCAAGCAGCGCGGAGTGATCGCGCTCTCTGGCACGCGCTGTGTTAGGATCGTTGATAGGCAAGCCCTGGAGGTGCGCGACAGGGATAGCGATGCATCGTTCGCACGGCGCAAGCCCGCCAGCTTCGATCACGGGAACAGTTCAGCTGACGCCAACCCGGTCGGGTCCCTCGCCGGGCGCCAGCTGCGCCATAACTGCCAAGCGAATGGCTTCCGCCAAATGACGGGTACCTAGCCGCTCCATCATGCGGGCGCGGTGCACCTCCACCGTGCGCACGCTGATGCCGAGGTCGAAGGCGATCAGCTTGTTCGGCCGGCCCGCCACCAGCGCGTCGAGAACCTGCCGCTCGCGCGGACTAAGTGTCGCTATCCGCTGAGCGGCTTCCGCGGCCTCCCGACCCCGGTCCGGCCGGCCGCCCCTCGCCAGCGTCGCCTCTATCGCACGCAGCAGCACCTCGTCGTCGAACGGCTT
>Ga0134122_10002199_pt1 | contig 14262 bp, 7 predicted proteins | sample KB302_FD_96461 | JGI IMG/M metagenome (GOLD analysis project Ga0134122, IMG submission 96461) | Terrestrial soil microbial communities without Nitrogen fertilizer from Kellogg Biological Station, Michigan, USA - KB3-0-2 | ecosystem: Environmental > Terrestrial > Soil > Unclassified ... | reverse complement strand
CCGCCCGAGCCCCGCGGCGCGAGGCCCTGCCAGCGGTCGAGCACGTAGGCGCGCACGCCCGAAATCGGCCGGCCGATCGGCGGCACGGCGCCCGCGCGGCCGTCCGCCGCCGCGGATTCGCCCAGGGTCGTAATCACCGCGCACTCGGCCGGACCGTACTCGTTGCACAGCACGTAGCGGGCGTCGGCCGGCGCGCCCTGCAACAGGCGGTCGCCGCCGGTTTGCAGGAAACGCAACAGGAGCCCCGCCGGCTGCGGCTCGCCGACGAACAGCTCGACCAGCGGCGTCGGCGACCAGGCGAGGGTCAACCGCTCGCGGACGAACCAGGCCAACAGGTCGGGCGCCGACAGCCGCGCGTCCGCGGGCGGCACGTGCAGGCTCGCGCCGGAGGCGAGCGCCGGCCAGATCTCGATCACCGCCGCGTCGAAGCTCGGCCCCGAAACCTGCGAACCGCGATCGGCGCTCGTCCAGCCGAACCGTTCGAGATGCCACGAGACGATGTGCAGCGCGCCGCGGTGGCTCATCGCGACACCCTTCGGCCGGCCCGTCGATCCGGAGGTGAAGATCGCGTACGCCAAGGCTTCCGGATTCTTCCGGCGCGGCGGGGCGGCAACCGGGTCGGTGCTCCGGAGTGCCGGCTCGGCGTCGAGCGCCAGAACCTTCGCCGCGCCGCACCAGGAACCGGCGAGGTGCGACCACGTCACCACCGCCGCCGCTTCCGACAGCGCCACCATGTCGCCTCGCCGGGCTTCCGGATAGGCCGGATCGATCGGCGCGTAGGCCGCGCCCGCGCGCAACGCGGCCAGCTCCGCCACGATCAGATCGACCGAGCGATCGAGGCAGATCGCAACCCGAGACTCCTCGGCGACGCCCAACTCCCGCAGGCGCCAAGCCAGCCGGTTCGCCCGCGCCCCCAGCTCGGCGTAGGTCAGGCTCCTGCCTGAGTCCGCCACCGCGAGCGCCTCGGGAGTCGCCGCCTCCCAATGCGCCACCAGATCGTCCAACTGGATCGCCGCCACCGCCGCAGCCACCGGCGCCGGACGGCGCCGACCGGCCGCCGCCGCGAGCAGCTCCGCCCGCTCGGCGGCCGAGAGCAGGTGAAGTTCGGAGAGTCGCGCCGCCGGACTGTCCGCCACGTCCGCGAGCAGGCGTCCGAGCTGGCCCAGCCAGCGCTCGATCGTCGCGGAATCGAACAGGAGGGCGTTGCCTTGGAGCGCAAGGTGCAGCGTCTCGCCCGCCTGCGCCGCGTGGAGCGCCAGCTCGAACGGCACCCGGCGCTCCGGCAGCGGCAACGCGCGCAGGCGAACCCCGCCGAGGTCGATCTCCTCGCCGTCGATTCCGAGCCCGAACGCCGCGAGGTCGCCTGCGCGCTCGTACGCCACCGCCACCTGGGAGAGCGGCGGCCGGGCCGGATCGCGCCGCGGGCGCAGGCGCTCGACGAGGGTGGCAAACGGCACGCTCTCGGCGCTCGCGACCGCGGCAGCCGAGGCGGCGCGCGTTCGATCGAGATGCGCGGCGAACGACGGATCGACTTCCAGATCGATCGGGATCGCGGCCGGCTGAACCAGGTACCCCATGAGGGTTTCGAGACCGGGAGCCGAGCGGCCGGAGGTCGGAGCGGCGAGCGCGAATTGCGATTGGCCGGTCGATCTGTAAAGAAAGGCGGAAAAAGCCGCGGCAAGGAGGGCGAATGGGGTGCTGCCCGAGGAACGGGCGAGCGATTCCAGGCCAAGCGCCGCCGCCTTGGAAAGCGGCCGCGAGCGGAGAAATCCGCGGAAGCTCTGAACCGGGGGGCGGGGATGGTCGGTCGGCAGATCGAGATCTTCGGCGGCGGAAAGCGCCGCGAGCCGGGCCGCGAAGGTAGATTCCGGACCGACATCGAGCGCCTCGACGCGCTCGCGTCTCCAGGCGATCAGATCGCCGAGCGAGAGCGCGGAAATCGGCGGAAGCCTGGGCAGCCGCGACGCGACCTCGGCGGAATAGATCGTCGCGACCTCCCCGGCGAGTAGGGCCAGCGAAGTGAAGTCCGCCACCAGGTGGTGGACGGCAAAGCCGATGGCCGTCGTTTCCCCTTCCAGGAGGACGAGGCGCACGAGCGGCCCGGCACCGAGGTCGAACGGCCGCAGCGCGATCGCCCCGATCCGTTCGGCGAAAAGAGCGGGATCTACGCTCTCGCGGATCGTCTCCAGCCGCGGCGGCCCGAAGGTTTGGATCGGCCCGGCCGCCCCGGTCGAAAACAGGGCGCCGAGGGCAGGATGACGCGCGATCGCCGCCTCGACTGCATGCACCAGCGCATCGGCGTCCAGGTCTTCGACGGTCGCCGCGACCGCAATCGTGTAGGCCCCCGGCGCGAGCCGCTCGGCCGCCCAGAGGGCTTCCTGTTCGAGGCTGAGGGCGCTCCAGCCCTCACCCCCGGCCCCTCTCCCAATGGGAGAGGAGGGAACAGCCAAGCGGCTTTTGCTTTGCTCCCCTCTCCCTCTGGGAGAGGGGCCGGGGGTGAGGGCTGCGAGGCTCGCGCCGTCGAGCAAATCCGCAAACGACACCGCAACCCCGAGCGTCTCGGCCGCGAGCTGGAACTCAATGCCCGAAAGCGAATCGAGCCCCTGCGCGGTGAGCGGCCGGTTGACGTCGAGCCGCTCCACCGGCAGCCGGAGAGCGCGTGCCGCGGCGATCACGAGGGCGTCCAGCGAGGCACCCGCCTCGCCGATTCCCGCGGTGACAGCTTTTCCAGGGGCAACCACGGGCCGGGCCGCCACCTCCGCCAAGCCGCCCGCCAAATACGCCCCCCGCGCCGCCCCGCGCCGCACCTTGCCGCTGGTCGTCTTCGGCAGCGCGCCGGGCGCGAGCAGGCGCACGTCCGCCACCTGGACCTCGTGCCGATCGGCGATCGCGGTGCGGACCGCCTCGACGATCTCGTCGGCCCCGGCGCGCGCATGGCGGGAAACTTCGGCGACCAGCACCAGCCGCTCCTCGCGCTCCTCGCCCTCTCCCCCTTCGACGGAAAACGCCGCCGAGCTGCCGGCGACCAGCTCCGGATGGGCGGCCTCCGCGGTCCGTTCCAGGTCCTGCGGATAGTGGTTGCGCCCGCGGAGGATCACCAGGTCCTTGAGCCGGCCGGTGACGAACAGCTCCCCTTCGTGGAGGAATCCGAGATCGCCGGTGCGCAGATACGGCTCGGCGGAGCCGGCGAGCCGCGCACCGAACGTCGCGGCGTTCGCCTCCGGCCGATTGCGATAGCCGGCCGCGATTGACGGCCCGCTCACCCAGATCTCGCCGATCCGTCCCGCCGGGCAGAGCGTCCCCAGGCGCTCGACCGCCGGATCGTCCTCGGTGCCCGCGTCGGTTTCGGCCATCTCCACGATCGCTACCGTCTGCCCGCCCCAGGCGTGGCCGCAGCCGACCAGCGACCGAACCGGCCGCGGGTGTCCGCCGACTTCCAGCCCTCCCGGCAGTGCCTCGTGCGCTTCGAGCGCTTGGGCATCGAACGCGGCAACGCCTGGAAGCCTCCCGCGCTCCGGCCCGGACACGAACAGCGTCGCCTCGGCCAGTCCGTAGCAGGGGAAAAACGCCTCGCGCCGAAAACCGCTGCGGGCGAATTTCTCCGCGAACGCGGCGAGCGTTTCGGCGCGCACCGGCTCGGCGCCCGAAAACGCGACCCGCCAGGAGGACAGATCGAGCCAAGTCGCCTCTTCTGGGGCCACCTTGCGCGCGGCGAGCGCGTAGGCGAAATCCGGGCCGCCGCTGGTGGTCGCCCGGTAGCGGGAGATCGCTTCGAGCCAGCGCGCCGGCCGCTGGAGGAACGACACCGGCGACATGAGGATGCAGCGCCCGCCGCTCCACAACGGCTGAAGCACGTTCCCGATCAGCCCCATGTCGTGGTAGAGCGGCAGCCAGCCGACCACGATCGAATGCTCGTCCTGGCCGAACGCCTCTTGGATCATCCCCAAATTCGCCGCCAGGTTCGCGTGGCTGACGATCACCCCCTTAGGCTCGGAGGTCGAGCCCGAGGTGTACTGGAGGAACGCGGTCGATGTCGGATCGATCGAAGCAGGATTTATCGAAGCGGAATCGAACGTTCTCGCCGGCAACTTCTCGGCGGGCTCGCCGGAAAACGAAAGCCACGGCAGCCCCGCAAGAGCCGGCACGGTCGCGGCCATCGACGGCCCCGCCGCGGCGATCTCGGCCGTCGTGAGCACCGCCCGCGGCGCGGCGTCTTTCGCCACCCCGGCGAGGCGCTCGCCTTCGCGCTCCGGCCGGCGGAGCGAGCGCGGCGGATAGGCCGGCACGGCGACGACCTGGGCCAAAAGGCAGCCGAAGAAACCGACCAGAAAATCGAGACCGGGAGGAAACAGCAGCAGCGCCCGGTCGCCGGGAGCGAGCCCCGCCGCGGCGAGGCCGCGCGCCACGCCCTCCGCGCGCGCCCTGAGCGCCCCCCAGGTGAGGCTTTCCGCTTCGGTCTCGCCGTCCGCCAGCCAGGTGTAGGCGAGCCGCTCCGGCGTCCTCTCGGCCCGGCCGTAGAGACGCGCGACGACCGTCCGCTCCGCCCGGCCGAACCAGGACGGCGACGGCTCTGCCGCCCCGGCGACAGCGACGGGCGGCGCTGCATCGACGCGGTCGTTCATCGATTCGATGGAACCGGTGTCTCGTTCGGCGACGGGTTGCGCGGCGAACGCGCGGAGTTGGGAGAGTTTTTCGGCACTTTCAATCGTCCGGCGCGTCCGCGGACGTGCTGGTGGAGCACCTGGCAAACGCGGTCACACAGAGAGTGCCCACGAGGCCGCTTAGGGGGACTCCGCGAACACCTTTTCGTCCAGCCAGCGCTCCAGCATGCCCAGCGCCTCGGGGCGGATCTCGTGGGCCATCGGGAATTCCCGGTAGAGCAGCCGGACGCCGAATTCGCGCAACCGTTCGCGGCTCTCCCGAGCGCGCTCGACCTCGATCATCCGGTCCTCGGTGCCGTGGAACACCAAAACCGGCAGGCTCTCGTGCTCCGGCAGCTTCGGCAGATCGGCCGCCAGAATCTCGGGCAGCCAGGTCGAAAGCGCCGCGATCCCGCGAAACCGCCCGGGCTCGCGCAGCCCCAGCTCGAACGCCATCAGCCCCCCCTGGCTGAACCCGCCGACCGCCAACCTCTTCTTATCCACCGGATACATCTCGACCGCCTCGTCCAGCCAAGCGTGCAGCTCCGCCGACCGCTCGCGGAACTCCGCCTCGTTCGGCGGCTGCCCAGGCACCAGCTGAAACCAGCCATACCCGGAAACCCCCGGGCCGATCTGCATCCGCATTTGCCCCTGCGGACAGAGCACGAGGGCTTCGCCATCGTGAATATGGGGCGCCAACCCGAGCAGATCGTGCGCGCTCGCCCCCCAGCCGTGGCAGAGGATCAAAGTAGGAAACGGGCCGTCGCCCGCGGGAACGTGTGCGGTGTGGAGGAGTTTCATGGGGGCGGAGGATAGCGCAGTGATGGGGCGGGCCTTCAGCCCTTGGGGAGGGTCGGGCGAACCGAAGTCCTAGGGCGTTGCCCTAGGCTGTCCTGGGTCGGGCCTTCGGCCCTCAAACCGGGCCTCCGCCGCCTACGGCACGGGCACCGCGGGCGCGAGCGGCGCCAGATCCGGCTCGCCTTCGTACGTCACGCGCTCCAGGAACAGGCCGGAGGGCGGCGCGGTCCAGGCCGCCGTGTTGGCGGCTCCAGGGATCGGCTTCGCGGCGAGCAGCGCTTTGAAGTCGCGCTCGGACAACTCTCCGGTGCCGACTTTGACGAGGGTGCCGACGACGCGGCGGACCATCTTCCAGACGAAGTGCGAGGCTTCGATGCGGAACAGGATCAGCGATCCGGCGGTCACGATCTCGGCGCGGTGGACCAGCACTTGGGTGCTCGCCTGGTCGTCCGGGCGTTCGCAGAAGAGGCGGAAGTCGTGGGAACCGGCGAGCAGCGCCGCCGCGCGGGCCATCGCTTTCTTGTCGAGCGGGTGCTTGACCCACCAGACGAAGCGCTTGACCAGCGCGGTGCGGCGGGTGGAGATCTGGTAGAGGTAGACCCGGGACACCGCGTGATGGCGCGAATGGAACCGGTCGGCCGCGAGCACGCAGGAGACCATGTGGATGTCGGACGGCAGGCGGTCGTTCACCGCCCAGCAGAACTCGTCGATCTCGACCGGGCGGGCGAGCTTCAAGTGGGCGACTTGGGCGAGTGCGTGGACTCCGGCGTCGGTGCGGCCGGCGCCCCCCAGCTCGCGGATTTCGCCCACGGTCTCCTCGATCGCGCGGCGCAGCTCGCCCATCACGGTGCGGGCGTTTTTCTGCTCCTGCCAGCCGCTGTAGCGGGTTCCTTCGTATTCTAGAGTGAGGCGATAGGTGGGCACGACGGCGGATTATGCCGGAAACTTGGCGGCGAAAATCGAGTCCCGCTCTGAATCGCCCGCCACACTGGTCCTCTCGAACATGGATTCTCCCCTCCTCGAAAAACCCCGCCACCGCAAGGCGCGGAGCCTGCCGCGCGAAGATCGCGGCTGCGGTTGGATCGAAACGCTCGAAGCTCCGGCGCCCGCGCGCGTGTTCGGGGTTCCTCCGGGTGCGCCGGTCGCACCGTCGTCTTTCGATGCCGCCGTGATCGGCGCCGGCTTCACGGGCCTGGCCGCCGCGCGCCGGCTGGCGGAGTTGCGCCCCGGCTGGCGCATCGCCCTCCTCGACGCGCAGCGGGCGGGTTTCGGCGCCTCGGGCCGCAGCTCGGGCTTCGTCGTCGATCTCGCCCATTTCATCGCCCGGATGGAGCCGGAAGCGAGCCGCAAATTCGTGGCGCTTTCGCGCAGCGGCATCGGCGAGCTGCGCACCCTCGCCCGGGAGCACGAGATCGCCTGCGATTGGGACGAGCGGGGCTGGCTCCACGTCGCCGCGGGCGCCGCGGCGATGAAATCGCTCCCCTACCTTGCGACCTGGCTCGATTCGTTGGGGGAGCCGTACGAGACGCTCGATGCCGCGGGGCTCGAAGCGATCACCGGCAGCGCGTTCTACCGGGGCGGCCTACGCCTGCCCGGGAGCGTCTTGGTTCAACCGGCGGCGTTGCTGCGCGGTTTGGCCTCGGCGCTGCCGCCTTCGGTCGAGCTGTACGAAGATTCCCCGGTCAAAGAGATCCGCCGGGAGGGGTCCACGTTTCGCCTCGCGGTGGCCGAGGGCGTCCTCCGCTCTCCGCTCGTGTTCGTCGCAGCGAACGGCTACGCCCCGGCGCTCGGGGTGTTCGAACGGCGGCTGTTTCCGCTCTACACCTTCGGCAGCCTGACCCGGCCGCTCACACCAGAGGAACAGGAGATCCTCGGCGGCGAGCGCGAGTGGGGGCTGCTCGCCGAGGATGCGATGGGCTCGACCGTCCGGCGGACCCGGGATCAGCGCATCCTGATTCGCAACAGCGCCCGCTTCACCCGCAACCACGTTCTGCCGGACGGCCCGCCGGAGGAGATCCTCAACCTCCACCGACAGGCGTTCGCGAAGCGCTTCCCGCGGCTCGCCCACGTGCCGTTCGCCTACAGCTGGAGCGGCCCGCTGGGGGTCACCCCCGACCGCTCGATCGCCTTCGGCGCCCTCGAACGCGGCCTGTTCGCGGTCGGCGGCTACACCGGAGCCGGCATCGCGATGGGCACCACGGCCGGCCGGCTGCTCGCGGATCTCGCCCTGAAAGAGGACTCCGAAGCGCTTTCCGCGATGCTGTCGCTGCCGCAACCGAAGAAACTGCCGCCGCAGCCGTTTCTCGACTGGGGGATTCGCTGGCAAGTCCGGCGGATGAATGGAGGGGCGGGGGCGACGCTGTAAGGTTGGCGCCAAAGGACCTAAAGGACGGCAAGGACTTGAAGGACGGCGCTCGTGGTCTGCGAAGCGTCCTTGGAGTCCTTTAGGTCCTTTTGTCCTTTTCGTCCTTGCCGGTCACACCTTCCCCAAGATAAGGTCCGCCGCTCGCCATGATCCGCGCCAAACTCTCGTGCTCGATCCACAAATTCGGCGGCGCCGCGCTCGCCGATGCGGGATCGATTCGCCGCGCGGTCGAGATCTTCCACTCCGAAGGGGGGCCGAAGGTCGCCGTGGTCTCGGCGATGGCCGGCGTGACCGACGCGCTGCTCGAAGTGGGCGCGCGGGCTCTGGCGGGCGACGAGCTCGAAGCTCTGGCGATCGTCGAGCGGCTGCGCGCCCGGCACCTCGAAACGGCGCAGGCGCTCGCCCGCGACGGCCGCGACCGCGACGCGCTGCTCGCCGAGATCGCCGCGTCGTTTTCCGAGCTGGGCGCGCTCGCGCGAGGGCTCGCGATCCTGCGCGAGCTGTCGCCGCGCACCTCCGACGCGATCGTCGCGCGCGGCGAGCTGCTTTCCGCCCGGCTGTTTTCGGCCGGGCTCGCCGCGGTCGGCGAGCGGGCGCGGTGGGTGGAGCCCGGGTCGGTGATCATCACCGACGGCCGCTACGGCAACGCCTCCCCCGATCTGCCCGCCACCGACCGCGCCGCCTCGCGGGTCCTTCAGCCGCTGCTCGCGCGCGGGCTCTCTCCGGTGGTCGCGGGCTTCCTGGGGGCGAGCCCCGAAGGGCGTCTGGCGACCCTCGGCCGGGGCGGCACCGACCTTTCCGCGACGATGCTCGGCCGGGCGCTCGACGCCTCGCGCGTCGTGCTCTGGAAAGACGTGCCCGGCCTGCTGACCGCCGATCCGCGGATCGTCCCCTCGGCGCGGGTGCTGCCGAAGCTCGATCTGCGGGAGGCGGCCGAGTTGGCCTATTACGGGGCCAAGGTTCTCCACCCGCGGGCGTTGATCCCCCTCTCCACCCCGAAGGGAACGGCGAAGACGGCGGGTTCCGACCGCGGCGCGCCGCCGCTCACCCGGCTGATCATCAAGCCCTTCGCCGACCCGGAGGCCCCCGGCACCGAGATCGCCGCGCTCGGCCGGCCGAAGCGGTCGCAGCCGGTGCGCGCCCTCTCCGCCGTGCGCGGCCAGGCGCTGGTGACCGTTGCGGGCAGCGGCATGCTCGGCGTCCCCGGCATCGCGGCGCGGACGTTCGGAGCGCTTCATCACGAAGGGATCTCGGTGTCGCTGATCTCTCAGGCCTCCTCCGAGCATTCGATCTGCTTTTCCGTGCCGCGCGCCGATTCCGAACGCGCGCGAGTCGCCCTTTCCGAGGCGTTCCGCGACGAGATCGTCCGCCGCGAGATCGACGGCGTCGAAGTGCGCGCGGGGGTGGCCACCCTCGCCGTCGTCGGCCTCGGCATGCCGGGCACGCCGGGCACCGCGGCGCGCACCTTCCGCGCGCTCGCGGAAGCCGAGATCAACGTCGTCGCGATCGCCCAGGGGTCGTCGGAGCTGAACCTCTCGATGGTGGTCGATGACCGCGACGCCGAAGAGGCGCTGCGCCGCATCCACGCCGCGTTCCAGCTCGACAAGATCGGCGGCGGCCACGCCCACGCGCGGCCGAGCACACTCCCCGCCGACGTCGTGCTGCTCGGCTTCGGCGCGGTCGGCCGCGAGCTGGCGCTGCTGCTTTCGAAGCTCAAGGACGCCCCCGTGCGCGTCGTCGCGCTGATCGACCGCTCGGGCTACGTCTTCCGGCCGCACGGCATTCCGAGCGCCACGCTGCGCAAGCTGACCGAGGCGAAGGCCGCGGGCGGTGCGCTCGCCGCGGCTCCCGGCGGGCACGCGGCAACGCCCGAAGCGGCCCTGGCCGAGATCTGCCGCCACGCCCTGGCGCGGCCGATCCTCGCCGACTTGACCGCGGAGGAGACCGCGCCGCTGCTCGCCGCCGCGCTCGAAGCGGGGATGCGTCTGGCGCTCGCGAACAAACGGCCGCTCTCCGGTCCACGGCGCGAGGCGGCGGAGCTGCTCGCGCTCGCCCGTGCGCTCGGCCGCGATCTGCGCTTCGAAGCGACCGTCGGCGCCGGGCTGCCGGTGATGGACACCTACCGTAAGCTGCTCGAATCGGGCGACCGGATCGAGCGGATCGAAGGGTGCTTCTCGGGCACGCTCGGCTTCCTGCTCACCGAAGTTTCGCGCGGCCGGCGTTTCTCGGAAGCGCTGCGCGCCGCGATGGCCGCGGGCTTCACCGAGCCCGATCCGCGCGACGACCTTTCCGGCATGGACGTGGCGCGCAAAGCGCTGATTCTCGGCCGCCTGCTCGGCTTCGACGGCGAGATCGGCGACGTCGCGGTCGAACCGCTGGTCCCCGCGTGGGCGCGCGATTTGTCCAAGGAGGAGTTCCTGGCCCGTCTGCCGGAGCTCGACGCCGGGTGGAAAAAGCGCGGCGACGAGGCGCGGGCGAAGGGCGAGGCGCTCCGCTACGTCGCGACTGTCACCCGCAGGAAGCTCTCGGTGGCGCTCGCCGCGGTGCCGCCCACCTCGTCGTTCGCCGCGCTCCACGGCACTGCGAACCAGGTGGTGTTTACGACCGCTCGCTATAAGACGAACCCGTTGGTGATCACCGGTCCGGGCGCCGGGCTCGGCGTCACCGCAGCCGGCGTGGCGAACGACCTGTTCGAGCTGGCGAGCGAGCCGTGAGCGGCGCGGAGAGAACCCACGCCCGCGTCTTCGCCCCGGGCTCGATCGGCAACCTCGGACCGGGCTTCGACACCCTGGGGCTCGCGGTCGCGGGAGCCGGCGACACGGTCTCCGCGCGGCGCATCGAAGCGAAACCCGGCGCGGGGCCGATCACCATCCTTTCCGCCGGCCACCCCGATCTGCCGCTCGATCCCGACCTGAATTCCGCCGGCATCGCCGCGCGCGAGGCTCTCCGCCGCGCGGGCTCGAAGATCTCCGTTTCGCTCGCGATCGAAAAAGGGCTGCCGCTCTCGGCCGGTCTGGGCGGCAGCGCCGCCTCGGCGGTCGCGGCGGCCGTCGCGGTGCATCTGCTGCTCGGCGCGCCGCTCGATACGGACGCCTTGCTCGCCGCGAGCCTCGCGGGCGAGGCCGCGGTCGCCGGCTGCCATTTGGACAACGTGGCCCCTTCGCTGCTCGGCGGCGCCGTGCTGGTCCGCTCGATCGATCCGATCGACGCCATCCGCCTGCCGGTGCCCACCGACCTGCTCGTCGTGCTCGCGACGCCCGACGCCGCGATGCGCACCGCCGAAGCGCGCCGCGTCCTGCCGCGCGAGGTGTCGCGCGCGGTCGCGGTCCATCAGCTCGCGCACACCGGAGCGTTGATCGCCGGGCTCTGCATGGGCGATCTCGCCCTGATCGGCCGGGCGATTGACGACCGAATCGCCGAACCGGTGCGCGCCCCCCTGCTCGCCGGCTTCGCCGAAGCGAAAGCCGCGGCACTTCGTGCGGGAGCGCTCGGCGCTTCGATCTCGGGCTCCGGCCCGACGGCGTTCGCGCTCGCGGGCGACCGCGAAACGGCCGAGCGGATCGCCGCCGCCATGTCCGGCGCCTACGCCGCCCGCGGCATCGCTTCTACCGTGCGCATCGCCGAGGTCGACCGAGAGGGCGCCCGCGAAATCCCAGGAGACGACGCATGATCTTCGCCCCCGGTGCCGAAACGATCCAAGTCTGCGCCGCCTGCGGCACCGAGCTGCCCGCGCTCGACGCCCGCTCCCGCTGCGATTGCGGCGGCCTGCTGGAGGCACGGCAACCGGCGCCCGCCCTGCGCGGCGCGGCGTTGCGCGCGCTGTTCGCCGAGCGTCGCGCCTCCGGACGCGGAGTCTCCGGCTCGGGCGTCTGGCGCTATCGCGAGCTGGTGGCGCCCGGAGCCGCGGACGACGAGATCGTGAGCCATCCGGAGGGGAACACCCCGCTCCTCTGCCGCGGCGCAGTATGCCGCTTTGCCGGTGTCGCCGACCTCACGATGAAGCACGAGGGGCACAACCCGACCGGATCGTTCAAGGATCGCGGCATGACCGCAGGGGTCACGCAAGCCCGAAGGGTGGGCGCGAGCGCGGTCGCCTGCGCCTCGACCGGCAACACCTCCGCCGCCCTCGCCTCCTACGCCGCCCAGGCCGGCATCCCCGCGCTGGTCGTCGTGCCGGCCGGCCAGATCGCCCTAGGCAAGCTCGCGCAGTCGCTCGCCTACGGCGCGAAGACCCTGCTGGTGCGGGGAGATTTCGACGCCTGCCTGCGACTGATCGAGCAGGCCAGCCGCGAGCTGGACGTCTACCTGCTCAATTCGATCAACCCATTCCGGCTCGAAGGGCAGAAGACGATCGTGCTCGAAATCCTGGAGCAGCTCGGCTGGCAGGCGCCCGACTGGATTGCGCTCCCCGCCGGCAACCTGGGGAACACCTCGGCCTTCGGGAAAGCCCTCGTCGAAGCCCGAGAGCTGGGACTGATCGACCGCCTGCCGCGCCTCGCCGCGATCCAGGCCGCCGGAGCCTCGCCTTTCGCCCAAGGCTTCGCCGAAGGTTTCACCCAGCGCCGGACGATGAAAGCCGACACGATCGCCACCGCGATCAAAATCGGCGACCCCGCCTCCTGGGACCGAGCGGTGCGCGCGCTCCACGACACGAACGGAGTCTCGATCGCCGTCACCGACGAAGAGATCCTCGAAGCCAAAGCCGCGATCGACGCCTCAGGAGTCGGCTGCGAGCCCGCGAGCGCCGCAAGCGTGGCGGGAGTCAAGAAACTCGTCGCCGCGGGCACCATCCGCCCCGACGAACGAGTCGTCGCCGTCCTCACCGGCCACGTCCTCAAAGACCCCGGCATCCTCATCAGCTACCACCGAGACATGGACCCGCCCCCGCCGGGAGCCAACCGACCCGTAGAAATCGACGTGGATCTGGGGCAGTTGGAGCGGGCGCTCAGAGGGTAGAACCCGTCTGGAGTGCGGCTACGTGTCGCCGCTTTCCCAAACGCCGACGCGTCGGCGCGTGCCTCAGCCTTCCCCTACTCCGGAGCGAAATACACCGTAAAGATCGCCCGCCGTTCACGGTCGGGAGAGGTGTTTTCGAACGCCGCCGTGAATGCCGTTCCTGCCGGTCCTTTGCGAATCCCCGGATCGAGCGGGAAGCGGCAGGTGCCCACGGGGCAGTCGGCGCCTGCGCGGCAGTCGCGCGAGGCGCCGCCGTCTTCTACCTCGTAGCGGTAGCCGGTGAAGCGCGCCTCCGGCGGCAGGACGATGCGCAGCAGGCGGCAGCTCGGCGGGAGACCCGCTTCGGCCTTGGCCGGGTCGCGATCGCGCAGGCGGTCGTCGAGCCCTTCGCCGCAGGGCGCGGTTCCGGGCGGCACGGCGATCTCGACCGACAGCGCCTCCTCGCCCGCTTTGCACTCGATGCACGAGCGCTCGGCGTACGAACGGCGCTGAGCTTTGGGTTCCGGTAGCGCCGGTGCGGGATTGGCGGGAGCCGCAGGGACCGGAACCGCCGCGGGCGCCGGAGCCGGGGCCGGGGTTGGCGTCGGGACCGGCGGGGCGGTCACGGTCGGAGCCGGAGTGGACGGCGGAGCGCTAGGAGCCGCAGGCGGGGTCGGCTTCGGTTGCGGGGCGACCGTGGGCGCGGGAGTCGGGGCAGGCTTCGCTGGCGGAGTGGGAGCCACCTGGTTCGGCGGCGGGGAGTGAGGAACAGTCGGCGCAGCCGGAACCGCAGGTGCCGGCTTTGCGGCCGGAGCTTGCGGCGCGGCCGGAGCGGGAGTCGCCGCAGGAGCCGCGGTCGGTGCCGGCGCCACGGCAGGAGCCTTTTCTTCAGCCGGAGCTTTTTTCACTTCAGGCGCGGTGACCGGAGCCACCGGAGCGGCTGGCGCAGACGGGGGAGGCGGTGCCGGAACCGCTGCCGCACCAGCAGCAGGCGTGGGGGCCGCGGCCGGTGGCGCCGGTTTGGCGACCTGGGGGCCTCCCGTGGGGTCTCCCGCGGAACGGCCCGCCCGCGGACGGCCGATTCGCACTTGGAGCGTCTGGGTGGCCCCGGGGGTGTTCTCCTGGAAGGTCGAGAGCACGGCAGGTTTCTTCTCGCCCGAGAGCACGAACTCGGCATGCATCGAGAGAGCGCCGTCCTTCTTCACTTCGAGCGCCCACCACCCCTCGGCGAGCGAGAAGAAGTACGCCTCCCCCTCGTCGTCGGTAGAGGCGATCGCCGGCCCGGTCTTGGGCTCGACCGCCTGGTAGAGCAGGCGGACCTTCGCCCCTTCGACCGCCTTGCCCGCGGAGTCCTCGACCCGTACCTCCAGAGAAGACGGGCCGCGCCAAACCTCCGCCGCGCCGAGCGGCAGAACGATCCCGAAGGCGAGGACGAACGAGACCAAGAACGAGAGAGCTTTGCCGCGCATCCCAGAACCTCCCCGAAAGCATCGATCGAACAAACTCTATTGTAGACCCGTCCGT
>Ga0134122_10002198_pt1 | contig 14263 bp, 11 predicted proteins | sample KB302_FD_96461 | JGI IMG/M metagenome (GOLD analysis project Ga0134122, IMG submission 96461) | Terrestrial soil microbial communities without Nitrogen fertilizer from Kellogg Biological Station, Michigan, USA - KB3-0-2 | ecosystem: Environmental > Terrestrial > Soil > Unclassified ... | reverse complement strand
TGGCCTGCCGGTGCGCGCCGTCCACCGCCACCCCGGTGACGTACCCGCCGCCGCCGGAGAAGCCGGAGACGCCGAAGCTGTCGTCCAGCACCACCCGGGTGATGAGCTCCTCGCTCGCGGCGTAGATGATCCACACGTTCCGGTCGAGGGTGGACGCCGCCACCGCCCAGGTCCCGTCCGCGCCCACCGTGCTGGGCGACCCGGGGCAGCCCAGGTCGATCGCCGAGCGCTGCGCGGGCGCGCCGGCGGCGCCGTTGCCCGCGACCTCCGGGTCCACCACCGCCAGCCACGCGTTCCCGTTGGGCAGCGCGTCCGCCATCGGCAGGAAGAGCTTCTGGGTGGTCCCCACGGTGGCCACCGTGAAGACGCCGCTGTTGCCCTGCACCGGGGCCGAGCCGTACCCACCCAGGCAGCCACCGTCGCAGGCCGCCGCGGCCGCGGCGCACGCCACCAGTGCCAGCAGGCGCCTCACAGGTTTGCCCCCAGGCTGGCCTGCACGGTGAGGCCGTTGGGGATGCCGGAGAGGTTCGGGAGCGCGTCCTCGCCTCCGGAGAGGGGCAGCAGCTCCGTCCGGCCGACGGCGAGACAGCGCGCGGTGAGCCAGCGGGTGACGGCGTACTCCGCGCTCACGAACAGCGACAGCTCCTGCGTCTGCGGTCCCGGGCCCAGCGGCGTCATCACCGACTGGTCGGCGTAGGTGAGTCGCCCCAGCAGCCGGACCGAGCGCCACGGCTGCACGTTGAATTGCACGAAGGGCGACCGGCCGTCGATCCACCCCCGCTCCTCGAGCCACCCGGCGGACAGCCCACCCGCCGCGCCAAAGAGCGACGGCAGCGCCATCTCCGCGCCACCCAGGCCCCGGCCCACCGCCTGGTCCAGGTCGCGCGCGCCGGACCCCAGCAGGCTCACCGTCACCCAGGGCGCCGGGGAGTAGGCGATGGTCGCGTCGCCGTGGAGCGACCGGGTGCCCGGCGCCAGCGCGCCGATGGCGATGAGGTCGATCGCCTCGCTCCCCACGTAGCGGGCGGCGGCGTCCACCCGCAGCGACCCGCCGATCCGCCAGTCCGCGTCCAGGCGCGCGGCGTCCAGCGCCCACGGCGCCTGGGCCCCGCCCACGCCGAAGCGCACCTCGGCGCCCAGGTCGAGCGCGCGGAAGAGGTAGGCCCGCACCCGCTCCTCCGCCTCCCAGCGGCTGCCGTACTCCGGCGCGGCCATCCGGGAGAGGCGGCCCTCGTGGGAGAGGAGCATGTCGCGGTCGCCGATGCGGCCGGCGAAGTAGCCGCCGAACGCGTTGCGGTCGAACCCCGGCGCGGTGGTGAGCGGGTTGGGCACGCCGCCGCCGAACGCGCCCGCCTCCCAGCTCCCGTCCGCCGCGCGCCAGCCCACCTGCGCCCCGTCCACCGCGGCGACGCCGGGCGCGCCCCAGGGCCACAGCCGCCCCACCGCGAAGGTCAGCGACCGGTCCGGCTCCCGCCCGGAGACCGCCGCCTGGCGCACCCAGATCTGGCTGAAGTCCGCCTGCGGCGAGAGGAACGTCCCCGGCCGGTGCGTCCACGCCATCGCCGAGGCGTCCACGTCCAGGCGCAGGCCCAGCGGCAGCGGCGCGCCGCGCACCGCCACGTCGGCGCGCTCCTGGTGGAAGTTCGCCCCGCCGTTGAACCATCCGTAGTCGGTGAGCCGGGCGTCGGCGGTGAAGCCGCGCCGCTCCGCCGCCACCACCGGTCCACCGCCCCCGCGGAACTCCACCCGGGAGATCGGCGCCGACACCACCGCCTCCCGGAGCCGCGCCGTCTCCGCGCTGGGGGGCGAAGCGCGGTTCACGCCCGGCGGGCCATAGCCGCCCGCCGCCTCGCCCCGCCGGGCGCGGAACGCGTCGCCCAGGCGCACGCCCGCGCCCACGCAGGTGGCCACGTGGTCGCCCACCGAATCGACCTTGCACGCGCCGGCGTCCCGTCCCTGGCGCTCCAGCTTCAGCTCGGTGCCGACCGCCAGACCGTCGGCATGGCCCCGGTCGAGGTACGCGCGGGAGGCGGTCAGGTACATCACCGTCCCCAGCTCCGGGTTGCCGGACGGCTTCACGGCGCGGCGTTCCTGCCGCTCCTGGCGCGGCTTCTTCACCGGCCGGCTCTTCCGCGCCGCGCCCGCCGGGGAGGCGAGCGCCAGCGCGAGCAGCGCCGCGCTGAACGCCAGCCTCGTCACTGCACCCTCGAGTGGCAGTTGAGGCACTGCGCGTCGGCGTATTGCCCGGCGTGCACGTTTCCGTGGCACGTGAGGCACGCCTTGACGGTGAAGTCCGCGGCGAAGGTCTTGTCCGTGCGGTAGCTGGGATGGCAGCGCACGCACGAGCTGCGGGAGTGGTGCGCGCCCGCGGAGATGGAGAACGGCAGGTGCGCCGCCACCGGGTTCACCTGCGAGTCGCCGTGGCAGCGCAGGCACGAAGCGGTCGCGGACGTGAAGCCGCCGACGTTCGCGTGCTTGGGCGAGTTGGTGGTGCTGGGGTGGCAGGTGACGCAGTCGATGGTCTTCAGGTTCGCCGCGTCCGCGTGGCACTGCGAGCAGCCGATGTTCTTGTGCACCGCCGCCGCGTCGACGGGGAACGCGGAGTGCGCGAAGTCGGGGATGTTGCTGGTGGGGTGGCACTGGTAGCACTGCGGGCTGGACCAGGCGTACCCGGTGACGCCCGCGTGCCACGGGTCCGTCTTGGCCTTCGTGTGGCAGCTCACGCAGTCGAACACCTTCCGGTTCGCCGGGTCGGTGTGGCAGGTGACGCAGGCGATGTTCTGGTGGGTCTGCCCGGCGGCGGTAGGGAAGAACAGCGTGTGGTCGATGTTGGCCTTCGTCCCGTCCGGATGGCACGACAGGCACTTCGGGTTCTGGAACGCGTAGCCCGGCATGCCCAGGTGGATGGGGTCGCACTGGGGCTGGGTGTGGCAGGTCAGGCAGTCGAAGCCCTTGAACGAGTCGAACGCGCCGTGACAGGAGTTGCAGTCGATGCCGGCGTGCGCGCCGGTGTTGATGGGGAAGAAGGTGTGGGTCTCCGGCGTGATCGCGGTGAACCCGTCCGCGGTGCCGTCCAGCCCCTTGCACGACGACACCGTCGCCAGGATCAGCAGCAACGCTCTTCGCATACCGGTCTCCATGGTTCGCCTCATCCGCCGGCCGCGAAGCGGTGGCACGAGTAGCACTTCTGGTCCTTGCACTGGTACCCGGGCACGCCGGCGTGCTGCCGGTCGGTGACCGCGCAGTCGTGCGTGTGACAACTGCTGCACGCGGCGGTGCCGGTGGAGCAGGTGCCGGTGGCCGTCACCGCCGCCAGCGACGAGTGGCAGCTCAGGCACGGGATGCCCGCGTGCGGCCCGCGGCTCTGCTGGAAGCAGGTGTCGTGGCCGGGGAACGTCGCCTCCCGGAAGCGGTAGGGCCCGTGGCACTGGCGGCAGTCGGTGGAGAACCCCACGGCCTGGTGATCGAGGCCGGTGAGCCCCGTCCGCTGGTAGTCCTTCAAGTGGCAGCCGGCGCACGGCGTGGTGGCGCGGGTGAAGGTGCGCGCCCGCGCGTCGGCGTGGCACTCCTGGCAGGGCACCAGCGCGTGCGCGCCCACCAGCGGAAAGTTGGTCCGCCGGTGGGCGTCCGCGGTGAAGGTGGTGGCCCAGCTCTCCGTCTGGTGGCAGCCCTCGCAGCGCGCGCCAAACTCGCCCGCGTGCGCGTCGCGGTGGCAGCCGCCGCAGGCGCGCGGGATGGCCGCGGAGAGCGACTGCACGTGGCACTCGCGGCAGCCCGCCTGCTGGTGGCGGCCGGTGAGCGGGAAGCCGGTGCGGTCGTGCGGGAAGGCGGCGGACCCCCAGCCGCCCTCGGTGTGGCACAGCTCGCAGCGGGTGTCCGAGGCGTGGCCCCCGCCCATAGGGCGCGCCGGCAACGGCGGCGCCAGGGGCTTTCTGGGGATGGGGATCAGCGGCGCCAGCGGCGCGTCCCCGGGCGCGCCGCCGAGGGCGAGGAGGAGGAGCAGGGCGGTCACGGCTCCATCCCCCGGAACTGGCCGCCATGCGGGTCCGCGTGGCAACCGGCGCAGGTGATGGGGAGCGCGGTGAAGCGCTGCACCTGCACGGAGGCGCCGGAGGCGGTGCGCGCGGCCACCGGCTGATGGCAGCGGGCGCAGGCCACCTCGGCGTGCCTGCCCCTGAGGAGGAACGCGGTGAACGGCGGCTCGTGCTTGAAGAGCGAGGGCTTATGGAAGTCCTCGGTGGTGTGGCACGCGTCGCAGCGCGAGGCACCGGGTTGCCCGGCGAACTGGCCCGCGTGGGCGTCGGCGTGGCACGACTCGCACGCCCGCGGCGTTCCCTTGTAGCGCGACGGTCCTCCCGGCCTCTCCGGGGCGTGGCAGCCGTCGCACTGCGCCCCGCGGTGCTTGCCGGTGAGCGGGAAGGAGGTGTCCTTGTCGTGGTCGAACGCCACCGCGTGGAACGACGACACCTGGTGGCAGGCCGAACAGGTGCCGCGCGCGGCGAACTGGCCGTTGTGCACGTCGGCGTGGCAGCCGTCGCACTTCTGCGTCCTCGGCATCAGGTCGAACACCGCCAGGCTGAAGGCCAGCGGCCGGCGGCGCTGCTCCAGCGTCTGCTTCACCTTCGCCGGCACGCGCTGGAGCAGGGCCGCTTGCTGGACGTGGCAGCCGTTGCACGCGGCCGCCTGGTGCGCGCCCTCCAGCGGGTACTTCGTCTTCGCGTGGTCCGCCGGCTCGAACTTCGCCGGCAGGAAGGCGTCCAGGCCGTGGCAGCGGTCGCAGGTGGCGCCGGCCTTCGGCTCGTCGATCTGCCCCACGTGCGCGTCGGCGTGGCAGTCGGTGCAGGTGTCGTGCTGCAGCCCGCGGAAGACGGCGCGCTGGCCCGGGAACGGCCCGTGGCAGGACGCGCACTCGACATCCGCGTGCGCGCCCTTGAGCGGGAAGCGGGTCTTGTCGTGGAAGGCGCGCTCGGTGGCGGCGTTGCGCACCTTCTTCCACGAATCCACCACGTGGCAGCTCTCGCAGCGCGCGCCGAACTGCCCGTGGTGCGGGTCGGCGTGGCAGTCCGCGCAGCTCGAGTGCGGCAGCTCGCCGAACTTCGCGAACGTCATCGACACCGGCGCCGGGAAGGCGCTGGCGGGCGTGGTGGCGTCCTTCTCCGCCTGGTGGCACTTCTCGCAGGCCACCCGCTGGTGCGCGCCCTTGAGCGCGAAGCCCGTCTCGGCATGGTTGAAGCCGGGCGCCGGCTTCCAGCCCTTCTCGTCGTGGCAGGTCTGGCAGGGGGCGTCCATCTGCCCGCGGTGCTCGTCGAAGTGGCAGGAGGCGCACGCGGTCTGCAGGCCCAGGAAGGTCTTCTGGCCCGGGTGCGCCTCCAGGAGCTTGAGGATGGGCGTCTCCCGCACCCGCTTCGGCTGGTGGCAGGAGGTGCAGGCGGCCGCCGCGTGCTTGCCCTTGAGCGCGAAGCCGGTGGCGGCGTGCTCGAAGCCGGCCTCCCCGCGCGCGCCCCAGTCGATCAGGCTGGTGTCCTTGCCCTGGTGCTCGTGGTGGCAGCCCTGGCACGCGTTCTGCTGCGCCGCGGTCAGCTTGCCGTGGAAGCCGCGACGGCTGCCCAGCTCGGCGCCGATCTCGGTGTGGCAGGAGGTGCACTTCTGCGTGGAGAGCTGCTCCCCCTGGTCGTGGCACTTCGTGCAGTTCGACAGGCCGCTGAGGTGGGCGTGCACGCGGGCGAGGTCGCCGGGTGAGAACACGTCCGCGCGCGCGGCGGTGCCGGAGCAAAGGAAGAGCATCATCGCCGTGATCCACGGCCAGCCTCGACGCCGCACCACGTTCCCTCGCCCTCCTCAGGACTGGACCAGGGAGAGAAACGCGCCGGGGCCCGGGATCCGGCCAGATTATTACCGCCCGCGGAAACCTGGCCGGTTTCCGGGGCCCTCCGCGTTCCTTTGGGGTATGAGCCACGGCCGTCGTGGATCCCGATTTGCGAGCGCTGTACGACCGCTACTTCGGGATCCTCCGCCAGAAGTGCCTGCGCATGCTCCCGGACGCCGGGGAGGCGGAGGACGTGGCGCAGGAGACCTTCATCCGTCTCTGGGGTTCGAGGGCCCGGTTCAGTCGCCCCGAACAGGTGGTGGCCTGGCTGTACAGGACCGGCACGCGCCTGGCGGTGGACCGGCTGCGGCGCCAGCGCGTGCGCGCGGCGGCGTCGGAGGCGCAGCCGGTGGTCGCCGCCGGGTTCACCGGGTCTCCGGAGTTCGAAGCGCATTACCGCGCGGCGTGGGCGCGGCTGTCCCGGCGGCTGTCCGCCGATGAGCTGGAGCTTGCCTTGCTTGTGCACGTGGACCGGATGAGCCAGCCGGAGATCGCCGAGGTGATGGACAGCTCGGAGCGCACCATCCGGCGCCGCCTGGCGAAGCTGTCCGCCCGCCTGCAGCGGCTGCGGGAGGAGCTGGGCCCATGAGCGACTCCCACGGCTCGGCGCACCCGTCTTTCTACGCGCTGGACCTCGCCACCGCCTCGGGGCAGCCGGCGCGGTTCGCGGACCACCTCGCCGGGTGCGCCGGGTGCGCCGGGCACGTGAAGGCCGTCGAGGAGCGGCGCGCCTTGCCGGAGCGGCTGGCCGCGCTGGCATCGGGCCCGGCCCCGAGAGCCCGGTGGGCGTGGGCGCCGGCGTGGGGCGGGGGAGTGGCATCGGTAGCCGCGGTCGTCGTGGCCGTGGTGCTGGTCGTCTCGCGGAAGCCCGAACCGCCGCCGGGTCCCTACGTCGCCGCCAAGGGCGGTCCGGACGCGTCGCTGTACGTCAAGCGCGGAGACCGGGTGTTCCCGTGGTCCCCGCCTGAACGCGTGCGCCCCGGCGACCTCCTGCGGCTGGCGGTGGTCCCGGACGGGTTCTCGCACCTCACGGTGGCGACGCCGGGGCAGGGCGGGTGGACGGTGCTCTTCGAGGGCGACGTCCCGCCGGAGCGCGAGTTCGATCTGCCCGCGAGCTGGCGCGTGGACGCCGCGGGCGAGGTGGAGGAGCTCCTGGTGGTGCTCAGCCGGCAATCCCTGCGCTCCGGGGCGCTCGCGGACCTGGCGGTGCGACAGCCACGCACCTCCGACGTATGGACCACCGTGCTGGAGATCGAGAAGATCGGAGGCCGATGAGCAGGTCGGCCTTCATGGCAGTGGTCGTAGGCGCGGCGGTGGCCGCCGGAGCGCCCGTCCGCGCGGAGCCCAACCCGCGGCGCTTCGCGGTGGTGATCGGCTCCAACCGCGCGGCCGGCGAGCGCGCGCCGCTCCGCTACGCGCACCGGGACGCGCAGGCCCTGGCGTCCGCGCTGGTGTCGGTGGCGGACTTCCCGGCGGGCCAGGTGACGCTCCTGGTGGACCCCAAGCCGGAGGCGGTGCTGGGCGCGCTGGACGCGCAGCTCGCGGCCATCAAGGAGATGGGCGGCGAGACGCTGCTGCTCTTCTACTACTCGGGCCACGCGGACCAGTCGGCGCTGTACCCGGGCGGGCAGGCGCTGCCGCTCTCCGCGGTGCGGGCGCGGCTGGACCAGGAGGTCGCCACCGTCCGGCTGGGCATCATCGACGCCTGCCGCGGCGGCGGCTGGACGCAGACCAAGGGGCTCACGCCGGAAGCGCCGTTCGAGATCCAGCGGCCGCTCACGCTGGAGAGCGAGGGGTCGGTGCTGATCGCCTCCAGCTCCGGGCTGGAGAGCGCCCACGAGACGGAGGCGCTGGAGGGATCCTTCTTCACCCACCACTTCGTGGCCGGCCTGCTGGGCGCGGCGGACCGGAGCGGGGACGGGGAGATCACCGCCGAGGAGGCGTTCCGCTACGCGCGCGAGCTGACCGTGCGGGACACCGCGCTGCAGGCGCCGCAGCCGCAGCACCCCAGCTTCGAGATGCACCTCCACGGCCGGAACGACCTCGCGCTGTCGCGGGTGGCGGCCGGGCCCGGCACGGTGACGGTGAAGCAGCAGCGGGGGCCGCTGCAGATCCTCAGCGCGTCCAGCGGCATCGCGCTGCTGGAGCTTCCTGCGGGGCCGCGCTCGGCGACGGTGATCCTCCCCGCGGGCCGGTACCTGGTGGTCCGGCGCGAGCCGACCGGGACCTCCGCGGCGGAGCTGAGCGTGGACCCGGCGCGGCCGGTGACGGTGGACGAGGCGTCGCTCAGGCCGGCGGAGATGGCGCGGCTGGCGGCCAAGGGCGTGTTCGAGGAGATGCCGGGGCCGAACCGGCTGCTGCTGGAGTCCGCGTACCTGCCGCCGCGCGTGGTGGGCGTCGCCTACGAGCGCGCGCTGACGGGGTACTGGTCGGTGTTCGTCAAGCCGATGTTCGCGGTGTCGCTCCCGGACGTGAAGGTGGACGAGGCGTACGAGCGCCCCAGCCGCAGCTTCGGCTTCGGCGCCGAGGTCGGCGGCCGGCTGTTCCCGTTCGGCTCCGGTCCGCGCGGCCTGTGGGTGAGCGCGGCGGCGACGGGGCTGTTCGGGACGGACGTGGCGCGGCGGACGACCGGCGGCACCGCGCTCGTCGGGTACACGCTGGGGCTCAACCACGGCTTCGACGTGTCGCTCGCCGCGGGCGGGTCGTACCTGCACGCGAGGACCCCGCAGCTCGAGGGCCTCAGCGGGCCGCTCGTCATCCACGACATCCTGGTGCCCGACCTGCGGCTGGCCACCGGCTGGTCGTTCTAGCGTCCCGACCAGCCGGCGATGGCCTCGCAGGCCCCGGCGCCCCGCCCGCCTACTGGCAGTTTCCGGTGGTCAGGTTGCAGGTCCGGTTGGGCAGGCAGACGTCGTTGGCGCAGCACCGCTGGCCGACGTCGCCACACGCGGCGCACGTGTTGCCCCGGCATTCGGTGAAGGCGGCCGTGCAGTCGAGGCCGCCTCCGCAGCACGGCGTCCCGGCGACGCCGCAGCCGCCGTCCTGGCACCCGCCGCCGTTGCAGACGCCCTGCCCTGCCGGGCACGCCGAGGTGGCGCCGATGCAGGTGCCGGCGTTCTGGTCGCAGCACCCGCCGCCGTTGCAGGCGCCGCCCGCGCAGCACGGCTGCCCCGCGGCGCCGCAGGCCGCGCAGAGGTTGTTGTTGCAGACCATCCCGGAACCGGAGCAGGTCTGGTTGGCGCAGCAGGGCTGGCCGGGTCCGCCGCACTGGGCGCAGGTGTTGTTGCCGGCGCAGCCGAGGTCGGCGCTGTTGCACGCGCCGCCCGCGCAGCACGGTTGACCGGCGCCGCCGCAGGCGACGCAGCTGTTGTTGGCGCACGCCACCTGGGAGGCGGTGCAGCGGCCGCCGCAGCACGTCTGCCCGGAGGCGCCGCAGCCGCCGCAGCTCCCCGCGCCGCACACGCCGAAGCCGGGGCACGTCGCGCCCACCGCCATGCAGATGTTGTTGACGCAGCACCCGCCGCCGCCGCACGTGGTGGCGGCGCAACACGTCTCGCCAGGGCCGCCGCACTGGGCGCAGACGCCCTGCCGGCAGACGCTGCCGGAGCCACACGGCGTCGCCGTCCCCGTGCAGCAGGGCTCGCCCGCCCCGCCGCAGGCTGACGTGCGGCCACAGTTGCACCCGCCGAACACCAGCCCCGCGAGGAGAGCTGCCGCCGCCACCACCAGCACTGTCGTTGAGCGCTTCATCGGGTCTACCCATCTCGGGCATGCGTCCTGCCGGCCCTCTCGGGCATGCGCCAGCGCTTGATTACATCATCGTTGGCGCAAGGAAGTGGAGCTCCGGAGGGCGCGTTTTCCGAGCGTACCGGGAGGTACCGCTGGCGTACCGGCAGGTGCTCCGTCGGCCCCGGGCGTACCGGGACGTACGTCTCGGGCCGGGGAGCCGTCAGCTCACGCCGTCAGCTCGCGGAGGCGCTCCGCCAGGCGCGTCCACCGCTTCGACGAGCCCTCGTTGCGGGTGGCGATCTCCGCCGCCTTCTCCGTCCCCACCAGCACCACCAGCCGCTTCCCGCGGGTGATGGCGGTGTAGAGCAGGTTCCGGGCGAGCATCACGAAGTGCTGCGTGTGCAGCGGCACCACCACGCACGGGTATTCGCTGCCCTGGGCCTTGTGGATGGTGACGGCGTAGGCGAGGGCGAGCTCGTCCACGTCGTCCAGGCGGTAGCGCACCACGCGCTCGTCGAAGGCGACGTCGATGAATTGGTCCTCGCGGTCGATGCGGCGGATCCGCCCCACGTCGCCGTTGAAGACCTCCAGGTCGTAGTTGTTGCGCAGCTGCATCACCTTGTCGCCCTCGCGGTAGACGCGGGCGCCGCGCACCAGCTCCTCGCCGGCGGGGTTGAGCAGCGCCTGCAGCTCGGCGTTCAGGTTCGCCGCGCCGAGCAGCCCTCGCTGCATGGGGGTGAGCACCTGGACCTGGTCGAAGGGGTCGAGGCCGAACTTGCGGGGGATCCGCTCCTGGAGCAGCTCCTTCACCATCGCCATCACGTGCTCCGGCTCCTCGCGGGCGATGAAGTAGAAGTCGGTGTCCGGCTTGCCGACGGTGCGGCGAGGCGGGCGGCCCTCGTTCACCGCGTGGGCGGCGGCGACGATCTCGCTGTGCTGCGCCTGCCGGAAGATGTGGGCCAGCTTCACCACCGGGAGCGCGCCGCTGCGGATGACGTCGCCGAGCACCGCGCCCGGACCGACGGACGGGAGCTGGTCCACGTCGCCCACCAGCACCACGCGCGCGGCCGGGGGGACGGCGCGCAGCACGCTCCAGGCGAGCGCGAGGTCGACCATCGAGGTCTCGTCGATGATGACGGCGTCCGCCTCCAGCGGGCGGTCGCGGTCGCGCTGGAAGCGGCGCTCGGCGGCGCCGTACTCGAGCGCGCGGTGGATGGTGCGCGCGTCGCGGCCGGTGGCCTCCGACATCCGCTTGGCGGCGCGGCCGGTGGGGGCCATCAGCAGCGTCCGCAGGCCGGCGCGGTCGAACAGGTGGAGGAGGCCGCGCACCAGGGTGGTCTTGCCGGTGCCCGGGCCGCCGGTGATCACCATCAGCGGGGCGGTGGGGGCCAGGAGCAGCGCCTCCCGCTGCTGGGGCGCGAGGGCGAGGTTGGACCGGCGCTCCAGCTCCTGGAGGGCGGCCTGGGCGTCCACGGGGAGCGGGAGCGGGGGGGCGCGGAGTCGTTCGAGGAGCGCCCTGGCCAGGGCGACCTCGGTGGCGTGGAGCGGGGCGGAGAACCAGATCGCCTGGCCGCCCTCGACCTCCTCGCGGACGACGTGCTTGGCGGCGGCGAGCTCCTGGAGGGCGGCGGCGACGCGTTCGGGCTCGACCTCCAGGGCCTCGGCGGCGCGCTCGGTGAGGGCGGGCTCCGGGGCGCAGACGTGGCCCTCGTCGGAGAGCTGGCGGAGGACGTGGAGGGCGCCGGCCTGGAGGCGGCGGGGGGAGGCGGGTTCGATGCCGAGGCTGCGGGCGATGCGATCGGCGGTCTTGAAGCCGATGCCGAAGACGTCCTGGGCGAGGCGGTAGGGGTCCTCCTCGACGGTCTCGATGGCGCGGTCGCCGTACTGGCGGAAGACGCGGACGGCCAGCGCCGGGGTGACGCCGTGGGACTGGAGGAAGACCATCACGTCGCGAATGCGGCGCTGCTCCGACCAGGCCTTCTGGATGCGTTCGCTGCGGACCTTTCCGATGCCCTCCACCTCGCGGAGCCGCTCCGGGTGGTGGTCGATGATCTCCAGGGTCTCCAGGCCGAACTTCTCCGCGATGCGCGCGGCGAGGGCGGCCCCCAGTCCCTGGACCAGCCCGGAGCCGAGGTAGCGCTGGATGCCGGAGAGGGTGGCGGGGCGCTCGGTGCGGTAGCTCTCGGCGCGGAACTGTTCGCCGTAGTCGGGGTGGTACTCGATGCGGCCGCGCGCGGAGATCCACTCGCCCGGCTGCGCGCCGGGGAGGTTGCCGATGACGGGGAGCGGGTCCTTGCGGCCGGGGACGAGGAGGCGGAGGACGGTCCAGCCGCTCTCCTCGTTGGAGTAGGTCACCCGTTCGACGGTGCCCTCCACCCGGTCGTCGTCCATGGGAGGGGGTTTAGCGGATCGGGCGTCGGGTCACATCGCTCCGGGTGACGGGGTCAGGACTTGGCCGCGTCCTCGTCCAGCATGTTGGACGGCTCTCCCGGAGGCGTTGTAGATTCGAGCATCGTAAATGCCAGGTTCTGGAATTAACGATGCACGAACAAACAATAGGGCCTTGTCGCCCCGGGAGGTCCGCCTGCTCGCGGACTGGGAGCGCGAGAGGCGCCGCATCGTCACCATCCAGGATGTCGCCCAGCGCGTCGGGGGCGCGGTCGCGGCCAAGGTCGCTCACCGGCTCGTCCGCAAGGGGGTGCTTCAACGACTGCGGCGCGGGAGCTACCTGGTCCGGCCTTTTCGCTCCATCGGTCGCGCCACCCAACCGTCGACGGCGGTCTCCATCGAGCTGCTCCTTGGCCGTGAGCCTCACTACGTCGGTGGACTCTGGGCTGTGTCGCTCCACCGGTTCACCGAGCAGAGATATGCCTCCCTTCTCGACGTCTTCGTCACCCACCGCCTGACCGCGCGGAGAATCGGGGCCGCGCGAGTCCGATTTCACGTCCTGAAGACGGAGGCCTTTCAGCGCGGGATCACCACGGTCGAGATCGAAGGTCTGGAAGTGCGTGTCAGCGATCCGGAACGCACCTTCCTGGACGCGCTCGATCACCCGCGGATCTTCGGCGGCATCGCCTGGGCGCTGGAGATCGCGCGCAAGAATCTTCGCCGGATGGACCACAAGCGATTGATTCAGTACGCCGTTGCAGGCTCGCGAACGAGTACCTGCAGGCGGCTTGGAGTATTGCTGGAGCGTGAAGGAGCTCCCAGGCGGACCCTCGCGAAGTTGCGGGCTCGGGCTCACGCGGCCAGCACGCTTCTCTCGCTGAGCCCACCGACCCAACGAACGGGTCCGATCAACCGGCGCTGGGGGGTCGTGGAGAATGACCGATGACCCTTGCCTTGCCGCCGCGCCCCGAGCCGGCGCAACTCGCCGAGCTATGCCGTGAGATCGGGGGCCGCGAAGCAGTCCAGCCGGACCTCGTCGAGAAAGACGTCTACCTCACGCGGCTGCTGTGGGCCCTGGGCCAGCGCTTCGGTGATCAGCTCCTCCTCAAGGGCGGCACGCTGCTGAGCAAGGTGGACCTCGGCTTCTTCCGGATGTCCGAGGACGCCGATCTCGTCCTCTCGGAGAAGGCCAGCCACAACAAGGGCTCCAACATGCGGCGCATCAACCAGGTCCGCGACGCCCTCGGGGAGATCGAGCCGATCAGCGGTGCGAAGCGCCGATTCCCCGGCGGGGACGACTCGGAGCGCGGCAGCCACCGCCGCTGGGACCTCGACTATCCATCCGAATTCGGACCCCAGTCGATCCAGCTGGAGGTCTCGCTCCGGCCGGCACTCCGCCCGACGCGCCGAGTCTCGCTCGGGCAGCTCCTCCAGGACCCGCTGATCGGAGATTACCGGGGGGCATTCTGCTGGGCGCTCGACCCGGACGAAGCGCGCGCCGAGAAGGTCCGGGCGGCGTTCACTCGCGACGCCATCCGCGACTTCTATGACCTGGAGCGCTTCGCGGAGGTCGGCGCCGACTTGACCTCGGTCCGGTTCGTCGAGCTCGTGAACGCCAAGCTCCGCGAGCTCGACGCGGCGCCGATCCACCAGCAACCACGGCCGCTCGGCGTCACCGCGGCGCGCCGCCGCGCGCTGGAGCAAGGTCTGAAGATGGAGCTCCCGGCCGTTCTCCGGGCTTCAGCTCCACCGTTCGATCTGGCTCGAATGCTCCAGCGCTTCGAGCGGATGTGGTGACCCGCACCAGCCCCATCTGCACCAGCGCATCCCTCACCCTTCTCCGCGCCACCGCCCACGGCAGCTCCTCCACCCGGTACCCGTCCAGCGCGGCCCGCACCTGGTCCCGGTACGCGGGGCTCCCCGGGTCCGCGACGATGACGACGCCGCGGTCGGTGGTGGAGCGGATCAGCCGCCCCACGCCCTGGCGCAACAGGAGCAAGGCGCGCGGCAGCCGGTAGTGCGCGAACCCCGCGAAGGGCCCGTCCCCGAACTTCTCCTCCCGCGCCGCCACCAGCGGCCTTCCGGAGGGTTCGATGGGCAGCTTGTCGATGAACACCACCCCCACCCCGTCCCCGGGGATATCCACCCCCTGCCAGAAGCTCTTCGTCCCCAGGAGCACCGAGCCGAAGTCCCGCTCCTGCTTCGCCGCCAGCGACCGCGCCTTCCCCCGGTTCTGCACCAGGACCTCGATGCCCTCCGGCTCCAGCCGCGCCCGCACCC
>Ga0134122_10002196_pt1 | contig 14264 bp, 12 predicted proteins | sample KB302_FD_96461 | JGI IMG/M metagenome (GOLD analysis project Ga0134122, IMG submission 96461) | Terrestrial soil microbial communities without Nitrogen fertilizer from Kellogg Biological Station, Michigan, USA - KB3-0-2 | ecosystem: Environmental > Terrestrial > Soil > Unclassified ... | reverse complement strand
TGGGAGCCCCCAGACGGAATCCGGATATTCGGACCAGCCCGGGCAAGCCTTCTCGAGGGCCGCGAGGACTCCGGGGAATTTCTCCTGGGCGTCGTGGCCGCAGAGCATTCCTCCGGGCCGGACCTTGGGCCGCCAGGCTGCGATGTCAGCCAGGACGGCTTCCTCACGATGGTCCGCATCGATGAAGACGAAGTCGAGCGACGCGTCGGCGATCTGCTTCGCCGCCTCGACCGAGAAGCCCTTGATGAGCGACGCGCGGCCGGAATAGCAGTCGGCGATCGTCTTCCGAAGGCGCTTCTCATGGCCCGGCAGGTCCGCGCCCTCATGGGACTCGCCGCCTTCCTTCTCCAGGCCCGGACGCGGCTCGAAGAGGTCCACGCCGATCAGGGAGAGCCTGGGGCAATACTTCAGGAGGTGCAGGAAGGTCCGACCTTCTTTGACGCCGATCTCAGCGCCCCGGGTCCACCCGTTCTCGAAGATCCACTCCTCGAGGACGTCCCAGCGGCGGGTAGGCTCAGGCTTTCCGCCCTTCGCGCCCACGATGAAGTGGTACTCGAAATGGTCCTTGTGATCCCACGAGGTCTTGGCCGGCGCGATCAGGATCTCCTTCACGCTGCCGATGCTGAAGAACCTCTCGATCCGCCGCCGCCACCAGGAGACGTTCTCCTGGATCAGATGGGTGTTCTTTCCGTTGGCGTAGGTCTTGGACGCGGCGCCGGAGTGGATGATGAAGAATCCGACCTGCTTGATGCACCGTTTCAGATCGTCGAGGACGAATTTCAGCTTGTCCGGTTCGATGTGCTCGAGGACGTCGAAGCACGCGACCACGTCGGCGGGCCTGGGCGACTTGTCCTTCCCGGGGATCGCGGGGTCGTACTCCCAGATCGGGAACGGGATCGCCTCGGCCAGGCGGCCCTTCCCGCAGCCGTAGTCGAGGATCGACGACGTCTTGAGCGCCGCCGCGACGTCCATGACCAGCTTCGCATGCTTGCTGGCGTAGATCCCATAGGCGGGCTCCGACTGGTGGATCTTCTGATTCAGGAGACGATACTCCTCGCTGATCAGCTCGGGCTTGTTGAAGCCGATGACCGACTTCACCTTCGTCTTGGGGGTCGGCGTCCACTTCTGGGCCATGTGCTGGACGAGGCCTTCGCCGTAGAACTTCGCGGTCACTCCGGGCATCTCGGAGAGCTCCTTGAAGGTCTGCCGGGCGCACTCGGCCATCGAAACCGTCGTCCGATAGCTCACGCCTTCGTACTCGCAGGTGTTGCCCATCTGTGGCCGATTCGGGTGGGGTGCGGCATGCGTTCCGGTCTTCCCTTCGCAGCCGTCCATTCCGAAGACGTGGAAGTCGCTGAAGCCGAAGAAGCTCGCGATCGTGAAGCAGCGGAGCCCTACCGAAGCGCCGCCGGTCAGCGCCCACTCGCCGGCGGGAAGGATCCGATGGCCTTCCTCGGCGGTGTCGAAGACGTGCCAGAGCTTCACGTTGAAGCCTTCCAAGTGATCAAAGACCTTCGGATGGCAAGCCGAAGCGATCAGGTATTCGGTCTCCTTCTGGGGCAGCCCGATCAGCTTGACCTTGTGCGGCCGCGGATCGACCTCGACGTGCCAAGTCGGGATGATCCCGCGCTCGACCAGGAACTTGTGGCTCCCCGAGCAGGAGATCACGTACTTGAAGCCCTTCACCTGCTCCCAGGTGTCGTTGAGCGACGGCCCGAAGCAGACGATGGCGATCGGCTCCGTCCGCTTCGCCGAGCTGGGCTGGATCCTGCCTTTCACCCTGGCGATCGCGAGCCGGATCTGCTCGTCCCGCAGCCAGGTCGGGATGCAGTACGTGACCTTCTGGGGCTTGGTGACGTCGATCACCTTCGCCGGGGCGTTCTTCAGCAGTTCCGTCATGGCTTTACCCGATCTTCCACATCCGAAGGAAGGACCCCGCCCGCACGAGCATCACCCCGCCCGCGCTGCACTTGGCGACCACTTCGATCGCACCGGACACCGCGCCCACCACGAAGCATCCGTCGATGAGGAGCGGGTAGGTGGCGGCTGTCTGGATTGACACGGAGAGGGCGATCGAGTTGGAGCCGGACTCGTTCAGGATGGCCTTCCCGAGCATGATGGTCGACTGGGAGTTGTCCTGGCCGACGCTCACCGCCGTTTCGATCTTGAAGGCGGCGCGGGTCAGGGTCGGAAACTTGAGGCCGAATCCCAGAAGCTGCCCCGCCGAGGTCTGGAACATCAACTGCCCGTGGATCTCGTAGATGCCGGCGTTGTCGACCGAGAGGCTCATGCCGCTGATGACGGTGAGGGTCGCGACCGAGACGGAGGCCTCCGCCGCCAGCACCCGGACCGCCTGATTGTGAGCGGAGACCAGGTTCCCGACGCTCGTCGCGGCGGCGCTCGCCGCGGCCGCGTGGGCGTCTGCCGAAGTCGCCGCCGCCGAGGCGGTACTCGCGTGCGCGTCGGCCACGGACACGGCAAGGGAGAGCGTCGCATTGGCGGCGGCGGCGTTTGAGGAAACTGTGTTCGCCGCCGCGCTGGCCGCGCTGGCCGCCGCCGAGGCTGCTGCAGCATGCGCGTCCGCACTCGTCGCAGCAGCGGAAGCGGTTGCTGCGTGAGCATCCGCCGAGGTTGCAGCTGCGGACGCCGTGGCGGCCGCGGCCGATGCGGTCGCTGCATGAGCGTCCGCGGAAGTCGCCGCGGCTGAAGCCGTAGCGGCATGGGCATCCGCACTCGTAGCCGCCGCTGAGGCCGTCGCCGCGGCCGCGGAAGCCGTCGCTGCGTGCCCATCGGCACTAGTGGCCGCCGCCGACGCCGCGCTTGCATGGGCATCCGCGACGGAGATCGCCAGGGAAAGCGTACTATTCGCCGCCGCGGCTGCTGCAATTCCGGAGGTCGCGGCCGCCGAAGCCGTGGCGGCATGCGCGTCCGCCGAGGTTGCTGCGGCGCTTGCGGTGGCAGCTGCCGCGCTGGCCGTGGCCGCATGAGCGTCGGCGGAGGTGGCTGCAGCGCTGGCCGTCGCCGCGTGTCCGTCCGCGCTTGTCGCGGCAGCTGATGCTGCGGCCGCGTGAGCGTCGACGCTCAGGTGCTCGGCTGAAGTGACGCTTCCTCCCCCGCCCGTCGCGGAGTTGGCCGAGACCCGGTCTCGGAGCGCGTTGAGGGCGCTCTGGAGGCCCTTGACCGAGCCTCCGGCGGACTGGCTGCTAACGTTGTTCAGGCGGCCATCCACGCTTGTGGCTGCCGCGCTTGCTGTTGCTGCATGGGTCTCCGCAGCCGCGACGGCGATCGAGAGCGTCGATACGGCGGCGCTTGCGGCGGAGGCTGCGACCGACGCCGCAGCTGCGTGGGCATCGGCGCTCGTGGCTGCTGCACTGGCGGCCGCGGCATGCGCATCGGCGCTGGTTGCGGCGGCCGAAGCCGTCGCAGCTGCTGCCGAGGCCGTGGCGGCATGGGCATCTGCGGACGTCGCCGCGGCGGAGGCCGTTCCTGCGTGGGCATCGGCAGCTGCGGCCAGCGTGCCGGCGGCATTGGCCAGGTCGGCGGCGCTCGTAGCTGCTGCTGAAGCCGTGCTCGCGTGTGCGTCGGCGACCGAAACTGCGAGGGAGAGGGCCAGGACCGCCGCCCGGGCGACCGAAGCCGCCACGCTCGCGATTGACGCGGCGACGCTGGCTGCCGAGGCATGGGAGTCCGCCGACGTGGCGGCCGCGCTTGCCGTCGCGGCGTGGTTGTTCGCGGACGTTGCTGCAGCGGAAGCGTCTGCGGCGTGAGCTTCGGCGACGGAGACGGCGATCGACAGGGAGCTCACCTTGGCGGAGAGGGCTTCGTGCTCGGCCGACGTGACGCTCCCTCCTCCGCCGCCGCCCGTCGCGCTGTTCGTAGAGACGCGGTCCTTGAGAACGCTCACGACGTTGGACAGGGCATCGAGTGCGGAGGTCGTCGCCTGTTCGGTCCAGACGGGCACGCTGAGCGTGCCCGTGTTCTGGTAGACCTTCTTCGAGTCCGTGCGAAGGAAGAGACCGGCGGCGGGATAGGTCGTGGGGAATTCCTGGCCCTGTCCCGGGAGTAGTTTGTCGATCTTCGTCCAGTTGGCGTTGAGCCGGTCCGCGCCGGGATTCGATCCCTGCGTGAACTTCGCCAGCCTCTCGAACGGAGTGAAGGAATCGGTCATTAGAAATTCACTCCATAAAGGTTTCCGTAGTTCGCGCCATAGCCGGTCGGTGGATTGGGAGCAAGGAAGTCCTCGTAGACCTTCCAGCAGACGAGCGTCATAACCGGCTCGGCGCCCCGCTGGAAACCCTTCTGTACCGAGAGGATGTAGTACCGCGATCCGTTCACGGTCTCGATCACGTCGTCGACCTCGAGGAGCGGATCGTCCAGGATCTCGATCTGGTAGAGCTGGTTCTTCAGGATCTCCCGGCGCAGGCGAGCTCGGCCCAGACGGTCGAGGTCCTCCATCGTCCCGATGAAGTCGTTCCGGTATTCGTACTTTCGGAGTTCCTCGGGATCCAGGTCGACCAGGCGGTTGTCGCTGACGAGCTCCTGGTAGACGTATTCGAAGGGCTTGCCCCAAATCTCGTAATGGCCGCGGCCGATGAAGTTCATGCTCCAGAGCAGCGCCGCGAGCGCGACCTGGGAGGCGATCTGCAGGGCGAACCGAAGCGCCGCCGTAAAGTCGCCCAGGACGCCGTTCGACTGCTGCGCCAGGAAGTCGAGAGCCGCGATCGCGAGCTGGAACACCAAGTAGGCCCCGAAGATGATCGCCCGCACGTTGCGTAGAAAGTGGGTATCGATCTTCAGGCGGCCGTGGAACTCGTTGACTTCCTCCCACGTCGCGCTCGACCAGCTGATCTTCTTCTTCTGGACCAGATAGGTTTCCTGGGCGCGCTGGGAGTGGTCCTGGGAGTAGAAGACCGAGCGATTGACGTTCGCGTCGAAGAAGCCCGTCGTGAGGTCGAGCTCCGTGAGCAGCTGCGCTTCCTGGACCGTCTTCGTCATCCGGTAGTCCAGGCCCCGGAGGATCACCTGATTGTTGACCTCGACGTCGTTGGGCTGCGCGGTGAGGCTGCGGATCATCATGTCGCCCGCGGAGAAGACGCGCGCGGCCGGCTTGTCGAGGTCCACGTCGACGGCGACAAGCTGGCCCAGGGCGTTGAACTTAGGCTTCTTCCCTGCGGGGAAGAGGCATTCGTAGAGGGCCTGAAGGGCCGGGATCTCGACCAGCTGGTTCGTCTCGTGGAGGGAGACAAAGCCCTGGGCGCCGAACCGGATCTCATTCTGGCCGAGGCCCATGTACTTCCGGGCGATCTCGAAGGCGATTGCGCCGGTGTCGACCGGGCCCTTGAAGCTGTCCGTCGTGACCTCGAGGTTGAGAAACCGCTCCTCGCGCCCGTAGGCCGTGGCGGTGAGGCCCTCGGAGAGGTCCGCGCGGGTGCCCTGGTTGTCGCCGGGGCGGCCGCGGAAGGTCCCGGTGAAGAGAATCGTCCAGTCCTCCTTGGCGATCCCCTCGTCGCCGTACAGGAAGCGGACCAGGACGCCGTCCTCGATCAGCCCGCGACGGAAGGCGCCGGCGCCCGGGCTGCGCTTGAACGTGAAGGACATCTGGGTGACGCTCGGATCGTCCCCGTTTTCGAACCCGATGTTCTCGGAGAAGGAGGCGCTTTCGATGAATGCGCTGATGTCCTTCGGGGTGTCGTGGACCGTTCCAGCCGCCAGGTCGTTGATCGTGACGGTGAGCGGGTTCCAGACCAGGACCTGGAATCCCGGCCTCCGAAGCATGGAGCCCGCGATCTCGTTCAGCTTCGACCCGACGACGAGCGATCGCGTCATGCGCTCACCGCCTTCCCGCCACGCTTCCAGAAGTCCGTCACGTAGGCCGGGATCTCCGCGGGGGCCTGGGTCCGAACCCACTTGGAGAGGTCCCGGGAGTAGCACTGCGGTGCGCCGGTCGAGCCTTCGACGTGCTGCACCCGGACAATCGCGTTCTTGTTCGGGAGGATCTCGAACTTCTCTCCGACGTCCTTGAGCTTGTTCACGAACGGCGTGCGCCAGATCCGCTGCAGCTCCTGGCGAGTGAAGTGCCTGAGGACGCTACGATGGAAGCAGGCGGAGCCCTCGAAGAACGGAACCTGCCATCCCTTCGGCGAGCCGGGAGCCGGAGTCGATTGGGGATGGTGATACCAGCGCATCGCCGGTACTTCGACGTAGTAGTACATCTTCACGCCGGTGACGGCTGCGCGCCCAGCCAGGATCGGCTCGATCTGCCGTGCGACCCGGTCCGGCGCGTAGTAGTCGTCGTCGTCCAGGAAGACTAGGATCTCGCCGCGGGCCTCGAGGATGGTCTGACCGTTCTGCTCCGGGAAGCCCTTCTTCAGGGCGGGAACCTCGCGGGCGAACGATGGCAGATCCGCGATGGGATCCCCTGAGTTCACGACCACGAGCTCGAGGTTCTTGTAGGTCTGCTCGGTGATCATCCGGAAGACCTGGCGGGCCCACTCCGGGCGCCGCGCCGTCGGCAGGAGGCAGGAGACCAGCGGAGAGCTCATACGGCCCTCCTGTAGAAGTCCAGGTCCGCGAACGGGAACCAGGTCGGCTTCTCGATCTCGAGAAGCCGGCGGTCCTTGAGGTATTGCCACGTGTTGACGGCGCTGCTCTTCGGAGCATGCCGGACGTAGACGTACATCCCATTGTTGGGCAGGCTCTTGATCTTCGCCCCAGCCTTCCACATCTGGTGAAGGAAGACGACCTTCTGCCCTGTGGGCATGGTCGGGTAGCGCGCCTCCCCGATGGCGGACCGCCGAAACGCGGCTGAGCCGTCCATAAATGGGACACCGAAGTCGATAACCGAATTTCCAACGAGCCCCGTCCGCTTGCCGTAAGCGCGGTCGAACCTCCAGAACCGAGCATCTCCGGTCGTGAGGAGGCAGTCCGTCAGGAACCCGCAGATGTCCAGGTCCTCGAGGACCAGAGTCTCGACCTGACGGGTGAGGCGCCTGGGCGACTGCCAGTCGTCGTCGTCGAAGTGGGCGATGAACTCCCCCTGGGCCGCGTCCAAACCCAGGTTATGCTTCTCCCCCATGGAAACTCGCTCGCCGAGCTGAAAGACCTTGATGCGGGAGTTCTCTCGGACCCGGACGCGGAGCTCCGCGGGCGAATCGTCGAAGATGAGCAGCTCGGACCTCGTCCATGCCTGAGCGAGGAAGAGCTTCACCGCCTGCTCGACGAACCGCGGCCGCCCGTAGGTCGGCATGACGCACGTGACGAAATGCTTCGTGTTCATCAGTAGGGCGAGCAGGTCGGCCCTCCGCCCGTGCCACCGATCGGGAAGAACTGGAGCGCCCGGGCTTTCGGGCCGGCGATCACGATCGGCTCCGAGACGTGGTCGTCGTCGACCAAGGTCAGGACCAGCAGCGCCACGTTGTCGGCGTTCAGCGCCGTGATCGCAAAGGCGACCGTGAACCGGTGGGGACTGCCATAGGGCGCCCCGGGGTTCGGCGTCGAGCTGCTCTGGACGAGCGGGAGGTAGTCCTCGTCGTCGACGGCCTCCGCGAGGCGCGCGCCGGCGAGCGCGGGGGCACTGGCGACCCAGGATAGCTTCTTGACCCGCAGGATCGGCGCCGCGCCCACGGAGGCGCCACGGATCGTCACGATGAGCAGGGGAGAGGCCAGCGGCGTCCCTGTGACGCCGGCGACCACCTGCTCCCCCGGAACGCTGGCGATCGCCGGCAAGCCCGCGGGAAGGGCTACGCCAGCCTTCAGGTAGAGATCCGTGCAGGGGAGGACGATCGGCGCCTCGCAGCTTTCGACGTCGGGCGCGATGACGCGGACCTTGATCTGGACGTCGACGAAGGAGGTCGAATCCTCTTCCGACCTGAACCTGGCCGTAATTTCCTTCAGGCCGACGGTGTTCTGGATCTGGATCGACCGGAGCGTCTGGATGGTCTTCTGGTTGATCGGGTTCACCCGCACGCCGACGCCCTCGGTTCCCGGCGTCTTGTCGAAGAACGAGACGACCAGCGCCCCGCCGTAGGACTTCTGGAAGCCCGATTCCTCGTCCTCATCGGTGCGCCGGTGCAGGACCTGGAACTCGTCGTTCCAGCTGGGCATGAAGTCCGCGTTGACCTCGATCCACGTCCGGGAGACGTCCACGATCGGAACGACGATCTCGACCGCGACCAGGTCCTCGTCGAGCGCAGCCTCACCGTTCAGGGTGACGATGTCCGGATCGTAGTCCTTGATCCAGAATTCGCGTTCGCAGGCTCCCGCCTTCGAGACCCAGCGGCAGAAGTTCCGGACGGCGCCGCTCGCGGCGTCCCCCGACACGGTCCGGCCGAAGCCGGCCACGAAATCAAACGTCGCCACGCGCTGGGCTGCCGAGGCCTGGCGGATCAGGTTCCCGCGGAGATTCCCCGTATCCTGGAAGAGGTAGAGACCGAGGAACTCGTCTTCGGCGTCGATCTTGTATTGGGTCCGGATCCCGAGCCCCTTCAGGATCGGATTCCCCCGGTGGCTTCCCGCGCGATTGAGCGTGACGATCTGCTTGGCGAGGTTCAGGTTGGCCGACTCGATCGGCCGCTGAAGCGCCGGAACGGGCTCGCGCAGGCGAGGCTCGTTCGCGCTCACCAGCTTGCTGTAGTCCGGGACGTAGCGGCCTCTCGCCCGATTCTGCATATCAGTGGCCCATGAACTCCATCACGCCGGGCGCGCTGCGCGCCGTCCGGATCGTCTTCCAGGTCAGGGTCAGGGGGTCGGTCAGGACGAACGGCTCGTTGTCGGCCATCTCGATCACGGAGTAGGCGTCCGAGCTGCCCAGACGAAGGTCCAGGAGCTCCACGAAGAAGCCGTGCGGGGTGAGGTCCGGGGCGATCCAGCCCACGAAGTTCCCCGGGGGCATCACCTCGGTCATGTAGCTGTAGAGCAGCCGGAAGAAGCCGATGGGGACGGAGATCCCGCCGCCCCCGTCCCAGATCTCGGAGACCTGGACGTCGTCGCGGTCGTCCAGGTACTTCGCGATCCCGGTCCCCTGCGCCGTCCGCGTCGCCACGGACCGCGTTTTCCGGAGCACGTCGTAGTCGAAGTTCACGATCCTCGAGGGGAGCTCCGGGTAGACCAGGTCCGGGAGGTACGGGTGGACCAGGCGCCGGCCGGCCCCCGCACCCGACTGCGGCCGGAGGCGGACATCTTCCTTCACGTAGGGCCGAACCCAGGGGAGAAGAGGCTCGCCCAGCGAGAAGCAGTGAACGTCCTCGAGGCCGGAAAGAAGCTCGTCCATCGTTAGACTCCCGGGGTATCCGCCAGCTTCGTCAGCTCGCGCCAGATCCACTTGCGCCGGTTGGTCTCCTTGTCCCACTCGATCGTGACCAGCTCGCGCGACAGCTCGCCCGCCTCGAAGTCTTCGCCTTCGGGGAGGTCCTTCGTCGCCGCGTCGGTGTTCTCGGCCGAATCGAAGACCCGGACCCGGAACTGCACCGGGTTCTTCGCCTGGTTGTACTCGTGCAGGTCGATGAAGGAGTTCTCGCCGTGATAGCCGAGCGACCGGAGCAGCTTGAAGTCGATCTCCAGGAGCTCGTTGATCACGTCGTCGAGATCGAAGACCTCGATCATCACCGAGACCGACTCCTGGCCGGCCTCCGGATCCTCCTGCAGCTCGCCGCGCCAATAGATGCGGACCTTGGTCTCGCTCTCGAGCAGCGCGAAGGCGCCGCGGTGCTCGAGGGTGAGGTCCGGCTCCGGCAAGGCCGGAATCCGGCTCTCCGCGACGGCCTGGTTGACCTTGGCCGTCCCGGTGTTCACCGCGGGGATCGTGAACTCCTTGTAGAAGAGGCCGCCGCCGGCGTCGACGATCCCGGCGTCTCCTTCCGTCACGGTCAGGACCGTGCGGTAGACAAGCGAATAGTCGGACATTTATTCCTCCACCTACGCGAAGTTGAAGTCGCCGATCGTGATCCTGGAGTTTGCGGCAAGGTTGAGCCCGCCGCCCGTGGAGACGCCCGTGTTCCCGACGCCGATGGTGTAGTCGCCGGCTCCGGTGTCCTGCACCGTCTTGGTTCCGCCGGCGGCGTTGAAATCGACTCCATTGACCCGAGTCTTCTGGGCGGCCGTCCGGATCAGAGCCGTGGACGCCTTCTCGAGATGCCCACCGTCGATCTCGCAGTTGTCGGCGCCGACCAGGACGTCGATCCTGAAATCCGCATCTGCGCTGCTGAAGAAGATCCTCGGCTTGACCACCGAGATGGTCGGCGCATTGAGAACGATCTTCGAGCGGCTCGACAGGCCCGCGTACTTCATGATGAAGCTGTTCGCGGAGAGCTTGAGGATGATGTTGTCCAGGTAGGCGTTTCCGATCTCGTCGGCGGAGTCGTAGGTCACGCCTTTGCATTCGAGAGAATCGGTTCCATCCGCGGTCGCGCCGTTGAGGGCGAAGACCTGCCCCTTGGTGGTGAGGCCGTCACACTTGCAGGCGCCTTTCAAGGTTCCGGAGACATAGCCCTTGCAGAGGATGTCCCCGTCATAGTCGAAGGCCCATCCCTTCTGGCCGGGAGCGAGCTCCGACCAGAAGTGAGAATCCTCGAAATAGACCGCCACGGGATAGCCGTAGGTCCCGGCTCCCGCTGCCGTCTGCAGCAGAACCGCACTGTCGATCGGAGGAACCAGCTTGGTGCGCGTGAAGAAGGCCCGCACGACTTTGTCCTGGACATACGAGGCGTCGCCGGCCGACTGGTAGAGGATGGTGCGGATGTTGGAGATCAAGGCGACGTCGATAAAATGGACCACGCCTCTCGAATTCGCGTCGGCCTGCTCTATCAGGACCTGGCCGGCGACGTCTCCACCCAGGATCTTGCCTCCAATGACCCGATGGCGGCGCTTTGCCGTGAGACCGTTCGGTTGCTTGAAGAAGGTGACGACATTGGCTCCCCAGGAGAGCGTCGTCTCAGGGCCGAGGAGAAGATCGAAATTCCGATCCGGGAACGTAAACTGCGCGGAGAAGTCGTACTGCCCTCCGCCGTACAGGGAAACCTGGGTCCGGCCGGCGGCGACCGCCGCGGCAAGAGCCGCATCGTTCGTCGCTTCCGCCGCGCCGACGCCTCCGCCGTAGCTTTCGATCGTGGCTGGGAACAGCTCTTGGGCGGAACCCTTGATGTACCGGACGTAGCGGCCATCGCCTACGACGTCGGTCGGCTTGACGAAATCGAAGCCGTCGTCGGCCGTCGCCTCACCCTCGTCGAAAATGTAGACGTCTCGGCTCGGCCGGATGAACGCGTGGGCCATGTCTCGGTGCTTGGTCAGGGCCCGGAGCGCGGCCACGCTCTCGACCTGGCGGGGCATCACAAACTGGGTCATGTCCTCTCTCCTCTAAGTGGTCGCGACCGATCCGGCGAGCTTTGGCGTCCTGGGCGAGATCCCGACCGTCGCGCCGCCCCGAAGGATGTCCCGGATCTCCGCCAGGAGCTGCCGGGAGGGTTCGAAGGCACGCCCGATGTCTTCGGCCACGTTCTCGATCGCCACGGACCTGTCGCCTGCGACGACGCCGCGGGTGAGCTGCGTTGAATCGACGGCGTTCTTGATGTGGTTGAAGGACTGGGAGCCCTTGCCGTTCCGGCGCGACAGGATCCCGCCGGCGATGCCGAGCACGCCAGTCAGAAGCCCCGAGATCGCGCCATTGTCGCCCAGGACCGACTGCAGACCCTTCGCGATATTCTGTGTGAAGTTCTGCGCGAGATTCTGGAACAGGCTGTTCCCGAGCGCGGCGAGCCCCTGCATGGGCGTGCGGGCGTTCAGGATCGCGTCCTGGAGGCCGGAGGCGACGGCGTTGGAGAACGAGCTCGCCAGCTGGCGCGATGCGTCGATCGACGCTTTGTTGTTGAAGGCATCCTTGACGCCGCCCGCGGCCGCGCCGATGTCGCTCTCTGAGTGGAGTCTTTGCTTGAGGAAGGCCTCGATCTGATCCGTGGGCACTGCCCCTGAGAAGGCGAGCGCCCGGATCCGCTCGTTGTCCTTCAGCATCTGCTCCAGGACTCGCCGAGCGGCCTCGAGGCGCTGCGCGGCGACGTCGGCGGAGTCGGCCACTCCGAGGATCAGGCTCTTCTCCCCGACGGCCTGGACCTCGATCAGAGAATCGCGAGTCTTCTGGAGCGACTCGTTCATCTTCACGACTTCGGCGTTCACCTGGTCGAATGGAGCCTGCTTCGCGAACTGATCTTGCTGTTTGATCAGATTGCCCTGAAGGGTCTGCAGGGCCTGGAACTGCTCGATCAGCTTCTGCACCACCGGGACCGTGAAGGACCCGCCGCGGTTGGTGATTTCCTTCCTGGTCAGCGGATCGTTGAAATGGGCCAGTTCCGCGTCGGAGGTTCCGACTCCGATCTCCTCGTCGATCTTCGATCGAATCGCAGCGATCTCGGCCGGGAGCTGGCGAAGCCGCTTCTGATTCGCGCTGAAGGCGGATTCCATGATCGAAAGGGCCTGAGGAAGCCTTTCCCCCAGGGTGGCACGGAAGACGGTGGCCTTCTGGTTCGCGTCATCGATCGCCACCTGATAGGCCCGCCAGGTCTCGAGGGACTTCGCGGAAGTCTTGGTCGACTCGTCCGTCGCCTCCTTCACCTCCTTCAGATGCAAGGTGAAGAGATCCAGGGCGGCGATACCGATCCCAAGGATGCTGGCATTCAGCAGACCGATTTTGCCGGAGGTTGCATGGAAGGCGGCGCCCGCGGCATTCGCCCCCTTCGCCACGCTCTCGAAGGCCTGTCCCAAGGGGCCGCTCACGCCACCAAGCGACGTGAAGGCGAGTTGCATGCTGAGGACTCTGGAGCTGAAGAGCGCGAACCGGCTGTTCATCAGAGCCGTCTTGCGGTCGATGTCCGCAAGGCCCTGAGACATCTTCGCGCCGCCGGCGCTGACGGCGGTCCCCGCCTTCTGGGCCTTCTCTCCGAAGCCCTGGATCCGCTGCCCGGCTTTGTCGAAGCCCTTCTCGAACTCGTCGACCTCCGCTCGGAGTTGGGCGACCGCGGATCCGGCCTGAAAGACATCACCCATTGCAGCCCACCTTTGTGAGGTATACTTTCCCCACGTTGGAAGGAGGTTGAACGTGAGCAAGCTGGGATGGGTGGCAGCCACGATCCTCGGTGCTGTGCTGCTCGCCGGGGCGGCCTACCAGAGGACGTCCGCCGACGACAACAGGGAGGTCCTGCTCAGGATCGAACGGCAGTTGATCATCCAGAATCACGAATCCGGATCGGGCTCGAAGGCCCAGTTCAAGCATCGGGCCTTGAGCCAGTTCTGCGACGGCGACGCGTTCTGCCGGCTCATCGACCATGACCGAGAAGCGTTCCATTACGAGTACGGGGAGCTTTTCCTGGTCGACCTCGAGAAGGCCAAGGGGAAGGCTTTCCGAAACCAGTTCGACGCATGGGCAAAGGAACAGGCTCACAAGGACAAGAAGTAGACTCATCGCCTCTTCCTCCCTGCCGCCGCGATCTTCTTCAGCGCCGCGAGCACCGCATCGGCCACGTTGACCGGCGGCGCCTCAACGCCACGGGCGGCGTACTGGGCCCTCTTGATGTTCTTTCGGACCTGGTCCAGGGCTTCACGGAACAACGCACCGGGCTTCTCGCTGAAGAGGGAGCCGGATCCGGCGGCGACGGCGTTGAACATCTGCGCCGTGCGCTCCGCAAGGATTTCTTCCGCGACCGGGACCATCAGGTTGATCAAAGCTGGACTCCACACTCCATCCCACTCGAGAAGCTCGCTCATCGTGGCGAGCTGCGCGCTGCAGATCAGGCCGAGGACGGATTCGATGGGCCGGGTTCTTTCATCGCCTCGATCACCGCGGCCCTTGCGTTGAAGAGGCGAACCTCTTTTTTTAGGCGGTCCTTGTCGTAGTTGAACCTGACCGCCGCCTCGACGATCGTCGCGATGTCCTGGTCGCCCAGCTTCTCCACCTTGGGACGATCCTCGGGAATGACCGATTCGATGGCCGTCTCACGCTCATATCCCTCGTGGATCGCCTGGATGGAAAGCCGGCCGTACTTCCCGAGCGCCCAGCGCTCGAGGCGGACCACCGAGCCGTCCTTGAGCTCGACGTCGCGTCGACGCTCCTCGAGAACCTCCGGCATCTTCGCCAGAGGATCCGCCGCCTTCTCGTTCGCCCCCCGCCACCTCCTTCGTCGCCAGGGTTAGTCGTTGATCTGCTCCGCCTTCGGCAGATGGATCCGGACCAGCTCGCCGTTGGTGTCCTCCAGGAACTCGATGGAAATGGACATCTCCTGCCA
>Ga0134122_10002194_pt1 | contig 14266 bp, 9 predicted proteins | sample KB302_FD_96461 | JGI IMG/M metagenome (GOLD analysis project Ga0134122, IMG submission 96461) | Terrestrial soil microbial communities without Nitrogen fertilizer from Kellogg Biological Station, Michigan, USA - KB3-0-2 | ecosystem: Environmental > Terrestrial > Soil > Unclassified ... | reverse complement strand
TGCCGTCCCTGAGCACCTATGAGGGCCCTTGGGGCCTCGCGCGCCAAAGGTCGATCGGCTAACGTGTCGGCACGCCTCGCGGCTGGGCCGGCATTGACTTGCGGGCTGGCATTGACTGGGGGGCCGGCATGGCGCTCAGGCCGGCGCGGGGCTCGGCCTGGCCCCATCCCCTTGGCCCATCCCCAATGGGCGGGCCGCGCAGAGGAGCCAAGCCCATGCTGCGGGATGCCCACCGATACGATCTGTCCGGGGCGACGGACGAGGCGGTTGGCACTTTCGATGCCGCCGTGCGCGCGTTCACCCTGGTTTATGGCGACACGCTCGGCCTTTATGACGCCGCCCGCGCCGCCGCGCCCAGCTTCGTCATGGCCCACCTCGGCAAAGCCTGGGTGCTATCCCTCGCCGGCGATCCCATCCTGGCGCAAGCGGCGCACACCGTGCTTGAGACGGCCCGCGCGCTGCCGCGCAACGAGCGCGAGAGTGCCCACCTCGCCGCCTTGTCGCACGCCGTCGCCGGCCATCGCGCCGCGGCGGTGGCCATCCTCGACCGGCATCTCATGGCCTATCCCTTCGATCTTGTCGCGCACATGGCCGCGCTGCAGATGGATGGACACTTGGGGCGTTTTCCCTTGGCGCGCGCGCGCACCGCGCGGGCGCTAGCGCGCTGGTCCAAGGCGCAAGAAAACTATGGGATCTTGCTGTCGTTTTACGCTTTTGGCCTGGAGGAAGCGGGCGACTACACCCAAGCCGAAGAGGTGGGACGCGCCGCCGCCGAGCTCGAACCGTTTGGCTACTGGCCGCATCACTGCGTCGCGCACGTGCTGGAGATGACGGGCCGGCCGCAGCCGGGGCTCGACTGGATGCTGGCGCGCCAACCGTTCTGGTCGGCGAAGGAAAACAACAATCGCGTGCATATCTGGTGGCACAAGGCGCTCTTTCACGTCGAACTCGGCCAGTACGCGGCGGCGCTCGAGATCTATGACGGCCCCATTCTGGCGGCGATGCGGCCCGCCAGTCTCTCCATCTGCAATGCCTCCTCGTTGCTGTGGCGCTTGGAGCTGCTGGGCTGCGATGCAGGCCGGCGCTGGCAACAGCTCGCCACCCGTTGGCAAGGTCATGCCAACGGCCAGCTCTACGTGTTTTGCGATATTCATGCCGCCATGGCGGAACTGCGCGCCGGTGAGATGGAGGCCTTGCAGCGTCGGCTGGCGGCGATGCGCGAAACCGCCGCTGGTCACGGCGAAGCGGCCCCGCTTTATCGCGACATTGGCTTGCCCCTGGTCGAGGCGCTTGCCGCCTTCCACCACGGCGCCTACGCCCAGGCGGTGGAACGCCTGCTGCCGGCGCGCTTTGAACTGTGGAAAATGGGTGGCAGTCACGCGCAAAGGGACGTGATCGACTGGACCCTCGCGGAGGCCGCGACGCGGGCGGGATTGCGCGATGTTGCCCTGTCGATGGCACACGAGCGCCTGGGCAGCCGGCCGCAGAGCGCGCCAAACCGCCGCTTTCTGGCGCAGGCGCAAGCAATACCCGCTTGAAGGTCGTAGCCCTATCGTGCCCGGTGCCGTCGATCACTCCCTCCTGGTCTTGCGACGGCGGCGATCTTGGGGTGAACCCTTAAATCGCTGACTGCCGCCAACACGGCATCGACTGGGCGCCGATCGCGCCGAGCCGCACGCCACCGCCTTGGGGGCAATCGTCGTCATTGCAGGAGATTTGGCGCCACCATGCATCGTCGCTCGGTCTGCCCGTTCGATCGCCTGCAGGCCAATTTCGAGTGCCATGACCGCGCAAGCTCCAAGGCCGCGCCCGCCAAATTGGCCTGGGACCGCAACCCCCGGACTTTCTCAAAACGCACATGACCCAAGACACGGCGCGCGCGCCGCCCCCCTTTGCAAAGACAGCAGAGCAGGCCACCGGCGAGGCTCGGCTTGCCGCTTTTGGCCGCGGTCACGGCCTGGGCCGACCGGCCGAGGCGCCCGGCCGTCCCTTTCTCAGATAGAAAATTAATGTCGTTGCGCAAGGCACTCGTGCGACACAAATCGCGGACTTCGGCGAACGTTGAGCAAAAACCCTCTTTTTTGCGCCGAGCTGCCGACGGGGCGCATTTTTGTCGTATGCTGGGGGTCGGAACTGGCACTCAGCCTGCGCGTCTTGACCACCACCCCGCACCGCGGTTGAGGCTGCGGCGGCCAAATGTCGGCTCCCAATTTATTAGCGCATTTGAACTGGAGGGCTGCGTCGATGGCGCGGCCCCCTTCTTTTGTCTGATCAACCAGCCTGTCATGGCCGCTCCGACCGACTGCTTTTTCTTGTCCGCAAAGAGCGCGAAGCGCTTGATGGGAAAAGGAAATGACCAAGACCCAAGCGAGCGCTGGCGCGCCCGCCACGACCTTTGCCGTCAGGCTCTGCGCGCCTGGGCGATCAGCCCGTGTCTTATCAACAACATGGTCCGCCGACCTGGCGCGCCCGCTGCCGGCGCACTGGACACGCCAGGGTTTAATGTTAACCATACTCTCTTCGATCGCAGGCGGATCATTCGATCACGTACGAGAGCGAGGAGGTGGGTCGCCGTTAGGCCAACCCAACAGATCAAACGATCTGACCAGACGATAAGACCAGACGACGGAACGCCTCGGCAGGGTGCAGTCTTGAGTAGCGTCGGGGGAGTAGATGCGTATGGCGGTTGCAGTGGCGCGGGGTGCGCTTGCACTGTCTATTTGTGCAGTGGTGGTGGGGGCAGGGGCCAATTTGACCCCGGCACGGGGCGAAGCTTTGCTTTCCCCCTGTTGCGACGACCTTGAGGAGCGCCTTGCGGAGCTCGAAGCCACATCGGTCCGCAGCGGCTTCAGCAAACTGTCCTTTCGTCTTTACGGCCAAGTCAACCGCGCCCTTTTGCTGTGGAAGGACGGGTTCGACTCCAGCGACCATGTGGTCGACAATCATACCTCCTCCAGTCGTTTCGGTTTTGTCGGTCAAGCCACAATCAAACCGGGCCTAACGGCCGGCTATCGCTTGGAAATCGAGGCCGCTTTTCCGTCTTCAGACGATATCTTCAACGCGCCGAATGGCCACACCGGTATTCTCGCAGGATCGAACCAGCTTTGGGTCCGCCAGAATTATTGGACGCTGGCCAGCAAGGATGTCGGCGGCATTTCGGTCGGCTATCAGTCGCCCGCAACGGACGACGTGACGATCATCAATCTGGGAAGCCAGATGAATGACGCCCCGGTGCATTACAACAATGCCTTTCGCATTCGCCTGGATTTGGCCAAGCCCGCGATTATCACCGACCTGACCTGGGGCCAAATCGCCCATAACGTGGACTCACTGCGCGGCAATTTCGTTCGCTACGATACGCCCATCATCAATGGCTTTCTTTTATCCGCGGCGGTGAATGAGGACATCTGGGATGTGGCGCTCCGCTATCAGAAGGAGGCCAATGCCTTTCGTTTCGCCGGTGGCATCGGCTACATGAAAGATGCCGAGCATGTCTTTGAAGACGTGCGCGGATCGGCGTCTCTTATCCACGATCCAACGGGGCTTTATGCCTCGGTTGCCGGCGGCTGGCGCGATGCCCAACATTCGGTGGCCGGACCCGATCATCCCGCCCATTTTTATTATGCCCAAGTGGGCATCAGCAAACAGTGGGTATCGTTCGGAAAAACCACGCTTTATGCCGACTATGGGCTTTACAAGGATTTCAACGTTGACGAGCCCTTGAGCATTAATCCCGACACCAACCTGCCCGTGGTCTGGGGAACCTTGACCAGTACCGAAGTACGCCGTTGGGGTTTTGGCGTCGAACAGGGATTTGATGCGGCTGCAACCGTCGTCTACGCCCAGGCGCATTTTTATGATCCTAAAATTGTCGGATATCCGTGCGACTTTATAAAGCCGGATGTGTGCGGAGGCGATCCGGCGAAGACCACGAGCCTGCCGGCGGGGTCGTGGCAAGGCTTTGTGTTTGGTGCGCGTATCCAATTCTGATGGAGGTTTGGGCCCGCTCGCGGCCACGCGAGGGCGCCAAGCGAACGATGACGAGCGATGCCTAGGTCTGAGCACGTCAGTAAACTGCAGGAGGGTGCCCGGGCCTGGAACGCCTGGCGGCGCGAAAACCCGCGCGCCGAGCCCCAGCTTGGCGATCTCAATCTGCCCGTCGGTCACCGGCAATTCGGCCTCGCGCAGGGCGGACCCATCGATCTCAGCCAAGCCGATCTGTCCCGCGCGGCGCTGGAGCACGCGACGCTGATCGACGCCGACCTGACGGGCGCCTATCTGCTGCAGGCAAACCTGGCGCACGCGCGCCTCACGGGAGCCGATCTCAGCGGCGCCAACTTGAGCGACGCGCGCCTCGACCATGCCGATCTCAAGGAGGCGCGGCTCGCCGAGGCGACGCTGTGCGGGGCGAGCCTCAAGGGCGTCCGCAATCTGACGCAGGCGCAGATCGATCAAGCCTACGGCGATGAAGACACGCGCCTGCCCGCCGGGCTCACGCCGCCGACCCGGTGGCGCAAAGACACACCCGTTCGCTCCAACCAACTCGCACGCCGGCGCACCTCCAAGCCCGATGGAGGCAAGCTCAACCCCTACGCCGTGCTCGGTGTCCCCCGCGGCGCTTCGCTGCCAGAGATTCGCGCCGCCTACCTGAAACTGGTCAAAGAGCTCCATCCCGATGGACGCGCGCTCGATCCGACGGCCAGCGAACTGTTGAAGGCCGTCAACAAGGCCTATCAGGACTTGCGGGCGCGGGCGCGTCAGCCGGCGCCGCCACCGCCACAGCCGCGCTGGTATGCCCGCCCCGGCGCCTTTTTTGTCGTCAGCTTTCTTGGCTCCAGCCTCATCCTGCTCGCCGCGGTCGGCGGCCTTTACTATGCGGGCCTCTTCGGCGCCGACGACAGCCAACAAAGGCTGGCGGCGGAGAACCGACAGATGGGACCGAGCGGCCGGCCGCACGCGGCGCCGGCCGAGCCAGCCGCAAAACCGGACCCGGCCCAACTCGCAGCCGCGCGCGCGGCCGCCGATGATGCGGCCTTCCTCGAGGCCGAGCGCGAGGCCACCAGCGCCTCCTTCCACCGCTACCTCGGCCGCTACAGTGCCGGGCGCCATGCGCGCCAAGCGGCCGCCGCCCTGCCGGCCGTGGTCAACACCGAAATCGCGCTTGGGCAAACCGTCGAGGGGCAAACCCTCAGCACGGTTGAGACCGCGCGCTCAGCCCTGCGACACTATCTTGATGTCTATCCCGACGGGCGCCTCGCCCCCGAGGTCGAGCGCAAACTGAACCGAATCGCTGCGGCGAACGCCGCGCGCTTTGCCGAGCGTGAGGCCTGGGCCGAGGCCGAACGGCAGGGCACGCCTGAGGGATTGCGTCGCTATCTCGCGGCCCATCCCCACGGGGAGAATGCCGCCTACGCGACCAAAGCGCTTGCCGCCCTCGAGGCCAGCGACGCGCGGCGGGCGGCGGATCAGGCGGCCTGGAGCGATGCCTCGCAGGAGGGCAGCAAGGCCGGGTTGCGTCGCTATCTCGCCGCCTATCCCGACGGGGATCATGCGGCCTACGCGCGCACGGCGGTCGCGGCCATCGAGGCGAGTGAAGCGCGCCTCAAAGCCGATCGCGCCGCCTGGGCCAAGGCCAGCCAGGACGGCAGCAAGCCAGCCCTGACGCGCTACCTTTCCGCCCATCCCGATGGGGATCATGCCGCGGCCGCGCGGCAAGCGATCGCCGCCATCGAGGCCGACCAAGCGCGCCAAAAGGCCGACGCCACCGCCAAGGCGGAGCAAGAAAGAAGCAAGCAGGCCCTCAATCCCGAACGCGCGGCCGATCCCGAAGGCGCGCCGAGGGCCATGGCGCGCCAAACGGTTCGCGCGCCGGAAGCAAACGAAGCACGCCACGCGGGCGAACGCGTTGCCCTTGCGCAAGATCTTGCGCCGGAGACAGCGAGCGACCCGGCGCAGGCGAGCGAGGTGGCGCCCGAGCAAGACCCCCTGAGCGGGCCGCAAAAGTTGGTGCCGCCGCCCGCGATCGGCCCGAGGTCAGCGGAAGAGGAACGCCTGCGCGACGATGCCAATTGGCTCAAAGCCCAGCGGCGCAATAGCAAGGCCGCCTACGCGGCTTATTTGCTGACCCATCCCAACGGCCGGCATGCCAAGGAGGCGCGCGCGAGCCTTGCCGAGCTGCAGGCGCCGCCGGCAAAACTGCGGCCCGCCGCCAGCGCTAAAGGCTTCAGGCAGATCACCCAAGCCTTCCGGGCCGAGCCAGGGGCGAGCCAAGGGGATGCGCCCGCCAGCCAAAAGTGGCAATCGGCTGATGAACCCTTCATCGGCGCGGACGGGCGCCTTCGCCAGCGATAGATTGGGGGCTGGGTTTGAGCCCCTTGGCACGGCTGGCAAAACGACTTCACCTCATGTCGCAAGCACCGGCGGCGCGACAAAGCCGCCGAACTCGCGCTCGATCAACTCGGCAAAGCGCAAGGTGGTGCGATCTTCCAGGTAGGGGCCGATGATTTGCACGCCGATCGGCAAGCCCCCCGCCGATCGGCCGATCGGCGCGGCGGTGGCCGGCAAACCGGCGAGCGTGGCCACCCCCGGCCAAACGATCTGATCGAGGTAGGGATAGGTTTTGCCGTCGATGTCGATGTGCCTGTCCTTTTGTTCGGGCGTGTGATCGTGCGGAAAGGCCGGCGTGGGCATGGGCGGGCAAAGCACGACGTCCCACTCGCGGAACACTTGGCGCCATTGCTGCCGCACGCGGGCACGGCCGGCATCGGCCGCGATCCAGTCGCGGTGGCTCAGGACCGTGCCGCGCCTGCGCCAGGCGGCAAGGCTGTCGTCGCTGGCGGCCAGGGCTTTCGCGGCCTCGGCCGTGCTCGCGTAGGTCTCAAGGGGCAGGAAGGCGCCAAAGATCGAGCTCAAGAGCTGGGTATAGATCTTGCCGGCGTGGGCCAGGTCCGGCAACAGCGGGCTGACACGCGCCGTTTTCAGGCCGAGCGCATCCAGACGCGACGCCAGCTGCTGCAGTGCCGTGGTCACCTCGGCAGCGGTCGCAATAAGGGGATGGCTGTCGATGACGAGCACGCGGTAGCTCTCAAGCTCGCTGTGGCGTGGCGGTGGCAAGGCCACCCGATAAGCGATGCCATTGGCCTCGGCATCGGGTCCGGCAACGACGTCAAGCCCCAGGGTCAGGTCGGCGGCCGAGCGCGCCATCGGCCCGATCACGGCAAGGTCGCTCTCAGTAGGAAGCGCCGGCAGGTTGGGTGGCGTGTGCCCGCGCGCGGGCACCAAACCGAGGCTGGGCTTGTGCGCGAACACGCCACAATAGTGGGCGGGGGTGCGCAGCGAGCCGCCGATATCGGACCCGAGCTCGAGGGCAACATAGCCCGCGGCGAGCGACGCCGCCGAACCACCCGACGACCCGCCCGGCGTACGCGTCACGTCCCACGGATTGTTGGTGGTGCCATAAAGGTCGTTATAGCTTTGCCAGTCGGATAGGAAGACGGGGACGTTGGTTTTGCCGAGCAGGACGGCACCGGCGGCCTTCAGCCGCGTGACCGCGAGCGCGTCTTGCGGCGGCCGGAAGTCCTTGGCCGTCGTGAAGCCCCAGGTCGTCGGCAGCCCGGCCACATTGTAGGCCTCCTTGACGGTGATCGGCAGGCCGAGCAGCGCGCCGCCGTCACCCCTGGCGCGCCGAGCATCGGCTTCCTTTGCAGCTTCGCGCGCGCGCTCGAAATCGCGCACCACCACCGCGTTGATGGTCCGGTCGACCGCTTCGATGCGCCCAACCGCATGCTCGAAGAGTTCGACGGCGGAGACCTTGCGCGCCGCCAGCAAGGACAAGAGCCGTTCTGCCGAAGCAAAGTCGAGCTCACGCGCTTGGGTCATGTTGCCCCCTATTTGACCAACATCTGACCAACACACCCCCCGGGCCTCGGCAAAAGGCCAAGCGCCCGGACACCAGGCGTTCTACCAGCTTAACCGCTGTCGCTCGCCCTGTCGCTCGTTGCCCGCCGCGCCTGAGGCCTGGCGCGCAACCTGCTAACGGCGGCTATCCCAAGGCGGGTCCTAGAAAACCCGCGCGTTGCGCCATGATCGCTGTTGGTACGGGTGCAGAGCGCCCCTTCAATAGAGGAGATATTTGGCCCGGCGCGCTTTGAAGGCCTCAACCTCGCCGCGCCAAGCGGCAACAATGGTGCTGGCCTCCCGGCCGTCGAGCAGCATCCGATAGAGCCGCTTTGTGCCGGCCAGGGCATGAAACATTGCCACGTTGGCGACCAGCCGCCTGACGCCCGCTGCGCGTGCCTCTTGGGTGAGCGCCGCCAGCACCTGCACGCCGATTTCGAGGGGTTCTACGCGCGCGCTATCGGTCACGATCAGCCGCACACCGCTGACCGATTGCCCGACAAAGCGTGGATGCTTGGCCACCCCGGCGATTGCAACGGGAACGTAGCTGGCGGCCTCGAAGCGGACCCCGGCCAGCGGCGCCCGGTTGAGGCGCTCAACGAGGCGCGGCGCAGCCAGCCAAGGGGCACCGAAAACGGCAAACGGGGTGGCCGTGCCTCGGCCTTCGTTGACGTTGGTCTCGCCCACGAGGCCGATACCGGGATAAAGCAGGGCGGACTGAAAGGTCGCAATGTTCGGGCTCGTTGGTACCCAGGTCAACTGCGTTTCGGGCCAGCGCATGGCGCGCTGCCAGTTTTCCATCTTGACGATTTCGAGATCGAGGCGCTGCAGGCCGTCGAGCCAGCCTTCGCCCTTGATCATGCGCGCGATCTCACCGACCGTCAGTCCGTGCACGATCGGGATCGGGTATTGGCCGACAAAGGAGCGCAACGCCCCCTCCAGCACAAAGCCCGCGACGTAATCGCCGCCGAGCGGGTTGGGCCGATCGAGCACGATAAAGGGGATCTTGGCGGCGGCGGCGGCCTGCATGGCGAGGCCTAGGGTCGAGATATAGGTGTAAAAGCGTGCACCGATGTCCTGCACATCGAACACGAGCGCATCGATGCCCCGCAACATGGACGGCGTCGGCTTCCGGGCACGCCCGTAGAGGCTCCACACCGGCACGCCGGTTTTTTCATCGACCGCATGACCGACGCTTGCCCCCGCCTCGCTAGCGCCGCGGAAACCGTGCTCCGGTGCAAGGATGGCGGCGAGCGTCACCCCCGGGGCAGCCTTCAGCAGGTCGGCGAGGTGGGATCCGTTGGCAAGGCTCGTCTGATTGGCAATGAGACCGACCCGCTTACCGGCGAGACTGGCGAACCCGCCGGCGAGGAGGACCTCGGCACCGACGACGACGGGTCGAGGCGACACGTTTGCCAGGGCTGGCATGCTGCACAAGCCTCCGATGACGGCGAGGGCAAGCCCCAGCATCAGCTTGCCCTGGCACACGATGAACGCCCACACCAGGGGCGGCCATTGCCTGCGCTGGAGCCCATGCGAGGAGGCGCCGCGCGTGCTGCCAAGGCTGCCGTGCCCGGTACGACGACGTGAGGCCATCCTCGCCATCTAGGCGCCTTCGACCCCGAGCGCCGCCGCGCGCGCCAAGAGCCTTTGGGCGTTCAAGTAGGTGGGCACCTCGATCATCAGATCACCCAGCCGCCCTCGCTCCTTGCCGGCGGCGCGGGCGGCCTCGAACGCCGCCACCAGGGCGCGCGCCTCACCAACCTCGCCCTGGCTCGGCGTCAGCACGCGATTGATGGCCGCGACGTGGTCGGCATTGACCGCGCTCTTGGCCACATAGCCCAACTGTCGGGCGTAGCGCGCATCGCTTTCGCAACCCTCCAGGTCCGCAAAGGTGTACGGGCAGTCGACCGTCAGCATGGTGGCCGCCGTGCACTCGAAGTGGAGGCGCTGGCGGGCATAGGCAAGTTCGATGCCAGCCTTGCTGCGTGGGGCACCGAGATCGGCCGCCATGTCCTCGGTCGACCCCAGCACGGCCGTGACGCGTGGGCTCGCCTTGGCGATGGCAAAGGCGTTGAGAATGCCACGCGCAGACTCGACGTTGGGCACGAGTTCGGTGCTGCCGGCGGGAATTGCCAAGGCGTGCTCGAGGCGCGACACCTCGCGGTCGAGCGCGGCCACCTGTTGCGGGTCAGCGACCTTCGACATGACGACGATGTCCGGGCGCCCGCGCATGACGGCGGCCAAATCGGCGTGCCCTTCGGTTTCCAGGGGATTGATGCGGACAGCGGCGAGGATCCCGGTGGCCCGCCAGCGGGAATAAAGCTCGGCGGCCAGCGCCCGAGCCTGCGGGCGCCGCTCGGGCGGCGTGAAGTCCTCAAGTTCCTGGATCAGCACATCGGCTCCGCTGGCGCTTGCGGCCGCCAGAGCCGGCGCCTCGGCGCCCGGCAGAAACAGCCAGCAGCGCCGCAGCGCGGGCGGGCGGCGCCCCGCGGCGGAGGGCGGCAGGGCGGACGTCATGACAGGCCCCTGGCGTGTGCGTGCATGTTCCTGCGGCGACCCTTGCTTTGGCTTCGATCTATTTAGGCATTTAACCGGGCCCGGCGTCACCACCCCAAAACGCCCATCGGAGAGCGTCTGGCCGTCAGGCCCCGACGCACGCCCTTGCCTGGTGGCTCTGCTCGACCTGGGCGCTCACACGCAAAGCGAAAGGCCGCCCGTCAGGCTGCGGACGATTCCCTCCCCCATCTCCCCCAAAACCGGTAGCAGGGCAAAGGCGCTGCAACCAAGCAAAGCCTATTTCCCAACCGCCCCCGCAACGGTCGTGCCGCGCGCCGGGTCCGCGGCCCGAATCGGTTGAGCTAAGGCGTTGGCACTTTGGCATTCAGGGTTTGCCCGAGTGGAGATTCGCTGGCACCAGGGTTAATGTATCGATTGAGCAGAAGTCCCCGTCAGTCGAAGACCATGACTCGTATATTGATTGCAGACGACCACGAGGTCGTACGTTCGGGGCTCCGGAAAATCCTCGAATCCCAACCCAACTGGGAAGTTGTTGCCGAGGCTGGGGACGGCAAGGACGCCATCAGCAAGGCGACCGAGACCAAACCCGACGTTGCCGTGCTCGACTATTCACTGCCCCTCATCAACGGCATCGAAGCAACGCGGCAGATCCGGGCTCGCCTGCCGAGGACGGAAGTTTTGATCTTCACGATGCATGACAACGAAACGCTGATCTCGGAGCTTCTTAAAGCCGGAGCCCGCGGCTATCTGTTAAAGTCGGACGCCCAGAGCCACCTGATCGGCGCCATCGAGTGTCTGGCCCTGCATAAGCCGTTCTTTACCGCCAAGGTCTCGGAAGCCTTATTGGACTCGTTTTTGAAACGACCGGCCCGGGACGGATCGATGCTCACCAACCGGGAGCGCTGCGTGGTGCAGTTGATCGCCGAAGGTCACACCAACAAGCAGGTCGCAAGCATTCTCAGCATCTCTCTCAAGACCGTCGAAACGCATCGCTCCGCGATCATGCGCAAGCTGAACCTGTCGTCATCGGCCGGTCTGGTGCGCTATGCGATCCGTAACAATATTGTTCAGGCCTGAAGACGGGACGGCGGCGCTGCCGATTCTTGTCGCGCGCGCCGGCTGCGGCCGCGTCGGCTCGCACTTCCAACCCCCTTGAGTTCATCAAAGAGTTCATCAATGAGTTCATCAATGAGTTCATCAATTTCGGTCTGTTGAAGCGTGGCCGCTGCAGCTCGACAGCCCGACCAGCAGGGCGATGGCACTAGAGCTACAGGTGAAGACAGAGCACGTGGAACGCACCCTCCCACGCACCTTTACCAAGGCCGCCTCCGGCCTCACCGGCTGCGGCAGTTCGGGGCCCACCGCAAAGCCTCCAACCCCCAAACTGCTCTCGAAACCTTATCGCCATGGCTCGCCTAGTCACAAATTCTCATCGCCTTCGCACACAAGACGGCCTCGACACGGTTGCGGACCTGCATCTTTCGAAACACTCTCGTCAAATAATGTTTGATGGTGCGGGTATTGACGCCCAGGAGCTGCGCAATCTCATCGTTGGTGAGGCCCTGCGCGAGGTGGCCAAGCACCTGCTTATCCCGCGATGTAAAGGTCAGTTCCCCGTTTTTATTCGATCGGAAAGATCGTCCTTTGTCTCGCAACAGCAATCGTGTTGCCAAAGCTGGCGTAATATACGGCTCTCCCTCATGGATGCCCTCAAGTGCGCTTATCAGCTCGGCGGCGTTGACACCCTTGAGGATGTAACCGTGCACGCCGATACGAAGGGCCTCGGAGATATCATCCTGGTCGCTGGATGCCGTTAGGATCACCACTCTAGCGGAGGTCTGCGTCGTCAGGATCCTCTCCGCCAGCTCGATTCCATCGCCCGGCATGTCGATCTCCATCACGACAATGTCCGGCTTCTGCTCGATAGCAAGCTGGCTGCCTTTTGCGGTGGGTGCGCCTTCGGCGACAACGACGAGCCTCGTCCCGGAAAATGCGTCGACGATGCCGCGACGAAACAGCGGATGATTGTCCAACAGCGCCACGCGGATTTGCTCAGGCATGAGCGCCCTCCAGCTCATGAGACTTTCAATTGCGCCGTGTACGAAATGACGTTCGGCCAAGCCTGCACCAGAACCTTACCGCCAATTGAGTCGATCCTGTCTTGCAGGGTTCGCAACCACTGGCCTTGATGGGACGGCGGCAGGTGCTGAGTGGTGATTGTGCATTTCACTTCGACTTGGAGCATATCACCGTTGCAGTCGACACGCACGGTGCGGGCATCCGTCTGATCGCCCTTCTCGAGCGCTTCGCGAACGAACCGGTAGCAGCAGGCCTTCACCGAAAAAGGCACCTCTTGTGGGAGATTTGCCAGTTCGCAGGTTATCGAAGCGCCGGTCCGTCGTTCATGCCGACGCACCGCGGTGGCAATGGTATCTGCCAGCGACAGCTCGTAGAGCTTGGAAGGAACGAGACTTTCCGACAGCGTCCTGATTTCATCCAGCGCCTCGGTCAGAGCGTGTCTGATCGCCTCGAAATCCTCACTTTTCGGCGCCGCCGGGGCCTGCATTTCGGCAATCAGGGCGCGCAGCGCGTCAAGTTTCAGCAGAGCTACGCCCACGCGCTGCACTGGGCCCCTATCAAGATCGGTCCCCAGGCGCCGCATCTGCAATTCGTTGATGTCGGAGATGCGCCGGCTGGCACGCCCGACCCGCATCCGAAACGCGCTCTTCTCTTCGTTGATGCGCGAAATCTCGCTTGCGCCCCTGCCAATCAGGATAAACAGCAGTGAGATGCAACCGATCGCGCTCACCCCGAAAATCAGCCACACCAGCGCCTGCGCTGCACGCACCTCGTAGTAAAGGTCTGTTGCAACTTCGTAGGTCTCTACAAGCGCAACAATTTGACCCGTGCCGGCCTGACGCAGTGGGGCATAGACTTCGAGAATGTGCGCGCCCAGCGCCCGGATCGAAACCTCATCATCGCCGTCGAGCTGGTTCAGTTCGGTCGACACGCCGCCTTCCCAGGCGCGGGCTCTGGCCGCTGACAATGGAAAGCGCCGGCCGATCATCTCGCGGTTGTTGCTGTAGATGATCTGATCGTCGATCCAAATGCGAAAGGCGATCAGCGGGCGAGCGATCACGACGGGCGAGAACAAGCCGTCCAATTCTGCTTTCTTGCGGTCCGACAGCGTCGAATGGCGGGCGAGTTCCTGGACCCGGGGGGCAACGAAGCTGTCGGTAAAAAGAGCGACCCTCGCGCCATATCTATCGACGATGGCTTTGCCGACAGTGTCGCTGACCATCGTCGCCAAGGTGACCGTCGCACACAGAAGGACCCCCGAGGCAAGCGCAGCCGGCATCAGCATCAGGCCGATACCCTGCCATTGCGACATGGGCTGCCAGACCGGAAAGCCGCACCAGCGGGCAAGGGTTATCATGGTGGCAGATTAGGCCAACGTAAGGGAGTCGCAAATCGTCCCAAGGTCCTAAATACCTGCCCCTAAAGTACACTTGACCGGGGGATCAATGCGGGCGGCCCCGAACAAGGGCCGCCCTTGGTTGATGACCTTGATTGATTAGAAGAGGAAGTCTTGCTGCGTAATGATGTTGTTGCCGACCCCCGTCACACCCAACAAGGTGATCTGCTGCGTGCCATCGATGGTGATCACGGTGTTGCCGCCGCCGGCGAGGATCGTCAGACGCGTGCCGATGTCCGCCGCCGTAATGTCGGGCGTATAGAGCGAAAGATTGAGCAGATCCTGGTTGGTAAGTGTGCCGTTGCCGTTGGCATCGAAGTCGCTAATGACATCGCTGCCGAAGCTCGGGCCGAACACGAAGGTGTCGCCTCCGGC
>Ga0134122_10002193_pt1 | contig 14278 bp, 15 predicted proteins | sample KB302_FD_96461 | JGI IMG/M metagenome (GOLD analysis project Ga0134122, IMG submission 96461) | Terrestrial soil microbial communities without Nitrogen fertilizer from Kellogg Biological Station, Michigan, USA - KB3-0-2 | ecosystem: Environmental > Terrestrial > Soil > Unclassified ... | reverse complement strand
TCCCGGTTTCACTGTCTACACGCGTGTACAGGCGATCCATTTTTATCAGACCGCCAAAGAGGTCACGATCATCAATGAGCTCAACACGCAGGTGCGTCATATCTATTTGAACGTGCCGCACTCACAGAATCCGGGCCACACCTGGTATGGCGAATCCGTCGGTCATTACGAGGGCGATGAACTCGTCGTAGATACCATCGGCCTGAACGACAAAACATTCGTCGACAATTACCGCACACCGCATACCGACCAAATTCACGTCGTCGAGCGGTTCAAAATGATTGAAGGCGGCAAGACGCTCCAAGCGACCGTCACGGTCGATGATCCCGGTGCTTTCAATATGCCGTGGTCGGCGACGCAGCGCTGGCGCAAGATTGAGCGCGCACTTGAGGAAAATCTCTGCGAAGACAGCAATCTCAATTTCTTCAACTACGACGTGGTGCCTATCCCGCAGGCGACGAAGGCGGATTTCTAAAATCGACGGGCAAGCGGAGGAACATTTTGAGCAAGTTGTTCTCGATCGCACTTTTGTGCGGGACGGCTGCTGTCCTGGCCCTTGATGCGCCGTTCGCGGCTGAAAAAGCGCCGTGGCCGGTTTTCAGTCCGACCGTTACCAGCGGCTGGATTCCAGATCGCCCGACGGGAGACGATTTTCTCCCGCCTGCGAAAGGCGCTGGCCCGGTCATGTCCGATCCGGCTCATCCTTACGTGCCCAATGGAGGCGGCCGGCAGCCAACCTATCGCGTCGCCGACCTTTCCAATCCGATCCTGACATCTCGGGCCAAGGAGCAGATGAAAAAGGCCAACGATGCGGTGCTGGCCGGCAAGGTGCCTTACATCACGCGCGAGCGCTGCTGGCCCGCAGGCGTTCCCGGTTTCGCGGTCTATACGCGCGGCGGACAGCCCCTCTTCTTCCTGCAAACGGACAAGAAGGTCACGATCATCAACGAGCTCAATCAGCAGATGCGGCATATCTATTTGAATGTGCCCCACAGCAAGAATCCAAAACCGTCATGGTACGGAGAATCCGTCGGACACTATGAGGGCGACGAACTCGTCGTCGACACGATCGGATTGAACGACAGAACCTTCGTCGACAATTATCGTACGCCGCACAGCGATCAGATCCATGTCGTGGAACGATACAAGTTGATCGAGGGCGGCAAGATTTTGCAGGCGACGATCACCGTCGACGACCCCGGCGCCTTCAACATGCCGTGGTCCGCCGTGCAGCGCTGGCGACAAACCGATCGCCAGATGGAGGAATCGATCTGCGCGGAAAACAACGACAATTTCTTCAACTACGACGTCGTACCGATCCCGCAAGCCGACAAGTCGGATTTCTGATCCGGCTGAGGCGGTGAAGCCGATGACAACCTCCTATTCGCTTTGCGCGGTTGTGGGCTTGTTGCTGCTTGGCGTTGCCGCCATTCCGTCCCCGGCAGCGGAAAGCACGCCGAATTTTGCTTCCGACAGCAGCACGTCATGGGTGCCGGCGCGGGGTGAAGGTGACGAATTTATTCCGCCGGAGAGCGGCCCGGGCCCCGTGCAGGCGGCCCCAGGCAACCCCTACATTCCCAATAACGGGGGACAACCGACGTATCGGATCGCGGATCTCTCCAATCCCATTCTGAAGCCCTGGGTAATCGAGAGACTCAAGAAAGCAAACGACGAGGTGCAGGCGGGGAAGGTTCCTTTTGTCCCGCATGAAAGGTGTTGGCCGGCCGGCGTTCCGGGTTTCGAGGTTTATACGCGAGTGCGGCCGATCTATTTCCTGCAAACTCCCAAGAAGGTCACGATCATAGACGAGCTGGATCACCAAGTGCGGCACGTCTACTTGAACGTTGCCCACACCAAGAATTTCAAATTGTCATGGTATGGCGAATCCGTCGGCCACTACGAAGGCGACGAACTGGTGATCGATACGATCGGCCTCTACGACAAGAGCTTGGTGGACAATTACCAGACGCCGCATACCGATCAGATTCATGTCGTCGAACGATTCAAGCTTGTGAACGGCGGCAAGACGCTTCAAGCGACAGTGACGGTGGACGATCCGGGAGCCTTCAACATGAAATGGTCCGCAGTCCAGCGCTGGCGCCGCGGCGAAGTACGGCCGCTCGAAGAATCGGCTTGCGCCGAAAACAATTTCACGTTCCTTCACTATGACGTTGTCCCCGTGCCGGAAGCCAAGACGCCGGACTTTTAGGCGACCAAAGCGACTCGTCTGAAGAAAATGTCTCGTTTGACCAAAAGTGCGCTGATTTCGATAGTCGCGGTCGTCCTGACCAAGGCTGCGGCGAGCGGCGCGGCACCGACAGCGCCAGTCCCGGATTTTTCCGGTTTCTGGGGACGCAACTCGGTCGACTTCGAGCCGCCGCCGAGCGGAGCCGGCCCTGTAATGAACAAGACCCGCACCTTCTATATGCGCATTGGCGATGATGCGAACTCGATTCTGAAGCCTGAAGCCGCCGAACAGGTGCGAAAAGCCGCCGCGATTTCGCGGACCGGCGTCAATTTCCCCACCCCCTCAAATCAGTGCACGCCGTGGTCGCCACCTTACGCTTGGCGAGCATTGGAAATGCAGATGGTGCAGCAGAAGGATCAGGTGACCATCATTTATGTCGGTGATCAGCAGATCCGCCGCATCCGATTGAACCAACAACATCCGGCCCATGTCGTTCCGTCGTGGGGCGGCGATTCCATCGGCCGTTACGAAGGCGACACGCTGGTGATCGATACGGTCGGCATAAAGTTCGGCCGCAATTCCATGATCGACAATTACGGAACTCCCTATAGCGAGTCACTGCACCTCGTGGAACGCATTCGTCTGATAGACGGCGGCGCCGCGAAGGCGGCCACAGAGAAGAGCGAGCGGGACAGCGGTCGCGTGGAAGTATGGATGGGCGGAGCGACGATCGACCCGGATTATGAAAAGGGTCTGGAGATTCGTTTCACCGTCGAGGACCCGAAGATCTTCACCATGCCGTGGTCGGGCGCTGTGACCTATCGCCGGGCTGTCGGCGAGTGGGAGGAGCGTGTATGCGCGGACAACCCGCACGACTACAATAGCGGCACTGATGTCCCCGTGCCGCGAGCGGAGAAACCCGATTTCTGATTTTGAGGGTACAATTGCGGGACGAGAGGAGAACTCCTATGACCAAGATCTCTCTCAGCAAGATCGCGATATTCATTCTCGCCTGCACGGTCACACCGATATTGGGGGCGCACAGCGCACCGAGTGGAGCCGCCTTTCCTGACTTCGCGCAAAATCCCAATGTCGGCTGGGTCGCATCCGGCATGGGGTTCGGCACCGATTTCGTGCAGCCGCCGAGTGGTCCTGGACCGGTGACCAATGATCCTCGCTATCCGTACATCACAAATGCTGCCGCTGCTGCCAGCGGAAAGCAGCCGACCTTTCGCGTTGCGGACCTGACGAATCCGATTCTACAGCCCTGGGCTAGGGAACAGATGAAGAAGGCGAACGATGACGTGATCGCGGGAAAAGTCGCTTTCACCGCGGACGCACGTTGTTATCCCGCAGGCGTACCGAGTTTCCTGCTCTTTCCGGCCAACCCCGTTCGCTTCATTCAGACGCCCAGGGAAGTCATCATGGTCTGGCAGCAGAACCAGGAAATCCGTCGTGTCTTTCTGAACCAAAATCATTCGGCCAAGCCGAAACCGTCCTGGTACGGAGAATCCGTCGGCCATTATGAAAACGGTGACACGCTTGTTGTCGACACCATAGGAATGAACGACAAGACCTATGTCGACAATTACCGTACGCCGCACACGAATCAGCTTCATGTGATTGAACGGTTCAAACTAATTGACGGCGGCAGGACGATCGAAGTGAACGTCCATGTTGAAGACCCGGGCGCCTTCACCACACCTTGGAACGCGATCCAGCGCTACCGGCGTACCGACAATGAGCCGATGGTCGAGATGATCTGCGCCGAGAACAACGCGGAATATTTCGGTTATGAAGTGGTGCCGCTGCCGCAGGCCGCGAAAGCGGATTTCTGATCGACCGGGTCGCAACGGCAGCTGGTGGGCCGGCGCCATCCGGCCTGCCGAGCTGGTTTTCCCGAGGATTTGACGGGTTTCGACATCTGGCTGCCGTTGCCGTTGGACCGGCAGCGTCATAATCTCAGTGGTTCAGCAAGGGCCGCGTCGCGGCCCGTTTTGTGCTGCCTGAAGGACAGTTCAATACAACGAAAGTTGACCGCCAGATGAACACAGAGCGAACGATCAGGAATACCGCGGTGAGCGCCCTAACAGTGCTCCTGGCTTCGGTTGCGTCCGCACAAGAACCAAACGCACACGCCATACCCAAACTGGGCGCGGCGAGTTTCGGTTGGCAGTCGAACGTTGCGGACTGGCAGGAACCGCCGCCCGGGTCCGGTCACGGTCCGATCAAGCCCGATCCCGCTCATCCCTTTAACAGCAATGCCGAAGCCGGGCGAGCGGGAACACAGCCCACACTGCGCATTGGAGATTCCAAGGACCCGGTGCTGAAACCGTGGGCGGCAAAGGTGATGCTGGATTCAAATGAAGAAGCGCTCCGCGGTGAGCGGCAGGTGCCGTTTGCCGCCCAGGCGCGCTGCTATCCGGGCGGCGTCCCCGGTCAATTGCTGTTTCCTTTCGAGCCCTTCTATTTCATCCAGACTGACAAAGAGGTCTGGATGATGTGGCAGCGCGACAGTCAGGTGCGCCGCATTCGCATGACCGACAAGCATCTGGCGAACGTGAAGCCGTCATGGTTCGGCGACTCCATCGGACATTATGAAAACGGCGACACGCTCGTGGTTGATACGATTGGGCTCTCGACCAAAAATAGCTACATCGACAATTTCCGCACCTCACATACTGAGAAGCTGCATGTCGTTGAGCGATTCACGATCGGTCCCGACGAGAAAAGTCTCACCGCGATCGTAACCGTCGACGATCCCGATACGTTCAATGCGCCGCTGACGATGCAACAGCGCTGGTTCAAGGTGAATGAGCCGATCGGCGAGTCTATCTGCGCGGAAAACAATTTCGATTTCTTCAAGCAGAACCTCTTTCCCCTGCCTGAAGCAAAAAAGCCCGATTTCTGAAATTGCGAACACAGTTACGGAGAACCAGATGTTCAGATTTACGTCTCGCTTGCCAGCCACAACCCTAAAAGCCGCCCTTGCCGGGGGAGCCATCGCCGCCGCCATTACGATTGGCGCAATGCCGGCGACATCCGCCCAGGCACCGGGACGTGGCGCAGCTGGCGCGGGCCCCGCGTTGGACTTCTCAGTCACCAAAAATGGAATTCCCAATCTTGCATCCATCGATTTTGCCTGGCTTGCGGAAGGCGCCGACTGGATGGACCCGCCGGCCGGCACTCCAGGTCACGGAAGAATCAAAAACGATCCCGACCATCCGTTTCTTGGGAACGTCGATGCCCTCCGGAGCGGCCGGCAGCCGACGCTGCGCATCGGCGATGCCAAAGACCCAGTGCTGAAGCCTTGGGCCGCGAAAGTCATGGCGGATTCGAACGAGGAAGCACTTACCGGCAGACTGGATGTGCCCTTCGCGGCCCAAGCCCGCTGCTGGCCGGGAGGCGTTCCGGGACAACTGCTCTATCCGGCAGAGCCCGCGTATTTCATCCAGACGCCCAAGGAAGTCTGGATGGTCTGGCAGCGCGACCACATGGTGCGCCGCATCTTTTTAACCGACAAGCATTCGGCAAATCCCAAACCTCAATCGTTCGGTGAATCGATCGGCCACTATGAGGGGAACGATACGCTCGTCGTCGACACCATCGGACTTGCGACCAAGAACAACTACATCGACAATTTCCGTACGCCCCACACCGAAAAAGAGCATGTCGTCGAGCGCTTCACGATCTCAGCGGACGGCAAGGGACTAACGGCACTGGTCACGGTCGATGACCCGGAGACGTTCAACGAGCCGATCCACATGATGCAGAAGTGGCGCAAAGTGCCCAACCAGATGCTCGAAACGGTTTGCTCTGAGGGCAACTACAATTACTTCAATCAGAAACTGTTCCCGATGCCGGAGGCAACAAAGGCCGATTTCTGAGCGCGTTTGCCGGACGAAAGGAGCGTTCCATGTCCAGGTTTTCGCAACTTCTTTGCGGCGGCACGGCTGCCGCTCTGATTTATGCCGGCGTTGCATTTGGACAAGGCGCACCCCGGCCCGACTTTTCACCAAGCAACGCCGGATGGGTTTCCATCGGGACGGACTATGTCGGCGTGCCCGGCGGGCCGCAGCCGGTGACGTTCGACCCCGCCCACCGCTATGTGCCCAACGGTTCAGGCGAACAGCCGACGTTCAGGGTCGCCGACCTGTCCAATTCCAACCTCACCGACTTTGCCAAAGCGGAGTTGAAGAAATCGAACGACATGGTGCTTTCGGGCTTTGCCATGTATGCGCGCGAGTCGCGCTGCTGGGCGACGGGCGTGCCAACCTATCTGCTGAATCCGGCGCAACCGACTTTCATCCTGCAACAGCCGAAGAAAATCACCATGATGTGGCAGATGGATCAGCAGGTACGTCATATCTATTTGGACGTGCCCCATTCGGCCAACCCCAAACCGTCATGGTACGGAGAATCCGTGGGCCACTATGAGGGCGACACGCTGGTGGTCGATACCATCGGCCAAAACACGAAGACCTTCATTGACAATTACCGCACGCCCCACTCCGAAAAGCTGCACGTGGTCGAACGGTTTCATCTGATCGAAGGCGGAGAAAAGCTGCAGGCCGACATCACCATAGAGGACCCAGCCTCGCTGAAGCAGCCGCTGCATGTGATCCATCAATGGCGAAAAGTTCAGGGGACGATGACTGAATCGCGGTGTGCCGACGGAGAAAGCGTCAATCCCTTCGGGCAGCGAGCAGAAGCTATGCCGGTTGCCACCAAGCCGGAGTTCTGAGTCATCATTCTCTATCTCAGCAAAGGAATGCCCCCGATGTTGAACTGGAATCGAGCTGCGTCCCTTGCGCTTCTTGCCGCCGGCGCATTCGTTCCCATGGCCGCGGCCCAAAACGCCAATAGCGGCACCGCGCCAAATTTTTCCGCTATGACCTCCGCCTGGCTGGCGATGGGCACTGACTTTCAGCAGGTACCGGGTGGACCGCCCATGGTGACCAACGATCCTGCACATCCGCACTTCGGCAACGGTCAGGGCCGGCAATCGAGCTTCCGGTTTGCGGATCTCAACAATCCCAATCTGACGGATTTCGCCAAGCAGAGTCTCAAGAAGACAAATGACGAGGTCCTGCGGGGCAAAGCGGTATTCTCGCGCGAGGCGCGGTGCTGGCCGACGGGTGTGCCGACCTACGACCTCAATCAGGCGCAGCCGGTCTATTTCATTCAGACCCCCAAGGAAGTCGTAATGATCTGGCAGATGGATCATCAGGTGCGGCACATCTATCTGAACGTGCCCCATTCGCAGAATCCCAAACCGTCCTGGTACGGGGAATCGGTTGGTCACTACGAAGGCGACACGCTGGTGGTCGACACAATCGGACAGAACACTGAGACCTTTGTCGACAACTACCGCACGCCGCATTCGGAAAAGCTGCATGTGGTCGAACGCTTCCACATGACGAACGGCGGCAAGAATCTGCAAGCGGATATCGTGGTTGACGATGCCGCCGCGTTCAAACAGCCGCTCAAGATCATCCAGACATGGCGCAAGGTGGATCCGGGCCCGATGACGGAATCGAGCTGCGCGGAGAGCGGCCCGGGCTTCTTCGATTTTGACGTTGAGCCGATACCGACAGCAACGAAGGCTGATTTCTAAAAAAGAGACTCAAGAGGCCAGAGGGCCGATGTCCGATTTCGCCTTAAAGACGGCGTTCCACCGCGTCCTCGCCGGAGGTCTTTTCGCAGGCCTTCTCGGCGCGGCGCTGGCATCCCTGCCGGCGGGGAATGCCGATGGCGCCCCGGCACCAAAAGGTGCCGCGCCGAAGGCGGCTGCGCAAAAGGCTCCGGCCTCAAAGGCCGCGACCGGCAAGGCGGCCGCTGCGGCAAAAGCGGCGCCGAAGATACCCAACTTCGCGTCGGACAGTTCCGTGGGTTGGCTGGCCGCAGGTACCGAGTTCATCGCGCTGCCAGAGGGGCCGCACCCTGTCACCAACGACAAGGCCTACCCCTATGTTCCCAACGGCCGAGGCGAACAGCCGACGTTCAGGGTGGCAGACATCGACAATCCGATCCTGTTGCCATGGACGCGAGATGCTTTGAAGCGCGTGAACGACCGCGTGCTTGCAGGAAAGGACGCCTTCCCTCCCCAAGTGCGGTGCTGGCCGTTAGGCGTGCCGGGCTTCGTGCTTTATCCCGCCCAGCCGATTTACATTGTGCAAACGCCCAAGGAAGTCGTCATGACTTGGCAGGCCGACCACATGGTCCGCCACATCTATCTGACGGACAAGCACTCGCCCAATCCCAAGGCGTCCTGGTTTGGCGAATCCATCGGCCATTACGAAGACGGCGATACGCTTGTCGTGGACACGATCGGCATCACAACGAAGACCTTTGTCGACAATTATCGCACGCCGCACACGGATAGACTGCACGTCATCGAACGATTCAAACTCGCAAATGCCGAAACGAGGATCGACGTCACGGTTACGGTCGAGGACCCAGGCGCCTTCACCATGCCGTGGTCGGCAATGCAAACATACCGCCGCGTTGAGATTGGCCCGATGGGCGAGTCGACATGCGTCGAGGGAAACTTCAACTACTTCAATTTCGAGCTCGATCCATTGCCCCAGGAAGACAACAAGATTTTCTGAGAGGGGCTTCGATCAGCAGGATTTTTGCTTGGAGATAATCCAGCAAGAGCGGATTGTGGAGCGTCTGACGCGAGGCGACGAAGACGGCGCGCGCTTCTCGGCCAGCGACCGGTTTGCGTTCCAGTCGAGCGGAAATTCCCCGTGTGCAGGCTGGGCTTGCCGACCATCTGATATTTTGCACGCTACTTGTCTTCGCTCGCACGGGCTGACGGATTTTTGACACATCCGTTTTCGCCCACTTTGTACATGCAAATGTTACATATTCTGATGTGGCCCGAAAAGATGTTTTCTCGCCCGTAACACTGCGTGGCCTGGATTCAATCCTGGCGGGTTTTGGACTACAGTGCCGACGCTCATATTTAGGACTCAATACTCTGATGCCGAACTCCGCAACACGTCTGATTGCCCTCAGTGTTCTCTGCTCGTTGGCCGTAGCCTCGGGCCAAGCGGCGCAGGAAGGTAAATCCATCCCAGACTTTTCTTCCAATGAAGTCGCTTGGATTGCCATCAACTCGGATTTCACACCCGTTGCAGGCTCACCACCGCCTGTGGGATTCGATCCGCAACATCCATTCGTGCGCAACGACCAACCCGGACAGGCCACCTACCGAGTGGCAGATTTGAACAATCCGAACCTGAAGCCGTGGGTTGTGGGAGAGCTTCGCAAAGCCAACGCGAAAGTCTTGGCGGGCAGCATCGGACCGACGCCGCGTTGGTCATGCTTGCCGGGAGGCGTTCCTGGTTTTTCGCTGTTTGTGGTTGAGCCGGTGTACATCGTCCAGGGGCCAAAAGAGGTGCTGCTGATCTATTCCGGCAACCACGAGATCCGTCACATTTATCTGGACGTGCCGCACAGCAGGAACCCGAAGACGTCCTGGTACGGGGAATCTATCGGTCACTACGAAGGCGACGAACTGGTCGTGGACACGATTGGCCTCTCGCCCAAAGCGGTGATCGACAATTATCACACGCCGCACACCGAGGCGCTGCACGTCACCGAGCGCTACCGACTGGTAAATGCGGGGAAGACTCTCGAGGTCAATCTTACGGTTGATGATCGGGAGGCATTCAACGCGCCTTGGAAGGCCGTTCAGCGCTACGCGCGATCTGAAGGCCGTGGTCCGCTGCCGGAACAGAATTGCTCGGAAAACAACGACAACATCTTCAATTTGGAAGGTTTCGTGCCGTCTCCGATGGCGGAGAGGCCCGATTTCTGACCCATACGGGAAGGCTCCAATCATGAATCGGATAGTTGCCGGCTTGAGTATTGGCGTTTTCTGGAGCGCTTCGGCGCTGGCTGCGGACGCCATTCCAAGTTTCGCCTTTGCTGACGGCGGCTGGCAGGCGGCGGGCGCGGATTTTCTTCAGCCGCCGAACGGACCAGGGCCGGTACGGGATCAGCCCGGCCGCGAGCATGTCGGCAACAATACCGGCGGCGGCCAACCAAGTTTTCGTGTCGCCGATTTGAGCAATCCGATTCTTCAGCCTTGGGTAAAGGATGCGCTGAAGAAAATGAACGACAAGATCGCAGCCGGTGGTGGAGGATTCTCTCCGCAAGTGAGCTGCATACCGCTCGGCGTGCCGGCTTTCCTGCTGCATCCAGCGCAGCCTCTCTACTTCATCCAGACAGCGAAGGAAGTCGTCGTGATCTGGCCGCCGAACCATGAGGTTCGGCGCATTTATCTCACCGACAAGCATTCCGCGAATTTGAAGCCGTCTTGGATGGGCGAGTCCATCGGTCACTATGAAAACGGCGATACGCTTGTCGTCGATACGGTCGGGCTCAACGACAAGACCTACGTCGACAATTTCCGCACGCCGCACACGGATAAGCTGCATGTCGTTGAGCGGTTCAAAATCAATCCCGACCAAAGAGGACTCACGGTCGACGTGACGGTTGAAGATCCAGGCGCGTTCACGATGCCTTGGCACGCGGTGCAACGGTACCGGCGCGTGCAGCAGGGGCCAATGAACGAGTCGAGCTGCGCCGAAAACCCGACCAATTTCTTGGGCTACGATATGGATCCGATTCCCACTGCGAGCAAGGCGGACTTTTGATGAAAACTTCGATGACAGGGAGTTCGAAACAGCGTCTCTTATTGGCGGGGGCATTGCTCGTTGTCTTCGCCGCGTCCGCGCACAGCGCGGCGAACAACGGCACGATTCCGAACTTTGCACCCGATTCGACGATTGGGTGGCAATTGTCGGACGATGAATTCATCCTGCCGGAAAACGGTCCCGGACCGGTTGTGTCGGATCCCGGGCATCCGTACATCAGCTTCTACCGTCATCCGACCAATGCTCATCCAACCTTTCGCGTCGCGGATTTGAACAATACGATTCTGCAGCCTTGGGCACGAGATGAACTGAGAAAGGCCAACGAACAATCGCTGTCGGGGAAGATCATTTCGACTCCAAAGGAGCGTTGCTGGCCGGTCGGCGTGCCAGCGTTCCTGCTGTTACCCGCGACGCCTGTGTACTTCATTCAGACGCCAAAACAGGTGACCATGGTTTGGATGCAGGATCATCAGGTTCGACGGGTCTATCTCAATCAATCGCACTCGACCAAGCCGAAGCCATCATGGTTTGGAGAGTCCGTCGGACATTATGAAGGCGACACGCTCGTCGTCGACACAATCGGCCTTTCGCCAAAAACCTTCATCGACAATTACTTCACACCGCACACAGAGCAGCTGCATGTCATCGAGCGCTTTCACACGATCGATGATGGGAAGACGCTGGAAGTGAATGTCCATGTCGAAGACCCTGGGGCATTCACCGCGCCTTGGAATGCCGTCCAGCGCTATCGGCGTATGGAAAACGGGCCAATGGCCGAAACAGTTTGCGCAGAGAACAACGGCGACCATTTCAATCAGGGTATGGGTCCAATGCCTATTTCCGAGAAGCCGGATTTTTAAGCTAGCCGCACCGATGATCGAATCGAATTGCGCTACTATTTCAATCTCGACGAGTGGCCGATGCAGGAAGCCAAAACGGTTGATTTCTAGGTCTGCCGGGCGCGAAAAACCCTTATTTGTGAAGTATTTACCATTCCAAGATTGGTCCGATATTTGTCATTGGCGTGGAATGGAACCTTATGGCCAAGTCTACGTTTCGTTGGGGCTAAAATAGGAGCACGCCACATGAGAGCGTTAGCGATGGCATTTTTGGCCGCGGTCCTGCTTGCAGGATGCGGTACGACCAAAGGGGATCGCGGCCTTTCCGGAGCCGGTATAGGCGCCGGGATCGGCATTATCGGCGGTCCGCCTGGGATGCTTGTCGGAGGCGCGGTTGGCGCGGTCGTCGGCATGGCGACAACTCCCACCCAGATCAATCTCGGCAGACCGGCGTGGCGCGGATAGGGCGCTGTCTGATACGTGCAAAAAGGGCGGGACCCGAAAGGTCCCGCCCTTTTCATTTATCGGTGATATGGCGTCACATCGCCATGGGCTGCTCCTACATCATGACCATGTAGTAAGATTCGATCTGTTCTCCCCGCTCGCGGTCGCTCCAATCGAAGTCCTCGTCTTCGTGGAACTTCGGTGCATTCTTGAGCTGATCCTTAGTGATAGTGACGACGTATCCGCCCATGTTTTCGTCGTACTTCAGCATGGACCAGGGGAGCGGATAGTGGTCCGTACCGACTCCCAAAAAGCCGCCGAAGCTGAGTACTGCGTATGCAACCTGACCGCTCATCTTGTCGATCATCACGTTCTCGATGCGGCCGATCTTCTTGCCGTCAATTCCGAACACCGGGGTTCCCTCAACCTTGTCGCTTGCGATCAAGTTGGCGGTTTCGTCGCGAGGGAGACCACGGTCACTGCTCGTATCCTGCGTTCTCATGTTGCTTCTCCTTTTCCCCGCAATGGATTAACGCCCGGCGCAGAGCCATGTTCCGAGCGTGCAAACGGCTTCGTTTGGCCTCGGCTTGGCACTAACGGTTCGAAAAAATTAGGGCGCGATCTCTTCGAGTCGACGATTGCGCGTCTCGATGGTTTGGGTCGCAGCCACAGCACCCAAGAACGCAATCGCTGCGAACATGATGAAGACGGGTTCGATTCCGGCACGCGCCATGGTGAAGGCCACAACGAGCGGCCCGGCAGCCGACGCTGCGCGCAGCCAACAAGTGCCTGCGGCGGTGCCGATCGCCCTCATGCGGGTGGGATAGATTTCCGGCGTGTAAAGGTAGAGCACGGTGTTCACTGTGCTCATGACACCATAACTGAGCGTCACCAGGATCATCACGTTGGTGACGTCGTCAGCACCGAGCAAACCGAGTGGGAGCAGCAAAAGTCCCCCGACGATGAAACATGTCGTCATCCATGCTCGGCGTCCGACTTTATCGATGATGAAAATGCAGATCACGAGGACAAGGACCTGCGTCAAATTGGTCAAGAGCGCGGCATTCAGCGCGGTCTGAAGCGGCAATCGGTAGACGGTGTTGTAGAGGGTGGGCATCCAATTGTTCAGGCCGTTCGTTACGCCGTAGGCGGTTGCCCAGATCGTCCAGGCAATCAGCGTCCTGTGCCTATAGATCGGGGAGAAGAGTTCGCTCCATCGGCTTTTCTGCACTTGCGCTGACAGCGGAGCCACCGGCACAGGATTGCGTTTGTCGGTGCTGGCCTCGATTTGCCGCACGATGGCCTCAGCTTCGATCAATCGTCCCTGACGAATGAGCCAGCGGGGCGATTCCGGCAAACGCAGAACCAGATAGGTGATGACAATTCCCGGCACAACACCGAGCACGAAAAGCGACTGCCAACCGTATACGGGCACAAGGCGTGAGCCCAATACACCAGCCGCAAGGAAGCCCAAAGGAAAAATCAATTCATACAGCAGGAAAAAGCGCCCACGTCCTTTGGCGCGCGACAATTCGTTCACATAGGTCGCAGCAACGGGCATTTCGCCACCGACCCCAATACCCTGAATCAATCGGCAGATGAACATCTGAGAGAAATTTCCGGTGAGTGCGCAGGCAAAACTGCCCGCTGTCATGATTGCCGTTGCATAGGCAGCGGCCTTGGTTCGGCCGGCTCTCTCGCCCAACCAGCCAAAGGTCAGAGCGCCGGCGAATTGCCCGATGTAGCTTGCGGTCAGCAGAAAACCCACCTGGGTCTGGGAAAGCTGCCATTCACGTGCCAGTACCGGCATCGCGAAGGCCAGCGCGAGCGCGGTGAACGCGTCAAAGAACGTGGCACTTCCCATGATCACCCGCGGCCACACGTGCCATCTGGAAAACGGCACCGATTCCATGCGAGCGATCAGCTCTGCCGCTTTGACGGCGTCCGGTGCGATACTCCCTCCGCCGTCCGCCAATTCCTCCAATCGCAGCGCCGTCATCAACTGTGCCCCACGAGCGCAAGCAAGCGAGCGGCGATCTCGCGCGGACACTCGATCGGGGTCAGGTGCCGCACGCCCGGAAGGATCGTGAGCGTCGAATGGGGAATGGCGTCGTGCAGCGCCTTTGCCATGGCGACAG
>Ga0134122_10002190_pt1 | contig 14291 bp, 16 predicted proteins | sample KB302_FD_96461 | JGI IMG/M metagenome (GOLD analysis project Ga0134122, IMG submission 96461) | Terrestrial soil microbial communities without Nitrogen fertilizer from Kellogg Biological Station, Michigan, USA - KB3-0-2 | ecosystem: Environmental > Terrestrial > Soil > Unclassified ... | reverse complement strand
TTCCTCGAGCATCTCGCGTTCCGCGGCAGCCGGAATTTCCCGAACGCGCGCGCGACCGATCTTATCTACGATTCGGGCGGCGAGTGGCACTGCTACACCGCGCTCGACCAGACCACTTACTTTGCGACCATGCCCGCGGATCGGCTCGATCTCCTGCTGCGGATCGAGGCCGACCGGATGGCGCGCGTCGTGATCGACCCGGCGGCGATCGACGCCGAGAAGGGCGCGGTCATCACCGAATTGCACAGCTACGAAAACGACCCCGCCTCGGTGCTTCAGGAAGCGGTCACCCGGACCGCGCTCCAGGCCCATCCCTACGGCAGCCCGATGGCCGGCTATGTCAGCGACGTCGAGCGCCTGACGATCGACGACGCGCGCGCTTATTATGCGAGCCATTACGCGCCGGGGAACGCGGTCCTGGCGATCGTCGGCGACTTCGTGCCGGCCGAGGCCAAAGCCCTGGTCGCCCGGGATTTCGCCGACGTCCCGGCGCGCCCGGTTGCGGCGCCCAGCCTCACTGCAGAGCCCCCGCAGCGCGGCGCTCGGCGCATCAGCCTGGGCGGCTTCGTCGACCGGCAATATTTCGAGCTCGCGTTCCCAGCCCCGGCCGCGTCCAGCCCCGACTTCCCGGCCTTCATGGTCCTGCAGGAAATGCTGTCCGGCGGCTCGGGCCTGAACCTGCGCCAGACCGACTGGGCGCCGACGACCAAAGCTGTGGATGGCTCCCTGCTTTTCGGCGTCACCGACGACATCGCGACCTGGCTCCCGCCGGCCCGCGTCCCCTTCCTGTTCATGATCGGCGGCTCGATCGCCGCGAAAGCCAACCCGGCCGCGGTCGAGCACACCATCGCGCAGCGGATCGCGATCCTTCGTGATCGCCCCGTCGCGCCATCGCGGCTCGCCGCAGCGAAGGCCGCGGTGACCCGCGCCCTCGCCGAGGACGTCCAGACCACCGAAGATGCCGCCCACCAGCTCGCATTCTTCGAAGGGGTCGGAGCGTTCGATGCTTTGCTCGACATGCCGCGGCTGGTTGCCGCTGTGACCGCAACCGATGTCCGGCGGGTCGCAACCAGCTACCTGGATCCGGGGGCGCTGACGGTCGGCTGGATGTCTCCCGGCGAGTGGGCGGTTTCCATGGCGATGCCGCAGGAGCCGCGGGCTGCCGCCGACCGCGCCGGCAGCCCACCCGTTACAGGCGGCGCAGGAGCGCCCCGGCTCCGCCGCCTTTCGGGCGGTTTGCCGGCGATCATCCGTCCGAACCCGCTGTCCGACACGGTTACCGTCGAGCTCCTGCTCTCCGCGCCGGTCGAGGGCGGCGCGCGGCCGGCCGACCTCCCCGGCGTGGACGCGATCATCCGCTCCGGCACGTCCGCCGAGCTCCCTCCGCTGATCACGGAAGTCGCATCCGCCCCCCGCAAAGCGGTCGCGGCAGTGCCGGCGCCGAGCAGCGACGCGGCGACCCGACTCGAGCAACTGATCCTGGCCCGGATCGTCCGTCATCCCGCTCAGCCGGCGCCGCTGGCCGTGATCGTCAGCGGAAATGTCGCCCCGCAACAGGCGCTGGACGCGCTCGAACAAGCCTTCGGGCACATTGAGCCGGCCAAGCTCACTGGCGCCACCACCCGTTCGGCCTCGCGCGGCCTCATCCGCCAGCGCATCGCCAAGCCGCTCGCGCAGGGCGGCCTCGGCTATGTCGTCCAAGCCCCGCCGCCGGGCACGCGCGAGGCGCTGGTCTGGCGCATGCTGCTCTACGTGCTGACCCACGACTACGCGGGCCGCCTCGGCAATAACGCGATCCGCGACAAAGGCCTCGTCTATCACATTTACAGCCTGCTCCGGACCGACGGGGTGCGCAGCTGGGCGACGATCGCCACCGGCGTCGACCCCGACAAGGCGGACGCGATGGAGGGCGAGCTCCGCGCCCAACTCGCGCGACTTGCGACCGAGCCGCCGACCGCCACCGAGACTGACGCGGCGCGCAACCATTTGCTCGGCCGCGACCTGACGGCGGCGCAAAGCAACGAGGAATGGACGGCCAAGCTCGCCCGCGAGTTCGTCGAGACCGGCGGCCTCCGCCCGCACGCCGAGCTTCGCGCGCAACTCGAGGCGATCACCCCCGCCGACCTTGCCGCGGCCGCCCGCGCCTTCGCTGCCGGCACCATCATCCGCGTCGACGTGGCCGCGCGTTGAGCGCTGGCGGAGACGGAGGGATTCGAACCCTCGGTACGGGAATCCCCCGTACGGCGGTTTAGCAAACCGCTGGTTTCAGCCACTCACCCACGTCTCCGGCTGCGGCCCCCGCTGACGGGAGTGCGGCCTATATAAGGCCAATTCCAAGGCTTCAACCTGAACGGCGGGCTATTTCGGAGTCACCTCGAGCCGCAGGTCGAGGCGCATCGCCTCGCCCGGCCCGAGCACGCGCAGCCCGAGCTCGGCCCACTCCGCCTCCGGGGCGTTGAGCGCGGCATTGGCGTGGGTCACCGGCTCGGCGACGAAAATCCCGCCGGCGTCGGGCGAGTAAAGCTGGAAGAAGCGTCCTTGCGGCGACGACAAAGTGAGCTCGTAGGGCCAGCCCGGGTCGGTCAGCCGGGCCTCGCCGTTCCAGCCGTCGAAGCCGTTGTCGAGGCCCTGGCCGCACACCCGCCGCTCGCGGAGGTCGTAGCGTCCGTCGGCGACGACCCGGTCGACCGGCAGCACCTGTTCGTCGACCGTCCAGGCATGGGTCACCCGAGTGTCGAGCTCGGTTTCCGGCCCGCACTGGAAATAGGGGTGCTGGCCGAGCCCGCACGGCATCGGCTCGGCGCCGGTGTTGCGGCCGGTGAGGCCGATCGAGAGCCCGCGCTCGTCGAGCGCGAACTCCTGCCGCGCCGCATAGGCCCACGGCCATTCGCCGGGGTCGTGGCGGAAGCCGAGCACCGCGCGCCGCTCGCTCGCCTCCTCGACCGCCCAGGGATTGAGCCAGCCCTGGCCGTGAAGCGGGCTCGGGTCCCCGGCCATGTTCGGCGCGAGCCGCACCTCGCGGCCGCGAAAGGTGAAGCGGCCGCCGCGGATCCGGTTGACGTAGGGCACGAGCGGGAAGCTGGCCGCATCGAGCACATTTTCCGGACTGCTGTTGCAGTGGCGCAATATCTCCCGCGCGCCATCCTCGCCGATCCATTCGAAGGCTGAAATACTACCGCCGATTGAAGGGCTTAGCACCAGTCGGAGAGAGCCGGCCGTGAGTTCGACGATCGCTTTCGAGGGCATTTCCTGACTCTTGGATTTCCACATGATTCACACCAGCGCAATTTCCCGGGGATAAAGTTCCGATCTGCATTGCGCGGGGATTCGCGCCGAAGATAAAACGCCCCGGGGCCGGGGAGGGTCACGAATGAGCAGACGAGTCAAAGAGATCGTCGACGTCAGGGACCACGGGTCGCTGGATGAGCTGATCGCCAGCCTCAGCGCCTTGCGCGATGCCCTGCCCGAAGGCAGCGAGGCCGAACTCAAGCTGCGCGGCGACGAGGTGTTCGGGCACCGCATCACCATCACTTACTTCCGCGACCAGACCGAGGCCGAGGCGGAGTGCGAGCGGCGCTATGCCGAAGCCGACCGCGAGGCCAAGGAAAAGCAGCTGGCGCAGCTCCAGCAGGAGCTCGGCAAGGTCTGCTACGAGGCGCCGGGCAAGCGCGGGAAATTGCGCATCGTCGCCTGACTCACGCCGGGCGGAAGCGCAGCGCCAGCCCGTTCATGCAATAGCGCAGGCCGGTCGGCCGCGGCCCGTCGTCGAACACATGGCCGAGATGCCCGCCGCAGCGCCGGCACAAGACCTCGGTGCGGAGCATCAGCAGGCTGCGGTCGCTCTCGGTCACGATCGTTCCCGGCAGCGCCTTCCAGAAACTCGGCCAGCCGGTCCCGCTCTCGAACTTGGTCGCCGAGCTGAACAGCGGCAGGGCGCAGCCGGCGCAGCTGAAGGTGCCGCGGCGATGCTCCTTCAGCAGCGGGCTGGTGAACGGCGGCTCGGTGCCGGCTTCGCGCAGGATGTGATAGCGCTGGTCGCCGAGCAGCCGCCGCCACTCGGCCGGTGCGCGGTTGACCGCGAACCTCATCCCCCCGGCGCTCGAGCGCGACCGGCCGAGCAGCAGCAGGCTCGCGCCGGTCGCTCCCGCCATTGCCAAGAATGTGCGTCTGTCGTTCATCGGACGTTTCTGCTCACGGTTGAATGGCGCAGTCCAATAACCAAAAGGTATTGGCCTGGACATGAATAGCCGGGCCAGAGAGGCCCAATGCTGTTCATCCTCCTCGCTTATTTCGGCGGCATCCTGACCATCCTTTCCCCATGCATCCTGCCGGTGCTGCCGTTCGTTTTCGCCCGCGCCGACCGCAGCTTCGCCCGCTCGACCCTGCCGCTGCTCGGCGGGATGGCGGCGACCTTCGCGCTGGTCGCGACCCTCGCCGCGGTCGGCGGCGGCTGGGCGGTGCAGGCCAACGCGATCGGCCGCTGGGCGGCGCTGGCGCTGCTCGGCCTGTTCGGGATCGCGCTCGTCTTCCCCGGCGTGTCCGACCGGCTGACCCGGCCGCTCGTCGCGCTCGGCTCGCGCCTGTCCGAGCGGCGGGGGCAGCAGGACAGCATCTGGTCGTCGGCCGTGCTCGGCATCGCCACCGGCCTGCTGTGGGCGCCGTGCGCCGGGCCGATCCTCGGCATCATCTTCACCGCCGCCGCGCTCCAGGGCGCGAGCTTCAACACCACCCTGCTGCTGCTCGCCTACGCGCTCGGCGCGGCGACCTCGCTGGCCCTCGCTCTGCTGATCGGCGGCAAGCTGTTCGCGCGGATGAAGCAGTCCATGGGGGCGAGCGAACGCATCCGGCAGGTGCTCGGCGTGCTGGTGCTGGTCGGGGTCGCGGCGATCGCGCTCGGGCTCGACACGCGCGTGCTGGCCAAGCTGTCGAGCGCCCAGACGGCGAGCCTCGAATCCGGCCTCGCCCGCCGGCTCGGCGTCGGCGGCATGGACGAGAGCGCGGCGCGGACCGACAAGATGGGCCAGCTGATCCTCCCGGTGGAAGGCGCGCTGCCGCCGCTCGACGGCCTCGGGCCGTGGTTCAACAGCGCGGCCCTGACCCGCGAGCAATTGCGGGGCAAGGTCGTGGTCGTCGACTTCTGGACCTACAGCTGCATCAACTGCCTGCGCTCGCTGCCCTACATCAAGGCGTGGGACGAGAAGTACCGCAAGGACGGGCTGGTGGTGATCGGGGTCCACGCCCCCGAGTTCGCGTTCGAGCGCGAGCCCGCCAACGTCGCCAGGGCGATCGCCGACCTCGGCATCCGCTATCCGGTCGCGCTCGACAACCAGTACCGGCTGTGGAGCGCGCTCGATAACCATTACTGGCCGGCGCATTACTTCATCGATGCCCAAGGCCGCATCCGCTACCACCATTTCGGCGAGGGCGACTATGCGATGTCCGAGCGGGTGATCCGCCAGCTGCTCGCCGAGGCCGGGCACGCGCCCAGGGATACGGCCATGGCCCGGGCCAGCGGCAGCGGCGCCGAGGCCGCGGCCGCGCTCCGCGACGTCCAGTCGGGCGAGACCTACATCGGCTACGCCCGGGCCGAGAATTTCGCCTCGCCCGGCGGGCTCGCGCGCGACCAGCTCAAGACCTATGCCGCGGCCCCGCTCGAGCTCAACCACTGGGCGCTCGAGGGCCCGTGGCTCGACCGCAGGCAAAGCGCGGTCACCTTCGCGCCCGGGGCGAAGCTCAGCTTCCGCTTCCACGCCCGCGACCTGCATCTGGTGCTCGGCCCGGCCGGGGGCAGGCCGGTGCGCTTCCGCGTCACGCTCGATGGCCAGCCGCCGAGCGGCGACGCCGGCGGCGACGTCGCCGCCGACGGTTCGGGCGTGATCCGCGAGCAGCGGCTCTACCAGCTGGTGCGGCAGGAGGGCGCCGTCCGCGACCGCACCTTCACCATCACCTTCCTCGACCCCGGCGCCGAGGCGTTCGCCTTCACCTTCGGGTGACGGCGGCGCCTTCAGGGCTGCGATCGGCGGGAAGGTTGCCCGATCCGCCGCGCTTGCCTACAGGGGCGCCCTTCCAGCGATAGCGGAGCGGTGGCCGAGTGGTCGAAGGCGCTCGCCTGGAAAGTGAGTATACGGCAAAACCGTATCGAGGGTTCGAATCCCTCCCGCTCCGCCAACCTTGCAGCGCGGTGTCGCTAACCCCTATGCGGCCGCGATGCGCCGCTTCGGACCGCCGCCCTCCGCCGCCGAGATCGAGGCGCTCGCCCGCACCACCCTCGACGCGCTGCCCGCGCCGTTCGCCGACAGCCTCGGCGAGGTCGTGCTGCTGGTCGAGGAGTTCGCCGACGACAAGACGCTCGCCGACATGGGGATCGACGACGCGTTCGAGCTCAGCGGCATCTACGAAGGCGTGCCCCTGACCGAGCGCAGTGTCGACCAGTCGGGCACCCTGCCCGAGCGCATCCGGCTGTTCCGCCGCCCGCTCCTCGACGAATGGGCCCACGGCGCCGACACGCTCGAGCATCTTGTCGCGCACGTCCTGATCCACGAGGTCGGCCACCATTTCGGCTTGAGCGACGCCGACATGCACGCGCTCGAGGACAGCATCGCGTGACCGGCCTGCTGACGTTCCGCAACGTGACCCTGCGGCGCGGCGGCACCCTGCTGGTCGAAGGGCTCGACCTCGCGCTCGGGCGCGGCGAGCGGCTCCAGGTCGCCGGGCCCAACGGCAGCGGCAAGTCGAGCCTGATCCGCCTCGCCGCGGGCCTCCTCCAGGCCGAGCACGGGCAGGTCGAACGCTCGCCGCTGGCGCTCGCCGACGACCATCTCGCGCTCGATCGCGAGCGCATCCTGCGCCATGCTTTGGGCTTCTGGGGCGGCGCGGTCGAGCAGGCGATGGTCGCGCTCAAGATCGATCAGCTCGCCGAGGTTCCGGTGCGGCTGCTGTCGTCCGGCCAGCTCAAGCGCGCGACCCTGGCCCGGGTCGCGGCGTCGGGAGCGGCGCTGTGGCTGCTCGACGAGCCGCTGAACGCGCTCGACACCGACGGGCGCAAGCGCCTCGGCGCGCTGGTCGAACGCCATCTTGAGGGGGGCGGAGCGGTCCTCGCCGCGTCGCACCAGCCGCTCGGCGGCGAGTGGCGCAGGCTCGAGCTCGGGCAAAGGGCGAGCGCGTGATCGCCGCGCTGATCGCCCGCGACCTGCGCCGCGGCTTCACCGGCGCTGCCTGGCTGCCGATCGCTTTCTTCCTGCTGGTCGCGACGCTGATGCCGTTCGCGATCGGCCCCGACGCGAAGCTGCTGGCGCGGATCGGCCCCGGAGCCTTGTGGATCGCCGCGCTGACCGCGGCGCTGCTGCCGGTCGAGCGGCTGGTCGAGCCCGACCGCGCCGACGGGGTGCTCGACCAGCTCGCGCTCCATGGCCTCGCCGAGGAGAGCGTCGCCGCGGCCAAGATCGTCGCCCACTGGCTGACCTTCGCCCCGCTCCTCGTCATTGCAGCTATCCCGGCGTCGGCGCTGCTGGCGATGGACGGCACGGCGCTGGCCAAGACCGAGCTCGCTCTGGCGATCGGGACTCCGGGCCTCGCCGCCCTCGCAGTCGCGGTCGCTGCGGTGACCGCGGGCCTGCCGCGGGCGGGATCGTTGGCCGGACTGTTGCTGCTGCCGCTGGCGGTGCCGCTGCTGATCTTCGGCGCGGCGAACGCGCTGCTGCTCGAGGCGGCGGCGTCGCTGCTGCTCACCGCCGGCGCCCCGTTCGTGGCAGGCGCCGCGATCCGCGCTAGCCGGACCTAGACCAGCGAGCGAAGATCGCGGTCGGGAGCAGCAGCCCGCGCGTTTCCTCGCGCACCGCCATCTCGCCCATCTCCACGGTGCCGCCGAGATCGCCGAGCGTCTGCTTGACCAGCTCACCGATCGCCAGCGCCGACATGCGCACGGCGTAGACCGTCAGCACCAGGAACCTGCTGTCGGCATCGAGCAGCCTGCGGCACTCGGCGAGCAGTGGCGCGAGATTCTCCTCGAGCCGCCACACTTCGCCCTCCGGGCCGCGACCGAACTTGGGCGGGTCGAGCAGGATGCCGTCGTAGCGCCGGGAGCGCCGCACCTCGCGCGCGGTGAACTTGGTCGCATCGTCGACGATCCAGCGGATCGGGCGGTCGGCCATCCCCGACAAAGCCGCATTGGCCTTACCCTGCTCGACCGATTTCTTGGACGCGTCGACATGCACCGGCCGGGCGCCGGCATCGCTCAGCAGCAGGGTCCCGACCCCGGTGTAGCCGAACAGGTTGAGCACCTCGGCTTCGGCCGAGCGCGCGCGCATCCAGTCCCATTGCGGCGCCATGTCGGGGAAGAAGCCGAGGTGACGGAACGGGGTCAGCGATGCGTCGAACCGCACCGCGCCCCGCGCCAGCGGCCATGAGCGCGGGACCGCCCGGTGCTGGACCCAGCGCCCGCCGCCCTCCTCGTCCGAGCCGGGCACGAAGGTCGCGTCGGGGTCCCAGTCGGCCCGCGCCGGCGCCCACATCGCCTGCGGCTCGGGCCGCACCACCGTGACCGGTCCGTAGCGCTCGAGCTTCCTGCCGTTGCCGCAGTCGATCAGGCCCCAGTCGTCCCAAGGCTCGGCGACGATCGTGGTCAGGTCGGTCACGCCGGGGACTAAGCGGCGAGGGCGAGCGAAGCCCCGACCGAGGCGATCGCGGCGCGGCCGTCGACCAGCGTCGCCGCGCCCGCCGCTTTGGCCGCCGCGGCATCGACCGAGCGCAGCTCGTCGAGCACTTCGCCGGTCCCGAGGATCCGCCCGAACACTTCGATCGAGCGCGCCATATGGTCGGTGCGGCCCTGCGGGGTCTCCATCGCCATCAGCAGCCCGGCTTCGAGCTGGGCGCGCGCGCGCACGACCTCGGCTTCGTCGAGCGTCTCGACCGCTTGCGCCAAGACCGAGCGCGCGAGGTGCATCGATTCGACCGCGCGGGCGCGGTCGGCGGCGCAGCTCATCGCGACGATCCCGGTGTCGGCATAGGCCTGGTGCCAGGCGCTGACCGAGTAAGCGAGGCCGCGCTCCTCGCGCAGCTCTTGGAACAGGCGCGAGGACATGCCCCCGCCGAGAGCCTGGACGAAGATCGACAGCGCCGGGAGTTGCGGATCGGCCGCGGGCAACCCCGGAAGCGCAAGCGACCAATGCGCCTGCTCGAACTCGCGGCGGTCGTTGCGCACGCCGCCGGTGAATTCGGCGCGGCCGATCGGTACGCCGGGCCAGTCCTCGAGGTCGCCGATCAGCCGCTCGGCGCATTTGAGGATCCGATCGCCGTCGACCTTGCCGCTGGCAGCGAGGATCAGGCGCGACGGGACCAGCTCACCCTCGATCCACCGCAGGATATCCTCGCGCCCGATCGCGCGCAGCGTCTCGGCCCGACCGAGGATCGAGCGGCCGAGCGGCTGGCCGTCGAACGCCGCCTCGAACAGATGCTCGTGGACCAGGTCGTCGGGCGAATCCGTGACTTCGCCGAGCTCGGACAGGATGACGTCCTTCTCGCGTTCGAGATGCTCTTCGGCGAGGTGGGGCGAGCGGACCATGTCGGTCAGGATCTCGCACAGCAGCTCGGCGTCCTTGGCCAGGGTCCGGCCGTAGAACACCGTCTGGTCGCGAGCCGTCCAGGCATTGATTGCCCCGCCGACGTCCTCGATCGCTTCGGCCAGCGCGCGCGTGTCGCGGCTGCCGGCGCCCTTGAACACCATATGCTCGACGAGGTGGGCGAGGCCCGAGAGGTGCTCGGGCTCGGAGCGCGAGCCGACCTGGGCGTAGAGGCCGATCGCGACCGACTCCGCGCCCGGCATCGGGTCGACGGCGACGGTCAGGCCGTTGGCCAGGCGATGCAGCTCGCCGCTCATGCTGTCCGACCGCGCTTCATCAGAACCAGTATGTAGATGATCAGCGCCGCGACCGCCAAGGCGAACCAGGTCGCGGCATACATGCGGTGGCCGGCCGGAGTGATCGCGCTGGCCGTTTCCGGGCTCGGCTCGGCACTCGGTTCGAGTCCCGGCGGGGCGCTGGCCGCGACCAGCCGCATCCGGCTGACGCGGTCGGGGACGATGATCCCGCTGACCGGCCCGCCGGCCCACTCGACGCGCTGGTTGGGGTTCTTCGACCAGCCGACCTGGACGCTCATCCCCGGCCCTTCGGCGCCGGTCGCGCAGTCGACGATATGGACGTAGCCGGACTCGCCGGCGCGGTTCTCGCCGGCGATCGCGCGCGTTCCGACCGGCCGCAGGCACACTCCGGTCGCGTAGCGGAACAGCGGCAGCTGCCTGGCGTCGAGCGGCGCGGTCGGCCAGCTGATCGGCGGCAGCTTCTCGGCAGCGGCATATCGGGCGAGCAGGCGCTCCTTCCACACCGCGCGCTTCAGCTGCCACACGCCGAGGGAGATCAGCACGGCGATCGCCGCGGTGACGACGAGGGTCGGAGCCAGCGGCAGCCGCTTGTTCATTCGACCAGCCGTCCCTCGCGCGCGCGATGCTTATATTCCTGCGCGAGCAACCATGCCTTGGTGACGCGCAGCCCGCCGAGGGTCAGCGCCGCGGCGACCGGAACCCAGATCAGGTGGACCCACGCCGGCGGCTCGACCGCCAGCTCGAGGGTCAGCGCCGCGGCGACGACCACCGCACCGACGATCAGGATCAGGAACGCCGCCGGGCCGTCGCCGACGTTGAAGCCAGCGAAGTCGAGCCCGCAGCCACGGCAGCGCGGCGCGAAGCCCACCCAGCCGCGGAACAGGGTCGGCGCGCCGCAGCGCGGGCACAGCCCCCGGGTCGCCGCGGCGAGCGGCGCTGGTTCGATTGCGCTCAGGGCGTGTGCGGCGCGCCCCAGCCGCCCCACACGTAGATCGAGGTGAACAGGAACAGCCACACGACATCGACGAAATGCCAGTACCAGGCCGCCGCCTCGAACCCGAAATGCTGCCGCGGCGTGAAGTCGCCCTTGTAGGCGCGCAGCAGGCAGACGCTTAGGAAGATCGTGCCGACGATCACATGGAAGCCGTGGAAGCCGGTCGCCATGAAGAAGGTCGCGCCGTAGATATTGCCTTTGAAGGCGAAGGGCGCGTGCGCATATTCATAGGCCTGGATGCTGGTGAACAGCAGGCCGAGCAGGATCGTCATCCACAGCCCGAGCTTCAGCCCGCTGCGGTTGCCGTGGATCAGCGCATGGTGGGCGTAGGTCACCGTGGTGCCCGAGCACAGCAGGATCATGGTGTTGAGCAGCGGGAAGCCCCACGGGTTCAGCACCTCGATGCCCTTGGGTGGCCACTGGTGGCCGACCGCCTCGACATGGGACGGGAACAGCGAGCTGTCGAAGAACGCCCAGAACCAGGCGAGGAAGAACATCACCTCGGAGGCGATGAACAGGATCATCCCGTAGCGCAGGTGGAGCTGGACGACCGGCGTATGGTAGCCGGTGTGCGCCTCATTGATCGTGTTGCGCCACCAATTGATCATGGTCACGATCACGCCGAGCGCGCCCAATCCGCCGACAATCGGGCCGTAGGGATTGTCGTGGAACCACATCACGGCCCCGGCGAACAGGGCCAGGGCCGAAAAGGCGCCGATCAGCGGCCAGATGTCGGGCTCGACGAGATGGTAATCGTGGTTCTTGGTCGCGGCCATGCGGTTCAGCTTCCCCTTTGGTCTTCGATGGGCCTCTAGCGGCCCGTGGCGCGGCTTTCCACCGGGTAAAATGTGTAGCTCAAGGTGATCTCGTCGATCCCCTTGGCGCTCTCGTCCTGGCGGATCTTCGGGTCGACGTAGAACACCACCGGCATCTTGACGCTCTCGCCGGCTTTGAGCGTCTGCTCGGTGAAGCAGAAGCATTCGATCTTGTTGAAATATTGCGCGACCGGATCGGGGGTGACGTTGAACGCCGCCTGGCCAGTGATCGTCCGCGCGGTGAGGTTGGTCGCGCGGTAGTAGATGGTCGTCCGCGCCCCCGGGGCGATCCGCACCCGGTTTTGCACCGGCTCGAACCGCCAGGCGAGCCCGGGATGGACGTTGGCGTCGAACCGCACCCCGATCTCGCCCGCGACCGCGCCCGGCGCTTTGGTCGCGCGCAGCGGCGTGCCGTCGAACCCGGTCAGCTGGCAGAAGGCGCGGTACAGCGGCACCGCGGCGAAGGCGAGGCCGAGGAAGCCGAGCGCGACCAGCGTTGCGATCAGCGCCGTCCGGTTGTTCTTCTGCGCCGCGGCGGTCGTCACCAGTTCATCCCGGCCTTGGCTACGGTGATCAGGAACAGCAGCACGACGAACGCGCCCAGCAGCACCGCCATGATCCGCGCCCGCTCGCGCTGGCGGCGGACGACTTCCTTCTCGAGCTCGGGCCTCACCCGGCAACCCAGCGATCGGCGACCAGCGCCGTGAACAAAGCGAACAAATAGAACACCGAATAAGCGAACAGATGCTTCTCCGCGCCCATTTGGGCGGGCTCGGTCGCTCGGCTCGACAGCACCCGGCTCGCGAGCACCACGAACACGACGCTCAAGATCGCCGCCGACGCGCCGTAGACCGGGCCCGTCAGTCCGAGCGGCCACGGCGCCACCGCCGCGGCGGCCATCGCCAGGCTGTACAGGAACACCTGCCGCCGGGTCGCCTCGAGCCCGGCGACCACCGGCAGCATCGGGATCCCGGCCGCGGCGTAATCGGAGCGGACGAACAGCGACAGCGCCCAGAAATGCGGCGGGGTCCACAGGAAGATGATCGCGAACAGCAGCACCGGCGTGAGCTCGACCCGGCCGGTCGCTGCGACCCAGCCGATCAGCGGCGGGAACGCCCCGGCTGCGCCGCCGATGACGATGTTCTGCGCCGTCCTCGGCTTTAGCCACACGGTGTAGACGAGCACGTAGAACAGGATCGAGACGGTCAGCAAAGCGGCCGCGAGCCAGTTGGCCGCAAGCCCCATCAGCAGCACCGAGAAGCTCGCCAGCCCGACCCCGAAGTGGAGCGCGCTCTGCCGCTCCATCCGCCCGGCCGGGAGCGGGCGCCCGGCCGTCCGCCGCATCTTGCCGTCGAGCTCCGCCTCATACCATTGGTTGAGCGCGCCGCACGCCCCGGCGCCGAGCGCGATGCACAGGATCGCGGTGAAGCCGAGCACCAGCGGCGGCATCACCGGCGCGGCGAGCAGGCCGCACAGCCCGCTGAACACCACCAGGCTCATCACGCGCGGCTTGGTCAGCGCGAGGAAGTCGCGCCAGTCGGCCGGCAGCGCGGCCGTTTGCGGAATCTCGATGGCGGGCATCGCCGCGCCTATAAGGGCTTGGGACGGGACCGAAAAGCCCTCTACTAACCGGACCATGCTGACCCGATTCGCTCCGCTTGCGTCGACCCTCCTCGCCGCCCTCGCCGCCCCCGCCCTCGCCCGGCAGACTCCGGTCGAGCTGAAAGGCCCGCCGGTCGCCGCGTCCGACTTCGTGCCGGTCGCGCTCGACACCAGCGCCGGGCGCATCGTCATCGCCCTCGACCGGCTCCACGCGCCCATCACCAGCGCCAACTTCCTCCATTATGTCGACACCCACCGGTTCGACGGCGAGACCATCTACCGCGCCATGCCCTACGGTCAGGGCGGGCTGATCCAGGGCGGCGTCCGCACCAGCGTCAGCAAGCTCTACCCGCCGATCGCCTTCGAGGGCACCGACACGACCGGCCTTAGCAACACCGCCGGCACCATCGCCATGGCCGCCGCCGCGCCCGGCAAGGCCCAGGCCGACTTCTTCATCATGACCGTCGACATCAAGCAGTTCGACGGCCCCGGCGGCTTCGCCGCCTTCGGCAAGGTGGTCGAGGGCATGGACGTGGTCAAAGCGATCCTCGCCTCCCCGGTGTCGCCCGACAAAGGCGAAGGCGCGATGAAGGGCCAGATCCTCGACCCGCCGGTGAAGATCCTCAAGGCCAGCCGAGTGAAGTGACGGCCCCGCAGGCCGTCACCCCGGCCCGATCCGGGGTCCATTTCCTTCGCCGCTTTGGCCCGCTAACCTCCCCCCGCTCGGTCCGCACTCCGCGTCAGGGAGGCGTTCATGGCCGACGACAAAGCCGCCGATTATCTCGCCCAGGAATATCTCTTCCTGCAGAAGACGATCGAGGAGTTCGACGCCCGCGCGCTGACCATCAAGGCATGGAGCGTCACCTTCAGCGCGGCCGGCCTCGGGCTCGCCTACCAGCAGCACAACAAGGTGCTGCTGCTGGTCGCGGCCGGCAGCGCGCTCGCCTTCTGGATCGTCGACGCGGTGTGGAAATACCACCAGCGCGCCTTCTACCCGCGCTGCTTC
>Ga0134122_10002189_pt1 | contig 14292 bp, 12 predicted proteins | sample KB302_FD_96461 | JGI IMG/M metagenome (GOLD analysis project Ga0134122, IMG submission 96461) | Terrestrial soil microbial communities without Nitrogen fertilizer from Kellogg Biological Station, Michigan, USA - KB3-0-2 | ecosystem: Environmental > Terrestrial > Soil > Unclassified ... | reverse complement strand
GGTTCGGGCGAGGGTGCGTCCGCCGATCCGCGCCACCTGATCCACCCGCCGGTCGCCGAATTCCGGGCGGCGGGTCCAGAGGGCGCCGTTCCGCTCGAACAGGCCGCGCTCGGTCGCGGCGAACGCGTGGTCCGTATCGAGCGCCAAGTCGAGCACGGTGGGCAGGGTCGAGAAGTCCGGGAAGGTGCGTCCGCCGTCCGTCGAGCGATAGACGCCCGAGGAAGGGCCGGCGTTGTTGACCGCGACCAGCAATTCGCCCGGAAGGGTCGCGAGCGCGCCGATGCGGAGGTTGCCTAGGCCCCGGTTCGCCGGGTGGAAGCCTTCGGACCCTGAGATCCAGATGCCCGACCCTTCGGTGCCGAGCACGATCCGGTCCGGCCGCGCCGGATCGACCGCGACCGCGAGAACCGAGAGCGCGGGGTCCGAGCCGAGTTTCCAGGTGAGGCCGCCGTCGGCCGAGAGATAGGCGCCGGCCACCGTGCCCGCGAGCAGGCGCCCGTCGGGCAGGACCGCGAAGCTGGGTGTGCGCCGTTCGCCCAGGCCCTGTTGATAGCGCCGCCAGGTGCCGCCGCTGTTTTCGGTCCGATAGACCCAGCCGCAGGTCGAAGCCCAGATCTCGCCGGATTCCCGGCCGGGGGTCAGGGTGAAGACCTCCGAGTCGAGCACCATTCCGTCGAACACGCCTTGCCAGGTGGCTCCTCCGTCGTCGCTCCGGTAGGCCTGGCGCCAAGTGCCCGCGAAGACCGTCCCCGGCCGTTGCGGATCGACCAGCAGGCTGGTCACCTTGCCGATCTCGGGAAGGGCCGCGGTCAGGTGGCGCCAGCTCTTGCCCCCGTTCACCGTCCCCCAAACCCCTTGGGCGGTCGCGGCGAAGAGCCGTCCTTCCTCGCCCGGGACCGGGGCGACCGCATAGACCTGAAGGTTGGGCAGATCGCCGCTGCGCGAGGCCCAGGTGGCCCCCAGGTCGTCCGAGGAGGCGACGTGGCCGCCGCTCCAGATGCCCCAGAGGCCGGCCCAAAGCCGGGGCGGCGCGCCGGCCTTCGTGGGCGCCGTCTCGAAGCGGAGGGAGCTGACCACCCAGCCGGGAAACGGCAGGGACGGACCGGCATCGATCCAAGTTCCGCCGCCGTCGTTCGTTCGATAGACATGGCCGGCGGAGGTGCCGGCGAGCAGCAGGTCGGGGCGGCCGGGTTGAATCGCGAGCGACCGGACATCGGCACCTTCAAGCGGCAAGGCCTGCCAGACGGCATATCCTGCCGGTTCTTCCAACGCCAAGGCGGCGCTCGCGACCGAGGCGGCGAAGGCCCACAGGGCGACGACGGTTCCGAAAATTGAGGCGCCGGCCCGGCGGGCACGGCGATTCCACGTCAGACCTTCAAGCATCTTGTTCGACGACCTCTCTTGGCTCCGTGGGGACGGCCGGTTCCGGGGCGGCATGGCGATCGCGGATCATCTCGGCGAGGATCGAGATCGCGATTTCTCCCGGCGCGTCGCCGCCGATCGGCAATCCGATCGGCGCCCGCAAATCGACGTGCCGGAGATCTCCGCCCCGCGCCGCCACCTCCGCGCGCACCCGTTCGATCTTCCGGCGGCTGCCCATCAGGCCGAGATAGCGCAGATGAGGCGGCGCCGCGCGGAGCACGGCGGCGAGAGCCGCGGTGTCGGTTTCCCAACAGCGCGACACGATCGCGACGAACAGGTCCCTGCGGACGAACGGCGCGAGGAAGTCCCCCGCGTATTCGCGATCGACCGAAGCAAATTCGCTGCCGTCCGGAAACAGCTCGGGGCGGCGAAACTCTTCGCGGTCGTCGGCGATCAGAAGATCGAATCCGGCGAGCACCGCGGCTCGGGCGAGCGCCTGGCCGACCGGGCCGCCGCCGCAGATCACCAGCAGGGGGGCGGCGTGGAGCACCTCAAGAAAGACCTCGGCCATGCCGCCGCAGACCATGCCGGTCGGTTCGCCTTTGACCGCCTCTTCGGTGAAGTAATAGCGCTTGATTTCGGAGTCCGCGCCGCTTGCGAGCTTCGCCGCGGCGTCGGTCCGCACCAGCCCCTCGAACGCGCCGCCGCCTAGATTGCCGGCCGCCGTTCCATCCGGCCGGACGATCAGTTTCCAGCCGATCTTGCCGGGGGTCGAGCCTTCGGCGCGGACGATCTGGCAGAGCGCGAGCCGGCCCCACGTTTTGAGCGAGCGTTCGGCTTCGGCGAGCACTTCTTCGATCCGCGGCAGCGCCATCGGCTGATTGTACGTCTAGGTTTCGCGGGTGAGACCGAAAGTCCGCTTGATCTCGAACCAGGCGTTCCGGAGCTTCCAGAAGCGGCTCGCCTGCATCGCCGCGATCCGGGCGCGCAGCTCGCTTTCGGTTCGTTCGGCCAAGGATCGCTCGGATTCGCGCTCGGCGGCGATCCGCGCCTGCTCGCCCTCCTGGTGGCGCGCGTTGAGCCAGGCGTCGAAGCGCGCGGCGCGCAGCAAGGCGGTTTCGCACGGGACCGCGAGCAGCGGGGTCGCCCGGCCCTCGGCGTCGATCACCCGGACTTCGAGTTTCGTCGTGGCGCGGGGAAGCTCGGGCGGCCATTCGGCTTCGAGCCGAAAGCCCACCGCGGCGACGTTTTCGGTCGGGAACAGCTCGCGAACCTCGGGGCGGGGCGCAAAGTCGCGGGTCGCCGCGATCTGCCGATCGCCCGCGAACAGCAGCGCCTCGCGCGGAGGCAGGCCCGAGGTGCGATCGGCCGCCCAGGCCGCGAGGCGCAGGCGCGGCGGCTCGAACCGGCAGCTCTCGACGAACCCTTCGAGCGGCGCGCGGAGGTCGAGGGCGGAGAAGTCGATTTCGGACCCGTCGGCTCCGGTCCCATCGACCACGACCCACAGATCCTGAAAATTGGCGAGGCCGCGCGGAAAGAGGGCGGCCGAGGCCCCCGGCGCCACTTCGCCGAGGAGGCCGCGGACGAACGCCTCGTTCACCCAGGTGCTTCCGTAGAGGTCGGTGTCGAGCAGGCGGCTCTCGCTCTGGCTGACGAAATGGATGCCGGATTCCGAAAGCGCGGCACCGGCCGGCAGGAGATGCTCGCCATGGACGCTGAACGCGAGCACTCCGCCGGGCGCCAGGAGCGACCAGAGGCGCGCGAGCCAACGGCGGAACGTCGCCTCGGGCAGGTGGGTGAAAAGGGAAGAGACGAGGATCGCGTCGAATCGCCGGGGACAGGCGAGATCTTCGGGGACCGGCGTCGAGAGCAGGCCGTGGGCGCCCAGGACTTCCTGTTGGAACCGGACCGCGTCCGGATCGATCTCGGCCGCCCAGACCCGCTCGCCGCCGAGATCGTGGATCATGAAGCGGGTCGCCCGGCCGTAGCCGCTGGCGAAATCGAGCACGCTTTTGCATGTAGCCAGATCGCCGAAACGCCATTCGAGAATCCGGCGCTGGTGCTCCCAGATCATCAAGCCGGACCGGAAATAGGCCGAGAGCGCCTGCTCCATCTGCCAGCCCCGGCCCTCGCCGTAGTTCCACAGGAAGTGGTTCATCATGTCGTCCGCGGCGTGGATCGCGAGACGAGCCCCGTCCACGACCGGCGTCTGGTCGAACAGGGCGAGCAGCAGAGGGGTACAGCCCCCCTCGAAGGCGAGGGGGAAGTCGGAAGGTGGGGCCATCAATGGGCCGGCAGGTTCGCGGTCCGCACCGTCTCGCTGTAAGGCGAGAAGGCGGCGCCCTTCTTCGCCCGGAGCCGGAAGGCGAAGGGCTTGCCGGGGGTGAGGCCCGTGACCGTCGCGGTCGTCGTATTCGGCGGCAATTCGAGCACCTGGCGCCAGCTGCCGCCGATCTTCTTGCGTTCGACCAGGATTTTCTCTTCGACCGTCGAGTTGTCCTTCCAGGTCAGCGTCACTTTCGTCGAGGAGAGAATCCGGGCGACGACCTGGGTGGGGGCCTTGAGCCCCGGCGGCGGCGGAGGAGGGGGCGGCGGGGGGGTCGAGCCGTCGCCGTAGAGCACGGCGATGCCGGCCCGGTCGTCCGGATTCAGGCTCGCTCCCCGGCCGTCCGCATGGGCGTTGGCGTACATCAGCGCCTGCCGCTCGCTGGAATGCCCGAGGCCCAGGGTGTGGCCCAGCTCATGGCCGAAGATCTCTTCGACGGTTTTCGCGTCGCCGTTGAAGAAGCAATCCGTGCCGTCGTTGGTCACGATGTCGGCTTCGACCACCTCGTGATAGCGCACGCCGCGGTACTCCCGGGTGGAGTTGAAGAAGAACGGCCCGCCCGCGGCGATCACCCCGCCGGTGTCGCAGTCGAAGCTTCCCCGGACCTGATCGCCGGGATCGTTGAACAGGAGGGTGTTGATGTCATCCGACCGGCCGAGGCCGTTGGAGGCGGAGGTCGTGCCGTCCATCCCGTAGTTGATGTTCGAGGAGGAATCGTTGTTCCACACGCCGGCCGCGACCCCGAGAGAGGAGAGGGCGAGACCGAGCGGAATGCCCGGCTGAGCCCCCTGATGGACCCGCCAGCGCACCGAAAGGCCGGTGTCGAAGCGGAACCAGCGGACGGGGATCCCGTCTTCCGGCACCAGGAACGTGAAGTTGCCCTCGAGCAGTCCGGCGTCCGGCGCGGCGGCGAAGTAGTCCTCGGCGTGCGGCCGGCCGACCGCGCGATCCTCCAGCCAGCGGGTGAAACGCCCCAGCTCGCGCACGCTGTCTTTGCCGGGACGCAATCCGGAAGGCGCCGAGGCGCCGGCCTTGCCGACCAGCTCCTGCGCCTCCGACAGGTCGCGGATCGCGAAGCGCCGGCCCCCCTTTCCACCACGTGGAAGGCGCCGAGCATCATCTGGACCACCCGATAGGTGCCGTCCTCGTCGTGCGGATCGAGAAAGAGGAGAGCCCGCTCGCCGACGCGGAACGCCGGAGCGCCCCAGATCTTGAGCCCCAAGCCGTCGGTGCCGATGCCGCCAGGAACCCGGACGACCAGAGTGCTGCCCGGCACGAAGCCCTTGACCAGTTTTTCGATCTCGACCAGATAGTCCGTGCTCGGCATCCCGGCGGCCGGCGAAGGCTCGACCGCGGTCACCCGGACTTGCGCGATCGCCGACGCGGCATCGGCCAAGTGGGCGTCGGTCATCATTTGGTACGTCGTGGCATGGACGGTCCCGCTCGACAGGAGGGGCCAGAGCAAGAGGGCTGCGACGACGATGCGCTTCATGAAACCTCCTGAGCGTCGGGTCCGAGCGAGGGTAGCTGAGGGTAGCAAGAAATGACTAGGGTCATTTCGGTCGGGGCACCAGTTTGGCGCTCAACTTCCAAATATACCCGCATTTCTATACTCGGGAAAGTCCCGGCCGGTTTTCTTGCCGAGCATCTTGGGGCCGCCCGTCAAGAAAGGCGGGAGATTCGCCGCGGGAGCCCGCCCTCCGGAGGTTCCGTCAGCGCCCGGCGGAGGGAATGAATTCCGCGAGATGGGGATCGAGCGTCACCGCGGTGGCGAAGCTCTTGCGCGCGGCGTAAGGGGTGCCGGCCAGAAGCTGGGCGCGCCCGAGGTTCAGGTAGATCTCCGGGCGCGGTTCGAGGCGGAGCGCATCGACGTAGGCCCCTTCGGCGGCCTCGGCGCTGCCCAAGAGGAGGTGCTGGGCGCCGCGGGCGATCGGCACCCCGGCTTCCAGCGGATCGAGCTCGGCGGCGCGGCGCAGGATCTGGAGGTTTTCGGCGAACAGGATGCGGGACGAGCGGCCGGCGGCGACCGCCGCTTTGGAGCGTAGCTCGACTTGGGCGAGCGCGCGGCTGGCGCCCAACCGGGAAATGGTGAGACGCAACTGGCCGGCCAGCGCCACGACCAGAAGGACGAGAACCACCCAAAACGCCCGGCCCGCGGGCTTTCGGCCGGCGTCTCTGGCGGCTGATTTGGGTGCGGATCTGGTCGCCGACTTGGCGATCGGCTGGCCCGGGGTGCCGCGTGGCCGGGCCATTACGCGCTCTCCTCGAAGTCGAATCCCCAGGCGAGAAACAGCAGCGCGGGAAACGCGACCAGGGCGATGCGGAACGGGAAGTAGGCGAGCGAGAGCACGAACAGCGCGGCGAGCCCGGCCCGGAACAGGGCGCGATCCCGCGGCTCGGGACCGGCGCGGCGGAGCGCCGCGTAGCCGATCACCCCGAGCCCCCAGGCGAGCGCCAAGGCCCCCGGCCAGCCGAGGTCGGCGCCCACCTCCAGAAGCTCGTTGTGGGCGTTGGCGAAGACCGGCTGGTTGTGCTGCGCGTAAAAACTCGTCCCGGCGTAGGCGAGCTCTAGCTTGGCCGGCACGAATTCCGGCCGATAGGCGCCGTGTCCGACCCCCGTCCAGGGGTTCTCGCGCCACATCACCAGAGCGGCCCGCCAGCCGTCGAGGCGTCCGGTCAACAGGGCGTTCCAGTCTCCGGAAGAGATCGCTTGGACCTTCCCCGCGATCCGCGAGCGGAGCGGCGGGACGGCGACCAGAGCCACGCCGCCGAGAATCACGACGGCGGCGAGCCCCGCGAACAACCGCCGCCGCGGCAGGGCGCCGAACGCATAGACCAGAGATCCCGCCGCGAACGCGGCCAAGGCGGCCAAGGTCTGGGTGACGACCAGCGCATAAAGGCAGAGGACGAGCGCCGCCGGCACGGCGATCCTCGCGATTCGCCGGTCGGCCAGGCGCGGCAGGCACCAGAGGCCGATCAGGCAGGGCAGGACCAGATACGCGCCGAGATCGCCCGGATTTCCGGCGAGCGCGGTGACGCCGAGGCGCGAGTCGTAGCCGATTCCGGCGAAGCGAAGCGGCTCCCACAGCTGATGGAACTGAAGGATCGCGAGCACGGAGGAGAGCGCCGCCGGGACCAGCGAGCCGATCAGGAAGCGCTCTTTTTGCGCGCGATCGAAACCGGCCGTCCAGCCGACCAGGCACGCCGCGCCGAGGGCCAGGCTCGCGACCGCGTCCCGCGCGTGGAGGGGATGGGCGGTGGAGGCCAGGCTCGCCACGGCGAGCAGCAGCAGCGGAACCAGAGCCGCGACCTCGGGCCGTCGAACGAACGCGCGCCCATCGACCTCACGGCCGTAAAGGCGGAAAGCCAGGCCGAGCAGCGACGCGAGCGCGAGCAGCCCGCCGATCAGCAGCTTGGGTGTGCGAAACGCCTCGTGAAGGCCGGGGACGACCAGCAGCGGAACGGCATAGATCAGCGCCCACATCGCGACGACCGCAAACGGCGAAGCGGTCGAGGCGGAAGGGGCGGCGGGCTTCATGGCGCGGCGAATGGTATCTCAGCCCTGGTCCTTATCTTCGGCCGAGCTCGCGAGCGTTCGCCGCGGAGCGGGCGGCCCGGCGCAGTAGATCGACCGGCCGGAACAGGCGGCGGCCGAGCCGCCCCCAACGGCTGGCCGGGCGGCCGTAGATCGCGTCGAGCTGGGCCGCCGAGGGCCAGAGCGCGGCGGCCAGGGCCGCGAGCTTGCGAACCGTTGGGGTGCGTTCGCTCGGCCGCGGGGCGAGCAGCGAGAGCTTGAGCGCCTCGGCGTAGGCCGGATCGAGGCGGCCGGCGAGCGCATGGCGGAGCAGCAGGGACGAGGGGCCGTCGCCGTCGGGCCGCGCGGTGCCCGCGGCCAGCTCGGCGCAGAGATCGACCAGCGCGGCCAGCTCCGCGGCGGCGAGATCCTCCGCGAGCCAGGGACCGACTCGCGCGGCGTGGTCTCGTCCGGCGGGGCCGCCCCAGCCGAGATCGATCAGGTCGGCGAACGTCCGCAGCGCCGGATAGGCGGCCGGCTCGAACCCGTGCTGGCCGAGCCCGTGGACCGCGGCGTGGGCGGCGAGCACCTCGGGCGACGGGAGGACGACCGTGCCGGGCAGGGCCGGGCAGGGCACGGCGAGGCCCGATTCGAGCAGCGCGTCGAGCGTCGCGGAGCGCCGGTCGCCGGAGCCGCCGCGCAGCCGGACGCCGAGGATCATCCGGTGCACCTCGACCGCGCCGAATCGGGGATGAATCTGGGCGGCCAGCTGGTGCTCGTAGCCCGGGCTGTCGCAGAGCGCAAACCCCGCGGCGGCGAGGGCGTCCCGCAGCTCCTCTTCCCGGCCGGCGGGCGCGAGCACGTCGATATCGGAAGCGCCCCGGCTTCCGGGGGTGAGCGCGCCGGACAGCTCGAGCGCCGCGTACTTGAGAAACCCGATCGGAATCCGCGCCGCGGCGGCGGCCGCGGCGATCGCCCGCACCGCCGCTTCGAGGCGGAGATCGCCCGCCGCGGTCGCCCGCCGTTCGGCCTGCAACGTTTCCGCCGCCTCTCCCAGTTCCGCCGAAAGCTCGGCGCGCCCGGTGCGGGCGGCGATCCGCGCCGCAAGCCCGAGCCGGTGCGCGAGGTCGATCGCTCTCTGTGCCGCCGCGGGCTCGACCGTCGATCCCGATCCAGGGCTCGGGCCGAAGGCGCGGGCGAGCAGCCAGCCGAGATCCGGGAGCATCTCGGGCGCGAGGAGCGGCGGCGCGAACCGGAGCCCGGTTCGTCTCACGGTTTCTCCGGAATGCGACCCGGAATGCGGCCCGAAAGGCGATGGAACCGGCCGGCGGCTCCCGCGATGGCTCCGAGGAGCAGCGCGCCGATCAGGTTCGCGAGAGCGTCGGCCGGCGAGGAGGTGCGCTCGGGGGTGAGGGCCTGGAGCCCTTCGAGCAGCGCGCCGTAGGCCGCCGCGAACAGCACGGCGGAGCGGATCGGCCGCGGCCAGCCCGGAAGGCGCTCGAAGGAGCGGAGCCAAATTCCGGCCAGGGCGAAGAACAGGCCGACGTGAACCACCTTGTCCAGGCGGTCCGACAGAGCGGCGGGGAGCTGATCCGCCAGCCACCCGGGCGGGCCGGACGGCGCCGGCAGGAGCAACAGGATCGCAACCGTCAAGGCGGCGAGCCCCGAGACCCAATGGGCCGAGCGGGAAGAAGAAGAGGGCATCTTCGTTACTATAGCGACCTCGGCGACCTCAGCCATCCCAGCCATGCGCCCTTCGGCCTCCGCTTCGCGCCCCCTTCCACCGACCGCCCCGCTCGGCCGCCGGGTCGTGCTCCGCACGGCGCTCGCCCTGCTGGCGCTCGGCCTGGCGGCCGCGGCGGTCGTCGAAGCGGCGGCCTGGCGCGCCGAACAGGCACGCCTGGCCGCCTTTCTCGCGGCCTCCGCGCCGCTGGCGTTGCCGGACCGGCTGGCGATCGAAGTGGCGCGCGAGAGCGACCCGGCGCGAGCCCGCCTGCGCGCCGCGCGCGGGGTGTTCGCCGCGGAGCTTTCGCGCCACCCGCCGGATCTCCCTCCCGGCTCGCCGGCCGCGGCGGCCGATGCCTCCGGCAGCGCGCGTCGCCTGGCCGCCGCGGCGAGTCTCGCCGCGACGACCTTTGCCGAGCTACCGGCTGCCTGGGAGGCTCCTCTGGTGATCGGCGGCGCCACCTATCTCGGCCGCCTGCGCACCGAGGACGAACGGCTGATCCGGGCGTATCGGGATTGGGAAGCGCCTTTGGAGGCCGCGCGTTCGCTCGCGCCCGGCCGGTTCGAGCCGCAGATCGTGCTCGCCCACGCCTATACCCGGCTCTGGCCGGTGCTCTCTCCGGAGAAACGGCGATTCGCGCTCGGGTTGATCCGGCGCGGGCTCGCCGATCTCTACGCCCGGCAGGACCTGCTGCCCGCCTGGCTCGCGGCGGCGGGGGATCGCAGGCAGACGTTTGCGGCGATCCCCGACGATCCGGAGGCCTGGGCTCAGGCGCGCCAGATCTATAACCAGAAACACGATTGGCCGGCGATGCGCGATGCGCGCGTACGTTTTCGCCGGGCGCTCAAGACGCGGCTCGCCGCGACCCTCGAAGCGGCGCGCCGGGAGGTCCGTCGAGGCGATGTGGATGGCGGGCGCGACCTCTACCTGGCGCTGATCGCCCGCGCGGGCGAAGCGGACGACGGGGAGCCGCTGCTCACTCTGGCGGTCGACGAATGCCCGGCGGGGAGGGCCGATGCCGCGACCGCCACGAACCTTGCCGCGGCGCTCGGTTGGATTCTCGATCGCTGCCGCTTCGCCGCCTGTCCTCTCGGGCCGGCGGCGCTCTCCCGCCTGGCCCGCCTGGCCGGCGAGGCCGATCCGGCGGCGGGGGCGCTCGCCGCTCACCTCGCGGGCGATCTCGATCTCGCCCGGAGCTTCGAAGCCCGGGCCGGCCGGCCGTTCGGCGAGATGCAGGAGCTTCTCGCACGCCCGACGCCCGAGCTTCTCGCCGCCCTCTCGGCCGAGGCCTGGCCGGAGGCCGGCTGGACGGCGCTAGGAATCCGGGCGCGCCGGGAGCTGGTCGCTTCCCGAAGCGCCCCGGGCGTCGAGGTCGCGTGGCCCGAAATCACCACCGGGAGCGCGGTCGTCGAGGTCCGTCTCGACGGCCGTTTCTTCGGCACGTTCGTCGCGACCGCCGGAACGCCGCTCTCTCTGCCGGTCTCGATCTCGCCCGGTCTTCACCTGCTGGAGATCACGGCGATCGACGGCGGTCCCGTCCGTCCGGGCGCCCTGCGTCTCCTCGCTGCGCCGGCTTGAGGCGGCCGCGCCGACCAGCACCGCCAGGGCGAACGCGTTGGCCGGCAGGGTCAGGCTGAAATCCACCAGCTCGTGAAGCCCGGCGGCGGCCAGCGCGCCGAGCGCTCCGAGGGCGGCCGCCCGGTCCTCCGAGCGCCGGCCGAAGCGGAGCACGCGGGTGAGGCGTAGGAGCACCCCGGCGAGTCCGGCCAGGGCGAGCGCCAAGCCGATCACCCCCGCCGTGGCGAGCAGCTCCAGAGGGTCGTTGTGCGCGTGGCGCCAGGTGCCGCCGAGAGCCGCCGGCTGCACCGTGGGGAACGCCTCGCGGAACGTGCCGAGGCCGGTGCCGAGCAGCGGAAAATTCCGGACCAGATCGAGCGTGGCGTTCCACGCGTCGATCCGCACGTTCCAGCCGACCCCGCCGGAAAGGCCGGCGAGCCGGCCGAAGCCCTCTTCCCGGCCGATCAGGGCGACCACCGCGAGGCCGGCCACCGCGACGCCGATCCCGAGAGCGAGCCAGCGTCTCTTGCCTTCGCCCGCGGCGAGCATCGCCCCCTGGGCCAGGACGGCCGCCAATCCGGCGAGCAGACCGGCGCGAGAGCCGGAAAAAGCGAGGCCGGCGAACAATAAAAGCCAGACGATGACCGGCGGGGCGACCCGCAAGAGCCGCCGTTCCAGTTGAACCTCTTCGCGCGCCCGCCGGAACGACCACCAGCCCCAGGCGAAGACCACCGGCAGGGCCAAGCCGAGAAAGAACGCCAGATGGTTGGGATTGACGAAGGTTCCCCGCAGCCGCAGGTTGGTGCCCGGTACCTCCACTCCCCAGATTTCGTTCGATCGGGCAAACCACCGCCGGGCGCCATAGAGCACCTGAAAGAGGGCCGAGGCGATCAGGGAAAAGGCGATCGCCCGGCGGCGGCGGCGATCCCGTCCGGAAATTCCGGCGGCGACGAGAGCCGCGGCGGCCGCCGCGAACGACAGCGCCGTCCGGAGAGATTCGCCGGACGCCAGAGACAGCGGGCTCGACCCTCCCGGGGGGCCGCCCAGAAGCTCGCGCGCGGCGTCGAACAGGCGAACGTGGCCAGGAGAGATCGTCGCGGCGAACGGCCGGGGCCAGGGCAGCGCCTGAAGGAGGCCGAGCAGGGCGACACACAAGAGCGCGCCGGCCGGCCACTTCAATCGGCGGAGGGCGCCGGGCGCTTCGCCGCTCGCGAGCGCCAAGGCAAAGATTGCGAAGACGGCCACTTCGAGCAGCGCCTCGCTCCACCAGGTGACGCTGCCGAAAGGCAGCGGCGCCCAAAGGAGGAGAATCGAGACCGCACCGGCCACCAGCCATTCCGCTTGGCGTATCATCGCGCGACCGTTCCCAGAACGCCCGGGCGGCTGCACCCCCGGTGAACCCTCCGGGGTCGGAGGTCTTCGTGCAAAATCCCCTAGCCTCGTTCCGCCGGAAAACCGGCCGCCCGCTCGCGTTCTTCTTCTTTGTCGGAGCGGCGTCGATCGCGGCCCCTGTATTGGCGCAATTCGACGAGTATAGACCTCCCGGCGGCCTGGTCGAGCCTCCCGCCGACCGCAAGGGGGCGCTCGACAACGCGGCGGACGACGCCCGCTGGCACCTCGGTCCGGTCCGTTTGGCTCCCTGGTGGGAGCTGCGGGACATTCAATACGTCGACAACGCGTTCGGAGAGAGCGGCGCCAAGCAGGGGGATATCACCGCCTCGATGGGTGCCGGCCTGCGGGCGTATTTCCACACCGGACCCAAAATCTACTGGGCCGTGCGTGCCCTGCCGGAATACGTCTGGTGGCAGAAGACGGCCGAGCGGCGGCGCCTCGGCGGTCGCTACGGCGTCGGCGCCTTCGCGTTTTTCAACCATTTGATCGTCGAGGCGACCGGCGAACGGACTTTGGAGCAGGCGTTCATCTCCCCCGAGGTCTCGGCGCTCGCCCGGGCGCAGACCGCCCGCGGCTCGCTCGGGCTCGATTTCAGGATCACCGATCGGATTTCCGTGTTCGGCAAGTTCGAGAAGATCGGCCTGCGCAGCTCGGTGTCGCTGTCGGCGGGCGAAGCCGCTTTCGATCAGTTCGACCGCGACGAGACCCTGCTGCGCGGCGGCGCGCGCTACCGGTTGCCGCGGGGGTTTTCGATCGGGGTCGGCGTCGAGCGCGCGGTGATCGATTTCGTCGATGCTCCCGGCCGGCTGGATCGTTCGAGCGAGGGCACCTCGCCGTTCATCGAGCTGCGGCAGCAGAACGAAGACCGCTTCTTCGACCTCGAAGTGGCCTCGCGGTCGGCGGATCCGCGTCCCGGTTCGAGCTTCGTTCCTTTCGACTCGGCGACCGCTAAGCTCGCGGCGGGGTTCAAAACCGGCAGCCGCCTGACCACCTCGGTGTACGGCAGCCGGGGCATCGTCTATACCCTCGCCGCCGGCTATTCCTATCTGGAGGACGACCGGGTGGGCGCGGCGCTCGGGATCAAATTGAGCCCGCGAACGAGCGCGCGGGTCTTCGCCGAGGTGGGCCGGGACGACTTTTCGGTGGCGACGCCAGGGACTCCGGAGCGGCGGGACGACCTGCGGGCGTACGGGGCTTCGCTCGATTTGAGCACCGGACGCACCTCTTCGTTCGGCATCCGCCTCAGCCGGCTGGAGATCGATTCCAACCTGCCGGGCTTCGACCGCACGGTCACCGCGATCGGCGGGGGAATCACGTTTCGCGGCGGCGACGCGGGCTGGTAGTAGGATACCGAGGTCATCCGAAACCCCTGTTCCGGCGTAGGAAAGGCTTCAGGCATAGAATTTGAATTCATTTCCAGTTTCGCGGCGCCACGACGACAAGAACTACTCGACCATGCGAAAGCTGATCCTTCTGCTCGTCTTTTCCCTCGGCCTCGGGGGGGCTGCCGCCCATACGCAGTCCAAGAACCCCGGCTACCGCATCGGGCCGAAGGATCAGCTGAAGATTCAGGTGTTCGAGGTGCCGGAGCTCAACGTCGATCGTCGGGTGAGCGAAAACGGCTCGATCAACCTGCCGTTGATCGGCGACGTGCCGGCGGCCGGATTGACGGAAGAGGAACTGGCAGTCCGCTTGAAAGCGCTGCTCGAAGTGAAATACGTACAACGGGCCTCGACCGCGGTGGAGGTGACGGAATTCCGCTCGAAGCCGATCTCGGTGATCGGAGCGGTGAAGACCCCGGGCAACCTCGCGTTCTCCGGCCGCTGGACGCTGATCGAAGCGATCACCGCCGCCGGCGGCCTGGCCGAAAACCACGGCAACCGGATCTACGTCCTGCGCAAGGCGGAAAACGGCTTGTCGGACCAGGTGGCGATCGAAGTCGCGGATCTTCTTGTGCGCGCCGATCCGCGGGTCAACATTCCGATCCTCGCGAGCGACCTGATCAACGTTCCGACCGCCGTCGAAGTGACCATCTATTGCCTGGGCGAAGTCGCGCACCCGGGCGCCCTGGCGTTCAAAAGCACCGACCGGATCACCCTGCTCGCCGCGATCGCCCGGGCCGGCGGTCTCACCGATCGCGCGGCCAACCGGCTGACGATCAAACGCACGGCCGGCGGCGGCTCGCGCGAGGTCGTCGCGGATTACAAGCGGATTCTCTCCGGCAAGGATCAGGACATCGCGCTGGTCGAAGGGGACGTCCTGGTGGTGAAGGAGTCCTTTTTTTGAAAAACCTGCCGTTCAAAGATCCGGCGCTCGAACTGGTCGCCGAACCGGCGGAGTCGGAATTCGACATCACCGAATACGTCGGCATGCTGCGCCGTCACTGGCGGCTGATCGCGGCCTGCTCGATCACCG
>Ga0134122_10002188_pt1 | contig 14295 bp, 13 predicted proteins | sample KB302_FD_96461 | JGI IMG/M metagenome (GOLD analysis project Ga0134122, IMG submission 96461) | Terrestrial soil microbial communities without Nitrogen fertilizer from Kellogg Biological Station, Michigan, USA - KB3-0-2 | ecosystem: Environmental > Terrestrial > Soil > Unclassified ... | reverse complement strand
TTTCGTGGCTACGGGGCAAAGCCAGCGCGCAGATTTAACGCGGCTCGCGAATATCGCGTCCGAGCCGAAAGGCCGCTTTGACGAAATCTATGTCGCCGTCAGCACGCTCTTCGAGCAGCAGAACCACGTTTTCAATGTGCGCGAGCGTGAGCTCGCCGGCGAGATCCTGCGGCGGATTTCCAAGGACGTCGAGATGTCGATCCGCATCGCGCTCGCGGAACGGCTGGCCGACGACACCAAGGCGCCGCACGAGCTGATCATGCTGCTCGTCGACGACCGCATCGAGGTGGCGCGTCCAGTGCTGCTGCGGAGCGCCGTGCTGTCCGAATCCGACCTCGTCGCCATCGCGCGCAACGGTTCCGACGACCACCACATCGCGCTGGCCGGCCGGGCCAATCTCGGCGAGCCGGTCAGTGCCGCGCTGGCACGAAGCGAGTGCGAGGCGGTAGTGCTTGCGCTTCTGCGCAATAAGGGCGCCAAGATCGCTTCCGACACGTTCGATTCGTTGGTGGAACGCGCGCGTCAATTGGCGAGTCTCCAAGACGCATTGGCCGAGCGTCACGATCTGCCGCAGGCGCTTGCGCTCAGGATGTATGTCTGGGTATCGGCGGCGCTCAAATCGACGCTGCTGCAGCGTTATCCCGAAGTCGCGCAGGCCTTGGGGCCGGCGATCGATGACACCAGCGCCACGCTTCAGGCAGGAAAGCCGGCCACTTCCGAAGCCAGTGCCAAGAAGCTGGTGGAAAAGCTGTCCCATTCAGGTCAATTGCGGGCGTCGTTTCTGATCCGGGTTCTGCACCAGGGGCAGATGGATCTGTTCGACCACGGCTTCGCTGCCCTGCTCCAGCTTGATGTCGAGACCGTGCGCAAATTGCTCTACAGGAACGGCCCGGATGCGGTGGCTTTGGCCTGTCGCGCCGCCGGAATCGACCGCTCGGCGTTTCTCACGGTTTTCAATCTTTCCCGGCGGCATAGGCGCGTGACCACCGCACTTTCCGATTCGGATCAGCGGCAGATCCAGGCCGTCTTCAGTCAGTTCCAGAAAGCCGATGCCCTCCAGCAGCTTAAGGCCGTAGCCGCCTGAATTGGAAAGACGGCTGGGAATTGCTACATCTAGGCCATGATCGATCCATTTGGCCGTTCCGTTACCTATTTGCGGGTTTCCGTCACCGACCGGTGTGACTTCCGCTGCGTCTATTGCATGCCCGAGCATATGACGTTCCTGCCCAAGGCGGACGTGCTCACGCTCGAGGAACTGGACCGCTTATGCAGCGCGTTCATAGAAAAGGGGGTGAACAAGCTGCGGCTGACCGGGGGCGAGCCCCTGGTGCGCCGCGACGTGATGAAGCTGTTCCACTCCCTCGGCCGGCATATCGGCAGCGGCAAATTGAATGAGCTGACGGTCACGACGAACGGCAGCCAGCTCGCGCGCTTTGCCTCGGAGCTGGTCGACTGCGGCGTGAAGCGCATCAACGTATCGGTGGACACCCTGGACGCGGACAAGTTCCGCACGATCACGCGCTGGGGCGATCTATCGCGCGTGCTCGCGGGCATCGACGCGGCGCAGGCCGCGGGGCTGAAGATCAAGATCAACGTGGTGGCGCTGCGCGACGTCAACGAGCACGAGATTCCGTCGCTGGTGGCGTGGGCACACGGCAAGGGCATGGACATCACGCTGATCGAGACCATGCCGATGGGCGAAGTCGACGCCGACCGCACGGAACAATATCTGCCGTTGTCGCTGGTGCGCGCGAATTTAGCGAAGCACTACACGATGGATGCCACGAACGAACGCACGGGCGGGCCCGCGCGTTACGTCCGCGTCGAAGAGACCGGCGGACGCATCGGCTTCATCACGCCGCTGTCGCACAATTTCTGCGAATCCTGCAACCGCGTGCGCCTGACCTGCACCGGCACGCTTTATATGTGCCTCGGACAAGAGGACGCCGCCGATCTGCGCGCGCCGTTGCGCGCGTCTCAGGATGACGCGCTGCTCCAAGCGGCCATCGACGAGGCGATTTCGCGCAAGCCCAAGGGCCACGACTTCATCATCGATCGGCGGCACAACCGTCCGGCCGTCTCGCGCCAAATGTCGATGACGGGCGGCTAGTCGCGCCATCCGCGGCGAAGGGCCGTCATGCCGAAAAAGCTGCATTTTGTCGCTTCCGATCTGCCAGAAGCTCAGGGGCTGCTTGAGCAGTTGCGCGCGCGCTACGGCGATGCCGGCGAGAAGGATGCCGAGATCATTGTTGCGCTCGGCGGCGACGGCTTCATGCTTCAGACGCTGCACCGTTTCTTGCGGCGCGGTGTGCCGATCTACGGGATGAATCTTGGTTCGGTCGGTTTCCTGATGAACGCGTTCCGCGAGGACGATCTTGTCAGCCGCGTGGAGGCCGCCGAACCGACGCGGATTCATCCGCTGCTGATGAAGACGCTGGCGCGGGGTAAGGAGCAAAGCGCGCTCGCCTTCAATGAAGTCTCGCTGCTGCGCCAAACGCACCAAGCGGCGAAACTCAAGATCGTGCTCGACGGCAAGGTGCGGCTGGAGGAGCTCGTCTGCGACGGAATCCTGGTTTCGACGCCCGCCGGCAGCACGGCGTATAATCTCTCCGCACACGGACCGATCCTGCCTATCGATTCCGCGCTCTTGGCCATGACGCCGCTGAGCCCATTCCGGCCGCGCCGCTGGCGCGGAGCTCTGTTGCCGCGTCACGTCCGGATCCGCTTCGAGATTTTGGAGCCGGAGAAGCGGCCGGTCAGCGCGGTGGCCGACAACTCCGAAATTCGCGACGTCAGCCGAGTCGATATTGCGGAAGACCGCAGCATCACGACGACGATGCTGTTCGATCAGGGCCACAGCCTGGACGAACGCATCCTGGCGGAACAGTTCATCTATTGAGGGGTATTCTTAAGCCGCTTTCCGAGCAGTGAAGCGGCGAACTTTGATCTTCCCGGCACGCTGTTTCGCCTGCCAGAGATCATATTGCATCTGCATCGCGAGCCAGGTTTCCGGTGTGCTGCCGAATGCTTGCGTCAGCCGCAACGCCATTTGCGCCGAAATCCCGGCGTGGCCGTTGAGGATGGATGAGAGCGCCTTACGCGTAATGCCAAGGCCCTCCGCGGCCTCCTTCACGGTCAGATTGAGCGGCTTAAGGCAGTCCTCGCGGATGATTTCACCGGGATGAGGCGGATCGTAAAGAATCATTCTACTAACGTCTGCTTGCGCGACGAGGCTGCAGCATGCGCGCGACGCCCTCGGGGTCGGTAGCGATCACCTGCAAGTAGGCTTTTGCCGTTTGATCCGGCTCGCAGCGCCTCTGCTCCCAATCGCGCAAGGTGCCGATGGGAATGTGGTAGCGACGCGCGAATTCTTCCTGCGTAAGCCCGAGTGCGCGGCGCAGCGTCTTGCTGCGCGGCACACGCTTCATGCCTGCCAACTGTGCGTCTGTCAGGGGTTGTGCATCGGGGTCCGACAAGGCGGCTGCCATGATCTGTTCCTCGGTCATGGCGTCGACGCGTGCCCAATCAGTTTTGCTCACGGATGGACGAGTCTTCCCGTTGGGCAGGAGCTCGACGTAGGAGCCGTCACTCAGGCGCTTGGTTCTGATAATAGCCATCGCATTCCCGTTTATCGGCCATGCGCGCCGAAATTATTCGAACGCGCTCGTCGCGCTCCGTGTACACAACAGCAAGGAGCCGTCCTTTTGCCATCCCAATAATGATTGACCTCTCCTCATCGTGGTCCGGAGTCTCGTCGAGACGGTCAATCGCGTTGGGGTCTGTAAATACAGGGCGGCTGTTTTCGAACGTGACTCCATGCTTTCGTAGATTGCTCTCAGCTTTCGCTGGATCCCACTCAAATATGGGTTCATCAGCCATGATATACGGGATACCCGTAGTCGTCAATTAGCAAGAAATACGCGTGCGCTGTGATCGAAGTGTGGCCGACTTTCTCAAGGAGATGGCAAATTGAAGACTTTAGTTTGTCTTCAATGTTGGTCGAGGTTCGCCCTAAACGGGGGGAAGCTTTTCCAATCCGGTCTTTCTAACCGATCCTCGCATGATACCCGGACAGCAAATCCAGAATCGCAGGACTGAGCAACAGCGCTGAGCGAGGCATGCCCATCGCGTAAGGTGCACGCGGTGCGCTCGAGAAGAATGATTGCGCCCTATGTGTTTCGATAGCGGGTGCCGGGCGATCCCACTGCGGTGGGGTGATCTTGTCGATTGTTTGAGCTGGAATAACGTTGGTCGCAAATTGCACATTTGCCGGCGTCACGGGTGAAGCCGGAGCGGTTTCTCCGACCGCCCAGGCGTACACTTCGCCGACGCTCTTGGCGCTGCCGTCGGAGTTGAAGAACACGTTGCGGTTGGCTTTTGCGGCCTGCGGGAAATAGAGATCGGCGCGCGCATCGGGTTCGGATTGATTGAGCGCGATCAGCTGGCGGGCGCGTCCTTCTCCTAAGAAGTGCGCGGCATAAAGTTCGCCGTTGCAGACGTCGCGGCCGAGCGCGCATTTCAACGACTGCTTGGTCTCGGTCGCAGCTTCGCCGGCCATCAACGCGGAAATTTCGGGATCCTGCCGCAGGGCAAGAATTGCCGACTTGGTTTCCGGCGCAGCCACCGAGTAGCCCCCGCTCTGACCCTGTTGGATTTCGGCGGCAAGCGCGCCCAAGCCGTGGCGCGCGCCGAAGCGTTTGACCAGGCCAAGCCAGGTCTGCTCGATGAATTGAAAGAGACCGGAAGCAGACGAGCCCTTTGATTTTGCGGCGCTATTTAGGCTGCTTTCGCGCTGGGCGGTGGCCAGGAGATAGTCGAAATCCGAGCCGGTCTTGCGGCTGGCATCACGCAGCGCGGCGAGCACATCGGCTTGCGGTACGGCGGTCGCGGACCCGAGGTTCTGGGCAATCATGGCAAGGGCTTTCTGCTCTGTGCGAGCGGAGCCTTGCAGTGAGCGTGCCAGTTCCCGCGCTAGAACGAAATGGGATGAGCTAGGGATTTCTTCCGCGCGCGGACGCGCGCGGGCTGGGTGGTCGGGTCAAGCCCGACCATGGTGAAGGGGGGAGCGACGCGTTCCTACAGCGCGTCGCGGATTTCGCCGACCACGCGCATCAGCTCCACCGCGCCATAGGGCTCAGGCTGGCCGTGGCCCCATACGGGCGCCGGCCATGCCGCGTCGGTTTTGCAGCGCGAGACGACGTGGACGTGGAGCTGCGGCACGAGATTGCCGATGATGCCGACATTGATCTTGTCGCCGCCGCGGCCGCGCAGTTTTGACCAGGCTCTGAGGCGCTCACCGGCGCGCGAAATTTCGCCGGTCAGCTGCGTGCGCGCAGCGTCGTCGAGATCGAAGAGCTCGTGCAGCTCAGGACGGCGCGGCACCAGCACGATCCAAGGAAAGCGCTTGTCGTTCATCAAGAGGACGCGCGAAAGCGTCCAATCGACGATCACCGCCGTATCGGCCATCAGACGCGGATGAAGAACGAAACTCATCCTCGCCTCCCCCCGGAGGTATGAGATTCGTACTGCCGCCGGAGCGTCTTGTCGATTCAACTGTTGCCGAAACGGCGGGGGTCGAAGATTGCAATGGCCGGATCGCCGGGCCGGCCGAGAACGAACTCGCGCATGATCTCGGCCACGAGCGGCGCGAAGAGGATGCCGTTACGGAATTGTCCGTCGGCGACGTAGAGATTGGCCATCGCGGTTGCGCCGAGCACGGGAGCGTCGTCCGGCGTGCGGGGGCGCAAGCCCGCCCACATCTCCGCGAGGCGCCATTTTGAGAGCGCCGGCATGATCTCCGCGGCGGCGGCGACGAGATGACGGCAGGTTTCCCGCGTCACCGACGTGTCGAAACCGGCGTCTTCGACGGTCGCCCCCACAAGAACGCGGTCGCCCTTGGGCACGAGATAGATGTCTTCGTCCCAAATCAGCGATTGCGGCAGGGCGGCGCCTTCAATCGGAGCGAGCGCGATCATTTGACCCTTCGCCGGTCTGATAGGAGGCAAATCGCCGGCGCCGACGCCCGGCAACAAATTGATCCATGCTCCACAAGCAAGCACGACCGCGTCGGCTTCGTAATTCCCCGCCGAAGTCGCAACGGCGCGAATGCGGTCTTCCGCGACGATGAGTGCCTGCACCGCGCAGTTGTTGCGGACGGTGACGCCGAGTCCAATGAGCGCCGCGATCAGCGCATCGCCGAGCACCCGATTGTCGACTTGGGCATCGTGCGGAACATGAAGCGCACCCAACACGCACGCTGAGATCAGCGGTTCGCGCCGTCGAACCATCTCACCCGGCAGCCACTCGGCGTCGCTCAGCGTGGAGGCGTGCTGCTTGAGCGCAGCGGCGCGCTCTTCGCTGCGCGCGAGGATCAAGGAGCCGGTTTCGCGAAAACCGATGTCGACTGCGGCGGCGCGTTCGAGCTCACGCGCAAAGGAAGGCCAGGCTTCGCGAGCGGTCTTGGCGAAATGGGCAAGCGAAGCATTCGCCTCGCCCAGTTCGGCACCGGGGGCGAGCATCCCGGCAGCGGCCCAAGTCGCCGCCCTGCCGGGCTGCGCGCGTTCGAGAATCTCGACCGTGGCGCCCGCTTGAGCCAGCCGCCAGCCAATCGCCAACCCGGCGATTCCGGCGCCGACAATGATGACTTTCATGGCCGGACCGCGGACCGCAATTTAACGATCGCCGAGCCGATGGAGAGGCTGCAGGAAAGGAAACACAGGCCGCCATAGAGGTAGGCGAGCGGCGTGAAGGCCCAACGTTCGGCAAGACACATCAGCGTAAGCGCGATGAAGGTTTCGCTGTGGCCGCAGATGACGAAGATCTCGTCCTTGCGCTGGGCAACGGTGCGGAAGGCAAGCGGAGGAATGGCAGCAGCCATCATTCCGACGAGCAGGAACATCGCCGCCAATGCGTCCTGCTGGCGCGCGAGCGCAAAGCCGAGCGGGATAGCGGCGTAGACGAGAAGATCCAGCGAGGCGTCGAGAAAACCGCCCAGCGGAGTCTGTCCTTTGATGCGCGCAAGAATTCCGTCAAGGATGTCCGCAAAGCGATTGAGCACGAGGAAAAACACTGCTTTGGGATATTGGGTGTCGGCAACGAAGGCGGCCGCCGCCATGCCCATGCAAAAACCGAAAATGGTTATGGTGTTCGGGTTGATGCCGATGCGCGACATGCTGCCGGCCAAGCGGTCGACGGGCGAGGCAAGGAGTCGTCTGACGGTGGCATCGAGCATACCTCTTCGCATAAGCCCGATGGCTGATACGCGCAAGATCGGCTTTCGCCGAGCCTTAACGGCGCCCCGTTGGGGATGACGCCGCCCTCCCCTTGCGCCTATATTCGACCTTGGATTCTGCGGGTGTTTACAATGGAAACGGCGACGTTTGGGGCGGGTGGTTTCTGGGGGCTTGTATTGTTCTTTCGTGAGGTCCTGGGCGTCGCGGAGATCGTGCGAGCCAGCCATGATCCCGCAAAAGTGAACTTTTCCCGCCTGCTCAATGTCTTCTTAGCCAACCATGATCCCACTAGGTTGAATCGCCAGGGGCTCAATTACGGTTCGCAGCATCATCAACGTTATTTCGAGAAGAACGGACTGCCGTCATGCCACGTAAATCTTCCCGAATCCTGACGCTGCTTATCGCGATGGCCATCAGCGGGATTGCGACGACGACTTTTGCAGTAGGCGAAGGCGACCGCTATGTCGGCGCACCGTTCGCCACGCGCGCGCCGGTGATCGCACAGCACGGCATGGCGGCGACGATGCAGCCGCTGGCATCGCAGATCGCGCTGGATGTTCTGAAGAAGGGCGGCACCGCGGTCGACGCCGCGATTGCGGCGAACGCGGCGCTCGGTCTGATGGAGCCGGTGTCGAGCGGTGTCGGCGGCGATCTTTTCGCGATCGTTTGGGATCCGAAGACGAAGCGTCTCTACGGCTACAACGGCTCGGGACGTTCGCCCAAAGGACGCTCCTATGCCGACATGAAGCGGAAGCTCGCCGGCCGGGCCTACATTCCGTATTTCGGCTCGCTTTCGGTTAGCGTTCCGGGCGCGGTGGACGGCTGGTACGCGCTGCACGAGAAATTCGGCAAAGTGCCGATGCCCGAATTGCTGGCGCCGTCGATTTCTTACGCGCGTGACGGATTTCCCGTCAGCCAATACATAGCCGCGCTGTGGCGCGCCAACATGATTTCGCTTTCGAGCTCGTCCGACGTGGAGGAGTTCGAGAACGCGCAGAAGACATATCTCATCAATGGCGCCCCGCCGGTTCATGGGCAGATCTTCAAGAATCCCGATCTCGCGCGCACCTATCAGGCGATGGCGCAGGGCGGCCGCGATGCGTTCTACAAGGGCCAGATTGCGCGCGCGATGGACGCCTATTTCCGGCGCATCGGAGGCGATCTCCGGCTGGAGGACTTCGCCGCGCATCACGGCGACTGGGTCGAGCCGATTTCGGTGAATTATCGCGGCTATGACGTCTATGAGCTGCCGCCGAACAGTCAGGGCGCGGCAGCGCTCGAGATGCTGAAAATTCTCGAGGGCTACAACCTCAAGGCCATGGGGCCGGGCTCCGCGGACACGCTGCATCTGATGATCGAAGCGAAGCGTCTCGCCTACGAAGACCTCGCCAAATATTTCGCCGACCCGGACTTCGCGAACGTGCCGGTCAAGGAACTGCTGTCCGAAGCCTATGCCAAGCAGCGCCGGGCGCAGATCAAGATGGAGCGTGCCAATCCGAATATCGGTCCGGGCGACGCGAAGCTGAACACCGGCGATACGACCTACCTCGCGGTTGCCGACAAGGACGGCATGATGGTGTCGCTGATCCAGTCCAACTACGACGATCTGGGCTCAGGTCTGGTGCCGGACGGCCTGGGCTTCATGTTCCAGGATCGCGGCGCACTGTTCTCGATGGATCCGAAGTCGCCGAATGTGTATGCGCCGAACAAGCGTCCGTTCCACACGATCATTCCCGCCTTCGTCATGAAAGACGGCGAGCCCTATATGGCGTTCGGCCTGATGGGCGGCGACATGCAGCCGCAAGGGCACGTGCAGATCCTGGTGAACATGATCGATTTCGGCATGAACCCGCAGGAAGCAGGCGACTTCATGCGCTTTCATCATATCGGCGGAACAGACGTGACCGGCTATCCCGGCCAGGGAGTGGGACTGGTATATATGGAGTCTGGAGTTGCTCCGGCGGTCAGGACCGAGCTCGCCAAGCGCGGTCACTCGGTGATGATCGGCGGCGGCAGTTACGGCGGGTATCAAGCCATCCTGCGCGACAAACGGAACGGCACCTATTGGGGGGCAACCGAAATGCGCAAGGACGGCGTAGCGATCGGTTATTAGGGGCCGATTGAAAGAACGGGGGATCGACAACACGACATGAGCTGGCGCGCCTTCCGTAACGGCCTGCAAAAGATCCATCTCTGGGTTGGTCTGGCGCTGTCGATCCCGTTCATCCTGATCGGTGTTTCGGGCAGCCTCATCGTCGTCTTCTCGGAACTGCCGAAATATTCCCTGCCGGCCGCGACGGCAAAGGGCGAAATGCAGCCGATGACGAGCATTCTCGCGGCCGCGCTTGCCACCGCGCCTGAACGTTGGCGGACTTCCCTGATTATCGTGCCGCAGAGTGCCGGGCAGCCGGCGGTCGTGCAATTGGCGCTGCCCGAAGGACAGCGGCCGCCGCGTGGAGCAGGCCAAAACTTCGTCGCGGGCGTGCGCTACGTCGACCCGGTTTCGCTGCAGGTTCTCGAAGGCAGCGAAATCCCGCGCAACGGTCCGGTGATGCGCATCATGACCATGACGCACATCGCCCTTATGGCGCCCGCCTATTATGGAATGCAGACGGTGGGCTGGATGGGCGTGGCGATGTGCCTGTTCGGCATCACGGGTCTTATTCTGTGGTGGCCTGCCAAGGGCCTTTGGCGCCAGGCGCTCTGGGTGAAGCGGCACGCCCGTGGATTCAGGCTGAACCGCGACCTGCACGGCGCGGTGGGATTCTGGTCGCTGCTCGTGTTCATGATTTTGAGCTTCAGCGGCGTGTATCTGGCGTTCCCGGTGAGCGTCGAGCGCGCCGTCAAGGCGATCGCGCCGTTGGAAAGCGTATTCGGCGAAGGCAAGGTGGATGAAGCAGTGATCGCCACCATCGCGGACAAGAACGCGCCGACAGCGGACGAAGTGGCGAAACTCGCCCTCGCCGCGGTGCCCAATTCGCGGCTCTACTCGGTGCAGTTGCCCGAGGCTCCGGGCGGCATTTCCATGGTCACGTTGATGCCCGAACCTTATGGCGACGGTGCGCCGTCGATTTCAGTTTTCGTCGGCCCCGGAACGGATGTCTCGAGCATTGTGGATCCGCGCAGCTTTTCCTTTGCCAAGCGGATGCTCGTCTGGCTGCGCGTGATGCATTACGGACTGGGACTGGGCATCGTCTGGAAGGTGTTGGTTTTCCTCGCCGGGTTCCTGCCGCTGCTATTTGCGATCACGGGTCTCAGGATGTGGCAGCTCAAACGGGTGCAGCGCCGCTCTTTGCCCGAGGCCCTCGCCGCTCCGGCCGAGTAACAATCTTTCGAGTCTAGGGGAAGCAGCCGAATTTGTGCCCTCCAAGGGGGGCCAAATGCAGGTTTTTCTTGCGCTTAGCGCCAAGGTTCAGGCAAGAAGGCTTAACGACAGATTCAAGAACCGGTTTGCCAGGCTTTAGGGACCGGGCGGATTAACCGAAACGGACGCTGACAGCCGCGAATTTCAACCACTTAGCGGTGGATTTGACCGACCGGATTGTCACGTTGGTATCGTTAATAGTCTTGCAAGCGTTGACGGCCGTATAATCCGCCCGGATGATACGGCAACCCGTTCTGGGGGCAATTTCCCGGAACAAGACTGGGCAGATACTGATTTAGAGCGGTTTAGAGGGGGGCATCCCTCGATCGCAGAACCAGGACCTAGGCTTGCTACGCAGAGCGCTGTCGAGGGGATCTGTAGCTGTGTCTGGACTGCGCCGTGCCGGCGATTCGGCGCTGCGGGTTCTAGGCTCGACCGACGGGCGGTGGACGATCGTATCGACGTCCATCACAGCGTCGGTTGCGGCCACAGTCACCTGGCTTGCGATGGCAGCCGAGCCGTCCTCTGCCAAGCTTTATGAGCCAAGGCGCGAGCAGGCGTCGTTGTCTTCCGATTTGTTGTCACGGCTGAGCGGGATGTTCAGCCCAGGGGGCAACAGCAATGCCGGGTTCTATCGTCAGGCAGGATTGATTTCGCCTCCAGGCATGCCTGGCCCCGCGGAAAATCTGCTGGCGGCCGAGCACGCCAAGAGCAACCGCGAGACGCGGACGTTACGAATTCAAAACGGCGACACCATCATGGGCGTGCTGCAAGAAGCGGGCGTCTCAGCCGAGGACGCCACCGCTGTCGTCGATGCGATGAAGCCGCTCTACAGTCCGCGCAGCATTCGCTCCGGCCAGACCTTCGAGGCGACGTTCGGTCCCACGAGCAGCGTGGAGTCAGCGACCGATAACGGCACCGCCGATGCGGTTCAGCCCGACGACACCGATATTTCGGAGCGCCGTTTGCTGTCGCTCTCCTTCTCGCCGTCGATCGAGCATCAGATCATGGTGCAGCTCACGGTGCCCGACGGCTATCTCGCCAAGGATGTGCAGCGCAAGTTCGATGAGCGTTATGAGCACGCGGGTGCCACGATCGACTCGAGCCTCTATCTTGCGGCGATCCAGGCCGGCGTCCCGGCCAACATGATCGTCGAGCTGATCCGCATGTTCTCCTATGACGTCGACTTCCAACGCGACGTGCATGAAGGCGACGAATTCGACGTCGTCTTCAATCGCTTCTACACGCCCGAAGGCCAACCGGCGAAGACGGGCGAAATCGTGTCGGCGTCGATGACGCTGTCCGGCAAGAAGCAAACGCTCTATCGCTTCCAGTCGGGCGGCGAGGAAGAATATTTCGACGAGAACGGGCGCAGCGCCAAAAGCATGCTGATGAAGACGCCGGTGGACGGCGCGCGGATTTCATCGTCGTTCGGCCGCCGCTTCCACCCGGTGCTCGGCTACAACCGGATGCACAAGGGTATCGACTTCGCTGTGCCGACCGGCACGCCCGTGATGGCGGCGGGCGGCGGCACGGTGACCTACGCGGGGTGGGCAGGCGAGTATGGCAATCTGGTGGTCGTCTCGCACGCGAACGGCTATTCCACAGCCTATGGCCATCTCTCGCGTCTCGCGGTCAAGAACGGCTATCGGGTCCGTCAGGGGCAGCTCGTCGCTTATAGCGGCTCAACAGGCCTCGCGACCGGCCCGCATCTGCATTACGAAATCCGCGTCAACAATTCGCAGGTCAATCCGGCCGCGGTGAAGGTTGCTTCCGGCCGGACACTCGCGGGCGAAGAGCGCCAGGCGTTCCTCAACGAGCGTGCGCGCATCGATACGCTGGTGGCCACGCTGCCGGTCCAGCACAAATTGGCGCAGGCGACAGGCTTGCGCGAGTCGAGCGACCAGTAAAGCTTCCCTGTTTTCCAAAGTTTCGGAGCGCGGCCGCGCTCGTTAGCTGACGCAGGCCGCGGGTTTGCTGTAGATTGCTCCACGGAGAGCTTTCGGGGAGCGGATCATGAAATCGCATCTTTTGGCTTGTGCACTGACGGCCGCGGTAGCGGTCCCTCTCGCGGCTCAGGCCCAGCCGTCGTCGGTCAAGCCGATGTCGTTTCCCGTGGTGCAGGGCAAGACCTACAAATTCGAGAAGATCGCCGATGGGGTCTATTACGCAACCGGCGGGCTCGGCAGCAACAACGTCGTCATCGTCAACGATAACGATGTCCTCATTGTCGATACGGGTACCACGCCGGCAACGGCGCGGGCGTTTGTTGCCGACATCAAGATGCTCACCGACAAGCCGGTGCGGTATGTCGTGAATTCCCATTGGCATTACGACCACACCGACGGCAATCAGATCTTCGGGCCCGAGGTCCAGATCATTGCCCATGACTATCTGCGGATGGCTATGACCACGTTCGATGTGCTCAATCGCGAGCCGTACAAGACGTCGACCGCCCCATACGCGCCGGCGCAAATCGACGCGCTGCGGAAGCAAGCAGCCGACGAAAAGGCGGCGCCGCGGAAAGCCGAACTGACACAGCAGGCGGCGACGGCGCAACGCATTGCGGGGGATCTCAAGGAGCTCAAGCCGACGCCGCCGAACGTGACCTATTCGAGCAAGCTGGTGCTGCATCGGGGCAAGCGCGAGATCGATCTCCTTTTCCTCGGCCGCGGCCATACCGGGGGCGACACGGTGGTGTATCTGCCGCAGGAGAAGATCGTGGCCACCGGCGATTTGATGGAGAGCCGGCTCGCTTATATGGGCGGTGCCTTCTTCGACGAATGGGTGACAACGCTCGAGGCGCTGAAGAAGATCGACTTCAATGTCGATCTTCCCGGACACGGTATCCCGTTCAGCGACAAGGGTTTGATCACGGCGTTTCAGTCTTATCTCACCGATCTGACTCGCCAGGTCTCGCAGCTCAAGAGCCAAGGCGTGTCGGCGGACGACGCGGCGAAGCGCGTGGATATGACCTCGCACGCGAAGGACTTTCCGCAGATTCAGGGCGTCGGGGCCGATGTAAGAGGCGTTCGCCGGGTCTATGCGTGGCTGGACGAACGTCAACGCTGAGCAGAACAAGGAACAAGCACAATGATGCGTTTCACCAATTATGCGATGCGCGTGGTCCCGGCGATTGCGTGCGCGCTGGGCGTCAGCGGCGATTTGACCGCGTCGCAAGCTGCGACGGCGCAGCCGAACGGCGAACAGGTCTATGGCAAGTACTGCGCATCGTGCCACGACATGACGGACGAGCGTGTTCCGCCGCGTGACGCCATCCGCAGGATGTCGCCGTCCCGCATCTTAAAGACGATGGATTTCGGCGCGATGATGAGCATCGCCTATCCGATCCGGCGCGAAGAGCGCGAAGCGGTTGCGCGCTTCCTCGGCACGGGAGCGGAAGATCCCCCGCCGCCGGCGAGCGCGTTCTGCAAGGCCGATCATCCGATCATGCCCGATGCAGCGGCCGCCAATTGGAACGGCTGGAGTCCCGGAACCGACAATCGGAGATTCCAGGACGCAAAGAACGCGGGCATCAATGCGGGGCAACTCGGGCGTCTGCAGTTGAAATGGGCGTTCGGTTTTGCCGGCGATGTGACGGCGTTTGGAGCGCCGACCGTGCTCAACGGAACCGTGTTCGTCGGCAGCGCCGGCGGCACCATCCACGCCATCGACGCCAAGAGCGGATGTTTGCACTGG
>Ga0134122_10002185_pt1 | contig 14315 bp, 5 predicted proteins | sample KB302_FD_96461 | JGI IMG/M metagenome (GOLD analysis project Ga0134122, IMG submission 96461) | Terrestrial soil microbial communities without Nitrogen fertilizer from Kellogg Biological Station, Michigan, USA - KB3-0-2 | ecosystem: Environmental > Terrestrial > Soil > Unclassified ... | reverse complement strand
GTCTGGCAGAGGATGTTCGGCTTGGAGCAAGTGAGTGTCGAGGAGAATCTCTTCGACCTGGGTGGGCACTCGTTGCTGCTCGTCCAAATGCACAGTCGCCTGCGGGCGGCCTTAAAGAGAGAATTTCCGCTTGTGACATTGTTCATGTATCCGACCATTCGTTCGCTGGCTCGGTATTTTGGTCAGTCGGACAGGTCGGCACACACGAATGGTGAACAGTTGCGTACTCGCGCGCAGCAGCAAAAGGATGCGTTGACTCAGTTGCGTAACAAGTTGGGGAGAATGTAGTGATGAGTGATGATGAATTCCAAGGCATTGCCATCATCGGGATGACCGGTCGGTTCCCTGGCGCAGAAAGCGTCGAGGAACTCTGGGCCAATTTGGTCGCAGGCAAGGAGAGCATTTCGTTGTTCAGCGACGAAGAACTTGCCGAGTCAGGGTTGGATTTGTCCGAACTCAGACGCCGAGGCCGTTACGTTCCGGCACGTGGAGTTCTCAAAAACGCGGATTGTTTCGATGCCGCATTCTTCGGCGTTCATCCCAAAGAGGCGGAGGTCATGGACCCGCAACAGCGACTCTTCCTCGAGACTTGCTGGGCAGCCTTGGAGCGTGCTGGCTATCCTCCCAATCAGACCCGCAGCGCGGTGGGTGTATTCGGTGGCGCCACCTATAACACTTATCACCAACATGCGCTCAGTCGCCGACCAGACTTGATCGAGTTGGTTGGGCCCGATCTGGTTATGTTCGGTAACGAGAAGGACTATCTCACGACTCGAGTGGCCTATAAGCTAGGCCTGAAGGGTCCGGCGCTGAATGTCAGCACGGCGTGCTCGACATCGCTCGTGGCCGTCTGTCAGGCCTACCAGTCGCTTTTGACGTACCAGTGTGACTTGGCACTGGCCGGGGGGGTGTCGGTGACCGTGCCACAGAAGCGTGGCTACTACCATGACGAAGGGAACATCGGTTCGGCGGATGGGCACACGCGTAGCTTTGACGCGCAGGCATCAGGCACGGCGTTCGGTAACGGTGTGGCTGTAGTGGTACTCAAGCGTTTGGAAGATGCAGTCAAGGACGGGGACCAGATCTTCGCGGTGATCAAGGGTGCCGCACTCAACAACGACGGATCACAGCGCGTCAGTTTCGGGGCCCCAGGGGTCGAAGGGCAATCGGAAGTCGTCGCGATGGCCCATGCGCTTGCCGGTGTCAATCCCGAAACCATTACCTGTGTTGAAGCTCACGGCACGGCGACGCCGCTGGGAGATCCCATCGAAGTGGCGGCCTTAACAAAAGCGTTCCGATTGGGGACCGAGGCCAAACAGTTTTGCGCACTCGGCTCCATCAAATCAAACATCGGCCACATGGACGTGGCTGCCGGAGTCACTGGCCTCATCAAAATGGCGCTCTCGCTCCAGCACAGAGTCATTCCCGCGAGCCTCCATTTCACAAAGCCGAATCCGAAGCTCGATTTGGGAAACAGCCCCTTTTATGTCAATGCCACGCTTCAAAAGTGGACGACAAAGCCGGGGATCCCGAGGCGGGCAGGGGTCAGCTCATTCGGGACGGGCGGCACGAACGCGCATGTGGTGATCGAGGAGGCGCCTGACATAGCCCCGTCGGGGCCGTCCCGTCCATGGCAATTGTTGACGATTTCTGCGAAGACCCCGGAAGCGTTGGAACGTGCCACGGGGAATCTCTCCGAGCATTTGAAGCAGATCGCAGCTGATGCCGATGTAGTCAAAATGTCGCGGGAATTGGCCGATGCGGCGTTCACGCTGCAAACGGGTCGGAGTGAATTCGTCCACCGGCGCATCGTTACTTGTCGCGATGCCACAGACGGCGCAGCGGCGTTTGAGGGGCGCGACCCCAAGCGCATGTTCACCCATCAACAGCAGCTCAGCGAGCCGCCGGTCGTGTTCATGTTTACAGGCCAAGGGGCGCAATACCCTGGTATGGGCGCCGAACTCTATCGTACCGAACCTCTGTTCCGAGAGGAAATCGACCATTGCGCAACACTGCTACAGCCGATCTTACAGGCGGACCTTCGCCAAATCATGTTCCCTGTGGCAGGAGCAGAAAAAGAATCCGATGCGTTGCTGGTGCAAACCCGCTTCACCCAGCCGGCGTTGTTTGTCATTGAATATGCCCTAGCCAAGCTCTGGATCTCGTGGGGAATCAAGCCGGCGGCCATGATTGGTCACAGCGTTGGGGAATACGTTGCAGGCTGCTTGGCAGGCGTGTTTTCGCTTGATGATGCGCTCATGTTGGTGGCGCGCCGTGGAGCATTAGTGCAGGCTCAGCCGGGCGGGGCAATGTTAGCCATCCGGTTGCCCGAGAAAGAGGTCTTGCCGCTCTTAGGTACTGAGACGGCCATTGCCGCTATCAACTCGCCCAATCTGTGTGTGGCTTCCGGTCCATATGAGGCCATCGCGTCGCTAGAAAAGGATTTGGAGTCCAAGGGGGTCAAGGTCCGTCATCTGCACACGTCCCACGCATTTCATTCGCCGATGATGGATCCGGTTCTCGAGCCTTTCACTGCATTGCTTCGCGAAGTCAAGTTAGGGGCACCAAAGATCCCGTACGTTTCCAACGTTACAGCTCGCTGGATCATGGCTGAGGAGGCGCAGACACCGGAATACTGGGCCGGTCATGTCCGACAGACCGTGCGCTTCGCAGATGGGGTCGGGGAGCTGATGAAGGATCCGCAGCGCGTATTGCTAGAGGTAGGCCCCGGTCAAACCCTCTGTACGTTGTCGCGGCAACATCCGGTCAAGCAGGCTGAACAAACCGTACTCTCATCCTTGCCGCTCGCAGGCGATCAGGAGGTTCGTGGGTTGACTGAGACATTGGGAAGGCTGTGGATGAATGGTGTGGCCATAGACTGGCAAGCATTTTATGCGAACGAACGTCGTCGCCGCACTGTACTTCCAACGTATCCTTTCGAGAGGAAGCGCTATTGGCCGGAAGCTCCAGCAGAAATGGCAACGGTTTTGTCTGTTCACCCCGCGTCCGCAGTACCGGCTGGCGGGGGGGCCGTGTCTACCCCAACCTTGCAGGCGGTCAGTCAGGCTGCGCAGGTAGGTGCAGCGAGTCATTCAGCCGAGACAGGTCCATCTGTTCCGAGGAAGGACCGCGTGCTCGCCGATGTCCGTCGGCTCATGCAGGACCTTTCCGGCTATGACCTTTCCAATGTTGATCCGTCCACCGATTTATTGGAACTGGGTCTGGATTCACTCTTGTTAACCCAGGCGGCTCAATTGATTCAACGAAAGTTTGGCACCCCGGTCAGTTTCCGCCAATTGATGGAGGACTTGAGTTCGCTCGAGGCCATAGCCACGCATCTGGATCTCTCTATGCCAGCTGAGGCGTATTCGCAAGAGCAAGCAATCCCGGCGGTACCGGCACAAGTCTCTTCGGCAGTTCAAGGTGCTTCAGTCATGGCTGGAACCATACCACAATCGATTCTTGAACAGATCTTGCAGCAACAGCAGCAACTGACTAATCAAGTGCTGCAGCTGATGGGACGCCAGCCTGGTGTGCCTCAGACATCCGTGCCGATTGTTTCTGTCTCGGCTCAGCCGCCAGGAGGAGCAGCTGTCCTACCTTCGAAGCCGGAAGGTAAATCGCACGGCCCGTTCAAACCTTTTGACAAGAACGCGAGCACGACACTCTCAGAAAAGCAGAAGCGCGCCCTTGAGGCACTTATTGCGCGGTATACACGCCGAACTGCTGGGTCGAAGAAGCTCGTTACTGAAAATAGGGCGAATCTCGCAGATCCTCGTTCAGTTGCAGGGTTCAACCGACTGTGGAAAGAGATGGTTTATCCGATCGTTTCTACAAGGTCCAATGGATCGAAAGTATGGGATGTCGATGGCAATGAGTATGTGGATTTTGTCATGGGATTCGGGGCCAGTCTTTTCGGACATCGCCCTCCCTTTGTCGTGAAGGCGGTGCACGAGCAACTGGATCTTGGCTTCGAAATCGGCCCTATTCAGCCTCTTGCTTATGAAGTTGCCGCGCTCATGAAAGAAATCACGGGCATGGAGCGGATTGGGTTTACGAATACCGGTTCTGAGAGCGTGTTGGCTGCAATGCGTGTGACCAGAACCATTTCTGGCCGTGACAAGATCGCAGTATTTGCGGGAGCCTATCATGGGATTTTTGACGAGGTGCTGTTCCGGCCCCTTACAGTGAATGGTGAGATCCGTACGGCTGCCATCGCACCAGGTATTCCTGGCAGTGCGCTGGCACAAGTCATCGTGTTGGACTATGGCAATCCGCAATCGCTCGAAATTCTTCGGTCGCGCGGATCAGAAATCGCCGCAGTGTTTGTGGAGCCGGTTCAGAGCCGAAGACTGGACCTGCAACCCAAGGAATTCCTCCATGATCTCCGGAGAATTACGAAAGAAACAGGTACGGCGCTCGTGTTCGACGAAGTGGTCACAGGGTTCCGTTTGCATCCCGGCGGCGCGCAGGCGCACTTTGGTGTTCGTGCGGACCTTGCGACCTACGGAAAAGTCATCGGTGGCGGACTTCCGATCGGAGTGATTGCTGGTGATAAGCGATATATGGATGCATTGGACGGTGGGTATTGGCAGTATGGCGATGCCTCATTCCCGGAAGTAGGCGTTACCTTCTTTGCCGGCACCTGTGTAAGGCACCCACTTGCCTTAGCTGCAGCCAAATCGGTTCTCCAGCACTTGAAGCAGAGTGGTCCAGAGTTGCAGAAACAGCTGGCGGACCGGACCGCCGGACTTGCCCGCGAATTGCGGGCCCTGATCGAGGAGTTTCAGGCGCCCTATCAACTTGCACAATTCAGTTCCCTCATGACATTGACGTTTCCTCCCGATCAGAAGTTAGCCGGGCTGCTATTCTATCTCCTCCGAGAGCGTGGCATCCTTATCTGGGAGAATCGGAATTTCGTCATGACTACAGCGCATACGGATGCCGATCTGGCTCGCCTGGTTGCCGCGTTCCGCGAGAGTTTGTCCGAAATGAGATCGGAAGAATTTTTGCCGCTCTCATCGGATCAACAACCGAAGTCTCCTATCAGAGAAACGAGACCGGTTACGACAGAGATCCGTGCCCTTCAGGCCGTAGCCGTCGATCAGAAGCTGGGCCAGAGTGGTAGATTCCAGCTGACCGAGGCACAGAAAGAGATCTGGCTTGCTGCCCAAATGGGAGGAAGCGCGGCAATTGCCTATAACGAATCGCTTAGCCTTCAGTTTCACGGATCTTTCGATGTGGAGCTGTTCCGTCTAGCGGCACGGGAGGTCGTTCAACGCTATCCCATTTTGCTGGCGAGGATTAGTGAGGATGGTCAGTGGCAGGAAGTCGGTCCTGATACGAGGTTCGATATTCCTCTGATTGAAGTGAGCGGCCTCAGTGAAACTGACCGTAACAGCGAATTGGTTGCCCTTGCCGATAGGGAAGGATCTGAGCCGTTCGATCTTGTGGCCGGGCCGCTGTTACGCGCCAGGATCTTCCGGGTCACGAGCCGGCATCATGTGGTGACCTGGACTGCGCACCATATCGTGTGTGATGGCTGGTCGAGCGGGTTGTTGGTGAGTGAGTTATCGAAGATCTACTCCGCTCTGAAGCAAGGTGAGCAGCCAATTCTGGATGTGACGGTCCCGTTCCAGGAGTACGCGCAAGAGGTTCGAGGTGATAGTTCTTCGAGCCGAGAAGCGTTGGCATACTGGAAGGAACAATTCACGGAATTGCCTACTCCGCTAGATCTTCCTACGGATCGTCCTCGTCCACCGGTCCGATCTGCCAGGGCGTCCACAGTGAAGCGGGGTTTTGAGCCTGCGCTGTTGCAGTCCTTGAAGCGCACGGCAGGACAACAGCGTACAACCATGGTCGTCCTGTTGATGGCTGGCCTCAAGACACTCCTGCATCGCTTGACAGGACAAACGGATGTGGTCATAGGGCTTGGAGTCGCCGGTCAAGCTCTGACTGGCAAGACGTGCCTTGTAGGGCACTGTGTCAATCTCCTTCCGATTCGTACACAGCTTCGGCCGGACGCCAGTTTTCAAGAGAACTTGGGGGCGATCAAGAAACACGTGTTGGACGCCTACGATCACCACCAATGTACGCTCGGGAGTCTGCTTCAGCATATCTCGGTACCACGTAATCCTAAGCGGGCGCCTCTTGTTGAGGTGATCTTTAATGTGGACCGAGACCCAGGATCGGCTGAGTTTCATGACGTCGACTTCTTCTGTGAACGAAACGCAAAACATGCCCTCCACTTCGATCTCTTCTTTAATTTCGTGGAAGGTCCACGAGGGTTGTACGTCGAGTGCGACTACAATACCGATGTATTTGACTCAGCAACGATCTCGAGATGGCTAGCACATTACCAGACGTTACTCAGAGGTATTGTGGAGCACCCCACTGAGAGGCTGGACAAGCTTCCGCTGCTGACGGAGGCCGAACGGCATGAGCTAACTGTGGAGTGGAACACGACCGATGTCGATTTTCCAAAGGCGCTGACGCTTCCTCAGTGGTTCGAACGGCAAGTAGAAAAGACGCCTCAAGCCTGTGCTGTGTCCTGCGGGGGTACACAACTCACGTACGACGATCTCAACCGAAGGGCGAACCAGATTGCGCACTATCTGAGGGCATTGGGTGTGGGGCCGGATGTACTTGTCGGCCTTTTCGTTGAGCGCTCTTTGGACATGGTCATCGGCATGCTGGGGATCCTGAAGGCTGGGGGTGCGTATGTGCCGATCGACCCGGTCTATCCAATGGATCGCCGGACGTTCATGCTCGAGGACACAGAAGCAACAGTGGTGTTGACTCAGTCTATGCTGGCGAAGGAGTTGCCGGAGAATAGAGTTAAGATCATTAGTCTCGACACTGAGTGGGAAACATTTGCCCGGCAACCGGAGTCTAACCTCCCGTCCAGTTCAGGTCCAGATAATCTTGCCTATGTCATCTATACGAGTGGCTCGACTGGCAAACCAAAAGGCACGCTGGTCACCCATCACAACGTAGTGCGGCTCATGCGGGCGACTGAATATTGGTATCACTTCAATGATCGTGACGTGTGGACATTCTTCCACTCTTGCGCCTTTGACTTCAGTGTATGGGAACTATGGGGGGCGTTATTGTATGGGGGGCGCGTGGTGGTTGTATCGTATCTCACGAGCCGTTCCCCGAAAGAATTTTACAAGCTGTTGATGGTCGAACGGGTCACGGTACTGAACCAGACACCCTCAGCATTCAAGTTATTAATGGAAGTGGATGCAGAACAAGGTCTCGACCATCGTCTTGCGCTACGCTATGTGATTTTTGGTGGTGAGGCATTGGAGATGCACAGTCTCGAGCCCTGGTTTGATCGCCATGGCGATCAGCAGCCCCGGTTGATCAATATGTATGGCATCACGGAGACGACGGTACACGTCACCTATCGCCCAATATCGTCTACGGACCTGGCGTCAGGAAGTGTGGTTGGAACGCCGATCCCGGATTTGCAGGTCTATATCTTGGATGCCCATCGGCAGCCTGTTCCTATCGGGGTTGCCGGAGAGATCTATGTAGGCGGCGCAGGCGTCTCGCGCGGATACCTCAATCGTAAGGAACTCACCGCCGAAAAATTTGTGTCAAACCCGTTCACAGGCAAACCTGGGGCAGTGCTCTACAGATCGGGGGACTTGGCGCGATACCTTCCCAATCGAGGCATGGAATACCTTGGACGCATTGACCAACAAGTTAAGATCCGTGGGTTTCGCATCGAACTGGGTGAAATTGAAGAGGTGCTCGGCCGTCACGAGGGGGTAAAACAATGCTTGGTCGTTGCGCACGAAGATCGATCTGGAGATAAGATTCTCGTTGCGTACGTTGAACCACATACAGGAGTGTCGACTTCGGTGAGCAATTTTCGAGCTTACTTGAAGAGAACGCTTCCGGAGTACATGCTCCCTTCCGCTTTCGTGTCGGTGGAACGATTTCCACTGACGCCCAATGGCAAGATCGACCGGAAAGCCCTGCCTTCGCCGGATGAAGTTCGCGTTGACACGGCAGGGGAGTATGTTGCGCCCCGTGATCCGATTGAGCAAGCGCTCGCCCAGCTTTGGTCGAAAGTCCTAAAGGTTAAAAGGGTCGGGTTACAGGATAATTTTTTCGAGTTGGGAGGGCATTCAATTCTTGCCGTCCGTGTCATCATTGAAATAGAAAAGCTTTATGGAAAACGGCTGCCGCTTGTCACTCTGATTCAGGCGGAGACGGTCGGTGATCTTGCCTCTGTCCTGCGAAAAGAAAAGTGGACCCCATCCTGGTCTTCACTCGTGCCGATTAGGGGTGGAGGGTCAAGACCTCCATTGTTCCTATTCCATAGTCATGGAGGAAACGTTCTGGAATATTACCCGCTTGTAGACCTCTTGGACGTGGATCAGCCTGTGTATGCCATTCAGGCAAAGGGTCTGGATGGTCGTATTGTGAAGAATCGCTCGTTGGAAGACATGGTGAGCGGGTACATTGAGGAAATCAGAAGCCTCCAGCCCGGAGGGCCGTATTATGTTGGGGGGTTCTGTTTCGGTGGCCTCGCAGCGTTGGAAGCCGCTCGACAACTGTCTGCGGCGGGTGAAGAAGTTGCCCTAGTCGCTATGATACAGACGACACATCCGGCTGTGAGCGGATTCCCATCGGATATGTCCAGGTTTGGCCGATGGTGGCATGGCACTAAGAAAAGAATGGAGTTGGAGGGGGAGAACTTCTCGCTCCGAGGATTCGGTCACCTCCAGGAGAGAACAAGGCGGACAGCGGATATCATATGGGCAAGAATGGCGATTGCGATCGATACTCTTTCTGGTCGTACTCATCATGACCATAGCGCGCGGTCGATGGGCTATATCCTTGAAGCCCTAGGGATCGAGCATGACAAGGCATATAACCAGTATCAGCCAGGTTGCTATCAGGGTGATGTCGTGCTCTTCCGGACAGAAAAGCAGCTGCCTGCACAGATGGCAGATCCTTCAATGGGATGGCAAGACCTCTTAGGGGCGAAGCTAGAGATCTGCCAGGTGCCGGGGCATCAACAGAATGTGCTCGTCGAACCACATGTTTCGAGTCTGGCCAAGGAGCTCACTGTCAGGCTAGAAGCCCAGCAGGAGCGGCGGGCTGTGAACACCCACGAGCGCCTGACAGGTTGACGATTTGTTAGAGCGCCCGAATAGCTGTTTTCATGGCTACGCCGGCGCTGCTCATGGGAAGGGCGAGGCCGTTGCGGAAAGTTGAGAAACTGTTCTTGAACTGTTCTGCTTGATGCGAACAGAAAAACGATGTTATCTCTAAACAATGGTGTATGGGCGATCGATCCGCTACAGGATGATCGGTGGCAAGAGCTCATTAACTTAAATCCGAACGCATCAGTATTCCATACACGAGGCTGGCTCGCTACGTTGCAAGCCACATATGGGTATGAACCGATTGCCTTTACCACGTCTGCTCCAACTGATCAGCTCACGAATTCATTTCTGTTCTGCGAAGTGCGAAGCAGGTTGACTGGCAACCGGTTTGTTTCGCTACCCTTCTCGGATCATTGCGAGCCGCTTGTTCAAGATGCCGATCAGTTCAGAAAGCTTTGTGCCCATGTTGAGTTGTTGAGGAAGAAGCGACGGTGGAAATATGTGGAAATGCGTTCGGCAAATTCCGTTATTGAGTTTGACCACGGTTTTAGTCGCGCTGCGACGTATCATCTCCACCGGCTTGATCTTCGCCCCAGTCTCGACATCTTGCGGAAAGGATTTCATAAGGATTGCATTCAGCGGAAAATCAGTCGGGCTGAGCGAGAATCCCTCACCTATGAAGCGGGCCGTAGCTCGCTGCTGCTCCAGCAGTTGTACGGATTGCTCAAGTTGACGCGATCGCGCCACCACGTTCCTCCGCAGCCGATTGAATGGTTTCAGAATCTCGTGGCGTGCATGGGGAAGGATGTCTGTATCAGAATCGCGTCCAAAGATAGCCTGCCCATCGCAGGGATCTTGACGTTGGATCATGGGAAAACAATGGTCTACAAATATGGCGGCTCGGATACAAGGTTCAACAACCTTGGCGCGACGCCCATGCTATTTTGGCGAGCCATCAAGGACGCGAAAGATGCCGGGATGGAAGAGTTGGATCTGGGACGTTCAGATCTCGACAATCCTGGTTTGATCACGTTCAAGGAGCGCTGGTCGGCAGCGAGTTCTACGTTGACCACATGGCGTGCTCCTGCCATGAGCGCTTCCTCATCCTCCTTTGGACCCCTGAAAGTCCGGCTGGCAAAGGAAGTGTGCGCCTGGCTTCCGGAAACGGTACTGACTTTGGCAGGGCGGTTCCTGTATCGGCATATTGGATAAAAGGAAGTCGTCACGATCACAAGGAAATACGAAGCAGGCCGCCCGAAATTTCTCGCCTGCCGCAAGCGATGCTTCTAGACATCGCAGAACATGGCCCTCACAATCGAGGAAGGCCCGCCACTCATGAACGTTCTGGTCTTCCAGGCTGAGTTTAGCAGACGGATCAGACCACTCAGGAGCAATCGACCTGACGACCCGTAGCACCCATGGCGTTGACGTTGACGATCTCGGACAAATGGAATATTAATTAAATTTTACTAAGAGTCATTTGTAGTATATTCCTTGAACTGCTCCTGGGGCTGACCGATAGGGCGAAGATCTCACTTGGTAGAGGATGCGGTCCCATAGATTCATTTCAAATTGGAAGAGGCTAGGGGCTGAAAGGAACGAGGCATGGGGAAAATGGCCCTTCATGATGTAGTGATTCTTGGCGCGGGACCCTATGGCCTCTCGGCTGCAGCCCATCTGCGGTCAGTCCCGGGCTTGGACGTTCGAGTTTTCGGCTCATCAATGTCGTTTTGGGAGCAACAGATGCCCGTCGGCATGTTCTTACGCTCGCCTTACGCTGCATCCAATTTGTCAGATCCGAGCGGCAAGTTGGACCTCAATAATTACCATGCAGACTGTGGAATACAAGTCGAGAAGCGGGTACGTCTGGACCGGTTCATTGACTATGGACGGTGGTTTCAGAGGAAGTCAGTGCCGGACCTCGACACGCGCATGATTCAGGAAGTGTTTCACGAGAACGGCAACTTTCGCGTGACGTTACAGAATGGAGAGAGACTGACAGCACGGCGTGTGGTGGTGGCGGCGGGAATTGGATTCTTTGCGCATCGGCCCAAGGAGTTCGAGCACCTGCCGGTTGAACTGGTGTCGCATGCGTCTGATCATTGTGACCTGGGGAAGGTTGCGGGGAAGGAAGTCTTGGTTGTCGGGGGCGGACAAAGTGCTCTAGAATCTGCCGCACTGATGCATGAGGCAGGAGCGAAGGTGGAAGTTCTGGTGCGGGAGAGCGTCGTGCACTGGTTATGGCAGAGACCGTGGCTTCATGCCAAGCCGCTCGGCCCAATCTTATATGCTCCATCAGATGTAGGGCCAGCTGGAGTTAGTCAGTTGACGGCTCGTCCGAACCTCTATCGGCTCCTGTCCCGGAGCTGGCAAGACCGACTGGCAGTGCGTTCAATACGGCCGGCAGGAGCAGGATGGCTGAAGCCGAGGATGAATGGGGTACCCATTAATACTGAGCGGTGGGTGAAGTCGGCGGTTCAGAAGAACGGGCGATTGAGCGTCAAGCTCAGCGACAACAGCGAACGTGCCGTCGATCATATTTTGCTCGGAACCGGGTACCGAGTCGACATCGCTCGCTATCCCTTTCTCGCGACCAGCCTAGTGGAGTCGATTCGAAAGGCAAATGGATACCCGCAGCTTAATGCTGGATTTGAATGCTCCGTACCAGGCCTGCATTTCGTTGGCGCACCGGCGGCCTGGAGCTTTGGACCGCTGATGCGTTTTGTGGCAGGCGTTGAGTTTGCCGCGCGGTCTCTTGCACGCCGAGTCCGTAGCAGGCACTAAGTGGATTGCAGGAGAGAACTAACCACATGCAATCGAATAAGAGTGTACTTAATCGACACATAGTGCCAATTGTGTTGAGGGGTCTAATTCGGAACGCGCTCAAGGATCCTCACGCCTTTAGGCGTCGTCTTCTTAAAGGAATCTTTGTAGAATTAAAACGGTTTAGCTCTCCAAATATTCAGAACATCGAAGCGTCGGATATTGTGGGGATAGACAAGCCCGTCGTGACAGGTGGGGTCACAAGAGAAGCTGTTGGCCCCCAATATGACTCGCTCTTATTGGCTGCTCTCTGTCAGGTGCTAGATTGCAAGACCATCTTCGAGATAGGAACCTTTCACGGGGAAACGGCTTGGCTATTGGCGCACAATAAACCAGACGCCCGCATATACACTCTTGACCTGCCAGGTATCAATGCCACGAGCCAAGTGAAGCTTGAGTTGACTGATCTGGATTACTTCAAAACATGGAATAGAGGGGTGAAGTTTCTTGGCACCCCCGAACAAGATAGGATCACCCAACTCTATGGAGACTCTGCAACGTTCGACTTTTCCCCATATCGCGGGAGTATTGACTTGGTGTTCATTGATGCTAGCCATAGCTATAGTTACGTCAAATCAGACACACAAGCGGCATTCGAGATGCTTTCTGAACAGGGCATAATCGTTTGGGATGACTACACCCATTATCCAGGAATTTTTGCTTTACTAAATGAGCTAGCTCCACAGCTAGACAGACAAATTGTGCACATTCTTGGGACACGGTTTGCAATCTATAGTCGCAGTGAGCTGAATATCCGCAGTCACAAATAAGCCCTTCCCGCTCAGCTTCGGGGCCTAGGTGTTCTTTTTTGTTTGGTTTTGGTTGCGTATGCCGTGCGGTGTCTTGCACGGTGGATTCGTGGCAAAGGTTTAGGCAAATGTTCCAGGGGTAGTAGATGGCTCTCCGAAGTTTGAGCAAAGTTCAAAAACCTCTTTCATGCAATCACCAAGGTGAATATTTGAGCGTTCCGCTCAAGCAAACCAGATCCCTCCCCGGCGCAATCGTCACGGGCGCGGATTATCGTGGGCTTGGTCTGGTCAGAAGCTTGGGACGGAGAGGGATCCCGGTTTGGGTATTAAGGCACGGAGACCAGTACATAGCCTCATTTTCAAAGTATGCAACCCGTGTATTTGACTGGCACGGAGATGATCCAAAAGCGCGTATAAATTGTCTTCTTGATCTTGCTGAAAAAAATAATCTCGAGGGGTGGGTTCTATTTCCCACCGACGACTATGCAGTTTCTCTGATAAGCCAGCACCACGAGTGCCTGGCTAAGAGATTTCGCATGACTATCCCTCCGTGGTCTGAGTTGAAGTGTCTCGTAGACAAGTGGCAGATCCACAATCTAGCCGGCAAATTGGAGATACCACGACCGTGGACCTCTCTCCCTTTGCATCGTCAAGAGGTAACGTCGTTTAATGGAACGTTTCCCGTTATTTTGAAGCCGCGGTCACGAGAAACCTCAAACCCGTTCTCTGATGCAAAGGCATGGGCCGCGAATAGTTTAGAGGAGCTTTTGCTCTTGTATGACAAAGCGTGCGAGTTAATCTCGCCAGACCAGGTCATGGTACAAGAGTGTATCCCTGGTGGTGGTAATTCGCAGGTATCCTTTGCCGCGTTGTGCGAGCGAGGGAACCCCCTCGCGTACTTAACGGCCACACGTGCTCGGCAAACTCCAATGGATTTTGGTCGCGCCAGCACCTTTGTTGAAGCAGTCGAGATTCCCGAGATCATCGAGCCTTCAGTTCGTCTGCTAGCCGCCACGCGATTTACGGGAATGGTTGAGATTGAGTACAAGCGGGACCAGCGGGATGGCCAGTACAAACTTTTGGAAGCGAATCCCCGTGTATGGGGATGGCAAACGTTGTGTGCTCGTGCTGGTATCGATTTCCCGTATCTTCTGTGGTTGTCTGTTCAAGGTCTACCAGTTCCCCCTGTGCGCGGAAATATTAACGTGCGTTGGGTCCGCATGGTCATGGATCTGCCGCTAAGTTTCGGGGAGATGGCGAGGGGGCGAATGTCTCTCAATTCCTACCTTAAATCACTAAGAGGACCGACAGAGTGGGCTATCTATGCCTCCGATGATCCGTCGCCGTCTCTCTTAGAAATACCGATTTTGATCTATCAGGCTGCTAGAAGGATTCTAGTTGGCAGGATTTGAGATTGCCCTGTTTACGGAAGTCGCTAGAACAGCCTAGCTTGCCAGAGCATTGTTCCATGGGTAAGCGGCTAGTTCTCCCAGCAAGCTATCGCATTGACAACTGTATTGAGCCGCTGCCGGTTTCAAAGACACCGAGTTAGGTGTATGAATGAAACTGGTGGGTCATGGAGCGACACGCGTTTACGCGAGACTTCAAAATTGAG
>Ga0134122_10002183_pt1 | contig 14315 bp, 11 predicted proteins | sample KB302_FD_96461 | JGI IMG/M metagenome (GOLD analysis project Ga0134122, IMG submission 96461) | Terrestrial soil microbial communities without Nitrogen fertilizer from Kellogg Biological Station, Michigan, USA - KB3-0-2 | ecosystem: Environmental > Terrestrial > Soil > Unclassified ... | reverse complement strand
TACCCGCCGCTACAGGCGGCGGAAAGCTACAACCTCAGTCAGGTCTTGGAGCAGGTCAAGGCGGCCAAGGGCAGTCACGCCAGCGAATAGTGGCCGAGCCCGATTGAACCTCAGCGGACGCCCATGCCAAGGGCGTCCGCAATCCAGTCTAAAGCGGCAGGGTAACGAGGACTTACCTGACGCAAGGACGCGCGGGGAAATACCGCTGGCGGCAGCGATGCAATCTTCGCTCGCTTCCGTCGGACGCAAGTGCAGCGGGCTAGCGCTCAATTCGAATCCTAGCTCCTTGGTGGGGGACTTGTGTAAGCGAATGGGGCTCTAAGGAGGTGACGGACCATGAGGACGGTTGCGAAAGCTTGCGTGGGATTACTGTGGCTGCTTGCCGCCGCAATGATCCCAGTAGCGCCGGTCTGCGCGCAGGCAGCAAAGCCGAACATCCTGGTGATCATGGGTGACGACATCGGCTACTGGAACATCAGCGCCTACAACCGCGGCATGATGGGCTACCGCACGCCCAACATCGACCGCATTGCCGCCGAAGGCGCAATCTTCACCGACTACTATGGCCAGCAATCCTGCACCGCCGGCCGTGCCGCGTTCATCACCGGACAGAGTCCGCTGCGAACGGGGCTGCTGAAAGTCGGACTGCCGTCAGCAAAGGAGGGGCTGTCTGCCGAGGACCCGACCATCGCCCAACTCCTCAAGCCGCAGGGCTATGCGACCGGACAATTCGGCAAGAACCACCTCGGCGACCGCAACGAGTTCCTGCCAACTGTGCACGGCTTCGATGAGTTCTTTGGCAATCTTTATCATCTCAACGCCGAAGATGAGCCCGAACACCCCGACTATCCAAAAAACCCGGACTTCAAAGCGGAATTCGGTCCCCGTGGGGTCCTAAAATGCTTTGCCACGGCGACCGACACGCCGGGCGAGGATCCCCGCTTCGGTGCCCGGGGGAAACAGAGATGCGTGGATACCGGGCCGCTGACCAAGAAGCGTATGGAGACGATCGATGAGGAATTTGTCGGCGCCACTGTGGACTTCATCGATCGTGCACATCAGGACAGGAAACCGTTTTTCGTCTGGCTCAATCCAAGCCGCATGCACATCTGGACGCGCCTCAAACCCCAATCACAGGGCGTGACGGGCCTTGGCATCTATCCCGACGGCATGGTTGAGCACGATGCCCAAGTCGGACAGGTTTTGAAAAAACTCGATGATCTCGGCATCGCCGACAACACCATCGTGATTTACACCACCGATAACGGCGCCGAGGCCTTCTCCTGGCCCGACGGCGGGACGACGCCCTTCCGCGGCGAAAAGAACACCAACTGGGAGGGCGGCTACCGCGTGCCGGCGTTGGTGCGCTGGCCGGGCCTAGTGCCACCGCGCACGGAGATCAACAACCTCTTCTCCGCCGAGGACTGGGCGGCGACCTTGCTGGCCGCGGCCGGTGAAGCCGATATCAAGGCCAAGCTGCTGCAGGGCTACGACGCGGCCGGTCGGACCTTCCGCGTCCACTTGGATGGCTATGACCAGCGCGCTCTGCTCGGCGGCACCGGCCCGAGCCAGCGGCGTGAATTCTTTTATTGGACCGATGACGGCGACCTTGCCGGCCTTCGTTACGACCAGTGGAAAGCCGTCTTCATGGAACAGAAGGCGCATGGCCTCGCCGTCTGGGCGCAACCGATGGTGCCACTGCGCCTGCCGATGCTGTTCAATATTCGCTCAGACCCCTTCGAACGGTCCCAACACGAGGCCGGTGACTACGTTAAATGGTTCGTCGAGCACGCTTTCGTGCTTCTTCCCGCGCAAAAAGTCGTGGCACAGCACCTGGCGAGCTATCAACAGTTCCCGCCGCGCCAGCGGCCGGGGTCCTTCTCGATCGAGCAGGTTATGCAGAAGTTGAGGAACCCGCCGTCAAGCAACTAGCCGCGGCAAAGAGCCAACAACGTCCTCCTGGTACTCGATTGCACCCGTCGCTTGGGCGACCGCGCCCGCGGCCCGCCTGGCTCACGACAGCCAGGCCGATCCTCACCTGGCCTCGGCAAAATCCTTAAGCGCCTGAATGGGGACGGAGACGACATTGGGCTGCCCCCAGGCCGTCGAAACCCGTAGCACACGGAACGGAAACGCCATGGTTTGGGTAAAGAGATTGCTGACGATGGCGACCACTTGCCCCCGGCAATCCAGCACCGGCGCGCCTGAGGCACCATGATCGAGGACGAGGCGGTCGTCGCCGTCGTACATCTCGAGCAGTGCCGTGCCATTCAACCGATCGCTATCGCCATATTGCACGAAGCGACCGGCGGCGAACCGCAGACGATTGCCCGGGTAGGCGAGGCTAACCACGCGCTCCTCGGGGGCCAACGGTTGCATCCTGAGTTCAAGGCCTCGCGCCGCCGAAAATGGCGCGCCCAGTTCAAGCACGGCGATCTTTTCGGCGTGCGACCCTGCCAAACTCAGCCTCCGCACGGCCGCCGACTGTCGGTTCTCGCCGTCCAGGATTTCGACCTGCTTCCAATCTTGACGGGAAAGCGTCATGGCCGCGGCGACGTGCTCGGCCGTCACCATCGAGGTAGCGGACAGGAACCAGGCGGTCCCGCGGATCCCTAACGAGCCCGGATAGGCCTTTTTCTCTTCCTCGTCGAAATAGCGCGTCAGGCTGACCGTGGAATGCGTCAGCGTTGCAGGATCAACGCACCCCGCCGTGGCTCGGCAGCAAAACACGGTGAACAAAAGCAGGCACGCCACGCAGGCCGGTGCCGCCCTCCCAAGACGCGCCAATCCACGCCGGCACAGCGTGCCCCCGACGGTTCCCCCCGGCATCGCTCCCGTATCCCCCTTTGGTCCCTCAGCAGAAGCTGCATGCTAGTGCACGCCAACGGCCGCATCTCAGTGTTTTTCCATGCACATCGGCTTTTGCCGGCGCCTGTTGCCTTTGCGTCATGGTGTGCCGGCCGCGCGCTGCGTCCGAGCCGCCCCGACTTGGCCATCGCTGCGGCCTTGGCGGGAGCGCGTCGGCTTCGGGCTGGGGTCAACGACGCGAATGGGTTCATACCCACTCGATCAGACCGGCCATAGGGTAATTCCGGATAGTTCGACGCATCGCCGCGGCTAGCCTGTAGCGGTCCCAGCCGAAAATACTGAGACCCCCCTCGAAGACAGAGCCATCGTGGCGCGCTCCCAAGGCAAATCCGGAAACAGACAGGGATCGCGGATCGCGACCAACGGCGCCCGCGATCTCGCGCGCCCAGGTCGTGCGCAGTTTTTCCAAAATAAGAAGATCTGGCTTGCCCTAACCCTTGGCGCGGGGCTGGTGGTGGTCGCCGGCCTGGGTTTGCAGTTGCTGGCGGACCAGGGCCACCAAGCCGCGCCGCTTGGGCTGTCCGGTGACGTCACCACGGCCAGCTTCCTCGGCAGCACGGCCTGCGCCGGCTGCCACCAGAAGCAGGCCGAGCTGTGGCGTGGCTCACAGCACCGGCATGCCATGGACCATGCGACCGAGACGACCGTACTCGGCGATTTTTCCGGGGCGACGTTCGACTATTTCGGTGTGCGATCCCGCTTCTTTCGCGACAATGGCAAGTTTTTGGTCGAAACCGACGGACCCGACGGCAAGCTTGCCACCTTCGAGGTGAAGTACACCTTCGGCGTCGATCCGTTGCAGCAATACTTAATCGCGTTTCCGGACGGCCGCCTGCAGGCGCTGTCGCTGGCCTGGGACAGCCGCCCCAAGGAAAAGGGCGGCCAACGCTGGTTTCACCTCTATCCCAACGAGCAGATCCGGCACGACGATTTCCTGCACTGGACCAAGCTCAACCAGAATTGGAACTTCATGTGTGCCGAATGTCATTCGACCGGCGTGCGCAAGAACTACGATCCGGTGGCCGATCGCTTCGCCACAACTTTTGCGGAGATCAACGTCGGCTGCGAGGCCTGTCATGGCCCGGGCTCCAAGCACCTCGCTTGGGTCGCCGACCACAAGAGCTGGTGGCCGTGGGGTAAAGTCGACGATCCGAGCATGGGGCTTTTGGTTCGCTTCGACGAACGCAACAAAGTCAGCTGGCCGATCGACGCAAAGAGCGGCAACGCCACGCGCAGCGAGCTCGCCTTCTCCTTGCGCAAGGAGACGGAGACCTGCGGCCTGTGTCACGCCCGCCGTGGCCAATTCTCCGAACACTGGCGGCCGGGCCGTTGGTTATCGGAAACGCACAGCGTTTCGCCGCTCGGTCGGGGCCTCTATCAAGCCGACGGGCAGATGCTCGACGAGGTCTACAACTACGGCTCTTTCAAGCAGAGCAAAATGTTCGCCGCCGGCGTCACCTGTAGCGACTGCCACGAGCCGCATAGTGCCAAACTCCGCCTTCCCGGTGATGGTGTTTGCCTGCAATGCCATGCCTCGGACAAGTACGCGGCGACCGCCCACCACGGGCACGACGCCTCAGCCCCCGCCTGCGCGTCCTGTCACATGCCGACACGCACCTACATGGTGGTCGATCAGCGGCACGACCATAGTTTCCGCATTCCGCGCCCTGACCTGACCGTCAAGCTCGGCACGCCCAATACCTGCAATGCCTGCCACGCCGACAAATCACCCGAATGGGCCGCATCCGCGATTGAGCGCTGGCATGGTCCGAACCGAAAGGGCTTCCAGACTTTCGCGGCAGCCTTGCATGCGGCCTGGACCGGCAAGGCGGATGCGGCACGGTTGCTTGCCCAGGTCGCCGCGGATCGCGGCACGCCGGCGATCGCGCGCGCCAGCGCGCTAGCCGAGCTTGGCGCGCGGCTGACCCCGTCCACGATCACTCTGATACGGACAAGCCTTTCTGATCCTGACCCGATGGTGCGTATCGGCGCGCTCGACGCGCTGGAGGGTGTACCCGAGGCCCAGCGCTGGCCGCTTGCCTCTGCCTTGCTCGGCGATGCCGTCCAAGGTGTGCGTACGCGAGCCGCCTACGTCTTGGCCGGCGTGGAGACCGCGCGCCTCTCGGCGCCTGAACGCGAACGCTTTGAGCGCGCGGCGCAAGAGTTTGTCGCGGCGATGAAGTTTAACGCCGACCGGCCCGAATCCCGTTCCATGCTCGGGTCTTTCTACCTGCGACGCGGCGCAACGGCGGATGCGGAGGCCGAGCTCAAAGCCGCGCTCCGGCTCAGTCGGCAGTACACGCCCGCCGCCATCAATCTGGCCGATCTTTATCGGCAGCTCGGCCGGGAAGCCGAAGGCGAGCGCATCCTGCGCGAGGCGACCGCCGAGGGCCCAGCGGATGCCGGCGTTCACCACGCGCTCGGCCTCACTCTGGTGCGCCTTAAACGGCTCGATGAGGCGCTTGGCGAGTTCCGCCTTGCGGCCCAACTTGCGCCGGAGCAGGCAAGATATGCCTACGTCCATGCCGTCGCCCTCAATTCGGCGGGCCGCAGCAGCGAGGCGATCGCAGTCCTAAAGGACAGTCTGGTCCGCCATCCGGACGACCGTGAGACCTTGCTGGCGCTGATCAGCTTCTCTCGCCAGGGCGGTGACATCTCCGCAGCACTCGCCTATGCGCAACAGTTGGCCCGGATGGCACCGACCGATCCCAATGTCACTCGGCTGCTACAAGACCTTGAGCGCCAAAATGGCGCTTCCAAACCCTGAGACGGAACCCAGTTTCACCTGGACCCAGTTCATCCATACCCCTCAAGACCGCGCGCCCGGTGCCTCCCATCGCTCAGGGGGTCCCTTTGTGGGGCGTTGGCCAACGGAACAGCCCCGGGGCTGCGGTCCCTTGCGGGCCTATGGCGGGCATTGCAGAAAGCGAGCGACCATCTGCGGCGTATACCAAGGCACATCCGCGGATACGCTTCGGCTCATGCAGCCGGCGAAAAACGTCGCGCAATAGGCTTGTTTCTCCGCCGCCGTGCGCGCCAAGGGATTGAGCTCTTCATCGGCTCGCATGCAGGACGACATGGCCGAGCTGCAGATCTCCTTTCTGCAGCTATCGCCCGTCGGTGAAGCCAACGCCAGTGTACCCGCGAAGGGGAAAGCCAAGGCGGCGATGCCGAAGATTCGGAAAATGCGACGCAAGACACCCAAATCCGTCGTGCTCATCGTCTCCGACCCCTGGCGCGCATTCTGACCGGCGCCTTGCCCGTCCCGCCCAGGTTGGCCGAGCAGCCAGGCTAAACGCCCCGAGCTCAATGGCGCGTGGTCAAACGTGGGCGCCCGATCGCCACCGGCGCGGCCTTCCCGCGGCTGTTCGATAGCCGTGAGAAAGCCTCGCTCGTGCAGGTTGCTCCCGCTAGCTCGTCGCCTGGCAGGGAGCGCGACCTTTATTCGTGATCCGGCGTCCCGTCCACAAGGAAAAGCTTACCGCCAGAGCGGTAAATAATGGCCCCATTGGCAACTTCATGGGCGCCCTTTCCGAGCGCGTCCGTGCTCGGGGTGGCCTTTGGCTTGCCCAAGTGAAGCTTGAAAGTCCCTTTGTCGACGAAGACGCCCTCATGGTCGCCGAGCTCGGCGACGGCCTTTGACTCGGCCCGCATATATTGCGGCATTCCCAGCTGCGACCCCGGGCCTGACATACCGAAATTCGCAATGGCGAGACTTGAGGCACCTACGGTAAACCCTATCGCCGCAGCACCGAGGATAGTAAGGGACGAACGTCCAACTGACATCGCTGTTCTCCGTGAAAGCAGTTTGCCCAAGCATTTGGCACCCGATTTGCGGTTGGCGGAATACGCGCAAGCCCGGAGGCGGATATGGGCAGAAACCCTAGACCCTTTGGGCACCTTTCCGGCGGGATCTGCAGATTAGCCGCTTGGCCACGGCGCCCCAAAAGCCGGTCCCATCAGAAATTCAGGACCGTCCTCGCCGCAATCGCCTCCAGCTGCTTCGGCACCTTGCCAATGGTCACGAAGCGTTGCAGCCACGTGAGCTCGCTGCCGGGTCGTTTCGGTATTTCAACATAGCGGATGACGCCGCCGTCCTGTTGTTCCTCGATGCAAAAGTAGTTCAGCCGATAGGACGGGTAGTAGACCGCAGGCAATAGACCAAAGCGGACCGGAACTCGGCGCAACAATTTTAACCATGTCCCGGTGTTGAGAATGATCCGCCCTTCCGATCCCAGCCGTTTCAGAAACGCCGCATGCGTGTGGCCAAAAATATAGACTGCAACTCGCTCATCCCTTTTGAAGACCTCCTCAGCCGCTTGCAGGTAAGACCGATCCGAATCGAGATCTGGCATCGTCCAGCGGCTGGTTAGCACGTGGAAGCGACGCAAGGTCTTCTTCAGGTCGTGCAGCAGCAGCGCCATGGGCACACCGAACAAGATCAGGAAAACCGAGTTGATGGCGATCACCACCTGCAGAACATTGTCGATCACCCCCAACCGATTCATCAGCGGATTGTCGAATAGAACATTGTAGTCAAAAATGCCCAGGATTCGCAGCAGCTCTCCCAGGATCGCCACGAGGGTGACCGAGGAGAGAAGCAGGAACGGAAGCAGGAGCCAGCGCAGCACGGTTCCCATCTCACGGTAGAAATAGTTCGATAAGAACCAGTCGGGGATTTGCAGCGTGCCGACCGAGCGAATATCTTTGAGCCAGTCGCCCCGGCCGAAATCGGCATATCGGCTCGCCCCACCGACGAAGGTTCCGGTGATGAAGTAACCGGCAGGAAGCGCGTGGAGGTTGCCATAGTCACGGAACGCGTTGAATGGGTCGTGCTGTTGGCCGTGCTCAATCCAAATCTTCTTGTCGCCCACCATACGGATGAGCACCAAGTTCCTGTCCAAATGGATGTTGTATGCCTGCAGCATTTCCAGGTAGGCAGGATCGCAAGCCAGGTCGTAGTCGTGATTGCCGACCATCATGGTGACCTTGATGGACGCCCCAGTAACCCTGAGCTGATCGAAAATCGCCTGGTGCGCCTCAATGATGTGCGCAAGCTTTTTGGTACCGTGCACGAGGGTCAGTTCCCAAAAGCCAAAGGTGTCGCCGACAATGAGGAGTTCGGTGTCGGGACCTTCCTGCTCTAACCCCTTAAGAAAAGCGATGAACTCGGTAGCGTAGTCGCAGTGCTGCAGCTGACCATCGCCTCCCATGTGCAGGTCGCTGACAAAGTAGTACTTCCGCGCCACATGGGATCTCCCTAGTCACCTAGGCCTTGTCTGGAGACGATGCGCGGGATGCCCTTAGCAATCGGCACTGCAGGCACAACAGAGGATCGCCGGGAGGTACCGGCGTCGCACGCGCTCATCACAATCGACGCCCCGGTGGGGGACTGACCCGGCACAATCGCAGCGTCGGCCTCACGCCCTCGCGTCCCGCCGCGGTGTTCGTTCGGCCGGCGCTATCGACGGCCAGAGGACTGGCCAGCCGCGACCGACGGAGGTCGCCACGGCCTGCGCGGAAGCGCGTCCTGGTGTCGTTGCCACCTCGGTTCGCGCCGCTGGCAGCCCGCCACCTAGTCGATGCGCCGCAATTGATACAAGCGAACCAGCACATAGAGAAAAACCACGAAAAAGAAGGCCAGCCCTTGCAAGGCATAGTCCGAATGCGCCCCCATAACACCTTGCACAAATCGAGTGAGCCCGATGGGCCAGGCCAGGTTAATGGCGAGGACTTCCAACAGGGAGCCCGACCTAACGACCGAAGACGCTGGGGCGCGGACCTTGCCGTGGCTATCTTGGACCTGCGGATGAGACCTCATGGTGTGCCTCGCTGTTGGACTGTCTCGTGCCTTCTTCTACTCACGAATTGACCCGACGCCACTCGGCGAAATCCCCAATCCTGCTTCGGGACAACCCTATATACCACCGTCGGCGATCGCGCCCGACTTGCCCCAAAGGTCAGCCTTTGCCCCGACGAGGGACGCAATCAGGGGCCGTCGCCGAACTTCCAAGCATCGCAATTGCGGCATCACCGTCTGCCCCACCTCAAAGCCGCGGCGAACACATGGCCTTCGACTGGCGCAGTCATCACGGCCGCGACAGGGTTAGGAAGGCTGTTGGGTCGGCAAAACGATGCGAAAGATCGAGCCTTGCGGCTTGGCCACCGCAACGGAAATCTCACCGTCGTGACGCTGAATGATGGTCTGGCAAATAGCCAACCCCACACCCATGCCATGGCGCTTTGTCGTAGTGAACGCGTCAAAAATTTGCTTGGATGCGCTTGCTTCGATGCCCGGTCCTGTGTCTTCCACTTCGAGAACGATCGCGCCCTGCCCGTCATTCTTGGTTCGTAGACTGAGCATCCGAGGATCGTCTTTGCTCCCCTCCAAAGCCTCGATTGCGTTGTGAACGAGGTTGTTGATGACCTCTTGCAGTTGCCCCTTGTACCCCACGACAGGTCGCAACTCCGGTGCAAGCTCCAGCCGTGTCCCGATCCCTTTGTCGCCCAGGTCCGCTCGGAAGGTCCGCAGCGCTTCGAGCACAACCTCATTCACGTCGACGCGTTCTTGTTTTTGCTCGACCCGCCCAAATAGCCCATGAATGCTTTGCAAAAGCTGGCTGGCGCGATGCGTTTCGGCAACCATACCGGTCAGAAGCGATCGAACCTTATCCAGATTACGTGGCGTCGCGGCAAGGTGGAGGAGTGCCGCCTCACCATTCATGGCGATGGCCCCCAGTGGTTGGCGGACCTCGTGACTGATTGACGCTGCCACGGCCTCCAAGCTCATCAGCTTGTTGTCTCTTTCGCGTCGCAGCAACAGGTTTGAGCTGGCAAGGCGTGCATAGAGGGCCGTGGTCTCAGCCAGCAAGACAATCAGCACAAAAATCGAAGCCACGTAAGCATAGATCCGGCTTGCATACCAGCCAAGGCTGTAGCGCGAGGCGAGGAAAACTGTGTCGAGCAGAAGTTCGAACAATAAACTAGAGCACACGACCATAAGCCACAGATCGAGCACGGAACGTCGACGCGTCCACAGTAGAACAAGCGCACCTATGATCAAAAGCAGGACCGCGCCTCCGTAGAACGAGCGGATGCCCAGAGTCACCTCAACTGTACTGCTCACAACGATGGGTAGAAGGGGTTCGCCGACAGTCGACAGCAAGGTTGCCCCAAGGACCAGCAGGGCCACGCCGGCAACACTCCAGCCGATAACAGAGGCGACAGAGCGCCTTTGTGCAGCGGCCCCAGCCCTTGTGTCTTTCAAAGGCACATAGGCAATGATGGCGATTGGCAAGCCGACATGCCAGAACCAATAGAGCCAGGGTGCACTCTGTGGCCCAGCCCCCAGGAGACCCGACGGCGTGAACGCCCCGGGGAAGGTGAGCGCGTATGACACGACGACAAGGGCGGTGAAGAGATACCCGCACGCAAGAACGAGCAGCCCTTGCCGGCGCACCACCACGAATTGGGAAAAGAGCAAAGCCGCGGTGATGAGGTCGTTGACTGTAATCGCGATCTGAAACGCAGGAACGATGGCATCGATGTGCAGCAAGCGCATGTCTTTGAAGGGAATGGTTACGCCGAACACGACGACGAAAAGGGCAACCACGCCCATTGCCAGCCGCAGCTGCCGGGGCGACGGCTGCAGCGTTGCCAGGAACGATTCTTCATCGCTTGGCTCCTGGGCTGGCCAAGAGCCGATTTGACCCCACATGGTCACCTGCCCGCGAAATCTCGGTTCGTCATGATAGTGCACGCCCGGCACAATGTCCGCTTGAGAGGCAGCAGCGGCCGTCGTCTCTTTTGTCTTGCCTGGCGACAGCAAGATGGCGGGCCAACCCGGTTTACCATCACACTCGACAATTGCCCCTGGCTGCACACAGGTCGTCCAGCCACCGATCGCAACCAAAGCCGGAGGTTGCTCGCCAACTTGGGCTTTATGGAATTGGTGCCCGATACGGAGCCCGATTAAGGGCGGAATGGACCGAAACCGGTCGAACCCTAATAAAGGAGGCGACATAATCGACCGCGGAAGTCTTGGTAGTTTGGTCGGCGTGAGTTAGGTTCTTTTATCCGCTCCACCGCCCCCATGCCCTTCTCTCGCGCTCGAGGTGCTGATCGGGTCTCTTGGATCTCAATTAACGGACTGGCTCGCTGCAGCGCCGAAGACGCCCGCCCCGTGCCAGCTGCGGGCTCATGCACAGCAGCATAGTGCGAGGACATTGGAGATCACCTCATTGCCAATCCCCATCCATGGCCGGCGGTCATTTCGGAGGGCTAGAACAGCACGTACGCTTACGCCACGGTAGCCACAAGGTGAGCGCACCGGCAAACAACACTCGGCCTAAGCCCACCATTCATCGTATGGTGGCGAGTGCGGCCTAAAGCCCGCGATGCATCGCTGAATCTGGCTACGACGGACGGGAAAGGCGGGAACGTGACACTCAGCTGCTTCGATGACCTAGCCTTGGAAGCCGTGTCTATCCCTATCGGGGGACGGGAATGGCACCTGGAGTGTGTCAGAGATCAGGGCCGCGTACTCGCATATGCGGAGAGCCATGCTCAAGCGCCATACGGGTTACTCCTGTGGGAGTCCGCCGTCGCGCTCGCGCGGTCATTGCATACCCGCTCCACGCTCATTGCAAACAAGCAAGTTTTGGAACTGGGCGCGGGCGTCGGACTCCCTGGGCTTGTGGCCCGGAGTTTGGGCGCTGAGGTCTGGCAGACTGACAACCTAACTGCTGCATTGGAGATCGCGAGCCTGAATGCGCGCGCAAATGCAGTGGGCGGCATCACACGATTCACCGCGGATTGGACGCAATGGACTGATGACCGACTCTATGACGTCATTCTGGGATCGGACATTCTATACGAGCGGGCGATGCAAGGGTCGGTCGTTTCCATCTTCCGCCGAAATCTTGCGCCAGATGGCTTTGTACTACTTGCGGATCCAGCGCGGCAGCAGTCGATCGATTTATTGGCACGTCTAGAGGACGAAGGAGCGCGTTTCGACCTGGAAATAGCCTACGTTGAGCCGACCTGCGGGTTAGGGAGTGGAGCACCCGTCGAAATCGTGCTGCTCAAAGGTGCATTCAGTGCATGAGGCAATTGTGGCGCACAGCAGGGCGTCGGGGCCCGGCAGCTTCGGGTCACTTCCAGCCCAAATCCGAAGGGTAATCGAGCCCCTATCGTCTCTTGCACCTTCAATTCCGGCCATGCTGGTGATCGACTGAGGCATGGCTCCTGAGTGCAAATTTGTGACCTGAGGCGCAGCGCCAACCATGCCAGCAATCGCCGCTAGAATAGTCCAGAACGAAGCCCAGCCGCGCGGACGCATACTTACTCCCCCCGTGCGTGCAGACTAGATCAGCCGGTCAGGCCTTGTTGGGATTGATCAGGTACTTCTCGCCCGTAGCGCGCTTGCCGTAGACGGCGATGTTCGCAAGGTCGAGCGCCTCGGTGAGCGACACCGTTTTCGTGTAGTGGCTGGTGAAGGTGGTCTTCAGACTCTTCACCACGCGCTCGCGTAGGCGCACCTGCTCGGACCGGCCGATCTTCTGCAGGAACGGCGTCAGCAGCCAGCCGCCCACGCCCCAGGCCATGCCGTAGTTGCGCATCAGCTCGACCGGCGCGGTGTTGAGGCTGCCGTAGATGTAGACCTGCTTGTGCGTGGTTGAGCCGTAGCGGCTGTATTCCTTGGCGGTCTTGTTCAGCGCCACCTCCATGCAAGTCAGGATCTGGCTGGCGAGCTTGCCGCCGCCGATCGCGTCGAAGGCGATAGTGGCGCCGGTCTCGACCAGCACCTGCGTCAGCTCCTCGGTGAAGGTGGCCGAGGTCGAATCGATGACGTGCTTTGCGCCGATGCCGTACAGCAGCTTGGCCTGCCCGGCGCTGCGCACGATGTTCACCAGGCCGATACCGTCCTCCTGGCAGATCTTGTTCAGCATCTGGCCGAGGTTCGACGCGGCCGCCGTATGCACCAGTGCCTTGTGGCCCTCGCGCTTCATTGTCGCGGTCATGCCGAGCGCGGTCAGCGGATTGACGAACCACGAAGCGCCCTCGGCCGCCGTCGTATCGGCCGGCAGGGGCTGGCAGTCGGTCGCCTTCAGGAGCCGATACTGTGCGTACATTGCCCCGCCAATCATCGACACTGTCTTGCCGAGCAGCGCCTGCGCCGCCTCCGACGAGCTCGCCTTAATCACCGTGCCCGCGCCCTCATTGCCGACCGGCATCGCCTGGTCGAGGCGCGCGGCGATGAAGGGCAGCGCCTGCTCCGGCACTTTGGCCGTGATCTTGATAGCGGCACCGCTTCCCGAGGCCTTGGCCGTGCTCATGTCGGCCGGCCCCAGCAGCAGGCCTAGATCAGACGGGTTGATCGGCGTCGCCTCGACCTTGACCAAGACCTGGTCGGGACCAGGCTCGGGGATCGGCACCTCGGCCAGCGACAGTTCGAGCTCGCCGCTTTTCTTGATCAGGGAATGAAGCTGCAATCCCTTCGTCGTGCCGCTCATGTTCACATCTCCACTTTGTCCGTTCATGAGACCTTTGCTAGCTAGCACATCCGGCAGCCGGGGAAAGTGCCTCCATAACCGGATTGAGTTGCTGCGGTGCCGAAGACTTCGGCCCAGTGCCAAGACAGGACATATTTCCACCGCTACTCTTAGCTTGTCCAAATATCGTTGCGTGCATGGGGAAACGGTTATGAGCGTTCGCTCGGCAACAATTTCTTTCGCGCTGGTGGGGCTCTCGCTAGCGACGCTCGGGTTCAATGCTTACGCGCAGGGCAAGATTGAAGTCACACCTCAGATCCCGCACTCAGACTTCGTCCATGCGGTAACACTACGCTCACCTGTTTGTTTCACGCCAAGGTTTATGGGACCTATCATGCCGGGCGACTTTCGGCTGCGGTCGTCGTATCCCGGTAGCCGTTGAACAGCTTCAGGATGTCGTACAGCCACTGCCTACTCCACCGCGTCCAGCCGAAGCCCTTGCGTTGCCGAGCATGCATCAAATGGCGCCGGACCTTCTTCTCCACCCAGTCTTGAATGAAGCTGAAGCACTCGCCGGAGTTTTCGACCGCAAAGTAGTTCACCCACCCGCGCAGTACCGGATTGATCAGATAGATAACCCGATCCACCAGTTGGGACCCAACAAGCTCGCGCCTGAACCGGATGGATCTCCCTTGTTTACGTCCAACCCTTGGTTGCATGCTGGCGGTACCAACCCCGGGAGCACCTCAGAACACTCGCGTTGGCGCGATCTGAGATTCTGCCTTCCCCTTAAGGAGATAGGGTCTCCGATCACGAATGATTTCGGGGCCATGTTCCCGTTTACTGTCGTTCCGGCCTGCAACCTCCCTGTCTACGCTTCGCAGCGGCCGTTACCGGACGCCACGGTCGGGTAGGATCGAGGCGCGGACCGGGCTTCGAATGATGCCGACGGTT
>Ga0134122_10002182_pt1 | contig 14316 bp, 15 predicted proteins | sample KB302_FD_96461 | JGI IMG/M metagenome (GOLD analysis project Ga0134122, IMG submission 96461) | Terrestrial soil microbial communities without Nitrogen fertilizer from Kellogg Biological Station, Michigan, USA - KB3-0-2 | ecosystem: Environmental > Terrestrial > Soil > Unclassified ... | reverse complement strand
TAACGCTAAGGAAATAAGATCCGGGAGCCAACCCGAACAGCCGGTACTCGCCGAGATCGTTCGTTTTTGCGGATTGGACTGCCTGAAGTCTGCGTTCGCCGTTACGATAGCTGGGCCTCAGCGCCTTTATCGTGGCGTTCGCGACCGGATCGTTCTGCGGGCTCGTGACCCGTCCGATGATCGTGCTGGTCGGCGACAAAGTCACAGCGAAGCTCGACGCATTCTTTCCGGCGGCAACCTCTAAAGGCACGCCCGTCTTGCCCAGGCTTCGCTGGCCATACTCGGCACGAACGTAACCTTCGTGTTCGAAGAACAGGCGATAACTTCCCGGTGCGAGATCGGAGAACCGAAACTCTCCATTGCGGCCGGATGTTGTCGTACGCGAGTCGCGAAGCGTGCCACCCACGCGCGTGAGAAGAATCTGCGTTTCGGAGAGGGGTTCGTTTGTGCCAAGCCGGACAACCGTCCCATCGACGGAGGCGGAACCTTGAATGAGCGCGAGCACCAGTATCAGCGTGTTCATTGGATCACCCGGACGGATACGCTTTCCCTGCTGTCCTCATTCACATGAAGCGCCACGCCACGACTGTCATTCACCCGGATGACTTCCGGATCCTGCCAGCCGTCGGTAGCGATGTCTTCCCAGGCGAACAATTTGTAGTCACCGGGCGCGACTCCTTCGAAGTTGACGTGTCCGGCTGCATCGGTGAGCGCGTTACGGTAAAGATAGGTTTGGCCTCTCCGCTTCGCATCGGGCACGAGCACAACGGTGATGCCCGGCGCCGGCCGCTGACGTTCATCCAGCGCCGTGGCGCTGACGGTTGCGGAGTTGGGACTCACCAGGATCTCCAGCGTATCCGCAGGTTCGGCATCGAGCGTGAAGCCGGAGTCGAGCACTTCTTTCGGACCAAGTCTTGCAGACTTGATGTAGAAACGCGGCGGCAAGGTAAGAACATGTAATCGGTAGCTGCCGGTGCGCAGTGGATTGTTATTGACGATGAATGTGCCGTCCTGTTCGGGCCGGACTCCTGCGACGGGATTATCCCCAACGAGATTGAGCAGGATCCTTTGATAGTCGGGATCATTTCCTCCAGCGGGCCGGCCTTCGATGACGATTCTGCCCTTCATGGAAAATCCCGGCCGCAAGTCCAGGTTAATGCCTTCAATGTCTTTGTTCCTGACCTCGATCGTCATGCTGGCCCAAAGACCCAGAGCGTGCGCCGCTAATCGGATGCCGTTCTCCGCCGTAAGAACATACGTACCGGGCGCAGCGCGGAAATCGAACGTGCCGTCATCGTTGTGGCTGCTGCTGGCGCGCTCATCCGTGCCGTACCCCGGCATGGATAGTGAAACCCAGATCGATTGCTCCGGCTGCCCGGTGAGGCCATTGATCGCGCGGCCGCGAATGCGCACGGTTGAAGTCTTTGCAGTCTTCAGTTCCACTCCGGAAAAGACCGCACCCGGCTGAAGATTGATGGGAAGCGCCGACGCCGGATCCGTAGTCCCTGGATAGTACACAGTCTTGAAAGCTTCTTCTCTGAATGCCGCTGCAGAGACAACACCGTCTGCGAGCGCCTCCGGACCAGCGAGACGTATGTCGGGCTCGCCTCCCCGGTTCTCCGGCGCCGAGGTCGAGGGGATGACATAGCTGTCGCCTTCAATCAACGGCGCATGCGCCGGTAGCGCCATCACATAGTAAGCGCCGGGTTGAAGGTTGAAAAAACGAAACTCGCCGAGATCGTTCGTTTGCAGGCGCTGGACCATTTCGAGTGTGCGTTTGCCCAACGAGTATCGCGCTTGTGACGCTCTGACGAAGGCATTGGGAACGGGTTTGCCTTCAGCGTCGATCACGCGTCCGGATATAACGGCCAGCGGTGACAACGAGAGGTTCGAGTTCCGCCGCGTCTCTCCCGCAGTTAAAACAATCGGCATGCCGGGCCGCGTTGGTTTGAGCTGTCCGAACTCGGCGCGCATGAAGCCGTCGCGTATTGCGAAGACACGATGACTGCCGGGAGCAAGATTGCGAACTACGAATCGACCGGTATCGTCTGCGATAACGGTTTGCACGTCGTTCAATTGTCCCTGAATCCTGGTGACAATCACGCTGGCGCGGGGGACTGGCTCGTTCGTGCCGGTCTTTGTGACGACGCCTTCAATCGATGCGGAAGTGGGGGCTTGTAGGAAAAGAAGCAGTAACAGAATCAACATTGTCTCTGCGATTTCACTTTCGTCACGGGAATATATCTCGAAAATTGTTCCAGCGCATCATTGACGTGACGCGCATTGACGTGACGCGCGGCGCCGTGACGCGGACTAAGAGATGTCCGGCATTACCCGAAAGTGCTTTCGGCCAGGCAGCCGGTAGATGTGAAAATCAGAGTCTGTCGTAAAGACCAGGTCCGAACGGAGTTCTTCCGCGAGCACAACGAGTGTGGCGTCAGCGAAATCCATTGGCACATTGGAATAGGTGGCTATCAGCTTCCTGCACCGGATTAAAGATGGCTTTGTTGAAGGCGCTACGATGATTCCTCCTGTAAGGATGAAGTCGAGGCAGGTTTCCCGCCCGCGAGTTACGCGTGCCAGCAGATGGGTGGATTCCGTGAGGACGGCTTCGGTAGTGACGACGGGACCGTTCCAGGTCCCAAAGAACCGCTTGCAGCTTTCGTGGTGCCTCTGGCTGCGATCGAGCAGAGAAACAATGGCCCCCGAGTCGAGGAGCAGGTCACCGGGCATTTCGAAGTGACTTGACGATGTAGTCCCGGTGCTTGAGGGCAAGGTCGGGAATGCCGGATTTGAGAGAGCCGATAAGCCGTCCCGCCCGTTTTGCAGCTTGCCCTTCCGGTTCGCGCTGGGATTCGAGGAATTCGCGCAGGGCCATACGGACAATTTCCGATGGTTTTCGCTGCGACCGCCCAGCAGCTTCCTTCAGAGCCTGATTCAGATCTTGCGGCAATCGAACCGTAAGCTGGTGTTCCATGCATTGCATTGTAATGCAATGCATGCGCGACGGTCAATTCACACTTACGCTTTTCGGTCCTGCCACTCGTCGTGCCAGGCCATCTGGATGGCTTCGATGTCGGATTCCGCATATTCGAGAACTGCGTTAGACTGCGGCAATCCTTCACCAGTTCGCGCTCGCCCTGCAGAACGTGAATTTTCACGTTGGTCTGGCCTTCGACGAATGTCGTGAACATTTCGGTCGCGCTTGCAGTAATTGTGGAGTTGCGGGGAATGATCTTGGAAATCACGCCACCCACAGTTTCAATTTACGATACGAAGAGGATTTCCCTATGTGGGTTCCATTCCTAACCGAAGTTTGAGTTTGGCTGTGGCAGGCGAGGACATATATTCGAGCACTTGGCGGGCAGCATCAGGGAATTTGGACGTCGTGGAAATGCCGGCGGAGAAGATGGTCATCATCTGGATTGAATCTGGAAGCGGGCCCACCACGTCAATGCTTGCGAGATTAATCAGTTCGCTCATTTGCTGAAATCCAAGCTCACACTCGCCGCCCGCCACGAGGCTGCCGACGGGCACTCCTGGTGGTGCAACTACGATTCGGCTTCGGATCTCCTCCAGGATTCCCCAGCGTTCAAAGAGTTGCTGAAGATATGTCCCGCTCGGACCAGTCGAATAGCTGAGCGTCCGCGCGGCCAGCACGGCATCCTTGACTGCATTCTCGGAACTCACGTCGTAACGCGCCGCTCCCTTGCGGACTGCAATCCCGATCCCGGATTTCACCAGATCGACGCGGCTCCCGCTCAACAACCGGGCCTCCGCAATCAGCTTATCGATTACGTTGGCCGCCAACGCCACAATATCGACGGCCTCACCGGCCTGGACACGTTTGGCAACATCCACGCCGCCGGCGGCCTCGGAAATGACTGGCTGTGAAAGAACCCGATCGCACTCATTCGCAAGTTCAGACAGCAGCTCGCGTGTCGCCATCGACGAAAGAAGTTTTAGCGCAGGAACACTCATGCTCGTTAGCTACTCCCCCAACTGTTTCAGAACCGAGCCACACACTCTACCGGACATGGGCATCGATCGACAATCCGATCGCCGCCGAATCGGCTACCGGGTTTGCAAAAAAGCTTGAATGACGGCATTGGTGCGTAACGTTGGACTCGCTGTCGGTGATGGCTTAAGCTTGGATCGTCTCTAACGGACACTATCCGCGTTCTTCGATAGTCAACCGGAGGTTTCGTTCGGCAAGAGTGAAGTCAATATCTCGTTTGAAGATTTCCAGAACCGCGTCCATGGATTCGGCAGACGCCGAGTCCTGGTCTGGATTCGGTGCGTTTGCCGCATTCGATACGTCATGAGTTTCGTCGGCCATGCGTTCACCCTAACACGGCCAGTCCGGAAAGGAAAATTCGAGGGGATGTCGTTGTCGCCGAAAAAAGGTGATGCGGGAACGCTACGGCGGGCTCAACGGCCCCGGTGGAATGAACACCAGAATCCATCCGCGCCGGCGAGGAAGCTTATTCATCTCTTATGCTTTTGGCACGCTTTGTGGCGATCGAACCGTCAGCCTTTTCGGTCCTGCCACTCGTCGTGCCAGGCCATCTGAATGGCTTCGAGCTTTTTTTCGTTGGAGTTTTTCGGATCGTCGCTAAAGCCGTCAAGCCCCATGACCCATTTATGGAGGTCGGTGAACCGAACCGTCAGTGGATCGACGTCCGGGTGCTTGTCGGTCAGTGCGATGGCAAGATCTTCGATGCTGGTCCAGGTGAGTGGCCGGTTCATTGGATTTCCCTCACGCGTTTGTCTTTCAGCGCTTTCTGGATGGTGGAGTTCATGATCAGTTCGGCGAGATGCTGCGTGCCAGCGCTCAGCCGGTCGATGGCTTCACGAATGACGGTATGGCTTTCGCTCTTCATGGCTTCCTTCAGATGGGTGACGGCTGCGGTGATCTCGGCCCGCTCTTCGTCTGAAAGTTGGGACAGATGTTCATCGTGCAGCCCCTTCTCCGTTGCATTGAGGACGAGTTCGGCTTCGTTGCGCGCTTCGATCACCTGCCTTGCTTCGATGTCGGATTCCGCATATTCGAACGATTCCAGAATCATCCCTTCAACCTGCTCGTCGGTGAGCCCATAAGTGGGCTTCACTTCGATGGACTGATACTTGTTGGTGCGCTGCTCCTGTGCGGAGACGTTCAGTATTCCGTCGGCATCGATCAGGAATTTCACTTCGATGCGCGGCATGCCCGCAGGCATTGGTGGAATATTTTTCAAATCAAACTGCGCCAGACTGCGGCAATCCTTTACCAGTTCACGCTCGCCCTGCAGAACGTGAATTTTCACGTTGGTCTGGCCTTCGACGAATGTCGTGAACATCTCCGTCGCGCTTGCAGGAATCGTGGAGTTGCGGGGAATGATTTTGGAAATCACGCCCCCCATGGTTTCAATGCCAAGTGAAAGTGGAGTGACGTCGAGCAGCAGCATGTCGCGCTTGCCGCCGCCGAGAATATCGGCTTGCACCGCAGCGCCCAAAGCGACGACTTCATCCGGATTCAATTCCGTGTGCGGAACGCGGCCGAACATGGCCTGAACGCGTTCGCGAACCAGCGGAATGCGCGTCGATCCCCCGACCATCACGACTTCGTTGATGGCGTCGGGCTTCAACCCGGCATCCTGCAATGCCTGGCGGCACGGCTTAAGCGTTCGTTCGACGATGGGGTCAATGAGCGCGTTGAATTCGGCCCGCGGCAACTTACGGCGATAGCCAAGGGACTCGATAACAATTTCCGCCGAATCGGCCGCGGAAAGATCCTCTTTCGCCTTGTTGACGGCCTTACGTATCGATGGTATCGCCGAAGCATCCGGCGCCCCGCCAATCTCTTTCATCACGAGCCGGATCAGCAGTTCATCGATGTCATCTCCGCCGAGATGCGTGTCGCCGCTGGTGGCGAGTACTTCGAAGATTCCTTCGCTCAATTTGAGAATCGAAATGTCGAACGTTCCGCCGCCAAAATCGAAGACTGCGATCGTGCCGTGCTGGCGCTCGTTGAGCCCATACGCAAGAGATGCGGCAGTAGGTTCATTGACGATGCGCAGAACATCGAGGCCGGCGATCCTGCCGGCGTCCTTGGTCGCCTGACGTTGAGCGTCATTGAAGTATGCCGGCACGGTGATGACGGCATTGACGACTTCCTCTCCCAGTTCGGCTTCGGCGTTTCGCTTGAGTTCTTTCAGTATCAATGCCGACAGCTGCGGTGGAGTGTAGTCTCGTCCGAAGATCTTCAACCGGATGATGTGTTCGCTGTCGCTGGAGACTTCAAAGGGAAGCAGCGGCAGATCGTCGCGCACGTCTTCGAGTCCCTTGCCCATGAATCGCTTGATGGAAAAAATCGTGTTCTTCGGATTCTCGATCAGCCGGGCCTTCGCAGTGTTGCCGACAAGCACTTCGCCGCCTTCTTCAAAGTGAATCACGGATGGGACGAGCTTGCTGCCATCGCGTCCAGGCAGGACACGAGGAACTCCATTTTCAACTATGGCGACCAGGCTGTTTGTGGTCCCGAGGTCGATTCCGACGATCTTGGACATTACGCGGTTCCCTCCAGGTCCCGTTCGAGATTACGGATGTATGAAGACTCCGATAGAATTTCCGTCAGCCGAGACAGCTGTGCTTTGAGCTCGGGCTCCGTTGCATGGTTTGAAACCAGTCGATCCCATTCCGCGGAGGCTGCCTCGATTTGCGAATCGAATCTGGCCGCCCGGTTTTCGATATCGTGGCGGAGTGCTGAAATCTGCTCTGGCGTGGCGGAGCCGGAATGGGCTTCTTCCACCTGCTCGTTGATCTCAAACATTTCCATGAGAAATGATTTTGGGACTTTGCTTCCGTCCGGCTTGAATCCTTCGACATCCAGAAGGTATTCCACGCGGCGAACGGGGTGCCGCAGCGTTCGGTAAGCATCGTTAACCAGAGCCGTCATATGCAACGCCTGCAGCTTTTCCTCGGTCGAACTGGCGGTGAAAAAATCCGGATGATATTTGCGGCTGAGCTCATGAAACTTCCGCTCGAGCCGAGCGAGATCGATTCCAAGGATCTTAGGGAGACCGAAAACTTCGAAGTAATTCACTAGGTCGAGAAAGAACTCCCGCAGCCGCAGCTCTTCTTGGCATTGGGGTTCATGAAGACGAATCCCTTACCCATCAGACCGTTGTCGTAGTCCAGGACGGTACCATTCAAATAAATGTAGCTCTTGAGATCGCAGAACAGCTTGATGCCATCGCGCTCGAACACCTTGTCTCCGGTCCTGGCCTGGGTTTCGAAATTCAGGTTGTAGGACAGGCCGGAACACCCTCCACCCTTTACACCAACGCGCATACCTGCCGCGTCGATCTGTTCCTTGGTCATTCTTCGTCGAACTTCGCTGAGTGCGTTATCAGATATTTCAATAGCCATATTTCGGCACCTTACGCATGTTTCTTTTTCCAGTCGGTTATTGCGGCCTTGATCGCGTCCTCGGCCAGCACCGAACAGTGGATCTTCACGGGCGGCAGACTGAGTTCCTTCACAATGTCGGTATTCTTGATTTCCAGGGCTTCAGCAAGCGTCTTGCCCTTGACCCATTCTGTTGCAAGGCTCGAGCTGGCAATGGCGCTTCCACAACCGAAGGTTTTGAACTTTGCGTCCTCAATAACTTCGGTTTCTGCATTGACGCGGATTTGCAGCTTCATCACGTCTCCGCATTCCGGAGCTCCCACGAGGCCGGTTCCGACATTGTCATCGTCTTTCGGAAGTGCGCCGACGTTGCGGGGGTTGTTGTAATGCTCGATCACTTTTTCTGAGTAAGCCATTTCTTGTTTCTCCTTACGTTAATCCGCAGCGCTATTCCGCCGCCCAGTGAACGGACTTCAAATCGATGCCTTCCTTCGCCATTTCATACAGCGGCGAAAGGTCTCTTAACTTTCGTACGGTTTCAATCACGCGGCCTGCGACATAGTCGACTTCTTCATCGGTGTTGAACCGGCCGATACCAAATCGAATCGATGTGTGGGCCAGGTCTTCACCCACGCCGAGCGCCTTGAGAACATAGGAGGGCTCAAGGCTTGCAGAGGTGCACGCCGATCCGGACGAAACGGCGATGTCGTGAATCCCCATCAGCAGAGACTCTCCTTCCACATAGGCGAAGCTCATATTCAAATTGCCGGGCAGCCGCTTTTCAAGATCGCCGTTGATGTAAACCTCATCGAGCTCGTGCTCCAGCGTCAATCGAAGTCTTTCGCGCATGCGGAACATTTCGGCCATTTCCTTGTCCAGGTCTTCGCGCGCAAGCTGCGCCGCTTTGCCGAATCCCGCGATGCCGGGGACATTGAGGGTACCGGAGCGCATTCCGCGTTCGTGACCTCCGCCGTCGATGATTGGTGTCAGCAGAACCCGTGGATTTCTCCGGCGGACATAAAGAGCGCCCACACCTTTCGGGCCATACATTTTGTGGGCCGAAAGAGAAGCCATATCTACATTCATCTCGTTGACGTTGAAATGAATCTTTCCAACCGCTTGTACGGCGTCGGTATGAAACAGAACGCCGCGCTCGCGGGCGATTTTGCCGATTTCCTTGATGTCCTGAACGACGCCAACCTCGTTGTTTGCGGTCATGATGGAAATCAGGATGGTCTTGTCGGTGATTGCATTTCGAACGTCGTCGAGATTGACAAAGCCCTTGTCGCTGACCGGCAGAAACGTGACCCGGCAGCCTTCCTTTTCGAGGTGCTTGCAGGAATCCAGAATCGCCTTGTGCTCGGTGACGCAAGTGATGATGTGATCACCCTTTTCGCGATACATACCGGCGACGCCCTTGAGCGCCAGGTTGTCCGATTCGGTTGCACCGCTCGTGAAGACAATTTCCCGCGGGTCTGCACCGATCAACAGGGCGATCTGTTTGCGGGCGTCTTCAACGGCAGCCTCGGCGTCCCACCCAAACTGGTGATTTCGGCTTGCGGCATTCCCAAACTTGCCTGTGAGGTAGGGCATCATGGCTTCGAGCACACGCGGATCGAGCGGCGTCGTCGCGTGGTTATCCATATATATAGGTAGCTTCATCGTGTTCCTCGTCTTTTCAGAGTCTTCATTCTCGGCAAGGCCCTTCTAATTCATTGCCAGTTCGTAGATGGACGTATCTCCAAGTATCCGCACTACTTTAACCTTGAGCTTCATCAATGGGTCGCGTACCGAACAACGTTCCATTTGCTCGCAACTGGAACCGCGTTCGCAAGGAGTCATGCCGATGGGCCCGTCAATCGCCTCCATCACATCAACAATGGAAATCTTGGATGGGTCGCGCGCCAGTACATAACCTCCATTGATTCCTTGCTGGGATACCAACAAACCCTTGCGAGCCAATCGTTGCAGCACCTTTGCCAGCAGCGGAGCAGGTATTTTGTACTCCACCGCAATTTCCCTTGCACTGACGGAACCGGCATGTTGGGCTAAGTGCTTGAGAGCAATGAGTCCATAGTCTGCCTTTTTAGATAACTGGAACATGGTGCGCCGGGCCTCAACGATATACGACCAATATGGTCGGGTATTTAAGAAGTTAAGCTTTCAGCAGGGGCGCGTCAAGACCTGATTTAGGAGTTCTCTGAGATTCTGAACCGTTTCGACCGAGACGGAGCCGGTGTGCCGGCCATTTCTGTCGATCAGAATGGTGTGGAGGCCGGCTTTGGCTCCCGCCTGAACGTCGTCGGCGAGATTATCGCCGACGAAAAGAATTCGAGCAGCCGGAACGTCCGTCTTGCGGATCGCTGCCTGGAAGATCTCCGGGTGAGGTTTTGCAAATCCGGTCTCACTGGAAATCGTGATGGAATCAAAAAAGGAAAGAATTTTCAAACTTCGCATCACCGTATAAATACGTGAATCGAAATTTGATATGACTCCCAATTTGAATTCGAGCCGGCGGAGTTCCTGGAGAACATCGAGAGTTTCGGGGAATAGCCGCCAACCCCGTGCATCCCGGAATTCTTCGTAGACCTCTTCAAAAAATCGTTCGAAATTGGAGACCATTCCCACATCGTCGAATACACGGAAGACGATTTCGCTCCACCATTGCTTTTCATTGTCCGTTGTCAGCGGGCCGGAATGCTGGAATTGCCGAAGAAAGGCGGCTTGAATTTCCGTGGGCAATGCCGTGGAGCCGTACTTACGGGCAACTTCCGAGTAAATCTCACCGATGGTGCCGCGGGTTGTGAACAGGGTTTCCGCGGCGTCGAATAGGACGACGTCGTACTTCGCTGAACGTTTCTGCTGCACGGGCTGTTTGTGACTGTGACTAAAGCAGTTCAGAAACGCATTGTGCGATCTGGATTGTTTGAAGGTCAACGACGGATCTCCCGTTGCGATCCTCCGCCCACGGGACTCTGACAGTGACCTGTTTGTTGCTTGCGACGAGCTCGGTGTCTCGCGAGGGGGATTCCCATTCGTTGAGAATACGGGTCTCATAACCATTGATGTCGAAGTAGCGGCGGATTGTTGGGAGGACGTCCTGATATGCTCCGTCCCAGTTCATTCCGAAATCTTCCTGGTGCAAAAACTCTTCGAGTTCGTGAATCAACGCATCCTTCATAGAGACGCTATTTTAAGGGTTGCGCAATCGGAAGGCAATCCCGCCATCGATCAGAGGCGATTACGGGAGATTCGCAGCACCGTGGAGTCTTGAAAATGCTGGATCGTTCGCTCGACCGGGCGGTTATTCTCTGCCAGATACTCCGCGCAGGCCAGGCTGAATTCAAGCCCGGCCTGTGCCAGCGTTTCCAGCCAAACTCCATGAGCGACTTCATCGGGAACTTCAGTAACGATTTCGAGGATGGTGACCTGCGGAAATCGCTGCATGAACGTAGGCGCAACGGGGCTGGGACGGAGAACCTTCGGCAACGAATAAACCAAGAGATCGTTACAGAACTGCAGTTTGAAGGTGTCTGGTTCCGCCGCGCCGTATTTGGCATAGCGGCGGTACATCTGGTCATTCCATGGCCCAAGCTTCTGGCGCATCGCAGCGGAGACGTGTTCGCGAAAATGTGACGCCTTCCGGACGGAGCTTTCCATGAATTGAAAACCCGGTATAAACCAGCCGCGGGGTATCCACCAGTCGCGGGCCGTTGCAGAGCGTGACTTTACCCATGCCGTATAGCCGGCAAAAAGTTGAATCCATTCGTGGGACGGATAACCGTGAGGATTGAGAATGACATCCGGAAGCCACATTTTCCAAAGATCCGGGCGAACGTGCGCTTCCGGAAGAAGAGGATGCTCGGCCCATTGCCCGGCGGTAACGTCCGTGCCCAGAGATCCCAGATAACCGGCATGCAGCATGAAATCCGGAGTGTCGCGTCCCAGCTCACCGACTATCGCCGCACCGTCGGGGTTCGTGATGGGTTGCAGGATGAAATTCACGCGGTCCAGAAGTTTCCGAATTTCAGGATCCGTGGCGAGGCATTCTGCAAGCTTCAGGATATGCGACGTGCTGGACACTTCATTGGCATGCTGGCGTCCCGTGATGAAAAGAACAGGCTTTGTCACCGATTCTCTGGCTTGCGAGATGTATTTCCCCGTCGATGGGGCAACGACATCGAGCGCCCAGATGTCATTTCCGAGATACGACGTGCCGGCATGGAAGGGACGCACTTCCGGAAAGACGGCAAGTTGTCGAATCATCTGTTCGCATTCTTCAGGGCCAATCGGATTTTCCCATTGGACAATCGGAAAGCCGCTTGCCGGCAGCGGTTCGATTCGTGGTTTTTTAAAGCAGGCTGGTGTGCGCGGAATCTCAACCGAGCCCAGCCGGATCAAAGCGATATTCTCGTAGGAAAGCCATGAGAGACCCACGCCGTGTTCGTGAAACTCGCGCAGCGACTCGACCATGCCTTCCTTCCCAGCTGGAACGTCCGCGATATCCAGCGACACAACCGAAGGATGTCTGGAACACACCGTGAGAGATGTGATTCGCGGCGCCGCGGTCAGAAGCGGAAGCAGATCGATGGTGTGCCGCAATGAATTTCCATCGCGGTCCTTCCACCTCAGATCCACACGCGGATTTGGACCCGCCTTACCCGTAAACCGGATGCGAGCAAATCCGTCCTGGCTATCGCGAGCACGATGAATTCGGGGAATAATCCGCCCGGGACTCGTGAGCCCGAGAATCTCAAAGAAAAGCAGTGTCTCGAAATAGATGTCTTCATGGAGAGCCTCAAGCGTAGAAATGCGCTCTTCGCCGATACCGATGCGGTAGTCCGGTTCGCTCAGCCACAGTTCGATTTCGAGAATGCCAAAATGAGGCGCGTATTCCGCCTTGGGATTGCCGTCGTAGAGTTGCAGGATGTAATCGCGAATCTTCGGTAGAGTCCCTGTTTGATAACTGTTCCAGAATTTCTCCGGGTCCGTCTCGATTCTTTCGTCCGCAATGACGGATCCGTCGATGCTGGCTTGAAGCCAGCCGGTACCGACCCGAACCGTGGCGTATTCCGGAAACGCGTCGAACATTGGGCGCATGACGAATTTTGGCTCGAATGTTTCATGGAGGATGGTTTGGCCCGTGGCGTCATCGGCAAACAACTCGTATGTTGGGCCCGGGCCCGGCCCCGACTTATGAAATGTGATGTTGTCGAGCGGGATGCCAAGATCCCGGGAAAGAACGTCATCGATCGGATACAACTCGTGCAACCATCGTTGCGCTGATTCAATTACGGTGTGGGCTTCGCCTGCAACCTCACGAAACACGATGCGGATTCGAGATGCCTGCCTCATCCTTGGTTTCAGGAATTCATCGATCCAGCAGTAAGCCTGTTTGTGAGCGGAAAGGACACGAATGATGCAGTTGCCTGGCTCCACCCCGGAGTCCTGAATCAAATCCTCAATCTCCCTGGCCAGCGATGATCGAACTTGAGGTGACTCGCTGACGCGAAGGTCAATCTCAACGCGGGACCCGGCTTGAATCCTGGGAATCACGATGCTGCGGATCTGTTGGCGCGCATCATCGACTTCCCACGGCAGCGGATAGGTATCTTCGAATACCAGCGGTCCGGTCTGAACGTTCAGGTTTGACGCTGCTACGCGAAGATCCGGGAATTGCGCCGCAATATAGTCCAGACAGGGCCTGCAGTCTCCATCGACAAGAATTTCCAATCGTGCGGATTTCGGATCTTCGCCATCAAGCTTCTTCACGATTTCCCGTGCTTCGCAAAGTGCTGCAGCCGCCTGACCTGCTGGGGAACGGCACGAAAAGAAATGCGCAATGTCATTTTCGATTTGATGGAGGTGCAACTCTTGCTTTCCATAATTCCAGGCAAAGGGCAGCCGTTCGGCCGCGTGTTGGAGTGCTTCAGATTCACCTTCGGCGTCTGCTCCGGTAATTGCGACGAAGGCAGAGTGTTCAGGGGATCGATCCACGATTTCGATCCGTCCGTGGCCGGGCGGAAGGTCCGGCAGGAGTGGATTGGTAAGGTTCCGCCTCTTGAAGTATCGATTCGTCTGACCTACGACGATCGCATGAGGAGGTAGGTCACCTTCCAGATCCGTGATGACCAGAGGTAGCCGGATCCCAGCCACTTCAAGTGCGATTCGAGCCGCGAGGTCGATGACTTCAACGGAATGGACGTCCGGGCCGAGTACGATTGCAGTCTGGATTCTCTCAGAAACCCAATCACCGTCTTTGCCGCCCAGCAGACCTTCGATCGAATACAAACTTGCGAGCGAGAATTGCTTCTCTCGCAAGGCGCCCTTCAGTTCCGTTTCCTTTTCGGCTTCGATTCGGATCTCGGAGCCCAGCGATCGAGCAAAGCGCTCTGCATCAGAAGCATTTGGAATGGCGACAACGGTGCGCGAACCGTCTCGGGTAACGACGATTCCGTCTATGGCATCGTCAGTGAACCGCTTTGCGGCTGTTCCAATCACCAGCGCGACAGTTGTCTCGGATGCGTGGTACGCCGGCATCGTGAACCCGATTGGAAGATCCAGGGAGAGTGTTTCAAAGGCCAGGCGAGCGGCGATATTGGCAGCGGCTGCGATTTCGTCCGGCGTTGCCTCGACGCCGACATAGATTCGAGCGTTCAAGTAATCCACGAGACCATCACGGTTGCGGTCCTGCAGCAATTCTGCCGGAATCATGGGCGGATCATAACGTGTTCGAAGGACCCGGTAGCAAAGCAAATGCGGGAAACTGCTTGACTCCATTTATGTGACGCGCCGATAATGTCGCCACTCATGATCGGATTCTGTTAAGGAATTCAGAAAAAAGACATTACAAGGAATTATTGAGTCCCGATGAACAGTTCTGGCCAGTTACGACAAAGGAGCATTGAATGATGAAGCGATTTGCTT